>Ga0180007_10004888_pt1 | contig 13963 bp, 15 predicted proteins | sample MM_PC_MetaG_FD_121122 | JGI IMG/M metagenome (GOLD analysis project Ga0180007, IMG submission 121122) | Groundwater microbial communities from the Aspo Hard Rock Laboratory (HRL) deep subsurface site, Sweden - MM_PC_MetaG | ecosystem: Environmental > Aquatic > Deep subsurface > Groundwater... | reverse complement strand
ATCGTAAATCCCGATATCGTGTGGAGGGAAAGAGACACCCTGCAAAAGATGGTAGACCACATGGAGACGCACGAAGAAGTAGGTATTCTCGCCCCCAGACAGATCAACGAAAAAGACGGCAAGGTGGCTATGACAGTACGGGCTTTTCCTAAATTCTTTTTACAGATTGCCCGTCGCACCTGGCTGCGCAAACTCCCCCTGATCGGAAAGTGGGTGGCCTATGACGAGATGCAACACCTGGATTACTCGCTGACTCAGGAAGTCGACTGGATTCAGTCCAGCTTCTGGGTTATCCGAAAATCCCTCTGGAACAGTTTTGGCGGCCTGAATCCGGACTACTTCATATTTATGTCCGACCCGGATTTGTGTTTTAAGGTATGGGAAAAGGGTTACAAAGTTGTTTATTACCCAAAAGCTACCGTTTACGCTGACGGCATCCGGGCCAGCGAAGGCGGTTTTGGCGCCTTCTTCACCAAATGGCCCATGCGCCAGCACGTCAGAGACTCGCTGAAATACTGCCGGCGTCATCTGTTCAAGAGGAATCCGAGAAAAAGTTAAATCAGTGACTCCTTTTTGCTTGAAAGCGGTCTTTTGATCTTCACTTCCAGATTCGACCTGCCGTCTTTCATTCCAAGTTCATGTTCGCGCACAATCACGGAAGCTTGATGCAGGCTTTCAAAAGTTCCGGCATCAATCCATTCCCCTTTCAGCACCTCCGCCTGCAGTTCTCCGTTGGCCAGATAAATGTTATTCAGATCCACAATCTCAAGTTCCCCCCGCTCAGATGGCCGTAGACTTTTGGCAAGTCTGCAGGCCTTTTCGTCATAAAGGTAAAAACCTGTTTGCGCGTAAAACGATTTGGGATGCTCCGGCTTCTCTTCCATGCTGATCACTTTACCGTTTTCATCCATCTCGATGACCCCGAAACGCTCAGGGTCAGGAACTTTTTTGGCAAAAACCTTAGCTCCTTTTTCAAAATTACTAATAGCCGCGGTAAAGTCATCCGTGTAAATGTTGTCCCCAAGAATCAGGGCGCACTTGTCACCCGCAATAAACTGCTCACCGATCAAAAGCGCCTGGGCCAGTCCCTCCGGCTTATCCTGGATTTCGTAGGTAAAACGGGCGCCGAATTCCTTTCCGGAACCGAGCAGATTCAGAAAATCCCCGCTCCGTTCAGGCGCCACGATAATCAGAATATCCCTGATCCCCGCTCTGAGGAGCGTGTTTAAGGGGTAATAGATCATCGGCTTGTCGTAGATCGGCAACAGCTGTTTACTGGTAACTTTGGTAAGCGGGTGCAGTCTGGTCCCCGAGCCGCCGGCGAGAATGATTCCCTTCATCTGATTTATTTAAGAGTAATACACCTTAATTTTCTTTTGGATTTCTGTCAATTTAACGTTTTCCGTTTCCTTTCTGTTCCGCTCTTTCCACTCAACCGAATCAGACTCCAGCGTTCTTTTTGAAATAACCAGCCGAACCGGAATGCCGATCAGGTCAGCGTCGGCCAGTTTTTCGCCGGCCTGCCGGTCACGATCGTCATAAAGAACTTCGATGCCGGCTTTTTCAAGTTTATCGTGAAGCTTGTCAGCTGTCTTCCTGATTTTCTCATCACTACCCAGACTGACCAGATGCACCTGATATGGGGCAATGGATTTCGGCCAGATGATGCCTTTTTCGTCATTAAACACTTCCACCACCGTAGCCAGTGTCCGGCCGATGCCGATGCCATAGCAACCCATATAATAAGGTTTTTCTCTGCCATCCTGATCGGTAAAAAGAGCCCCCTTCATGCGGGTGGTGTAATGCGTGCCCAGCTGAAAGATATTGCCCACTTCAATCCCCTTCCCATCCACCATCTTTTTTCCTTCCGAACTCAGGCAGTCCGCCGGCGGCAAAGCGATGTCAGCGAGCTTGTCCACCGTGAAATCACGCTCATAATTCACATTCAGGGTGTCTTTCCGGTATTCATCGGCCCCCGTCGAAAAGTTCCTTACAGTCTTGAGTGAAATATCACCGATCTTTTTGATTTTGAGCTTCAGCGGAGAAACAAAACCGACCACGGAACCCAGTTCTTTGATCTCTTCCTCGGTCGCCTGTCTGATCTCAGCTCCGCCAAGCGAGTGCTTCAGTTTCACCTCGTTGATTTCCAGATCGCCTCGCATCACCGCCATCACTTTTTCACCGGAACCGGTCACATAAACAATGCTCTTGATCTGCTTCCAGGCAGGCTGTCCGTAAAGCTTTACCCCATCGGCAATAGTGGGACCGCGGGGAGCGTCTTTCACTTCCATAGGGAGCATTTCTTCCTTTTCATTCATCATTTCACGTTTAAACACGGCCACTTCCTCATGCGCCGCGTAGCTTTTGTCATCGGTCATTAAAAAGCGGCTTTCCCCCGCGTCGGATTCCACAACAAACTCGTGACAGTAATCTCCTCCGATATAACCGTTATCGGATTCAATGACCACGGTCTTCAGGCCCATTCGCTCAAAAATACGGGTGTAAGTATCCCCCATATTCTTATATTCCTTCTTAAAATCCTTTTCATCCGAATGAAAAGAATAAGCGTCCTTCATTAAAAATTCACGCACACGGAGTAAGCCGCCCCGTGCCCGCAGTTCATCGCGGAACTTCTGGGAAAACTGATAAATATTAAACGGCAAATCTTTGTAGCTTATATTGAACTTACGCACCAAATCCACCATCATCTCTTCAGCCGTGCCCCCCAGGGCGAAACGGGCGCCCCGCTGGTCTGTCAGCGACATCAGCTCAAAGCCGACCGAATTGGTGCGGTTGGTTTCTTCCCAGAGCTCAATCGGATGCAGTACCGGCGTGATCATCTTCTGGGCGCCGGCTTTATCCATTTCTTCTTCCACAATTTTTACTATCTTATCGTTAACCCGAATTCCAAGCGGCAGAAAATAATATCGTCCGGCCACTGACTCACGGACAAACCCGCCCTGATAAAGCAGCCTGTGACTGACCAGTTTTACATCACCAGAAACTTCCTTAACCGTTTTCCCGAATAGTTTTGAATATTTCATATTTTAAAATTGTAACAGAGGAATTGTAATATTTTAAGCGGTTGCCGTAAAGCAGTAGATTTGCTACCATGATCGCGAACATTTTAGACTAAAAAATGAAAAAAAATTCCAAGCTCTTTAGCTTTCTTATTCCCGCCCTGGTGCTGACGGGGTTCTTTGCCATGCACCTTATTCCGGCAGTACTGGCACAAAGCGGATTTGCTCCGCCTTCGGTGCTTCCGGGTGAAAACGCCAATATCGGCGGCTACGGCGATGCCTGCGTCGGCCTGGCAAACATGATACGGACCGGCGATATTTCGCTCCGGCAAATCCCCTGTTTTATCAAATATTTTTCGCAAACCCTGATCGCCATCGCGGGTTCGGTGTCAGTGATTTTTGTGATGATCGGCGGATACCGCTACACTCTGTCTAATGAAGCGAATGAGGAAGCGAAAAAGACCATTACTTATGCCCTGATCGGCCTGGCCGTCAGCCTGCTGGCCTGGATTATGGTAGACGTGGTGCTTCAGCTGGCTACCGAATAGTCATTAACAAACTTTGAATATGAACAAGAAGAAACACCACAAACACACTTCTTTCCTCAGAAAATCTCAAAATAAGATTAATGCACTGAGAGAAAAGCTGATAGAACTTACCAGAAAGGAAGAACATCTGGAAGAGGAAGAAAAGGTTCTGATTGCACATTCCAGGAATCATGAAAAAGAAGTCAAAATAACTCTCTCAATAGAATCTGTCGTAAGAGCTACTATCGCGATCTTCCTGCTTTTTGCCCTGGTTCAGGTACTTGGAATGATTAAAAGCATTATTATCATCTTTCTGGTGGCTCTTTTTCTTTCGGCAACCATTAACCCTGCCGTGGACAAACTGGCCTCTCACAAAATCCCGCGAGCGCTGGGCATCATCATCATTTATATCCTGGTCCTGGGAGTTTTTGTCATCATGTTTTCCAACCTGGTTCCTATTATTGCCGATCAGATAGGCCAACTGGCGCTGGGTGTCAGAGATATGGTTCAAAACCTTATCACAAACCCAAATCCTGATTCCTGGTTTATGAACCAAATACAGCCATTTGCCAACCAAATTTGGCAAAACATCGATCAGGCCCAGCTGATTTCGCAAATAAGCGGTACCCTAAAAGGAGTCGCATCTCAGCTGACAAACTTTGCCGGCAATGCCATTGGAGCCATTTTTACTATTTTCAACGGAATTTTTAACCTCTTTCTGGTTCTTATTATCACTTTTTTTATGGTGGTGAATTCCAGGCACACCAGCGACTTCTTCTATTCACTGTTCCCTCACAGGTATTCCACGTACATTTCCATTAAAAGCAAACAGATCAGCACACGCATCGGCGAATGGATCCGCGGACAGTTGCTGCTGGCACTGGCAATGGGTACCCTAACCTTCGTTATACTCTCAGTGATCGGGCTCAACTACGCGCTCACACTGGCATTGCTGTCGGCAATCGGAGAATTCATTCCCTATTTAGGCCCTCTAATCACCTTCACTTCAGCCGCTCTCATCGGCCTCAACCAGGACCCCATTCTGATTGTCTGGCTAATACCCGCTTATGCTATTATTCAGTTCATTGAAAGCAATATTTTTGTTCCGCTTATTGTGGGAAGATCGGTGGGCCTCAATCCGGTAATCGTTATCTTCGCTCTGCTTTCGGGGGCTACCATAGGCATTAAAATCGGGGGGAGTTTTGGCGTGGGACTTGTCGGCATGCTTCTGGCTGTTCCTACGGCAAATATTATCTCGCTTTTTGTAGAGGATTACACCGGCAAAAATAAGTGATTGACTAAGTGAATTAAATGGTTTAAGATCAATCCCTTATTTTAATTTCATAATTGCCCTCGTTTTATGATAGAAGCTCCTGATCAGACCTTAGTAATCAGCCTTCCCTATTCACATGAACTGGCTCAGCCTGTTGATGGGAAAAACAAGAATGGGGTTTTCAAATCAAAAGCTGTAGCTTATTTGGTTGAAGCGTTCAGAGGAGATTTATGGACCTTAAGGGAAGGTCTCGATGGCCAATGCCTAGAACTTAAAGTGGCCGTCAGAACAGCGCGCGCGGAAGAATTCCGAGCCAGAATCGCCAAACTCGGCTTCACAGAAGTTGCAAAAAAGCGCTAGAATAGGCGCATGAAAATCTTGCTAAGTGAAATTTTCCACTCTATTCAGGGTGAAGGGCCAAACCTTGGTCGGCCTTCCGTCTTTTTGCGGCTGGGCGGCTGTAATTTAGCCTGCTCCTGGTGCGACAGCAAGTTCACCTGGAATCCGGAGATATCTGATAACAAAGTGGCAACCATCAACGAGGTCGTGAAAAAAATAAAATCCTTTCCCTGCAAGCATCTGGTTATCACAGGAGGTGAGCCCATGCTGCAACAGGATAAGATCACGGCCATTCTGAAAAAACTCCCCGGCTACACAGCGGAAATCGAAACGAATGGAAGTATAAGCTCTAAAATAAGCCCTTTAGTTGAACAAATAAATTGTTCACCAAAACTCAGGAGTTCGGGCAACAAACCCTACGCACTCAAAATCAAACCGACGAATAAAAAGGCTATTTATAAGTTCGTCGTGCAAAAGAAAAGCGATCTCCAAGAGATTAAATACTATATAAAATCCAATAAAATTCCCGCGGAAAAGGTATATTTAATGCCTGAAGGCACAAAGCACACCGAAGTTCTCACGCGTTCTAAACGGCTTATCGAAATCTGCAAAAAAGAAGGCTATCATTTTACGCCCCGACTACACATAATGCTCTTTGGCAACAAGCGAGGGGTATAGTTAATTTTACCGATATGTCGATTGTATATAGATTAGACATATACATATAATGACCAAGGTGACACTTCAAAAAAATCGGGCCATCGTCCTTCATTCCGGCGGACAGGATTCAACCACTTGCCTGGCATGGGCTTTAAAAAAGTTCAAAAAAGTGCATCTGATCAGCTTCGATTATGGTCAGCGGCACAAAAAAGAACTGAAGGCCGCCAAAAAGATCGCTAAAAAACTTAATCTTTCGCACAAAACGATCAAACTCCCTTTCCTAAGCGAGCTGACAGCAAACGCACTCACCGATAAAACGGTAAAAGTGAAGGCGGGCTCAGAATCCCGGCTTCCCAGCACTTTTGTGGACGGCCGGAACATGGTTTTTTTGACTGCCGCCGCCATTTACGCCAAACAAAAAGGCATCCCCAACCTGGTTACGGGCGTGTGCCAGACCGACTACAGCGGCTACCCTGACTGCCGGAATGAGTTCATCAAATCCATCGAAAAAACCCTGCGGCTGGCCATGGAATTCCCCTTTAAAATCCATACCCCCCTCATGTTCATCGATAAGGCTGAAACGGTGCGTATGATGCAAAAACTTGGCAGTCTGGAGCTTCTTAAGTACACTCATACCTGTTACGAAGGACGCAAGCTTGCCTGCGGCCTGTGCCCCGCCTGCAAACTACGGCTAAAAGGCTTCAGGCTTGCCAAAGTGAATGATCCCATCAAATATGAGCCAAAAACTGTACCGGGAAGGTAAGGATTACACTCAGGAAGACCTCAGAAAGATACGGGTCGCGCTACAAAAGACCGCGCCACTCACAACTTTCAAATTTGAGAAATTCAGCCCCGGAGAACAATGGATATCGATCAGTTCCCCGGAATTCACCGCCATATGCCCATTCTCGGATTTCCCTGACTTCGGCACGGTAACAATCAGATACATTCCAGATAAAAGATGTCTGGAGCTCAAGTCTTTTAAGCTTTATATCAACGCCTTCCGGAACGTCAAAATATTCCATGAAGCCGTGACAGAAGTGATCTTTGCCGACTTTTTAGAATCCGTGAAACCCAAAAAAGCACACATCGTCATAGATATGAACGTTCGGGGTAATGTTAAAACTATCTGTGAGAAGAAGTTCAGGTGCTAAACAAGTAAGTAAATCCCAATTCCAAAAGCCACGCTTACATTCAGCGACTCCTTTTTGCCGTGCATAGGAATATGCAAAATATGATCCGAAAGCTTCAAAAGTGCCTCCTCAACCCCGTCAATCTCATTGCCGACAATCATGCAGACAGGGTATTTTGGCTTGAATTTGCGAATGTCCTTGCTATTCTTGTTTTTTTCCAGCGCCACGATCTGTACACCGTCCTTTTCAAGCATCTTTACCACAGAAATCGGATCTTTGTGGAACTCCCATAGCACTGAGTCATCCGCGCCTAAGGCCGTTTTGGTGATTTCTTTGCGAGGCGGAACCCCCGAATATCCAGTTAAATAAAGCTTTGACACGCCCGCACCGTCGCAGGTACGGAAAATCGACCCCACATTGTGGAGCGAGCGGATATTATGCGCAAGAACGTAAACTTTTTTCTTTTTCATACTTCCGCCCCATACTACTTAAAGGCCCTGGCCACGACAAGTCCGTAAACCTTTTTGATACCGTTTTCTTTGAGCACTCTGGCACAGTTATCAAGAGTCGCCCCGGTCGTGCACACATCATCGACTATAAAACACACCTTACCGGAAAGCGATTCCAAATCTTCGGCTATCTCAAAGGCCTCAGTCAGATTCAGTTGCCTTTCCTTTTTATTAAGTTTTGCCTGTTGTGAGGTATTTTTAACGCGCATTAAAGGATTTAGCACACGGGTATCCTTTCCATACCGATTGGCCGTTGCCCTGGCGATAAGCTCAGCTTGGTTAAAACCGCGGTAATTCAGACGTTTTTTATGCAAGGGTACGGGAATCAGAGCGGCCCGCTTCCAGCCAAGCATCCTCAGCTCTTTTAACTTTCGGCAAACGAGCTCGGCAAAATAATCAACCAGCTGGCGATTAAATTTGTACTTAAATTGAGTAATGGCCGCCTGCAGTCCGGGATTTTCGGCGTAGTCGGCCCCATAAATAACCCCATCCAGATATTGGAATTCTTCAGAGGAAGGACAAGTAGATTTGGCTCTGATTGGCCTGATTCTGAAATCCTGAACACAATTTTTGCACATAAAATCCCCCTCCCTTTTACAGGAAGCACATCGGGGAGGGAAAAGCACATTGAGTAAGACGTTAATGATTTTCCCCATAAAATTGTAGAGCTTATTATAATCCAAAATATTTGACAAAGCAAGTATTTTTATTATAATAAAACTCAATCATAACCCTTTCTCAATTATGGGCCTACTAGCTGAAGAATTATCAGATCCAAGAGCGCAAGACTATATTCTTGCCAGAACGAGCAATCAGTTAGTGGTACTGACTGAAATCCAGATTCTCGGAAAGCTTCATGAGGCCCTTCCCAGTCTCAACAAAGAGGAAGTATCCAGAGTGAGAGGGGTTGTCTGCTCGCTTCTTGCCAGAAAAGAAAGCGGGAAAGTGGAAAATGATGTGGAAGACGAGCCTTTTGAATTTAAAACAGCCAAATATTCACCCCTCCCGGCCATCACGGAAGTAAAGTTTGACCCCAATCATCCGAATCGAACCCTGGATGTAAAGGAAACCAGAGAGGCAGGAATCTATGTGCTCGGCTTGCTTGACTGGGATCATAACCTGAATAAGGCCAAATCCAAAAACAGCATCACTCTCCACGACTTTGCAAAATTTATGGGGGAACGGGAGGAAAAATTCGTACGAAATGGCGGCAATCTCCAATTTTTGAAAATGCTCATTTCTTACTGCAACAAATGGCAGATTCAAAGACAAAGAGTTGAACAGGGTGTCTCCATCGAAGATATCCGAAAAGAACTTCATATGGGGGGAAATGATCAGCTTATCGAATACGAAGAGGGTATCAAACGGTCGGGGACCTACTCCGCGCTGGCCTTTACCGGCATGAACATTAAAAAACTGGAAGCATATGGCAGGGAGTTCATGCAAACGGAGGAAGCAGGTGAGCTGTATGACTATACCCACGATGTAATCCAAATAATCCGGGATCATGGTTTTGAACCCGTCGTTGTCACAGGGGCACCGGACTTCCTGCTGCCGGGTATTCTGGAAAAAGTGAATGTCAGATTTGGAAAGGGAATGACCTATGAGGTAGATGATGACGGCAAGATCCTTGGTGAATGGAAAGAAAAGCCGGGGAAACAAGGGGGTAATATGGGGGTGGCTGAGCAAAAAGACAAATATGCCAAGGGTCTGACGCGCCGGGACTACGGTGTTGGCTTTGGAATAGGCGACAGCGAAGGAGACATGGGACTCTTCAGCTCAGCCATCTACAAAGATCGGGCCAAGGAAGACGTCAATGGGGGCGCTGTCATATCGAACGCGAGTAATAGTGCCAGAGGAAGACTGAAGTGCGTTTATACAAGGCACTTCGGAGACGATCGCATCAAAATGATCGAACCTGAAGAAAGCTATAGAGGCAAACACCCGGATAAACGCCGTAAAGACATGGTTGAAGCAGTCATGGATGTTATGGGGAAAGTCCTGGAACCACTCCACGATCACCTCAAAGGCAAGACAGATGCAGCTGTAAAAGAGAAACTTGAAACCTACCTGGAAAATCGGAAAAACAAAAATAAGAAAGATCCAAATCTGGAAAACATTAAACGATTGCGCGATGCTCTTCGATGCGAGGGCTTGAACGAAGAACAAATCAGGTCTGTCCTTGAGGAATTCTTCCCAAAAATCATTGTTGATGACGTTATGAAGCGTCACATGCTCGATACCCGGAATGAGGGTGACCTGACAAGCTATCTGGAAAGCCTGGGAGTCCTGAATCAGGAAGAAATAGAGAAAATTGTTATTGCCAACAGGCTCCGGCTGGAACAATTAGGCTCGATTCCGTCTGTGGTCATTCAGCGAAGACAAACGCATATCTCAACCATACCGGCAGCTTCCGAAACGGAAACAGCCGAAACGGAAGCAGATGGAGTTGACTCCATGGCAATAGCTGATACAAAGCCCCCAGAGACAGAATAAAGATAGTTGAATGTTACTTTCGCCTGTGCTAAAATCCGCATTGGTTTTTTAAAAGATCCTCATGAAAGAAATTATTCTAATTGTTCAGGTGGTTGTTTCCATCCTTCTGATGATCCTCATTCTTGCGCAAAACAAGGACGGAGGTCTCTCGGCAGTAATGGGCGGCGGCCAGTCATTCCAGTCCGTCAAACGCGGAGCCGAAAAAGTTATCTACCGGGCAACTATTTTTATTGCCTTTCTATTCATGGCTAATGCCCTGCTAATCGCCTTCGTTTAGATATAGAACCATTTTGCTTTCTGATCCCCCCGAATGAACATCAAAAAGCTTCTTCATAATCTGACAAAAATTGAAAAAATCATTCTCGTTTTCTTGAGCTTGGTTTTAATCATTTCGGCATATCAGCTGGGTCAGGCTTTTTACGAACAAAATTCTGAAATCAATTATCTTCCAGGCGGAGTGTACGCTGAAGGAGCCGTTGGTCAGGTTGGCGTATTAAACCCACTTTACGCTCAGCAGGGAAGCATAGCCCACGATCTTACACAGCTCATTTTTTCGGGTCTGACACGATACGATCCGGAAACAGGCGAAATAGTGGGTGATCTGGCCAACATAAAACCTGACCCTAACGGAAAGAAGTATACCTTTGTGATAAAGGAAGGCGCTAAGTGGCATGACGGTGAGCCGGTGACCGCCGATGATGTACTTTTTACCTACAACGATGTTATCAAAAATCCCGAGTTTAAGGGGAATATTCTGAATTACAACGACTACTCAGGAATTAAAATCAATAAAATTGATCAAAGAACCGTGGAGTTCCTTCTGGAAAAACCGGATTCCTTTTTTCTTGTAAAAACAATGGCGGGAGTACTTCCAAAACACAAACTTATCAACGAATCAGTCGATATCCTGGAAACGGCTCCTTTCAATTTCGCGCCCATTGGATCCGGCCGATACAAATTTGTTTCACAGATCCAGTTAGCGGATCACTCGGAATACGGTCTGGAGGCTTTTCAGGAATTTTACGACGGCCCACCAAATATTGAAAGTATCTTGTTTAAGGTATTTGCTTCATACGAAGATCTGCAAAAGAATTTGAGCGGCCTGACAGGCATCCGCAGTGTTCCGTCTGAAAATGCCGAAATGATACTAAAGAAGGGAAAATTCATTCTGGATCGCTACCAATTGCCTCAGTATGTTGCAATTTTCATCAACAACGAAGCGGCTAAACTAAAAGATGCGAAAGTCCGGCTTGCTCTTCAGCTGGGAACCGACAAGAAAAGTCTTATCGAAACGATCAAACAGCAGAAAATCATCGACACCCCCCTGCTCGAAATTGATCAGGAAAATTGGGTTAATCAATATAGTGTTACCAAAGCAAACGGAGCCCTCTTTGAAACTCAATGGCAGATACCAAACAAAGACAAAGTTGTGAAAGAGCCCGAAGATAATCCGAACGTCGCCAGTTCCACCGCTGAAGTTACCTACATTAACAGTCCAAACGAAGGAAAAGACTGGGCTACAACCAGTGAACCGATCACAATAACCGGAAACGCCCCAAAGAATACAAAAAGCATCCGTATCAATGACTATGAGCTTCAGAAATATGTTCCCGGCGATCCCGGCTGGAGCTATGTGGCAGCCACTAAATTTGACAGCCTTAATAAAGGTGAAAATGTCTATGAAGTATATGCCACGGACTATAGCGGCGAAGAAAAACTGATCGATTCAATCACAATCACTTATGGTTCCTCCACCACAAAAAACCAAACGGAACTCGAAAAGCGGAAGGAAGAAAATGAAGTCGCCGTATCTTTGCCCATTCGTCAAAACAAGAATGGCGAAAAGCTAAGCTTAAGAATGATAACCAGCAGCAAACCGGAAATATATCGCCAAGTCGCTCTGGAAATCCAAAGGCAATGGCAGAAAATAGGAGTGGAAGTGGTCATTGAAGTGCTGGAAAATGAAGATTTTCAGACGCGGCTGAACACAAGAGACTATGATTTATTGATTTTTGGCCAGAACCTGGGTTATAATCTCGACGCTTATCCTTACTGGCACAGCTCACAGGCAAAAGAAGGCGGGCTCAACCTCTCGCAGTTCAAAAACTTCGTCGTGGACAGCTTGCTGGAAAAGGCCAGACTGGAGGATGATGAAAAAAGGAAGGAAACTCTGAACGATATTCAGAAGATAATCAGCCAAGAGGTCCCGGCCATATTCCTTTATAGCCCCACTTATTACTCTGCCCTGTCAGAAAAGGTTAGTCACCCCCCTTTTGATCATCTGGCTACAATCAGCGACAGGCTGGGTAACATCAAAGACTGGTACGCCAAAGTGGATAGAAAATTCAAAGACGGCACCAATCCCTTCACCTTTATAGCCTGGATCATCAAACAATTCTAATACTGGAATAATTAATAATTAATAAATAATATTAAATGAAAGTAATACTCAAAACCCGCGTACCGAACCTTGGCCACGAATGGGATATTGTCACAGTTAAAGACGGCTATGCCCGGAATTATCTGCTGCCTAAAAAACTGGCTGATGTGGCCACCCCGAAGCTGATCGAACTGGCTCAGAAGCGGATGGAAGAAAGAGTAAAGAAAATGGAAGAACTGGTCGCTACCGCTAAAGAAACTGCCGAAAAACTGGCTAAGATTGAGCTTATATTTAAGAAAAAGGCAAGAGGCGGTAAGCTGTATGGCTCCATTTCTGAAAAGGATATTCAGGCTGCCCTGAAAAAAGAGCATAAACTTGAGGTCGACAAGGGCGCTATTAACATGAAGGAGCACATCAAAGAGCTTGGTGAACATAAAGCAACAATACATTTAGCGGAAGGTGTTGATGCCAGCATAAAAATCAGCATCGAGGAAGAGAAGTAAAATCCGGTTAAAATCTCAAGAACATTGGCCTAATGACAAATTCCCCCGAAAAAACAGAGGCTGCCAAAACAACAGCAGAGGGGGTCAGTCAGGGTACTCAAAACAAGCTAAAGGAGGCCAAGGATAAAGTTGAAATAGGCAAGTTATTCAAGGATTTTTGGGAGAGCCTGAAATCATGGGACGGCACAGAAGCCCTTAAACGATTCGGCCTCATCGTTGCCGCCATCTCCGGAAAGCTGAGGGGCTTAAAAGAAGATGTCGAGAAGACCAGGCAGAATAAGAAAGAGTCCGATACTACAAAGACAGCAGAGCCAATGAAAGCTCAGGATAAAGCAGAAGATAAGGAAGAAAATTCATCTACTCCGGCAAACGATAATGCACTTCCGAAAGGACTCGATGGCATGAAATGGACAAAAGAGAATCTTCTTAAATGTGACACAATTGACCAATGCCGCGCACTAATGAGAACCAATGGCTTTGTTTTAGATAAAGGGTCAGGCAATTACGTTAATCCAAGATGGCTGAGCCCTGATAAGATTCTTCAGGAACCGATAGTAGACGGTACAATCGGCGGAAGAAGAATCAGACTTAAACAAAGTGTAATGGCCCGCCTGAAAAGAGCGGATACAGCCATGTCCAAAGAAACCGGTGAACACATTAAAGTAGGTGAACATTTTCGAAGTAATGAACATCAGTTTGAGCTATACAAAAAACTAAAACCAATGGATGCAAGAGTCGCACCTCCCGGAACTTCCTTTCACGAAATAGGCCAGGCGGTGGACCTGCCCGAAAACTGGGAAAAGGCCCAAAAATTTATGTGGGCGGAAGGTTTTGTCGGCGGCAAATTACCCATCGGTCTTTCCGGAGACGCAAACCACTTCAGCGTTGGTGAAATGAAAATGAACGCCGCACGCGTTGCCGCTCTGCGACAGGAGGGAGTGGAAGTGTATCAAAAGGCCGCATGAGGGTAGTCGTCACAAAAAAACTATGCTAAATTATTGCGGGATTGGTCGTTGGTTCAATTCGTGCTAAATTAGCCCTGTGCGGGCCTGTAGCTCAGTGGTTAGAGCAGTCCCGCCAAGGCGGGATTGGTCGTTGGTTCAATTCGTGCTAAATTAGCCCT
>Ga0180007_10004887_pt1 | contig 13966 bp, 12 predicted proteins | sample MM_PC_MetaG_FD_121122 | JGI IMG/M metagenome (GOLD analysis project Ga0180007, IMG submission 121122) | Groundwater microbial communities from the Aspo Hard Rock Laboratory (HRL) deep subsurface site, Sweden - MM_PC_MetaG | ecosystem: Environmental > Aquatic > Deep subsurface > Groundwater... | reverse complement strand
TTTACCATAAGTCGTTGTCGCCTCAAAACCAAAAGGCACAATGATTACTTGCGCCTTTTTCAAATCTATATTTTGGAATAACAATAAAAATTTATCAAGAATTAATTTCAAGTTTTTTATTTTTTATTTTTATTATATATAACCCCACGCCTGCAATTTATCGCTATCGCGAAGCCAGCGCGTGCCGATATCAACTCGATAAAACATATCCAGAAGACGAATATTTTTTAATCGACCATATGCTTGGTTTCTCGCTTCCTCAACGGTGATACCAGAACCCGTAACTACCAAAGCATAACCAGATTCACCGGCTAACTTTAAATCGCCGTCAGCCATCTTGACGTCGCCCAAGTGAATCCCTTCCGACCCATGACCGTTTTTAAACAAAATTGAAGAATCTTTATAAATGGAAAAAATTTTATCACTAAAAAATGGATATGGTGGCACCGCTACTACTACCCCGATCTGAAAGCCCTTCTTTGTTCTTAATTCAAAATCTTCACCTCGTGCCAAATTAAATAAAAATTCCCCCATCGGAGTTAATATGCCCTCCATCTGCACGCTGATAGTCGGATAACCAAAGCGGGCAGTAAATTCCAGCGGATAAATTCCTCGGCCGTTAACTATACAATTTATATCAAAGTAACCAACATAATTATAATCGCTTAATATTTTTTCCATTTTCTTCAATGTATCGAAAAAAAGAGGGCTCGAATTTGTCCAATACATCAAAGTTCCCATTTCGCCAGTAAATGGACCCCGCTCGCCCGGAAACAATCTTTTGTGTTCAAAATTCACATTAATAGGGTAAATAAACTTTTTCCCGTTAAAAAAGGCTCCCACTGCCACTTCTACGCCTGCGACAAATTTTTGCAACTGAAAACTTTTAGTTTTTTTTATCCAGGCTTTTTTGTTATGTTCCAGTATTTCTATAATGTCCCGACCGTCCTCTTCTTCGCCTATAAATAAAACGTTTTTTTCGTCTCCTACCTGACCATTGGGTTTAAAAACATAACGATCAGGGTGTGTTTTCAAAAAATTAATAGCCAAATCGAAATCAGTAAAATTATGATTCGGCAAAACATTCATTCCAAATCTTTTCATTTCTTCCTGGCCGAACCCTCGGTCTTCCTCCGTTTTATCTGAATAAACACACCCGCCAACGACCAATTTGCCTTTTTTTCTTAATTTATCGACTATTAAACCAAAGCCAGTATCATCAAAAATAATTACATCCGCCCAGTCAATATAATCTTCCCATTTTTCTACTTTGTCTAAAATCCCATCATAAACATCAGCGTCGGCTTTATCTTCTATATAAACTTTCACTTCGTGCCCTTCTTTTTTAACCTGCCAAGCCAAATCTCCGCTTAAGCAGATCCAAGAAATAAATAGAAATTTTTTAAACTGCGTCTGATTTACCATATTTTTTTAATATTGTTTCCATGAAATCTTTTTAAATACCGTTATTCTTACCTTTATTAAAATAAGCATTCAATGTTTTCTTTTTTAATGCCTTGTCTAAAAAAGACATTGCCTCGTTGCGATAGTCCAATAGATGACGACCCTCTCTCTCAAGTCCCTCCTGAAGCAAAGCATGAGCAATTAACGGAAAGGTAGAGGTTACATCGGCGAAAACATATTGGGAATTTTTAATACAATCCTCCGAGGTCTTGCCCCAAGTATGACCTTCGGAAGCAGTGCAGGAAGAAAGTCCGCCGTTCTGCACATGGGCATCGCAAATTTGGACATCCATATCATAGCCGCCGGCGTCAATGTCGCAAATCTGAGTTAAATAAGGCTCGGGTTGCAGCGAATAATTTTTTGGCACCCCGCCGCCTAAAACAATAATTGATAATTTTTTACTCCATTTATTTTTAGCAAAATAATGGTATGAACCAAACTCATGGATATCTTCTTCTATATCAATATTGAATTTATAACGATGCCCCAGCTTACGTTTTAAAAAAGCCAGATTCAAAAAAATTGAGCCGTCCTGAGGCGCACCACAAAAAATCGGAATACGATTACGGTAAGCTTGAACCAAAATACTACGGTTTAAATCAGCTCTTTTAAAACGCCTTTTGCCAAAACGCACCAAATGTTTCCCTAAAAGATGATGAAACTGCGTTGTCGTCATTGAACGGCTAAAATCCGGCCTACGTACTAAGTCCGTCACTAAATGATCAACCGTCCAAAGATCAGTATCAGGAAAAACAGTATCATAAATTCTAGTCCAGCCGGCCTTATGCAATTTTATATCGCCCTGTCCCGGATTAACTTCAAACCAGTTATCACTTTCTAACCGCTGAATATCATGATAAAGATTGGCGCCGGTGGTAGTAATAATATCAACAAAACCGGCCTTAATCATTGGGATTATGCAAGAGACGCCCAAATCCGCCGGCGTCATGGCGCCCGAAAATGCCAAAACAATCGTATGATCTTTCTCAATCATCCGCTTAATGATTTCGTAAGCATTTTTTACTTCACGTCCGACATAGGCGCCGAAAGCTTTTTCAAAAAGCTCGGCGGTGGTTTCATTCCCCGTGATTGGCTCGCCGATAACTCGGCGGCCGACTATTCTCCGCGTTAAATGCTTCATGGCCAAAGAAAGATTCCTTCGCAATAAAATTAGGAATCTAAATTTTAGGTCCCTCCCTGACCATTTTTACTATTTTTATTTTCGGTTTCTTCTTTTTGTAAAATGTAGTGCGGCATAATAAATACGGTTGCAGCCAAAACCGTAGTCCAAAGGCCGTCTTTGTTGCCGATTGCCGATTGAGTAATGTTGGTCGTCCGAATAATTTTGCCGCTAGCTTTGTAAAGTTGTTCGCGCTCGTCCCAGGCGGTATTAAAATCAAATTCAATTCCAAGAGTAGTGGCAAGCATTGAAGCCGCTAGGTCTTCCGCATAATCGCCTGCTTTCTGATCAGTCTCCCCATATGAATGGTGTTCGGAAAGATAGCCGTAGTTTTCCGTTTCGGCCGGCACGGCACAGCCAACCGACGCGGCGATCAAGCGATTTGGTTCATTGGTAGCATTACGACTCATCACCACATAAACAATCTGGCCGGGTTTAATCAATTTTAATCCCTCCTCCCGCGAAATTCTTTTACAACCGGGTGGGAAAATACTGGAAACTGTTACCAAATTAAAAGGGGCGATGCCGGCATCGCGCAGCGCCAACTCAAAAGAGGTTAAATATTCTTTGTGAACCCCGACTCCCTTGGTAAAAAATATTCGACTAGCAATCATAAAAAATTAAAAATTGTTTTTCATTTTTAGTATAGAACATTAAAAAAAGAAAGTAACTGTGGATAACTCAAAATTTTATTTCTAAAGATTTTTATAAAAAACGAACTGGGCTTTGTGGCAAAGCTAGGAATAAAAATAATACAGTATACCAGTATACTGTATTATTTTGAACTTTGTATTTTATTGATTATTTATCGCGGAAGCGCGCGAACGGCGAAATGCCAAACTTTTTTTTCAGGCTGCGCGCGCCGCGGATAAAAGCAGTTTCTTTTTTAGTTTTGAATTTTTTTATTTCTCTTTCCAAATCATCGCGCACCTCGTCAATCGCCGCATAAAGATTTTCTTTCTCTGATTCGGCGCGAAATAATTTACCATCAATAGATAAATTAATCTCGGCGCGAAAAATATCTCCTGCCTGATGATGGCGCGTTGTTCGGCCAAGTTCAATTTCTGCCATCAATGACTCTTCCTTAAAATTTTTCAAAAACTTTTTTAAAGTTTCTAATTTCTTCTGAACATACTTTTCAATCGCCGGCGATGATTGAAAATTTTTTGTCTTAATTATAATTTTCATAAAGGGTATTAAAAAAACCTGTATTTTGACTTCGCTCGGACAATATGCCTGTTGGCGCATTGTCCTCGCTCGTCAAAATAAAAAATTGTTTTCTTTCTTTTAGTATATAATTTTATTTTTTAAAAATCAATGTGGATAATTTTTTTAACCTAAAAATCTTACTTCTTCCTCTATATTTATTGCAAATTTTTCTTTAACTGTTTCTTTGCAAAGTTCTATCAGCGCCAAAACATCTTTAGCTTTAGCGCCACCGGTGTTAACAATATAGTTGGCGTGACCTTCCCAAATTTGAGCGCCGCCGCTTTTTTTGCCTTTCAAGCCGCACTGATCAATTAAATAACCGACGCCGATTTTGCCGCCCAGCTGATCTGGGCTTTGGCCACGCTCAGCGTGGCCGCCCCGCACACGCCCAACTAATTCCGGATGATTTTTCAAAAGCGGATCTGTATTCTCAGTAGCGCCGCCCAGCGAGGTCTTGAGCGAAGGCCGGCGCCCGAAGGGCAGGGTTGGAGTGGGTGGCCGAGAGCGAAAGACCTCGCTGGGCGGCACACCTTCTGTTCTCACTGTATAATTTTTAAAAATACAACCAGCCGAAGGAAACGGCGGAGAATGTTTTATTACTTCTTTGGCTTTATTTAGAACCTGCTCAATCAAAGATTTATCTTTTTTTCCAAAAACCAAAGTCGCATTCAAAATTATCTCACCCGTTTTTTTAAAACGCGATCCGCGATATCCAAATTCGCATTCGGTTGCGGAAATTTCTTTTTCGTTCAAGTTTTTGTCCATCGCCCTAACCGATTCTACTACCTGCGCGATGGCCTGACCCAGCCGGCCGGCGTTGCCGTAAATCGCTCCGCCGATTGTCCCCGGGATTCCAAAACCCCACTCGGCTCCCGAATATCCTTGGCGCGTTGTTTCCAAAATTATCTTTGTCAAAGGTACCCCCGTATCACAAAAAATTTTTAACATTCCGTTTTCTTTTCGGTATTTAGTTTTTGATATTTGATTTTTTATCACCAGTCCCCCAAATCCTTCATCCGCCACCAATAAATTACTGCCGCCGCCCAAAACAAAAAGAGAAATGTTTTTTTCTTTAGCGGCGCGCGCAGCAGCCAAAAATTCATCGCGATCTTTTGCAACACAAAAATACCTTGCCGCTCCGCCGATGCGAAAAGTGGTATGGTTGGCCAAACTAACATTTTCTTGGAGATTTGGAAGATTAGATTTAAGGCTCAAAGTTTAATGTAAAATGTAAATATCAAAAATCCCCGGCCTCGCCTTCGGCTTGCCGAGGGCGGGCAAAATGACAATGCAAAATTGACAATGAAATTGTCATCCTGAGAGAAGCGAAGGATCTCGAGATCCTTCGTCGCTACGCTCCTCAATGATGACGCTACGCGTCAATTTTACATTTTTATTTTTACATTTTTAATTATTTAGTTACATCCGCTCCCGTCTTATACAAATCTCTCTCTTTTTTATTAATTACATAAACCATATCCCACGCCCCGCCGAACTTGACAAACTGCTCCGCGCTCATATTTAACCAATGCTTGCTTAAATCTCCGTTAATTTCGTAAACCCTGTAATCCCCGTCGGCCCGAACCAGCCAAGCATCCTGATACCAATCGCGTTCAGCCGGCGTTACCCCAATTATATTTTGCCAGCCAAAGTGAGGATAAACTCCAAAAATTGCCGGCGACTGAATCCAGCGTTTATATTTTCCGCTAATAACATAAACCCGGTAATCGCCCGCAGCCCTGATTAAAGAGCCGTCCTGATAATTTGGTTTCGCCGGCGCGGGTGCGGGCGAAGGAGCAGGATTTGTCTCCGGCTGCTCCGCCAAAAGCGAAGAGGCTTGACCGGCTGAAGTTACGATTGCGCTAAAAGACATAGGATAAGCCGGATCGCCGGAAGAAAAACCCGTTAGCTTGGTTTGGCTGGAAGGAATTATAATCACGGATTTGGCTTTATAGCCAAAATCCCAAATTATGTCAGCCCCTTTTTGATTATTCAGTTTGAGATAACGGACTGACTTGCTTCCATCATTATAATAAATAAGAATTGGCACCTGGAAATTGCCTTTATCGCTACCAGAAAAAATTATGCCCAAATTTAAACCTTGATTTTGCGGCAAAATTTCGTACCAGTGGCCGGCCCAGTCTTTAACGCTGTCGGAAAATGAAAAATTAACTCCGTAGCTGACCAGCAAAGTATTGCTATTTGATGGATTTAAATGAAATCGCGCAAACAACAGACGAGAGTTTAAATAACAAAATTTCTGCCCGTCGCCCAGTTTGCAATCATTAACATAATTTGCCACCGTCCAATTTGTAAAAACATCGCTGAAACGATCCGTAAAGCCCGCTTCGGACAAAGCCGCATTAATGCTGGCTATCCCCACCGCATCCGACATCATCATTTTGAGCAAAATCGCCTCGCCGTAGCGGCTAACGAAATATTGCATAAAAAGGCTAACTGGCCCGTAGTCTTCGGATTCATTTCGCCACTCGGTCAGGGAATCAGAAGGATTACGCAGAAATTCATTAACGCGCCGTTCCAGATTGCTGCCGCTATAATCATCGTCGTAGCCGCAAACCGTTGGGGCATATTCGGAGCGCGCCTCGTTAAGCCAAACATCTTCTGCTAAATTTTTTAGTTTATCTTTTTGATAAAAAGTTATCAAATGCTGAAATTCGTGCGCTAAAAAACTTTTAGTCCTGACAGAATTCAAATAAATGCCGTTCAAATAAAGCATTTCCCGTTCGTTAGAGCTTGGTGCCTGCGCTTTTGAATATTCATCCGAAGAATTAAAATAACCGCCCGTGCCTTCCTTCATTCTAAAAACTAAAAAAGTAATTCTGTATTCTCTATCAATGCCGGGCGACCATTCCGAGCCGAAAACTCGGGTCAGACGCGGATAAATAATCTTATCAAATTCTCCGGCTAAACCGGAAACCAAAGAGTCAAGATCGTAACTGCCCGCCAGCCCGTTCCACCAATCGTCCTCAACATAAAAAAGCGCTTTTTCTCCAACATACCGCAGGGTGGCATTAACGGATGAACGGCCGGCCCAATCGTAGGAAGGATCGATATTAAAACTGACTGCCTCCCCGGCAGAGAAAGCCAAAACCTTATCGGTTTTTATAAAAACTACTCCCGTGAAAACAACTACGGCCAGAAGACAAAAAAATAATTTGCGAAAAACCAGTTTCATAAATTTAATTCATCTTTAACATAACACTTAATAATATTACCTTATTTATATTATTCTTAGCAAATTGTTAATGGCAAACAGACGGGACTTGCCCCCACACCTAATCTGAAATGTATAAGGTTTACAATGTTCTTGTTTTGAAAAAATAATCTCCGGTTTTTAGAAAACTTTTATCCTCTGTATCTTATCAATCCCCTATCGGATTGATTTTTCAGATTAGGTGTGGGGGCTTGATAAAAATTTAAAAAACCGTTAAAATCTGAAAAGACCATTATGGCGACAAAAGCAAAAAAAGCGCTTCTATTTTTGGGGGATCTGCTGATTTTATATTTAGCGTTATTCTTAATGCTGTATTTCAGCTACGGCAATTCCTGGACAAATTCGTGGAACCAGCATTTTTTTCCTTTCACAATTATCTATCTGGCCTGGTTAATGGTCTTTTTCATTATCGGACTTTATGAACTAAATTTAGCCCGCAATAATTTGGGTTTTTTTATTACCCTGGGCAAAGCCCTGTTGATAAACGCCGTAATAGCAATCGCGTTTTTTTATTTTATTCCTTATTTTGGCATTGCTCCCAAAACTAATCTTTTCGCCGATTTGATAATTTTTGCCCTACTTTTTATCGTTTGGCGGCAAGTTTATAATTATTTTATAAAAACATCCCCCCTGCTCAATAATGTTTTGGTTTTGGGCCAAAATCAGGAAACGAAAGAATTAATCAATTATATTCATAATAATCCCCAAATGGGCTACCACATCAAAAAAACCGTTGATCCCGAAGAAGTCAGGATTCTCTCCGATCTCATCAAAATATTAGTTAAAGACAAGGTGCAGACAATTGTCACAACAGTCAATCCGCACCAAGACACTAATCTGGTTAAAAATCTTTATCAATGCCTGCCCCTAAAAATTATTGTCACCGATTTGCCGGCTTTCTACGAAAAAATTACCGGCAAAATTCCTGTTTCATCCATTGAAGAAATCTGGTTTTTAGAAAATTTAATGTGCGGCCGCAAATCTATTTTTGAGGCGGCAAAAAGAGGCACTGACGTGATTTTATCATTATTTGGACTATTTATAACTTTTTTACTTTTCCCTCTGGTCGCTTCGGCAATAAAATTAGACAGCCCCGGGCCGGTGCTCTATCGCCAAAAAAGAGTCGGCCGCGACAATCAGATATTTGACATTGTTAAATTCCGAACAATGGTGATCGATGCCGAAAAAAATGGCGCTCAGTGGTCGCAAAAAGAAGACAAGAGAGTTACCCGGGTCGGCAAATTTTTAAGAAAAACCCGGCTGGACGAACTGCCGCAACTTTGGAATGTTTTAAAAAACGACATGGCTTTTGTGGGCCCGCGACCGGAACGGCCGGAATTCGCTTTTTCCAACGAGCTGCTTGCCAAAATTCCTTTTTATCAAATCCGCCACACGATTAAGCCGGGCCTGACCGGCTGGGCACAAATAAAATATCCCTATAGTTCTTCCATTGAAGATAATCTGCAAAAACTGCAATATGACCTATATTATACGAAAAACAGTTCATTTATTCTGGATTTGGTAATTATTTTAAAAACTATTAAAATAATTTTAAGCGCTGCCGGAAGATAATCATGGACTTTCTTGAAATAATAAAAAATAGGCGAAGCGTGAGAAACTTTACCAGCCAACCGGTTGACAAAGAATTAATTGTTAAACTGGTTGAGCTTGCCACACACGCTCCTTCGGCATGCAATATCCAGGGCTGGCATTTTATAGTTGTTGACGATGAAAAAATAAAAAATTGGCTTGTTGACGAAGGCGGCTCCGTTGTTATAAAAAATGCTCCGGCTGGAATTTTAATTTTGTACGATAATCGGACAAAAAATACTGAATACCAAGACCATATTCAAAGCGCCGCTGCAGCCATTGAAAATTTACTGCTGGGCGCAACCTATCATAATCTTGGAGCCTGCTGGATTTGTCATCTACCACCTAAAAATCGAGTTCGCCAGATTTTTTCTATCCCGAAACATATGGACCCAATTGCCTACCTGCTTTTGGGCCATAAAGAAAAAATCTCTGTTGATATGCCGCGCAAGTATCAGGTCGAACAAATGATAAGTCATAACCGTTATAATGGCCGAGTTAACGAAAAAAATAACCAACCCATTCTTTGGATTAAAAAAATCTTAATGAAAATTTATTATCTGGCCCCGCTGGCAATTAAAAAAGGGTTTTTGAATAAATATATTGACAAAAAATTCGTAAAGAAATTTAAAAATTGATTATGTCTAAATATAAAATAGCCGGCCTGACGGCCGTTGTGCCTGTTTACAATGAGGAGCTGATCGTGAAAAAAGTCATTGAAGATCTTAGGGCCTGCCTTAGCCAATCAGAAATTAGCTGGGAAATTATCGCGGTTAACGACGGCTCAAAAGATAAAAGCCAAGAAATCCTGGAAGAAATTAACGGCATTAAAATTTTAAAGCACGCTGAAAACTACGGCTACAGCGCCAGCCTAAAAGCCGGCATTAAAGAGGCCTATTATGACTGGATTTTAATCATTGACGCTGACGGCACCTATCCGATTTCACCTATCCCGGAATTCTTAACTTACGCTGGCGACTATGATATGATCAGCGGCTGGCGCACCGGTAAAAATCATGACGCCCGCTGGTTTTATCTACAAAAATTGGGTAAATTATTTTTAAAAAAGCTAATTAGCTATATTACGCACCAAAAAATTGAAGACGCGAACTGCGGTTTGCGCGTTTTTAGTAAAAAAGCGGCCATGGAATTTTGGCATCTCTACCCTGAAAGATTTTCTTTCACCGCCACTTCGCTAACCGCCTTTTTGTCTCATGGCTACACGGTAAAATTTTTGCCCATAGATTACCATCCGCGCCAAGGCAAGTCTGGCATTCGACCCATCAGGGATTTTTATAATTTTATTAATTTAATTTTAAAAATTGCCCTCTTTTTCCGCCCGTTGAAAGTGTTCACACCAATTAGTCTGCTCTTGTTTTTCGCCGCCATCGCAGTGGCCGCCTACTCTACAATATTTATGCCTAAAATTATGGACACTTCCGTAACGCTTCTCTTTGTGGCCTCTTTGCAAACTTTATTTTTCGGACTGTTAGCCACCTTGATCGTTCAGCGGCCTAAATAAAACAAACCAACAGACTATGAGGGTCTTACTAATTAATCCTCCCGATTCCAACGAAATTTTAAGCTGTAATCCTGAATTAGTAAAAAAAGAGCGCGGGTGTGATCCTCCGCTCGGTCTTTTATATTTGGCTGGATATTTGGAAAAACAGTCAGGATTAGAACTTAAGGTCATTGACGCGCAAGTCGAAAAACTAAACTACCAACAGCTGAAAAGACAAATTAAAGAATTCATGCCGACGGTGGTGGGTATGACTATTATGACCTTCACTATTTTTGATGTGCTGGAAGTTATAAAAATCGTTAAAAAGGCATCCCCAGAGATCAAGATTGTCCTGGGCGGCCCGCACGCTCATATCTATCCGAAAGAAACTCTGGACTTGCCTGGCGTTGATTTTGCGATTCTGGGCGAAGGTGAAATGGCCTTTGCCGGCTTGCTCGCCAATATTAACCAGCCGGAAAAATTAAAAGCAATAAAAAATTTGGCCTTCAAACATAACGGTCAATTCATTAACACCGGCATCCAGGACTTCATCAAAAAACTGGATGACCTGCCCTTTCCGGCTAGACATCTTGTCCCTTATAAAAAATATTCCAATCTCTTGGCAAAAAAAATGCCGCACACCACCATGTTCACCTCCCGAGGCTGTCCGTATCAGTGCACCTTCTGCGACCGACCCACCATGGGCAGATTTTTTCGCGCCCGTTCGGCTAAAAATGTGGTGGACGAAATGGCACTCTGCGTTGAAATGGGCATCGCCGAAATCTTTATCTATGACGACACCTTCACTGTTGACCGCCAGCGGGTGCTTGAAATTTGCGACGAAATCCAAAAACGTGGCCTAAAATTCACCTGGGACATTCGGGCGCGGGTCAACACAGTAGACGAAGAGGTTTTAAAAAAATTGAAAGCGGCCGGGTGCGAACGCATTCACTACGGCGTGGAAGCCGGCACCGAAAAAATCTTAAAAGTCTTAAATAAAGGCATCCATTTGGACCAGACTCTGGCCGTTTTCCGACTAACCCAAAAAATAGGCATCTCCACTTTTGCTTATTTTATGATCGGCGCGCCAGAGGAAACCCAAGAAGATATTTTAGACTCCATTAAATTCGCTAAAAAACTAAATCCAGATTTTGTCCAGGTAACGACGCTGACGCCTTTTCCGGCAACGAAAATATATCTAGACGCTTTAGCTGGCGGCGAAATAAAAAATGATTACTGGCTAGAATTTGCCAAACATCCTACCCGAGATTTTAAAACTCCTCATTGGACGAAAATTTTATCGGAACAAGATCTGCAAAACCTGCTGACTCGTTTTTATAAAAAATTCTATTTGCGTCCCGGCTATATCTTAAGGCAATTAGTGCAGGTTCGTTCGTTGAATGAGCTTATAAAAAAGGGTCGAGCCGGCTTAAAGATACTTTTTTCTTAATTTAATGCAAGCTTTTATATCTCGAATTATTCAAGAAATAAAATATCAGAGGCAAAAAGATTGGACATTCCAAGAAGTGGGCGCGCACTGGGACGCCACCACCGATTACGACGATATTAACGAACGAACTTATTCTTATTTCCGCCGTTTTGTTGACAGCTTTGCGCTTTATCCGGAAATTGAACCCGGCGAAACCCTGGATATCTGCACCCGCACGGGCAACGGTACTTTTTATTACTGGCAACGCGGCAAAATAAAAAAGGTGGTTTGCGCCGATGTTTCAGAAAAAATGCTGCAGCTTTGCCGCGAACGGCTTAAAGAAACTGACCTGGAATATGAATTAAAAATTTTCACCCAGCTCCCCCTGCCGTTTGCCGATAAGCAATTTGACAATATTTTATGTTTTGAAACGATAGAACACATTGCTCAGCCTTCTCTTTTCTTGAAAGAGATTAGCCGCATTATCAAACCCGGCGGCATCCTGGTTTTAACAATGCCCAACATCTTGTGGGAGACAATCCATTCTTTAGCCGCGGTTTTCAAATTCCACCACAGCGAAGGGCCGCATACTTTTTTGCGAAAAAATTTTGTCGCCAAAGAGCTGACCAAAAATAACTTTAAAATCATCGCCCGGCAAACCACGGTTTTAATCCCGGGCGGCCCCAAAAAACTAATTAAATTAGGCGAATACTTAGAAAAAAAATTGCCGGCTTCTATCTTGAATTCCCTGGGCCTGCGGCGCATTTTTATTTGCCAGAAAAATTAGAATAAAAACATGCAATTACCTCAAAAAGAAAACCTTAAGACCAGCAATCCCGAGAATCCGCCCCAGCGCTATCATCAGCCTCTTATCAGACACATTTACATTAAAAGACTGCAAATGGCCCTAGACTTTTTAAAGGCTGCTGTTCCTTATGAAAACTTGCTCGAAATAGGCTACGGCAGCGGAGTTTTCTTTCCTGAATTAGCCAAGCTAAGTAAAAATCTTTATGGCTTGGAGGTTTTCCCAGAAGCCAAAAAAGAAACCGAACCTATGCTAAAAAAAGAAAATCTCCAAGTACAACTCCTAACCGGTAGCGTCACCGCCATGCCCTTTCCTAATAATTTTTTTGACGCTATCGTTTGTATCAGTGCCCTAGAACACTTAAGGCCAGAGGACGTGGAAAAAGCCATTTTAGAAATCAAGCGAGTAGTAAAAAAAGGCGGCCTGATTGTTTTAGGCTTTCCTTCTGGCCGCAAATTAATGCAGCTTTATTGTATACTGATCAAGCGCAATTTGCATTTTGACCTCCATCGCTCCGACCATAATTTAATTTTGGAGAAATTAAAGAAAAACCTAACGATAAAAAACGTCAAAAAGCTTTTCTCTTTTTTGCCGATCTATTTTGTCGTCAAATGTCAAAAATGAAATCTCAATTAAAAATACTTTTAATTAATCCGCCTTATACTAATTTTGAGGGCATGAAAGAGTCCGGCGGCCATATGCTCTCGCTGGGCCTGGCTTATGTCGCGGCTTTCTTGCGATCAAGAACTAACGACCAAATAGAAATTTTGGACACGGAAGTTGAAGGCTTAAATTACGGCCAAATAAAAGACCGGATAAAAAAAGCTAAGGCGGATGTTTGCGGTCTAACCTGCCCCACGCCAACCATGGCTCATGTTGGCCGCCTGGTCAAATTGATTAAAGAAATCCTGCCCGCCAGCCAAACTGTTTTGGGCGGAATTCATCCAAGCGTTATGCCTGAGCAATCGCTTCGGGAAACCGGCGCTGATTTTGCGATTTTTGGTGAAGGAGAAATAACTTTTTACGAATTAATCGAATCCTTTAAACAAAATCAACCGGAATTTTCAAAAATAGCGGGATTAGCCTGGCGCTCAGGCGAAAAGATAACCATCAATGAACCCCGTCGGCTTATTCAAAGCCTAGACGATCTGCCTTTTCCGGCGCGCGACTTATTTAATTTACCGCTTTACTATTCTGCGCCGACCAAAAAGGTCAGTGAAGAAAACGCCACGCCCATTTTAACTTCCCGCGGCTGCCCTTTTAACTGCATCCACTGCTGCTCCCGCGTTGTTTGGCGCGGACAATTGCGCTTTCGCTCAGCACAGAATGTTTTGGCGGAAATTGAAGAATGTATCAAAAAATACAACTTAAAAGAATTTAATTTTTTTGACGACACTTTTACCGTTAACCGCGAGCGCGTCATGGAAATTTGCCAAGGATTGATTGACCGCCGCCTAAATATTTCTTGGATTTGTTTTTCGCGCGCCAACACCATTGACCAAGAACTGATTAAAATTATGGAACAGGCCGGCTGTAAAAAAATCTCTTTTGGC
>Ga0180007_10004886_pt1 | contig 13975 bp, 15 predicted proteins | sample MM_PC_MetaG_FD_121122 | JGI IMG/M metagenome (GOLD analysis project Ga0180007, IMG submission 121122) | Groundwater microbial communities from the Aspo Hard Rock Laboratory (HRL) deep subsurface site, Sweden - MM_PC_MetaG | ecosystem: Environmental > Aquatic > Deep subsurface > Groundwater... | reverse complement strand
CCATCGAATTCCTTTGCGACATTAGAACTATTACCATAGATAAACTTGTCCTCAAACTCATGACGGAGAGCCTTTGACTTTAGTTCGATGACAGCCGCCTCAAGGTCTTGAATATTGGAGCGGGTTGCCCTGAGAAAGTTATCAACATCAGCATCTCCACCCATAATTTTCAGTGAAGCTGTTATCTGGGTGAAGGTCGGGGTTGATTCAACCCAGGGGTCGCCGACATCGTAGAAGTCAATAGTAGGTAAAGCGAGTTCTCGGTTATAGGTCAAGCCGTTGCCCACGATTTCAATAACAATTTGTTACTTACCAAATTGGTAGGTCAGGTCATTTCTGCCTGACTCTCTACTTTTTTCTATATGTAGAGTTCCGACTGTCGCATCAACTTTCGTTGTCCTCTCGCTCAGTCTGTGCAAGTGGTCGCTTGCCTACAGAAGCCTTTGCTTGATGATTTGGGCTTATCATTAAACATCGCAGATATAACGTTTCTCGTTTGGCGTAAAGGTCTTTGCTCTGTCCCCCATTCAGTGGATATTTCAGCATTAACATCCCTACGTCTTTTTTAACAATTAGGTAAGGCAATATCTGTTTAAGTAAGGATTGGCTTTCTGCTCCATTCAGAGCAAGAGTATAACTTTTTTGATGTCCTTTGCCTAAATGTTCCTGCCTGACATATCTCTTACCACCAAGTAGCCTTTGCATATAGTCTATTGGTGTTGGACACGCATTGACTACCACTATCCTAATGCTGTGTGTCCAATACCGTTTGCCATTATAGCTACGAGGGTGCTTCCTGATATTCAGATTGCCTTCCCCATCTAAAAAACCTGCTATGTAGCCCTTTTGAGCTTCTGTTAAAGTGCAATTCGGAATTTTTACTTTCACCGAAAACTCCTTTCAACCTTCTTGAGGGTAACCCTACTTTCTTCGGGGTGTTCCCCTTTAATCAGAGAGGATTTTACTACCCCCTATCTTGAGGGTAGCATCTGGAGAATAGGTGAGTCCTTAACGATAGTCTCTACTATCCCTTCTAATAGGACATCATTGGACAATTTACTTGCTTCAGTAACATTCATTGCCATTGTTAGTTTTCCTCCTTATTTAGTTTTGTTTCCGCCTTGCCTCCTCCATTCCAGCTATAATCTTTTCTGTTCGAGTCATCTCATCGGAAGATTTACCGGGAGCAGAAGGTTTAGACAGAACTTTCAGGTTAGCTTTAGTTTCTTTAGGTTTCTCAGTTTCCTTTTCAGCAGGTTTCTCGCTTTCCTTCTTGCCACCAATGCAAGCTACGATAGTCAATTCAAGAGCTTCTTTAGGTTTGCCCGATGCCCAAGCCTCTTGAGCAGGTTTCAGGGCTTCATCTTCAAGAGTCAGCCCTGCGGCTTTAGCATAGCGAGTAATACTTCCCATAGTTTGTTCTGCTTCCTGCATAGCCTTTCGTCTTGTCTCCTGGGCTTCCCGGGCTCTCTTGACTTTCTCTTGAGCATCCTCGCTTAACTCTTCACTGGTGGACAGTATTTCCGTGTGCATTTCTAGCGTTTCACCTTGCTGTTTCACCTGAGAGCTAATCCCCCTTACCTCAGTCAGCAATGTATCGAAGCTGGTATTTTTCGCTTGTTCCTTCTTATACATACCTTGCAAGGTGTTGAATTTTTGCTCCCAAGTCTCATCGGATACTTCCTTGCCCTCGTCAGTCTTTGGCTCAGGCGTTACGATTTCTGGTTCGGCTTCTGGTTGCACGACCTTACTCTCGTCTTGCCCTTCGTCAGTTGCGACTTTGGCTTGTTCTTCCTTTTTAGCCATTGAAACCTCCTTATTTAATATTCAGTATATCACAAACTTTACATCTTGTGTTACTTTGGTTTTCTGATAGTCCAAGGGCTTCTAGTAGGTGACGGCTGTCCCCATGAGGCAGGTGGTGTTTCAGCTACTTCACCCGCTGTCCCTGCCAGTATCCTCTCTGGCAATCCTTTCTCCCTCAATATCTGTAGAGCAACCTGCATAGCCATTGGCGTCTGGGGCACACTTACCCTCCCCATAACCATCAGCCAAGCGTCCACTGTAGGATTAGCTCTTCGATAAGCCAGCCTAGCTTTACCCTCTGGCTGGTCGTAGTATTCGTCAACTACATCCCGACCTTGCACCTGTATCTCAGCCAGTTGTCTAGCTGTCGGAGGCAGGTCTTTAACCCATCTATCCTTGTTCCGTCCAACATATTCCCTTGTTTCTGTGTCCAATGTGGCTAGAAACACATCCTGACGCCTCTCAGTAGCATCCCAGTCAATAAGCCCAGTTTCACGGCTTACAGAAGGATTAGAGTAAATATCCCAATAACCACTGAGAGCCTTATCCTCTGGCGCTTGCTCCTCTAAGTATCTGAGGAGGTCTTTTTGGGCATCTGGGTCGGCTTGCTCCTTAATGTAATTTACTGCCCACTTCTGCCCCTTATAAACCTTCCGTAAAGTAGACTCAGCATCCAGATAAGTTCTATAGTCAATGAGACCAGATACAAGCCCTTTAGCAGCATCTTCAACTCCACCCCTATAGATAGCATCGGCTACCTTACGGGTTGACCACAACTGCACCTCTACATCCTCACCACTCTCCAGAACTATCCTATCTTTAGCTTCCTCAAGAAACTCCTTATAGTCAGGGTGAGCCTCAAGGAGTTTATCCTTCTCTTCCAGGTTTAATTCCTCAAATGGCTTACCGAAATCCTTTTGGGAGTATTCGGCTTTCATATCCCTGAGCTTATCCCAATCGCCTCTGGGGTAAGCCCTCAAGCCAAATAACTCAGCACCAAAACGCTTGAATTTGCCCTCTTCCTCGCTGGGATGTCTGGTAATTAAGTTCTGTGCAGCAATAGTCATAAAATGGCTACCTAATGGTACTATCCAATCTTCAGGGGCATCAAGATTTCGCCCCATAAAGTCTTTTTGCGTTAAAATCTCATTACCCAAGTGAACTAGAGGAGATGTCCTGCCCATCCAGAACCTCAAAAAGTCGTTTTCTCTCCAGTTCAAACTTAATAGTCTCTCTGGGTCTTGCTCAGCAGCAGCGGCAACCGCAGCCATCATCCTTATAGCCGAATACCAGAAGCCTGGCATCCCGATTATTGAGTCCCCTATTTTGAAAGCCATAAACTCGGCACCATCGCCACCAAGTGATTTTGGTGCTGGATTAAGTTTAGGTTCTTGACCCACCATTTCACATAGACCAACATAGCCTAAAAACCCACCAGCAAGCATACCAGCCAGTGATTTTCTAACTTCATTGGCAGTTAATCCACTTCTTAAAGCATCCGCCATAACCATCATATAAGCTCTGGTATAATTAGGTGAGAATAAGCCAGCACTTAACAATGCCTGTGTAGTAGCCTTAACGCCAAGTGCTTCAGGTGAGATGACACCAGTTATTTTGTTAGCATACTCAGCAATTTGTCTTGGTGTCCATCCTGCTTTAAGAAACGACTGCTCACCATATTTAATAATGTTAATCCTAGCTGCTAAACTACCAGAACCAAAACCTGTTCCAAATCTACCATAGGTTTGACCAAAGGCTTTACCGAAGTAACCACCAATCTTACCCCACTTATCAAAAGCAGTTTTAATAATTTCAGGCTGAAGATAGTCAACTGCCTTAGAAGTTACCAACCCCTCTGGGGCATACCTCCCTAAAATGCCAGCTTCTTTTGCTATAAGCGCATCCTGATACTTTGGATTCCATATTCCCTTTATCAATCCTTTGGTCATATTAAAGAAAGCGTTTGATTTCTGGAATGTCGCCCACTTCTGAAGGTCGTGCCCTAGAGCTAATGGCCCCTGAATAAATATGAGCGAAGCATCTAACGCTGCTATCAAAGTAACCCCTACCCTAGCCACAGTGCTTGCTTTAGAAACTATTGGATTTACTTTTTCTGGAGTAAATCGTTTCATCATATTATCGGCTATTTGCCTGCCTGTAATACCCCACTCAGTTTTCTTTGGAATAATGATACTCATCCAGCCCGGCAAATTGAGAATCCTACCCTCTGCGGCTGCTGCGTGGAGTGCAGCTTCTCTTGCCTTACGATATGCTGGTGAGGCTACTTTCCTCTCTACTTTCAATCCTGCGATTTCACCTTTTACATCTTGAAGCAAACTCGTTAAGGCATCTTTACGCTCTGCCTTGGGTAGTTTATAAGCATTTTGATATATCTTTGTTAGTAACTTGATGGATTCCGCATCTTTTACCCGTAATTTAGTCAGTGTATCTGTAAGCTCGCCAGACAATATAGTTTTTTCACTTACAGGTAACCCAGCGACCCGTCTTTCCGACCTAACTGATTGGAGCGCCTCCATAAACTTCTCTCGTGTGATTTTAGTTTTTGCCCAAATCTCCTTCGTTATCCCCTTAACAGCTTGCTCAAGTTCAGGAACGGATATATCCAAAGCTCCCCTCAATTTAGCTCCAAGCTCAGGAAATCGCCTTTCTAATGCACCTACTGTTGCTGCTGACGGAATTTCACCTCTTAGAATACTATTAACAAGGGACTTAACACCTCTCTCCCTTCGTATTATTTCTTTGCCCTCTTTGGTGAATTTAGTTAAACCACCACCTAGATATTTAATGTCAGTTTCTATCTGTTTCATTCGCTCAGCAACTTCACCACCTAACCTTTCCATCCGTTCTGCTACTGTCTCAGTAGGTATTTTAAGAATCGCCATTTGTCTCTCAAAACTTGACAGATTATAAACACCTTTGGCATAAAAGGATAAAGATTGCATGGGGTCATCCAAATACTCATGGCCTAACTCTATTGACCTCTTTTGGCTATTTGGCCCCTTATAGACTCGTGGTTTCTCAAACGGTAAAGTCCCACCTTTTGTTCCACCAGTAAACGGGTCTTGCCTCCACAATTCCCTCCCCGTTTTTGGCTCATATTGAGCAATAACCGTTGATGGAGTCGGCCTCCCAGCTTCAGGAGCATTATTAACAAATTGCCTAAAGGGTTTGCTGACAATATCCTTTCTTAATCCATCTACAGCTTTAATGCCCTCCCGGTATTGCTCAATCCAGCGTTTACCAACTTGCCCTCCTACTGAGTTGTCTATGATATAGCGCTCAGGATATTCCAAGATATCCCGAAGGTACATGGAATCACCCTCTTTTATAGGCTTAATCCATCGGGCTGTTACTTTACTTTGATGAGGTAAATTCGGTTTTCCTTCTACTGGCATTTTCTTTAGCTTGAAAATATCGTCATAAGTCCCTAACCTATTGACAGTTGCCGCTAATCGCTGGACTTCACTATTGCCAGTAAGAGCATCATTACGCTTGATGACATCGGCAGCCATCTGAGCTTCGTTCCATCCCCTTTCAATCTTGGCTCTTTCTGCTTGCTTTGTCGTAAACAGCCACCTCTTAGGAGCTAATAAATTAGGATGTAACTGCCTTGTTTCCTCAAGTAGAATACCAGTTGGGGTTGGTGATGCTAACTTAAAGTCTTTCGCCACAAAAACTTTCTTAACTACTTTACCAGCAACCTTAATTGGTACAGTTACTATCTTCCCCAAAAACTCTTCAGCTTTTACTGCTGGCATTATACCCTTAGCTGCTAGTTGCCCAACCTTCCCAGCCTTACCCAGCAAAGAAGCAACCCTAGCTGCTGGCGGAATAGCGAACCAGGGTATCAATTCCAGAAGCCCTTTAGTCGGCTTTACTTCGTAGCCCGAAGGTAGCCTAAACAATACTGGCTCTTTCCACTCCTCATATTCCTTCCGTTCTCTCTCCCACCAATCCATCCTTTCAGCTCCCTCAACAGTTGGTGTAAATGGAGCTGCTGCCAATATTCCAAAGGGTTTAGCCACATATTCTTCAAAGAGTTCAAAGGGCTTGAAGCCCCACTCTAGCGCTTTCATCCCTGCTGTCTTTAATGCACCTCCAAACTGTTCCCCTACTGTCATAGGCTTTGGAGTATATTGCCCGGTAGCTGAGTCATAAGTTCCTATCTCTTTACCGCCAGACAAAACAGTGGTATCAGGCTTTACAAAGGCTTGTATTTCCTCCCCAGTGGGAAGTTTCAACTTCAGTGGAATATCCCAAGTTCTTTGCTCACCACCCCAAGCTGGCATTTCTCTATGAAGTGCTGTAGGAGTAAGTTGAGGTAAGGGACGGAAAAACCCTAAAGATTTAACTCTCATTCCGTTTGGCATAAATTACCCCCGTTATTTCCTATTACCACTGTCTCGGAGTTCCCCAGGCTGGCATCCTTCCAGCAGGAGCACCACCATAAAATCCTCCTGTCGACAGCGTCAACCAGTCTCGCCAAGATATTCCCTTCTCACTCAGATACTTAGCCATCATCTCCAATACAGGCTGAGATAGCCGTCTCAGGTGTGCCTCAGTTATTGGTGAAAGATAAGGATAATCAGACATAACGGTTATCCCAAAAGGCGACACTTGAGCAGTTAATTCACCAATATCTACCTTCTCGGGTGCCTTCCATTCTGGAAGTTCTGGTTCTTCTCCCCACCCTGGTTTTGCCCTTTCCTCTGCGGCTAGCTGTTCTGGCGTTAAGCTTTCCCTTGCCTTATTGCGCAACCCGAACATTTCCCCCTGGTTTATACTCCCTGATATGTCTTGGCTCATCTCATATTTCGCATATATATCAACCAGTGCTAGGAACTTGTCGTTTGAGGTCATATCGGGATTCCTTAGAATCTCAGCCTCCTCTGTCCGATATTGTGCCTCCCTCTCCGCTTTTTCCCTCATTGGAACTAACATTTGCTCTTCTTGAAACGCAGCCACCTTTTCTTCAGCGGTAAAGAAGTCCTTAGCAAAGAAGAAACCCTCAGTGACACTGCCTTCGCCTTCCCCACCTGTAAGCCAAACCTGTTTTACGACGGCATACGGGTCAGTGCTCCCAAGGTCTTTTACTTCTTCCAATGAGAGAATATTTCCCTTCTCATCAGTATAAACACTGTAATAGGCGTTTTCGTTAAGCCAAGCCACCTCCTCAGTTTTATTCATACCTCCAGGCTCTTTTTTAGGTGGATATGAGGCATAGAAATCTGCTAGTTCCTCTGCCGAGCGGAGTGAAAGGACAAGGTCTATTAGTTCCTCAGAAGTTTTAGCCTTATCTTCTCCCTCTTCTCCTGGAGCACCTGGTATTCCCCATTCACCAGTAGCCCTAATCTGCATGAGCCTTTTCTCTTGATCAGGTGTTAATGCTCCATATTGTTCAAGTCTTTCCAACATCGCTATTTCAGGAAAAGCAGCTACTGCCCACCCTACTTCAGGCACTTTCTCCCACCACTTTTGAAGTGCTCTTACCCATCCCCCTTCAACAGGTTGTTCCCAAGGTGGCATTTCCTCTTCAGGCGGAGGCGCTGGAGGAGGAGGTGACGGTGGAGGAGGAGGTGTTCTAAATGGTAGCGCAGCACCCCTTTCCCAGGGTGGAAGTGGAGTTTCCTTTGTTGGCACCCAAGTCTTTCTACCTCTTTCCCAAGGGTCTTTTCCGTTTGGCATTACCATTTCCTCCCTCTGGAAAACTTACCAATGAAATCAAGCACTTCCTTTTGCCCGAAGGTTTGAAACAGCTTTCCCATTCCCGCAGGTGTCAAGCCAAGAATAGCCTGCTTTATTTTATTATCACTTATCTTTGGCGACAGGTCAAAAGAGGGGAGCATCTCTTTGAGTTCCTCTTTAACTCTATTCAACCCATCTCTAACCATCTCACTTATTTCGTCCATCTATCTCTCCGTTGAACCTCTTAATGCCTTAGAACGCTTGGTCATAGCACCAGCCAGCACAGTTTCAGGCAACTCTCTTTCAGTCCGTCCCCCTACGGGTATACCAGTTGATTCACCCTTTCTTACTGCCCCAGCTTCACCCTCAGCCATAGCCTGTTCTACTCGCATCGCTGCCTGTTCTCCCTTTATCTCCCTTACCGCCTCAACAGCAGCTTCCCGTTGCAAAACTGGATGCTTGAGAATTGACTCAGCATCCATACGAGCAATCTCTTTATCAGGGTTCTTATTATTCTGCCAAACCTCAAGTTCTGTATATCGTGAGATGCTACCCCCCTGTCTTAGTCTTTGTCCCGCTAATGCCCTCTCCGCCTTAGCCTCCGGACTAATGCTGTCGAAATCTACCTTAATTCTAAAAGCCCCCTGGCAATCCTTAGAGCCAAGTGTTAGCGCTTTACTCTCCCCCCAGAGAGGCAAATCTTCATCAGAAATATCACGGATTATGTATCTTACTAACTCCAATGCCCTGGCGACTAGAGTTTTAAGATTTTCAAATGGGACACCGAATTGTAGCCTACTTTCACCTATCATCAGTGCCATTGGATAACCAGCTTCAATACCCCGAGGAGCTTCCCCTTTCAACACCCCCGGCTGGACTTTATTTATCTGGGCATCATTCATGCCTATTGCCTGAAGGATACCTGCTGGCAGATTCTGGGCTACCCAACTAACCTTAACGTTTCTACCCTCACCGCCATAAGATATTATACCAGGCTCTAACCTTAATCCTGTCTCCCCATAATCTTCCTCTGCCCCTTCAGCTTCAGCCGTTGGCATAGAAGCCCAAGAAACAGCCTTGTCCAGATAAGCATTCCACCTGCATTGTTGTTTAATTAAGTCCTCAGCCTCAAATATCATATTGACGGCTTTCTTCTCTGGTTCATTATCGGGTGTTCTATGACCCCAGCCAGAATAAATATGGACATATGGCACCTTCCCATAAGGATTATCCTCAAAGCCATCTGTTACTACCGTGCCACCAGCCAAGAAGCACCGCTTATCGTCATTCCAGTATTCAATAAAGACCTCAGTATCCATATCTTTCTTCGTTGTAATCCATTCAGGCCAGATTGCTTTAATATCACTAACATAAGCAGGATAGACCTCAATCATCTCTACTGGGCGACAGTCTATCTCTCCGCCGAAGGGATAGCAATTCTGTGGCTCTGGACAAGTAATCAATAAGGGCATCCGCTCAAGTAAATACTCATGCTTCCTAGTCTCAAAGTCCTCATCACCCTCGCCATCCTTTTTCTTTGGGGTATTTTCCATAACAGCTATATCGTAGATTACCTTCAGGAAAGCCTCACCTCTAAGACCCTGGTCTTTAGCAGCGTATGGAATAGCTGGTTCAGTCTGATTTAATGAATGCTGTAGGAGGGCTTGATAGAATTCCTGTTGTTTTACCGCTTTTTTGCTGTATGCCTCTGTCGCCTTATAGGGAATAACCTCCACTACAGGGTTAGTTAGAGGCAAATGGCTTACGAAAGTATCAACCATCTGGCGAGCCGTTGGCAGCTTTATCTTCCTGTACTCCTCTTGAATTTCAATTTTATAGTTGAGGTCATAGAAATCTTGGGCATTCTTTTGCATCGCCCTGAGCTTAGAGAAGCGGTTAATAACCGTCCCGCTCCTGCCCCACTTCTGGTTATTTGCCGATACAGCCTTCCTGAGGTCATCTATATTTTGTATCATACTGGCTCCTCGTTTCTGATTTCACTTAAATTAAGTTGCTGTCGTAAAACCACATTCTCAGCTTCAAGTAAAGTCAATCCTTGCTGTAAAATACTAATCTGTCGTTGTAATTCTTTCATTTGCTTGTCCACCAATATATTATGCTTACCTTGAGCTCCAAGTAATTCAAGATTCTCTATACGATTATCTCCCTTGTTTTCAATACTTTCTATTGAATATTTTATTCCCTTGTGGTGGACAACTTCCCAAGATAAAAGACAACGATTGAGGGATTTTGCCATTACGAGGCGGTGCTCAAGGACATAATGGTGTTTGTTTGCCATAGGATAGAAGAAATCATCAGGATTTAGATAAACCGAGACATAACCCCTCATTCGGTAATGTCTGCCTCTCCAATTAGGGTTCTTTTCCCCTTTATAATGTCTAGCATTCCCAGGACTAGCGCAAGAATGGCATCTAAGACTTGCAGGTTTCCCCCTTTTCACATTAAAGGCAACCCATCGTTCTTCTCCGCAATCCTCGCAAGCCTGCCTAATATATTTACGGGAGGGACTTTTACCAATCTCATCGCCTCGTTTAATTTCTCCTACAATCATAGATTACCTCACTTCATTATATGTCAAGATATTCAGCTTTGTCTATTTCATATAGCTTACTGCCAAGCCTTTTCGTCTTGGAGCCAGTCCAAACCTGCGAACACACTCATAAATCAGAGCCTTCGTTGCATCGCAGTTATTTTCGTGTGGTTTCCCATCAGGTTTTATTCTCCACGAACCTCGCCCCTCATCAGCAAACGGGGACTTACAGCCACCGAATTCACTAATCAAACCTCTACAATGTGTATCTATGTGAATCCTGACATTGCCGTGTATCGGGTTAGGGATAAAGAATGACCTGACCCTTTCCACTCCATCCTGGATGAGAATTCGCTTGGTCTCCAAACTCAATCCAGTCTTATCTTTCCAGAGTTTATATACCGGCGATTGCCCTTGATGTTGCTTGGCGGCAATATCAATAGCGCCACCAACGATTGCCGAGTAGAACGGTTTATCCTCAACTAACTTCAGTATCTGCTCAGTAATGAAGTGCTGCGCATAAATCTCGTCAAAGACATTGACTTCATCATTGATATACTGAATAAATTCAACAGCATAGGCGCTGGGATAATAACCAGGGTCAACCCCGATATAAACTGGCTCTCCTTTAACATAGGGATAATGCCCTGTATGAAGAGATGACTTAAATTCAGGCAGAACTAAATCTTTAGGGACGGTAATTTCACCCCCACAGCGCATCTTATAAATCTCTTCGCCAAGTGTGGCTTTAAGCTGAAGCAACTTCGTGTCATCCTCTCCACCAGGGAAGATGACCTTATTTACCCAAGAAGGTAAGCTATAGGATATGCCGTCATCCTGATTATCTGGTATTTCATACTCTCTAGCCTTATCTACAAACCAATCGCCCAAGATTTCAAGAGTCCCCTCTAAAATCATCCAGCCACCCGTTTCAACAAGCCGACCCTGAGAAACATCAAAAATATCCTTCGAGAGCTGAGCTGCTTCAGCCAGGATAATTCCGTCGTAGGCTACACCAGCTATCCTTTCAGGATATTTAGCTGATTTCGTTTCAATAATAGTCGGGGCAGCACCTTTCCCACGAGACAAGGTCAAAGTACACTGGTCTCGGCTGGGATAGTGACATTCCTTAACAATCCCTAGCTTATAAGCCCAATTCACCAGGTAGCCAAACTCAGGCCTGCATAATTCATAATCGGCACCGATAATAGCATAACGCTTTCCCAGCCAATAGCGAGTTATTAAAAAGAGAGAAGCCAGAGTACTTTTACTAGCTCTCCATCCACCCTTTACCTGAATGATATGATGTTTATCCCTGAGTATCTCAAGCTGTTCAGGATAAGCATCAAACTCGATTTTCTTTAATATCAAGTTAATCGTTTCCGCTGATGGCACTCGTCTCTCCCTACAAAACTACATTCTTCAGAGTCTAACCTATCTCATCCATCCCCTTTAAGAAGTCTGGCAAAGGAGTTTCCTTCTCAACATCTTCCACACTTCCCTCCGTTTTTTGTGCGACTAACCTTTTTTCCTCCAGCATCTTGACATCACTAAGCAGTTTAGAGGCTTCCTCTTCAGGCCCAACTACCAATTTCTCTTGAGTTATCCCTTCGACCTTCGCTTCTAGTTCTTGAGAAGAAGTAATACGGCTTAGGGCAATAAGAGCAATGCGGTAGCTATCCTTACCGATAGATTCATTCTCTACCTTTTTTATAATATCCCAAGCCTTCTGCTGAACTAGATTTATCTTATTGCGAACCTTATTTCTCCGAAAATGAAGTACCTCTTCCGTTTTCGGAGTAAGACTATACCTGATAACCTTAAGATGACGTGTAACCTCAGCCAGAGGATAACCAGTCTTTTCAATTATAGTAGCCTTATTATTCCCTTGCCACCAAAGAGTAGCAACTGTGGCTTGCCTATCCCTTGCCTTCTCTGTCCTTTTACCTTTAGGCATTAAATAACCTCTCTAAAAAGGACTCCACCTATCCTCCTCATCTTCGGCTGCCTCGTTGGTTTTACCGGTAAGAGCGCATAATAATTATCTAAATTTAATATCACAAACATCTCAACACCATCAACCGTAAGTATATGCGCCCCCGCCTCCAACCGTGCCTTAATTACCTCATAACGTAAGTTGTGTATATCACTAACCTTCATTGTCGGTAGTTTCATAATCCCCCCTTTTGATTTCTCCTAGATTACTTGTTCTTCGGAACACGTGCGCTCCCACTATGCCTCCTGGCATCTGATATACACGCCGCAATAACACGCTTTCTCTCCCAATTAGGATGCTCATCCGCTAATTGCGATACGCACTCCGATATCGCCCTATCTATCGCTTCCTTTGAACTTCGCCTTGTTAATCGCTCAGTCGCTAATGGCATACCTTCCCTTTTACCCTATTACTATCCCTTTGTCAACTTCTTCTTCTCAACTACTGAATTTAGTTCCTCATTAGCTGGGTATGTTCCCCTCATAATTGTAGATTACTTTTTTAATAGCCCAGTTATTATCACGTATTATTTGTAATCTACCCTCCTTTGGCGGATGTGCCCTAAATGGCAATTCATCACAGTTGGCACATTCACTACATACCCTCCCCCTATTAAGTGTGTCTCTATAACAATACTTGCATACATACATAAAGGCACCTACCTTGCTTCCGTTGCTTTATGTAAAGTAGTGAATTTCAATTCCCTACTGCTCGGTATCAGTAGGAATAAAATATATACCATAGAAAAGGCGGGCGCAGGGGCGATTTCTAGGTAAATACTCATCTCTTAGACTTCTTTTCTGGCTTACTTAATAGCATATCTACCCTTCTTTGCTTTCTTCTCAGGCTTGAGATGAGGACTGAACGAGGGCTTAAACTCATTGAAGGAGCTTGCCGGGAGAATAAACCTCAATTACCATCCTCATCAAGTTCAGGGACAATATCCCCCGACGGCATTATTTTAATTTGAGGGGCGAACCTGTTATAAAGAGTTTACCCCCCGTCTCTGGTTTAATAGGCCTAGATTTGGATTGTAGAGCGTCTGTTATACAAACGGAATCTTTAATGTCGGGTCTCTCTCAATGTTAGGTATGTAAGTATTGGAAAGCCCCCTGAATTGCTGTAACCTGCTACCTGACATCGTCTTGAGAGTATTAACCACATTCTCCTGAACCTTCCTGTCTTCTTCAATACTTAGGAACTTCGACGGCGGGAAGATTAGCGTAACATCTTGCGTGTTAGACCCAATGCTGTTAGACCCTACCTTGTTAGACCTGCGCTTCCGCATATAGTCTCGTTGATAAGTTTTCTTCTGTTCCCTTGTTAGACCCATTTAATAACTCCTCCAATGTCGCTAATTTCCTTGTTATCAAAGCATGGCAGTTAGGGCATAAGATATGTTCAGACCTCTCTTCTCCATCGTGATGCAGGTCTATTGTTTTATTATAGCCACAAACCTCACATACTCCATTCCTCTTCCTAGCCTTTAATTCTGCATCGTAATAATCGGGATGTTCTCGTCTATATTTAGCCATTCGTAGCCTTGTTACTTCTAGCTTATGAGCATCGGAGACTAAAACCCTCAGTTCCTTTGTTACGCTCCCTCATCCTTTGCATCCGTAATTTGGCCTGCTCTTTCTTATCCATTACTACCTCCAGTCATAGTATATCAAGGTTGTCAATAAAAGCCTAATTTAGCCTCAGATTGTGTGTATCTATGAGAGCATCCCAACCCCTCATCAAAGCCTGACCGATTAGGTAGTGGGTATTAGGTGAGGTAAAAAGGCTCCTCATATATATATGGTGGTATAGAGAGAGGTCAGCCGGGCTCGCAGAAGTTTCAGTTATAAATCAATTCCCCTTTTTTTAAATCATAGAACGTTACTGGTTGTTATAGGAGCTATGTTAAATTAGAT
>Ga0180007_10004885_pt1 | contig 13975 bp, 11 predicted proteins | sample MM_PC_MetaG_FD_121122 | JGI IMG/M metagenome (GOLD analysis project Ga0180007, IMG submission 121122) | Groundwater microbial communities from the Aspo Hard Rock Laboratory (HRL) deep subsurface site, Sweden - MM_PC_MetaG | ecosystem: Environmental > Aquatic > Deep subsurface > Groundwater... | reverse complement strand
TGAAATGCCAGCCGTAGTGAGGAAGTCGTCAGGTAGGGGGTGGGATATTGTGGATAAAGATACTAGGAAGGTTAAAGGTCATTCAGATACAAAGGGTGAGGCTCAAGCCTCAGCTAATGCTAGAAATGCTAGTAGTCATGGTTGGAAACCTACACACAAAAAGAAATGACCGTCAAGACAATAGACCAATTAGAGGAAATTGTTGCCGAGGCTCAAGCTGGTGATGCTCGGCGCTTTATAGAGTCGTTTCTATTTATCCGTGATAAGAATAAAGAATTAGTTCCTTTCAAGTTCAAAAGTGTGCAAGACTGGTTTTGGAAGAGGCGTAGCCCACGAGATATTATCCTTAAATTTAGGCAGGGTGGCTTCTCATCTCTGGTTCTGGCCGTCTTTTATGTTAAGGCTCTCCTGATTGATGGTGTCAATGCAGCTATCATCTCTTATGAGAAAATTGCAACTGAGATGCTATTAGAGAAAGTTGAGTTGTTTGACAAGCATCTTAGATTACAACACCCTGATATAGAATGGCCTAGTATGTCGTATGACTCACGGAATATGAAATACTTCCCTTCTAGGGACTCTAAACTGTATATCGGTACAGCTAACGCTAAAGTCTTTGGAGCAGGAAGCACAATAACCGATTTGCACGCCAGCGAAATGGCGAAGTGGGAGCAAGGTGATATAGAAAACTTTGTAGCAGGTTTCGAGGAGGCTATCCCTAGATTGGAGAATACGTGGGAGGTGATAGAATGCACGCCGCAAGGAGAGGGGGATTTATTTCATCAGAGGTGGTTATCGGCTACATCGGGCAACTCTATCTTTAAGTCACATTTTATACCCTGGTTTAAGAGCCCAGAAAATACCTTGCCAGAAGGTTCGTTGTTTGCCTTACCTATGGACCAGCGCAAGATAATCCCTACTGTGGGCGAAATAGATTTGATGGTCAAATATGGTCTGTCCTTAGACCAAATCAGATTTTGGCGTGCTATTAAGGCAGAGAGAAAGGAATTAGCCGAGCAGGAATATCCTTTTGATGACATAAACTGCTTTATCATATCAGGTGGCAATGTATGGCAAAGAGATGTTTTGAAGCGCTGGTTAAACAGGTGTCGAGCCCCAATAGAAGATAAAGATGGTATCAATATATGGCAGATGAAAGACCCCCTGGATAGAGTAGTTATAGGTGCTGACACATCCAGTGGTCTAGGTGATGACTTTTGTTATGCGGTAGCAGTAAATCATAAAAAGGAACACCTTGCTTCATTAAGGGATAGAATGAGACCTGTTGAGTATGCAGCTAAATTAGAAGCAATGGGGGAATTATACGATATGTGTCCCATAGCAGTTGAGAGGAACACGGGATGGGGTGATACTGTTCTGGATATTCTTATCAATAAATTACATTATCCTGCTATTTACCACCATCGGAATTATGTTGACATAAATAAAGAACTTAAACCAGGATGGTATACGGATGTTAATTTGAAGCCACAGATGATAGCGGCTATAACCGATGTGATAGAGGACAATTCCCTCAAGACAGATGATGAGACACTAATTAGAGAACTTCTAAACTATAGAAAGTATATTACTGAAAGAGGCACAATAAAGTATAGTGCCCCAAAGGGAGCTAACGATGATGGAGTTACGGCTTTAGGGATAGCATTGAAAGTATTAGAACTAACCGCCTCGTCTTCTAACAAAAGAAAACCAGCCGAGTCTTATGGATATAGGTGGTAAGGAGTAAATAAATGGAGTTATTAACCGAAGCTAGGGAATGTCAAGCCTTTTGGGCACCTCGCACTAAAAAGATAAAAGAGTGGTATAAATTAGCACGGCTTATAGATGTGCTTGCTTCTCCTGAGAACAAAGACCTTGAGACTGTAGTCTCTAATAGACCCCGTGCTTTTAGAAATCTAGCTTTACATTTATTGTCGTCAAGTGACGTGATAGACTCAATTCCTATTTCAGATGAAGATAGGAAGGAAAGAGACAGGAAATCGGATGCAGAGAGGGCTTTAACTTCAATTCACAGAGAGAAAGATATAGAGCAAATAGAAGCAGGGGAGATGGTGTGGCGAAGGCAGTTTGCGGACTTTGCCTTTATGACAGGTTACTATGCAGTTTTGCATGGTATCTATAAAAAGAAAGATGGCTCACCTCATTTCCGAAAAGATATTCTCAATTCAGGCAATTCCTTTCAGCGCTGGGTAAATAGAAAATTAGTAGGGTTCTACTATATTTACTCTATGTCTTCTGCAGACGCTTCCTATCTAGCTAAATATAAAGAATGGGACTGGCAGGACAAGAGTAAAGGGGATAAGAAGAGCAATGTTAAAGTTTACCAATGCTATTACCTTGATGGGGACAAGGTTCTTTACGGAGTATACCTAGATGATGCAGAAGTAATAGCTCCCAAGATACTAAAAGGACTGGAAAAGATACCTATTCTTACAGCGCCTGTGGGTGGGTTTGCCGATAGAGGTACAGATAATGATATAAAGGACTATATTGAGAGAATAGGGGAATCGCTACTTGAGCCTATTGCGGGTGTGCAGTTACGCAGGAATAAACTACGGTCATGTTTACAGCAAATAGTTAAAAGGCTTGCTAACCAGACTATAATTGATTACACAAGGGATAAACAGGGTTTTGTTTCCCCAGGCCAAGACCAGGGGGCTATCTTACACGCTGAAATAGGGGAAGATGCCAGACCATTGGCTTTGGATGTTAGGGCTTTACCTGAAATCAGTGTCTTATTAGGGCAAGACGATACAGAAGAGCAATTAGCCACTATTCCTGTAGCAGCTTATGGTACAACTCTAGGGTTGGAGTTATCCGGGTACGCTTATGCTCAGATGATGACTGCTGCTTTAAGTTGTTTAGGAGAGATAAATATTGCCCAGAATCTTGTTAGGGGGGTTATTGGGAAGACGTGGTTAGATGGTTACAAGAAGAACTGGCCTGCTAATTACAAGATAGGCATCTCTGGGCCAGAAAGAGGGCATACAGGCTTTTTCAGTAAGGACTTCCATCCTAAAGATGTACCTAATTTGACCTATGTTGAGGTTAAGAGTGAATTGGCTATGCCCAGCAATATGATTCAGAGAATTGCAGCCGCCAGACAGGCCATGCCTGAAGGCGATTTAATGGACTTTATTACTGTGGCCAGTGACCTTCTGCAATTACCAGACCCTGAGTTGGTTAGAACACGCATACATGAACACGATATGGAGCGTAGTATTCAAATGCAACAAGTAAGTTTACTTTATGAGCTAGATAAAGCCTATCAATACTACAAAGATAAAGACCCCGAAAAAGCGAAAAGAATAGAATGGGCTATCAAGCAAACCGAAGCTCAGTTTGGGTTTGAACCAGGGAAGGGAACACCCAGAAGGGCAGGAATAAGTCCTGAAAACGCACCACCTGAGACCACAGGTATTCCACCTGCAATGCTGAGACAATTATACGGAGGTAACGTACCTCGTGAGATAGGTGCATCACGATTTGGAGGTAGATAATGGTACAAGATAAGATAATTACGGAATTACCTGTTAAGACAGAGTCAGATTGGGATAAAGCATTGGAGGCCTTTCTTAAAGAACTTGGGCTTGAATGGAATACTGTGTCTACGGATACAAAACAACTCGTTGAGAGCGTAAAAAAGGACTTTGAGAGCGTAAAAGGGGCATTTGAGAGTGCCAAAAGGGGTTGGGAAAGAGATTTCCCAACAACTACATATTCTTGGGATGCAGTACGAGGTAGATTTGAGGCACAATACCCCGACCCTCAATTCTGGGATTATCTCCAGAAAAGTGGGGAGGGATTACAGGTTCAATATGTTGGGGAAAGCCAAGTATTATCTACTATAGAAGAATCCTTGAAAGTTTGGGACAGAAGATACCAAGAAGCAAAAGCTACATTACCAGAAGCAGCACCAGATACTACGGAGCAAGTATGGCTAAAGATGTTCCATAATGAGTATCTACCAGCAGTAGAACGCAGAAAAGGGATACTTACAAGAGACCCCACTGCCAAATTAACCAAAGAACAGGAATCTGATGCGTGGTTTAAGGTAATAAAGCCAATAATGGACAAGGCTATTGAATTGCAACAAACTGTACCCCTGCCTCCCGATTTCAAGGGTAAAACAATAGAAGATTGGTCAAATTGGTTAATTAGTCAGGGTATTGGCTTTGATGTTGACTTACCACCATCATTGGCGGGTATATACGATGAGAATATTTTACACGAAAGCCTAGCTGCTGCTGGGAAATTAGAAATCTATCAATTCCACCAAGATGTAGAACAAAAACAAATTGACGTACTGGCTGAAAAATTAGGTATCAACTTACCACCAGAGATCAATCTCCGTGAGATATTTGCAGAGAATATCAATAAAATCTTATCTCAAAAAGGCTTATCTCAACAGGGTGTCTTACTAGAAATGACTGAGGATACATTAGGTGCAGCAAAAGAAGTAATGAAAAATCTTTCCGTAACAGATTTGAACCAAATAACACAGCAAAGTTTTTATGAGTTTATGGAAAAGGGTAACTGGCCTGGTATGCGTGGGACTCTATCGGAAGTAGCTGATAAATTAGGTATGACTACGGGCGAGTTTGTAAGTGAATCCATAAAAGGAGTAAAAGAAGGGCGAGCCCCAGTGTACGGGAGAACTGATAACCCTTACTATCAAGCTGTCATCAATGAGATGAACCGTAACTTAGAGTTACTAGGAGGCGGTAGAGGTATATATCTTTCAGGTGAACCGAGCCCAGCCGAAGCTAGAACTACGGCAGTTCACGGTATGCTTGCTGCAGAGAAAGGTGGTAGACCAGAAGAAATAGAGGCAGCAACGGAGACAGCTAGGCAAGCTCAGGCAACAGAACAGATAGCTATGGGTGGTAGTAAAGCGCCCAAATTGTCCAGCACTGAGGCATGGAATGCCTACCAACAAGTCTTATCAGGGTTTGAGCCACGAGAAGGTCAGTATCTAGGCCAGTTTTTTAACACTTACTATTCTCGATTCGGAAGGGGTTCTGTCGCAGAATGGAAGGATTTCTTAGAGAAGGAAAATCTAGGCAGCTTAATACCCCCTAAGGAAAAGAACCTTGCTCTTCCTAGAACTCGATTTAGGAGATAATCTATGGCTATAAATGATATAGCAGCTACGAATGTAGTAACTAATTTAATAGGTGAGTATCCTGATGAGCCTCTGAAGACTCCTTTACCTCCCAAAGCCCAACCCAAAGCATCACTCAGGCAGTTATTCACAGGTGCAAGAGTGCAGCAACCTATCTTATATCCCCCTGGGATGGGACCTACAACACTGGAGCCAACAGCTATCTCTCAACCCCCAATAGCGCCTATGAAGCCATTAGTACAACGGGAGATTGAGCAGATGGATTTACCCTTCTGGCAAAGAGCATTACAAGTGTTTGGGGCACCCTTCGAGTGGATAGATAATAATATCATTGAGCCAGGATTAGGCTTAATAGCCGACCCCTTTATACCAGATGTCGAGAGGGAAGCAGGTGAGGACTTTTGGGGATGGAAGGAGAGGTCGTGGGAAGAGTGGCAAGCTCCTGGCGTAACCTTTGATATGCCCTGGGGTAAATGGAGACTAGACCTTAAAGGAATAGCCGAATTAGCACCCTGGCTTTTAGTTCCTGGTGTTGGGACTGTAGGTAGAGGGGCAAAAGCTGCTGCTGGCATTGCTGGCTATATTGGAAGATTCGGAACAATAGGTAGGGCTATTGGAACAGCAGTGGAATTCTCTCCCTGGGGATTAGTAGAAAAGACTGCGGGGAAAGGGCTTAAATATGCCATCAAGGGTGGATTAAAAGTTTCAGAAAAAGTGAGTACCAAAGTTGGTGAGAAGTTATTTGGCAAGATACCTGAAAAACCATCCTTAGTTACTCCTGAAGCGAATCCAGATATTGTGAGGCTAGGTAAACTATTCAAGGAACAGGTAGGACCAGCCCGCAAAGAACTAAAGAAAGGTACTCCGTCAAGGATAGCCAGAATAGAAGCTACCATGAGGGCATGGGCAGAGAAGGAGGCAAAGGGTGAAATATCCCTTTCTGAGTTAAGTGCACGCGAGGTATGGGTAAGGTCAACTAGGAAAAGTTTAAGTGCTGAATTAGCTGCCAAGATGGATATACCCGAAATCTCGGATGATGCTATGCAGAATATTTTATCTCCCCTTCGCAAAGCAGCAGAAAGTGAGCATGTTTATGCTGACCTTTCTCAGGCAATGAAAGAGACCCTGGCTGGAATTATGTTGCCTGAACCTCATCATATCAAAGCCTTTGCCAAGATTTACGGAGATGACTTTGCTAATGCTGTAAAGGACTTTGCGGATTTGACACCATCATTAAAGGACAAGATAATAGATATACTTAATATTCCACGTGCTTTGTTAGCGTCAGGTGACGTTTCGGGTACTTTCAGGCAGGGATTATTCTTAGTATTAACTCATCCTGGGAGATTTCCTCGTGCTTTCGCAAGGCAAATGAAATTCTTTGCCTCGGAAAAGATGTCGCTTGAAATGGATGATGCCCTGCGTAGTGATGCTTTCTATAAGACCGCTGTTGAAAATATGGGTGTCCAGTTCAAGCCGATGCGAATGGGGGCTGAATTAGTAGCCAAGGAAGAACCATTTATGTCTAACTTCGCTGAGTTATTCCCCTTTGTGAGAAGGTCGGAAAGAGCGTTTACTGGATTCCTGAATGAGATGAAGATGGGAGCAGCTAAGGATGCCTATGGTACGATGATAGCCCAAAAAGCTACCCCCGAACAACTTAAACTAATGGGAGAGTTTATCAACCTCGCATCAGGACTCGGTAAATTACCCAAAGACCTTAATAAGCTTGCCCCGGCCCTGAGTACCGTTTTGTTTTCGCCCAAGTATCAGTTATCTATAATGCAGATGCCCCGACAGTTAGGTAGGATGTACTTATCTAAAAACCCATACATGAGAAGGCAGGCGGCACAGGCTTTAATTACTTTTGTACTTGGGGGCTCGGCTTTATTGGGTTTACTCAAGGTAACAGGGGTAAGTGATAAGATAGAGATGGACCCTCGCAGTGGTGATTTCGGTAAGATTAAGATAGGTGAAACTAGGCTTGATATATGGCGTGGCTATTTACAGTATATTCGCTTTGCTAATCAGTTAGCTTTTGGTGAGAGAAAGACAGCTTACGGTAATCTAAACAAAGCAGAGAGAGATGAGATTATATTGAGGTTTATTCAATCAAAACTCTCGCCTGCCGCTGGCTTATTCGCCGATATATGGAAGGGTGAATCCTACATGGGAGAACCTTTGTTCAACGAGACCACTGGTTTCATCAAGATGGCTAGAGATAGATTACTTCCCCTTGCTTTACAGGACACTATAGATGCTATGGAGCAGAATGGCGTGAACGCCTTGTGGACTGCCATCCCTGCTACTACAGGCATTGGTGTTCTGACTTATGTAAATGACTTTGTGAAGGTCAAGGAAAAGATAGCCAAAGAAGCTGGCTATCAGACATGGGATGAGATAGACCCTAAAACACAGAGAAAGATAGAAAATAGAAATATAGAACTACAAACAGCCTTTCTTGAACTTGATAGGCGTGTCATGGGTACAGCATGGGGGGATTGGGGAGTAGCAGGTAGGGCAATAGAGGAAGTCTTTACTGAAAATGTTAATCAAGCTGTGCAGCAATACCGACAGGGGAAAGATGGTGTTCAATTCAGAGAAAAGATAAGTGATGCTTTTACTGCCAGACGTGGGGGTTATGATGCCCGTTCTTCTGACTCTAGATTTGAGGAGATTGTAAATAGACTCAATCTAGGTACTACTAAGGAGGCATTAGCTAAACTTGGCCCAGAACAACTAGCCATTAAAGTGTACAATGAAGCTCTTTATGGCGATGATATGTATGACCAGTTTGGTGATTACATGTTTGATGAGGCTGAAAAAAGGAAGGCTCAATTAAAACAACAACTTGGAAACGAGTTATTTCTCTATGTTGAGGAATATAGAGGGCTGAAATACGAAAATCTACCCTACGAGTTCCACGAACTTACTAAAGCCAAGCAGATTTTGAAACCCTACTGGAGAATAAAGGATGACGTATTAAGCGAGATGGGAACTCCTACTACTAAGACTGCCCAACTAAAAGTAGATAGAGAGATTACTAAGAGGCGGAAGCTCTTGCGAGAACAGAACCCTGAACTGGATAGATACTACCGAATGTTCTACAGCAGAGAGGAAGTTTTACCCACTACTACTCCCGTAAAATTGAACTTAGCGAGGTTACTAAGATAAGGACTTGACAAACTCTACAATATAGTGTATTATGTAAAGCAGATTGCTATTAGCACGTTAAAAATAGAATACCTATAGGTCAACGGGGCGAGCAATATCCCTTTCGTATTAGATGGGGTGCTCGCCCCGTGTCTTTTACATCAGGGGTGTTGCTCGCAACTGTACGGATGGCTTCCGTGCTGGCTTGCCCAGAACGGGCAGGTGAAAGAAAAGGAGGAGTTCAAAAATGGAAGACCAAAAAGACAAAACGCAGTTGGGTTCAAAGCCCGTTAAGTCAACTGAAGAACAGATTGCGGAACTAAGGAGCATTAAGGACAGGGAGATTCAATCTTGGAAGGATAAGCACGACCAATCGGAAGAAAGGTTAGCTTCCCTAGAGGACGAAATCCTCGACCTTAAAGCTCGTAATGCTGACCCTGAAGATGTGGAGGAGATGCGTAAGAACTACGTGAATCTCACCAGAGATAACGCCAAGCTCAAAAAGGAAATTGAGAAGGCAGAGGGCAACATTAAGGGGTTCGAGAGGCAAGGTATTCGTTCCCAAATAGCAAAGGAATACGGGGTGAATGAGGAGTTACTGGTTGACTGTGCCGATGTAAGAGAGATGAATCTCGTAGCAAGAGAGGAAAGGTTAAAAATGGTGGAAGCAGAACCCAATGTTCCAGGGAAGGACGAGGTAGAAGTCGGTGCAGGTATCGGTAGTGGAGCACAAAGGCTTGCTCTGACATCCGTGCAAAAAATAGCCGAAGGCAGAAGGCTGCAGGCTGAAACGAAAGGAATACAATAAACAAATAAGGGGGGAATATGCCAAATTTAACTCAATATGCTAAGTTGTCTAACGACATGCTTCTTGACGGCATATATGAGAATATCATCACGGCTAGTGAGATAGCTCCCCTACTGCAATTCATGGAGTTTAGTGGGAACTCTCTTAAATACAATAGAGAGAATACACTACCAACTTCAAGTACGCATACAGTAGGAGATGACTGGACTGATTCCGAGCCTACTTTTACCGCAAAATCAACTTCTCTAGTTACAGTAGGTACTCAGTCGCCGTTAGATAGAAGTGTTCTTCAAACAAGGAGTAATATTCAGAATCAGGAAGCGGTTTTAATTGCAACTATGTCGAGGTCTCTTGGGCGTAAAATTGAAGACCTTATCATCACAGGAGAACCAGAGGCGGTTTCTACTGAGTTTGAGGGGTTAGATAGTTTGTGCCGAAGTGAAACACGCATGATGGCAATGGACGATGGTGTGGTTGATGGGGCTGGTGCGGCTGAGACAGAGCTCACGCAAGATAGATTGGATGCCATGATTGATATGGTAGAGAATGGTTTACCTGATGCTCTTATTATGAATAAGACTATGAGGCGTAAACTTACCCAAATATGTCGGGCATCTTCATCTAGTGGTATCTTAGTTCCTAGTATGGATGATTACGGGAGACAGGTTTTCAGGTACAATACTATCCCAATCGTCATAAACAACTATATCACCAACGCAGAAACATATAACGATTCAAGTACGTGGCCGTCAAGCACAGCCACAACTATCTTTGCTGTCAAGTTTGGTGAGGAGAAGCAGGGTTATACCATAATTCATAATGGTCCAGTACTGCAGCCTGACATTCAAACCTTGGGTATCAAAGAGAAGAAAAATGAGAATCTTTATCGTCTAGTGGTCTATATTGCGGCTGTAGCATTTTCAGCCAAGATGATAGCAGCGCTAGGTGGTATTGACTCAAGTGCTTAATTTAGAAGTTCACTAAAATAGGAGGAATGAAATGGCTGATGCTTATGTAAGACAAGCAAGGGGTGTCTTTACAGGAACGGTAGGTTCAACTGACCTCACCGCAGGTATGCCAGTCTACTTTGACGGTACTGACTGGGAAAAGGCCGATGCTGATGACAACACCTTATTTACTGAGGCGATTGTTGTTAATAATGTCTCTATTGGTGAGGTAGGGGCTTTCTGCCGAAGTTGTATCATAGTTGATACTGATGCTCCATATACTCAAGGAGACCAGTATTACTTGAGTGCAACTGCTGGAACTATTACCGCAACTAGACCAACTGGGGCTAACAACCTAGTTCAAGTCTTAGGTTTTGGTTTATCTACTACAGAGTTGTATGTGGATATTCCGCCAGTCAAGGAACACATCGTAAACGTTCAGTTAGCTCCTGACGGCACTGCTGTAATGTCCCAGTATGGCGACTTTACGGGGGTTCTTTTGGATGCTGCTGCCGAGGCGGCAGGGGGTAGCCTTGAAGTTCCCGCTAACTGCGTAGGGTTAGAGATAGCTCATCTGTGGTGGACTGGTGTAGGTACTGCATTAGACGCATCGGATACTTACACTATTGATGTAAGTGCTGGTGTAGATGACGAGACTACTACCACAACCACTGATGGTATTGCTGCTGCTGCCCTAACTGTTGCTGCTGCTGACATCAATAAAGCAGATGTTTCTGCTGCCTTTGATGGTACTGGCGTAATAGAGGCGGGTAATGTTCTGGGCATTGATGTTGATAAGGCGGCGGAAGGCACAGCAGGAGACAATCCATTGATGCTCTGCCTGACTATGGTCTTCTTAGTAGTGTAATATGCCACAGTTTGATACTATTGTCTTAACCAAAGTAATAGTAGGGGGTAAGCCAGTGGGCTTTACAAAGTCCACTGGTACACTCCAACTTGCTGGAGACGACTTTACAGTAGAGCAATGGCAGGAGATGGAACGGAGAATAAACCTATTCTTTACTAGAGCAGGATTACAAGAAGACCCTAAGAAGAGTAAAAGGAATGACCCCAATGCAGGGACTTCTAGTTTTCTAACTGCTAATCTAAGGCAGATACTGGGTAGGGAGGAAGGGCTTATTAAAGACCCACCGTTCTGGTTAAAAGGGCTTTATTCAGGCGTGGTAACAAAGGAGAGGCTATGGCAAGTATAGAGTTTGACTATAATTCATGGGATAAGTCTAAGGATAAACTTTTGGAGAGACCTGGTAGTATGATGGGCTATACAGCCATACTCTGTAGCCTTGAAGTAGGTGATATGCAAACTGTCAGGGGAAGACAAAGAGACCAACTCATTCGAGAAACAGAGAATGGTGTTATAGGGTTAATCGCTGGAGGACTTGAATGGTTACGTAAGCGTGGATATGATTCTGCCTCAGTGCAGAATAAAGTCCGTGTTTATATTAACAACAATCAAGAAAAGGCGACCCAGAAAGTACTTAGGGGCAAGTTTGTTCTGGAGGCAACAGAAAATATATCTAATCCAAGAGACAGGAAACTTAAAGATACCATAGTTATTGGATAAAGGAGTATAAAATGGCAGATACCAAACTAAAGACAGTAGCCCCGATAATCGCACTGGAACAACAGACTTCAGTATACGCTGCTTCGGCAACGCTAGGTTCCAGTTTCACACTTCCTGCCAATGTGGGCGAGGTGTGGTGTTATCCTAGCGCTGCTTGTCATTGGAATCCCTTGACCACAGCTACAACTGCTGCTCCAAGTCATGCTGTGGCAGCAAAAGAAATGTTTATGATTCCTTTTGCGAAATTGGGGACGGCTGAAATAATCGGAGATGCTGGGGCTATTACCCTTACCGTAGCTTATATGAGAGGAAGTAGACCAGCGATACAACACGCAGTAACAAGACCTTATTAAGAATTAAATAAAACCTAAGTAGTGATTGAGAATACTTAGAAGGAGGATTGAATCTCAATGATTGGAGAAAAAAGAGGAACAATTTTTGCCTCGGCAACCGACTACGAGTACACCTTAGCCAACGAAATCAAATCAGACTATAATACCCATGCTGCATCTACAACTTATCATGTAGCTGCGGATACCAACCTAGTTACATCTTCCGATTCCACAACATTGGCTACTGTCATAACTCTAGTCAACGAAATAAAGGTTGACTTCAACGCCCACCTTACAGAGTCAGGTGTTCATAGAACCAGCGACACGTTCACTACTATAATTGCTGCTGATGCCATTGACCTAACCTCTGTATATGCCCTACTGAATGAGCTAAGAACCAAGTATAACGCTCATATAGCTAGGACAGATAACCATAAAGCAGCAGACACCTCAAATACGGTTACTTCTACCATAGTTGCCGATGCCTCGCCAGATATTGATTTTAATGCAGATGGCGGGTCGGTTCTTGTAGAGATTACTGGGGCAAGTAGCTGGAATGGCACTGTTGATTTTCAAACTACACCAGATGGTTCTACATTCTATAACATACCCTACATAAATCGCACTTCACTATCACCAGTTCCCACTGTATCACAAATAAGTAGCCCTAGCACAGCCACACTTTATATGCTTCTTGGGCCGCTAAGTCAGACTAGGATTGCTTGCGGGGCTGGCACAACGGGGAATTTAACTGTAGTTTGGCGAACGATAGCTGGTTCAAACTTAAACCAACCAGTCTTCCCATCAGTTAAGACAGTTAGAACTACAAAAGCCATAGCTGCTGCGGGTGATTATGCTGCTGAGGATGTTATATCTGAGAGCGCAAGTGCTGGTACTGACTGGGACTTTCCCGCTATTTTCAGGGCAAATAATTCAGGGGGCTATCTTGTTAAAGCTCAAGCAATCTGGCAAACAACTGGATTAACACCCCGACTGACTGTTTACCTATTTAATGTAGCACCAGCTACCTGTGCAACAAACGATAATGCTGCCAATACTGCTCCACACAATACAGATAAGGCTGGTTTTGTTGCGCAGCTAGATTTCCCCGCATTGGAAGATTTGGGTGGAGTTTCTTTAGCGATTATTAGCCCTAGTACACTTGGGAGGTTGCCATTATGGGTAGACGCAGCTAGTACTGCTGATGACTTATTTGGTATTGTGGCTACTAGAGATGCCATCACAGGCGAAGTCGCTACAAACGAATTGAGTATTGAGTTATCACTAGAAAGATATTAAGGAGGGTAATGTGTTAAGTCCGTTATTGAATATCAGGCCCTCCTATATGCCCAAATATGTTCCCACTTCAAGCTGTGTTCTCTATTTACCAGGGCAGGATGACCCACAAAGTACAACTATCAGAGACAGAAGTGGGAAGGGGAATCATGGCACAATCTCAGGTGCAGTCTGGACAAGATTGTCTTGGGGATTGTGGTGTCTGGGTTTTGATGGGGCAGGTGCAGCAGATGATTACATTGATTGCGGTAGTGCTGCGAGCTTAGATGACCTGACTACATTTACATGGGAAGGCTGGTTCTATCCTACTGGTGTAGGCGGAGGTGGAGGCGGGAGACTCTTTGATAAAAACACAAAGAGGTTAAACTTCATCTCAGCTAACATTATCCGCATGACTCTGACTGCTGCTACAACGAACTGTGTTACTACTCCATCGACCTCTTTAACCTACAATGTATGGACTCTTATAAGAGTTACCTATGATGATACGGGGGATAGGAAGGCACGGATATATTACAATGATGTAGAGTGTGCCTATACTGGGCAGACAGCTGCGGTGGGTGCTCTAGATTCTGATGCTGCTAGTCCTATGCGTATTGGCAATACTGTTACTGACCCCAGAGGTTTTGCTGGCTACATTGCCTTACCTAGAATTAACAATACTACCTTAGGGGGTCATTATCGGCAAGAAAGACCTTTATTTGGAGT
>Ga0180007_10004884_pt1 | contig 13976 bp, 16 predicted proteins | sample MM_PC_MetaG_FD_121122 | JGI IMG/M metagenome (GOLD analysis project Ga0180007, IMG submission 121122) | Groundwater microbial communities from the Aspo Hard Rock Laboratory (HRL) deep subsurface site, Sweden - MM_PC_MetaG | ecosystem: Environmental > Aquatic > Deep subsurface > Groundwater... | reverse complement strand
TAATATTCCACCAACAACCCCACCGTCTTCTATAATCATTGTTTTTAATGTTTCTTCTGTTTCGTCTGTAAATTCATTTCTCCCACTGATTCTTATTCGTTCATTTGGATTAGTACATAGATTATCACAATTAACAGGTGGAAATATACATAGCCATGCATTGCATCCACATGCATCAATTGCTTGATAAAGGAAACAGTCTTTATCACTCACCCCATGATTTGTAATATAATCTAATGCTAATCCTGGCGACCACCCATCACAACCACAATCCATGTCGGCCGCACAAGAAACTAACTCCTGCTCTGAAAGGTCTAGATTCAAATGTTGATTGAAGTATAGATTAGTTAAAACTTCTGTAGCTCCAACAGCAGAAAATGCCCAACAGCTTCCACAAAAAAGCTGATTTCTCACAGGAGTTGTCCAATCCTCGCCATGTCTATCTCTCCAATCCCAATTTTCTGGCAGTGAATCTGCTCTTGTTCTTCCTTCCCCTCCAGATTCTGTTGTGCGTTGAAACACCCCACCCTTGTAACACTCAAGACCACAAAGATTAGGAAGCTCTTCATTCTTTCCAACACCCAGTAATTGCTTTTTTTCGTAATATTCTAATCCGCAAGGTTCAGAGTCTCCAGCAATCCAGTCAAGTCCTTCTCTCTGGTTCCTTTCATTAAGAATATTTATCTTAATATTAAGATGTCGTTCTTTATAGTAATCCTCTGGGAAAATGATGGGTGATAGGGGAAAGTTACCGTCCTCATCAAGGATATGGAATTTATCTATTGTCAGGGAGGCATCTTTAATTTCTACTTTTAGGTTTTTGATATCCGTAGTTAGAATATTGCATGTCTCTTCGCAAAAGTTGTTAATATTAACTCTTATCTCATCATCGTTACATGGGATAAAAGAGTCGCTGCTAAAGATGCTGAATTCTTTGTCATTATAATCTGTAAGTATAATCCTCGCATATGCACTCGGAGACAACAGCTCTAATGACCCGCTAAAAGAAATCGAAGAAATTCTGCCCCCATAATCAATGTCAAGCTCAGTGCTTTCTGTAAAGATTTCTTCAACTAATATCTCTTGGGTAAGGCAGGTAGGGACAGCGGAAAAATAAATAATATCATCCTCATCAATGATAGGTTCACCGTCCTCGACTGTAAAAGAGCCGAAGGGCGGTTGAGGCGGATTGCAGTTTTGGATTCTTTTGCATGTTTTTCCTATTTGACTGCCATAAAAACCTCTTCTGATCGCATTTGTGGTAATGCTGCCCATTCTTTGGCTTGTACTTGGTTGGCTGACTATTTCTCCAGGCTGCGGAATTATTTCATCATCGATTGGCGGACCAGAACATAATTCACACTGTTCACAATCCAGGTCGCTCCTGCATGCTTTTCCTGTATCCAAATATTGGGATAAATATTGAGATGATGAATCTATCTTAGGACTAAAAAAAGAGATTACTTCCTCCCTTATACTAACTTGTTGGTAACCTACAGAAAACAATACTACAACGAGTATTATTATTAATGCAATTTTATGATTTATCATTTCTTGTGCCTTTTGAAACTCTCGACAATGTAAGCCATGTTTATTAGTATCTGGGAAAGATTATAAATCTTATTGTTTTTGTCTTGATAATGGGAAAAGAGAAAGTCCTTTTGGGAATGTCGGGCGGTGTTGATTCCAGCGTCGCTGCTTTGCTGTTGAATAGACGCGGATATGAAGTTTATGGGTTTTTTATGAATGCTTGTCCTTCGGGGAAAACGAGCTGGCCGTCGTCGATAAAATGGAAAGAAGAGGAAAAGATTGTTAAAAAAATTTGTAAACTTGTTGGAGTTGAGAAATTATTTGTTGTTGATTGCGAGGAAGGTTATGAAAAAAAAGTTATTTCTAAAATGTTTAAGGATTACGAGAAAGGACTGACGCCGAATCCTGATATTTTGTGCAACAACGTCGGGAAATTTCCAGGACTTTTGAAAAAGGCGCGCGAGATTGGCGCTGACTGGATTGCTACGGGGCATTATGCGAGAGTTAGAAGGAAGAAAGTCCCACCCGTCCGCCTTAAAATAATTCATAAATCTCGTCCGGTGTTGAGGGGTGGTGGGGGTTTTGAGGTTGAGCTTCTGAGGGGGAAAGACAAGAAGAAAGATCAGTCGTATTTTTTGGTTGGACTTGGGCAGGATGTTTTGGAAAAATGTTTGTTTCCTGTCGGTGGGCTGACGAAGGAGGAAGTTAGGAAAATTGCGCGGCAGAATAAATTTCCGAATTGGGACAAAAGAGGTTCGCGGGGAATTTGTTATTTGGGGAAGATTGATGTGAAAAAGTTTTTGCGGGAAAGGATTAAGGAGAAGAAAGGGAATGTTGTTTCTCCTCGTGGCGAGGTCATTGGAACGCATCCTGGAACTTGGTTTTTTACAATTGGAGAAAGAGTTGGTGACAGGAAGGGTTTTGAGATTTTGGATAAGTATCGTCGGGAAATTCGGAACACGAGGTTGTTTGTTGCTGGGAAACGTCGTGGAAATGTTTTGGTTGTTGCGCCGGAAGGTGATGAGATTTTGAAAACGAAAAAAGTTTTTGTTAAGAATATGAAGTTTGTTAATTCAGAAGAGAAGGGAAGAATGAAGGCGAGGATTCGGCATTTGGGGGAGCTGCATGGTGGGGTTTTGAGAAAGAGTAGCGCAGGTAGGTGGACTTTTGTTTTTGATAAAGGTGTAGAGGGCGTTGCTGAGGGGCAGTTTATTGTTTTATATTTTGGGGAGCGGGTGGTGGGGGGCGGGGAGATTAGGTTGTAGGATCAGTCGTCATATTTCGATAGAAAATTAGTTCGCAATAATCTGCTTGGAATATATTAACTTCAAATCTGACTTCGTTAAGATTCTTCGTAGTAAAAATGATTAAGTAACAAATCCTATAAGGTTGGATTGAGAATTAATCGGAAAGAAATCCCCACATCTTGCTGTAATTGGGTAAATGCCTCCTAACTCCCCGAGCCAGTTCTTATTTGTCATTCTTTTACTAAACTGACTCAGCTCGCCCACCAGAGATTATCATATAAACCAGAGTCGATTGGGATATGTATTGTTGATAATGATTGTTTTTTGATTTTTGAAGCTCCGCAGCTTAGCGAAGTGAGCGAAGCGAACGGTGGGAGTTTCACTCTACAGTGTGTTAAATTGAGAATGCCCTGATGAAACACAGAAAGTTGTTTTGCGATAATCTTTTATACGCTATCTGCTTTCATAATCTATGGAATTTGAGAAGGTTGTGCGGCTAAGGAAGTCAGTAAGGAATTTTAAGAAGAAAAAGCCGAGCTGGAAAGATATTTTGGATGCGATTGATTGCGCGAACCAAGGGCCGTTTGCAGGGAACAATAATCATTTGCGGTTTTTGATTGTTGAGAAAAAAAAAGTTATTGAAGATGTCGCTGATGTTTGCGAGCAAAGTTGGATTAAGCAGGCGCGAGTTTTGGTTTTGGTTTGTTCTGACGACGCTCATCTTGAGAACTTGTACGGCGAGCGGGGAAGAGTTTATTCAAGGCAGCAGGCTGGAGCTGCGATTCAAACGTTTTTGTTGGGACTGGCTAATTTTGGAATAGATTCTTGCTGGGTTGGAGCTTACAGCGACGATTTGTTAAAAGAAAAATTAAACATCCCGCAGCACATTCAGGTTGAAGCAGTTGTGCCTGTTGGTTTTGAAGAAGGCAGAGAAAAAAAATCTGCAAAAAAATCTTTGGAAAGAACTTTGTATTGGGAAGAATGGGGAAACAGTAAAAGGCCGACGGGTTTTGAGGAAGAAAAAGAGGATTATCGGCCGGGGAAGTGAGTGGGGAATGATTCTTTGTTAATTAGGAAATTATATATATTGTATTCTTTTTAATAAGTCATGCAGAAAATATTGAAACCTGAATTTATTAGAGAAGTTAAGAATGATGTTGAAGTAATAGCTGTGCTTGTGTTTGGTTCATATGCTCGGGGTGAGGAGTATAGGGACATTGATGTATGTCTTGTTCTTGACAAAAAATATTCTAATTTGAGAATGTCTAAGAAAAAGCTTAGGTACAGTTCTATTTTAGCTTCGAAGTTTGACGTTCATGTGTTTCAACAGCTTCCGATTTACATAAGAAAAAGGATACTCGAGGATAATAAGATTGTTTTATGTAAAAATGAGGATTTGCTTTATGAGATTGCTTTTTCTACAATAAAGGAATTTGAATTTTATAAGAAAATTTATTATACATATCTTGGTATGGTGGAAAATGAAAATTGATAGGGGAAAAATATATTCTAAAATAGACGAGTTGAATAATTATTTAGATGAGCTTGAGAAAATAAAGCCTGCGGATTTTAAGGAGTATAAAGATTCTATAGAAAAAAAGAGAGCGTGCGAGAGGCTTTTACAGATTTCAATAGAAACTGTGATAGATGTGGGAAATGTTCTTGTTTCTAATTTGAAACTCGGCATTCCATCTGATGAAGATGAACTTTTTGATAAGCTTAAGCATAAAAAGATAATATCTGGAAAAATGGAGAAGATTTTGAAAGACATGAAGGGATTTAGAAATATTCTTGTCCATAAATATGGAGAGGTTGATGATGAATTAGCATTTGAAAATCTTGATAAGCTTGGTGATTTTGAAGATTTTGTTGGCGAGGTTATGAGTTTTGTGAAGAAGGGTGATTAAACTTAGACCTCTATTGTGTTTTCAAACATTTTTTTTAAGTGGTGCGGCTCTGTGTAAATCCATTGAACGCCTCTTGGTCCGTAGATTATTTTTCCGCTCTTCCAGAGGTATTCTAAAATAAGCAATAGTGTTTGGTGCATTATTTGTTTTGGGAGTTGTTTTTTTATTTCAGAGATTTTCATGGGTATGTCTTGGTTTTGCTTTAAGAAATCTTCAACCATCAATACTGTGTTGAGATTTGGATATCTCTTTATTTTGTAATCTGTCTTTTCGATTAATTCTGTTTTTGTGATTTTTAGTTTTTGTGTTGCCATTTTGTTTTGGAGGGTGGTGGTTTATTCTGGTTGGTTATTGGGATGTGGGGTTAGGGAGGTGGATTTATTTTGGTGGGTTTTTGATATCAGTTGATACTTTATTGAGATGATTGGATTATTTAAGGGTTTTGGTTTTTTGAAGATTGTCGTTTATCATGTTTCTTTGGAGTAGTAACAAAGAGAAAAGTTTAAGTAGGGGGAGATTTTGAGGAGATTATGAAACCACTGACAAAAAGAAAGATAGTTAACAGAATAGGGGTTCCACTTACAATGTTAGCAGGGGCTTTGGCCTTAAAGGGTTGCTTTTATGATTCTAGAAGTCTTACTGGTAAAAGGATAAATCACCCTTGGATTGGAACTATTCACGAGGATGAAATAGGGAGATATAATTCTGCTCTTGATGCCCTCGTTTTTGCAGAAAGAAGAAGTTGGGGGGTTGATGAGAATGATTTTACTATCAGGAGTTCTGATTTGGATGGTTTTGAGAAAGATGGTTATGTTCCTGCAACACAACCTGCTGTGAAGTCTAAAGCAATTGCAGAAGCCAGGGAAGCTAAAGCATCTTTGGATGAACTCGCCGCAGTAATTAAATCAGATATTAAAGAAATGAAAAAAAGTCCTGTAATTCAAGAGTATAATGGTTTGGAGTGGAAAGGTATAAAGAAAGGTTTTGGAAGGTTCCTCGGTTTTGGACTTTTAGCTGTCGCTTTAGGAAAATTAACTGGAAGATTGTCTGAGAGATATTATAATCGATATTGGGATGAAATATATGCTACAAGAGACGGAGACTAATCACTCTACAGAAATTCCCGACCGCTCAAATCCATAGAATAAACAACCATCTAATTGTTTTTTTCTGATTGCAGGATAAATTATCTAAAAGAAAAACAAAAAAACAAAACAAAAAAATAAAGAAAAAGGTAAAAAAATAAAAAAGTGTTTATCTGAAGACTTCTATGCCGAGTTCTGACATTTCTTGTCGTGGCTGCTGTTCTTCTGCTAACGCGTGTTTTCCGAGGACGTAAGGCGATTTGACGCCGGTCATTATTGTTATCACTCTGACTTTATTCTGAAAGTCTTTGTTAATTCTTGCTCCGATAATTACCTGAGCGTCTGAACTTATGTTTTCTGTTACAAGTTCTCCGACTCCTGCGAACTCTTCGAGTTTGAAATCAGGGCCGCAAGTTATGTGGACAAGGGCGCCGGTCGCGCCGCGATAGTCAACATCTAACAAAGGTTGTGTCAGGGCTTGTCTTACAGCTTCGTCAACTCTTGAGGTTGTGTCGCTCTCCCCAACTCCGATAACAGCAACGTCGCCGTTTTTCATAATTGCAGAAACATCAGCGTAGTCTAAGTTAATCAATGAGGGCAAAGTAATAGTCTCGACTATACCTTTAATCATTGTACTGACTAGCTCGTTTGCTACTGCAAAGGCCTGTTCCATCGGCAAGTTTCCTGCAATGTCTACCAAACGGTTGTTGTCAATTAGGATTGCTGTGTCAACGACTTCTGTTAGTTCTTGAAGGCCGAATTCTGCTTTGTCTTGTCTGACTTTTTCGCAGTCAAAAGGCATTGTTGCTACTGCAATTACAACTGCTCCGGATTCTTTTGCTAACTGCGCGATTATCGGTGATGCGCCGGTTCCTGTTCCGCCGCCAAGGCCAACTAAAATGAAAACCATGTCTGCTCCGCCGGTTGCTTTTTTTAGTTCAGAAAGCGACTCTTTTGCAGCTTCCATTCCTACTTTTGGTCTTCCGCCTGCGCCTAAACCTCTTGTTAATTCTTTTCCTATCAGGATTTTTTCATCTGACTTTGTTATTGATAGGTGTAAAGCGTCGGTGTTTACCCCGTAGACTGTTGCTCCAGAAATCCCTTTGTTGAAGAGCCACGTTGCTGTATTGCAACCAGCACCGCCAATGCCAAAGACTTTAATATTGGCTTTTCCTGCGCGAAGTTCGTCGAAATTAATACTAAGTTTACTAGCGTTTTCTATTGCTTCTCTTGCAAAATCAAGTACCATCTATTTTTTAGTACCTCCTTTCATTTTGTGAATCTGAGGTAAGGGTTAGTGGCGTTTAAATATTTGATTGTTGTTTGGAGTTATGGTTTGGAAGGAGGTTAATCTTGGATTTTGTGGATTCCGACTTTTTCAATTGCTTCGATGACTTTTTTTTCTGCTTGTTCTAAAGAAGTTTTTGGAAGTTGAAAAGCTGCTGCGAATTTATGGCCGCCTCCGCCGAGAGCTTTTGCGAAAAGCGAAACGTCAACTTGTTTTTTTGAACGAAACGAACCTTTGATAGAATCTTGCATTTCAGATAAAGTGAAGACAAAATCAATTTCTGATAAAAATTGTAAATCGTTAACACCCAATCTTACCTCTGCCATATTTAAATTTAAGTCTTTAATTTCTTCTTGTGTTATGTAACTGTAGGCGAACCGTTTTTCGCGGTTTATTTTCAGACGATTTGTCAAGAGCGAATAATATTTTTTTAGTTTTAATGGCTGGTTGTAAAGGATTGGTTTTAGTATCTCGTTGAGATAATCTGCTCCGTTTTCTATTAGGAATGAAGCGTCTTTGATTGCTTTGTTAGGATTTGTGTCGAATGTGAAAAATCCAGAATCTGTGCAGACACCGAGCAGTAATCTGTTTGACAGCTTTTTATCAAACTCGATGTTATTTTCTTCAAAGAAGTCGATTAAAAGAGAGCAGGTTGAAGGTTGTTTTTCATCTACATAATTTAACGTTCCATAAAGGGTGTTTGTGCCATGATGGTCTATGTTGATTATTGTTTGATTTTCTGGTAATGAGAAATTTTCTTTTCCCCTCCCAGCTACCCAAGTGTATATTCCAGAATCCAGGAAAATAATTGCATCAAAGTTTTTTAGGTCTAAGTCAGAGAGATCTTTGTTGAATTCTATTTCTTTTGTTAGGGAAAGATTAGCCATGTTTTCTGCTAAAGTGTCTGGACTTACTAAGGTTACTTCTGCGTTGAGTTGTTTTTCTAAAACATATTTCATTGCAGTGCAAGCCCCGATTGAATCTCCGTCTGGTCCGTAGTGCAAAGACATTACGACTTTTTTGCATTTTTTTAGTTCTTCCCAGATTTCTTGGAAGGTGTTGTTTTCCATCTTGTTCCTTGAAAAATGAGATATATAAATTTTTGTATAGCTAACATCAAATCTTCTCCAGAACCTCTGCCTTAAGGCCTTTTTCTTTGCAAAGTTTCACGAATTTTTCTGCGTCTTCAGTTGTGCCAGCGACGCCGGCGCCGTAATGCATTGGTATTGCGATGGTTGGCGAGAGGAACGAGGCGACTTCTGCGGCTTCTTCGGCGTCCATTACATATTTTCCTGAGACTGGGAGTAATGCAATGAATTCGTTTCCGTGTTTGCCGTAGCCGGTGAGGTTTTTCATTTCAGGAATTTTGTCAGAGTCGCCTGCGTGGTAAATTATGATTTCTTTGAGTTTTATCAAGTAGCCGAGCCATCCTTCTCTTTTTGGGTGGAAGTCTTTATTTGTGTTGTAAGCTGGGATTGCTTCAATTTTCGTGTTGCCTATTTTTAGTTCGTCTCCTGGTTCGATGATTTGCATTTCCACGTCTTTGATTTTTGTGATTTTGCTTTGCGCGTCTGCAGGGATAACAATTACTGTTCTGTCTTTTTTTATTTTTTCAATATCCTTGATGGAACAGTGGTCGTAGTGGCTGTGCGTGACAAGAATTAAATCTGCTTTTGGGATGTTGTCAGAAATGTTGTATGGGTCTATTGCGATTCTTTTAGATTCAGAACTGATTAGGAAACCAGAGTGGCCTAAGAATTCAATATTTATCCCCTTTATCTGCATTATATTCTGGAGAGAAGAGTGATTATAAATTTAATTGTTGTTTGTTTAGCGGCATTTTATTCGGGTCATATGATGTTCCTTGCTCTCAGGAAAGCGTGGCTTTTTCTTCCAAGACTTATTTTTATCGGGCCTGCTTTAGCTAAATATCCCGAATTTAACAAATCTGCCATTGCACTTTGCGGCAATCTTAATGCGCCTGGAAGTACGCCATCTTCGACGTACACTCTTGCGAGCATTTTTGTTAAGGAACCTGTTGGAAGATTGTACATCCTTTCTATTTCACTTGGTCTTTTCAATTTTGGGAAAAATAGCTTTACTCCGTCTATTGCTCCATCATGATAGCTGGCAGGGATAAGATGCCTTCTTCTTTCCAGAAATTCATAGAGACCATCTGGTCTGCCGCGGTCTCTGCTTAAAATGGCTACAACGGTCAGCGGGTGAACTGTTCGTCCGTGATTTGCACTAAACCATGCGGTGCTGCTGGTCTGCGGATGTTTTCTCATGTTTGTGAATAGGGCAAGTATTCTTAAATTTTACCATTCAATCCTTTTTACTGGAAGTCTGCTGTACAGAATTTCGATTAGTTCGTAAACTTCAACGCTGTTTTCTGGGCGGTCTGAAAAGTATCTGAGTTGGTAGTCTTTGTCTGTTTTTGGGTCGAAGAGTTCGATTGCCATTTCTTTTGTTGAGTTGTGGTCGATTAAAACGATGTGGGCGTCGACTTCTAAATCCAATGAGTTTACTTTTATTTTGTCGCCCTTCTTTAATTCGGTTATTGGTTTTGAACCTTTGAGCTTGATGTTTTCATCATTGTCTGGCGCTGCGATTTTTTCTGTCTTTTTTGGAGATAGCTTTCTTGGTTTTGCTTCGGCGTATTCTACGTCTTCATCGTCGGCAAAAGCGTCGTCGAGAGACATTCCTTTGTCTTCATCTTTCTTCTTTTTTGCCATGACCTTAAGAGAGATATTGGGTTTATAAAATTATTTGAGAAACTGTTAAATACCTAAAAGTTATTGTAAATGGTATGGAAACGATTCATACCTACCGTCATATTGTTGATGTTAAAATAGTGAACCTATTTGAAAGCGCAATTAAAGAAGTTCTTAAAAAACATGTTCCAAAAAAACTTGGATTTCTTGGTCTTGTGGCAAATTATGACAAAAAGGAACATCACGACATTGATCTTTTGATTTTTCCAGCGACTGATGTGAAAATTGGCGAAGTCTTGATTGAGTTAACTGAGCTTTACGCTGAAATTGAAAAAGAATTAAAGAAAGAACATGAGAGATACTATCTTGCTACGTGTACTAAGAAGGTTATGCAAGAGTTGGTCTATTATCTTGCCAGCATCGAGGAGGGGGCGCCTGGTCTTATTCCAGTTCATTCGCTGTTTTTCCCAGACCATAGAAGTTTTAAGAGGTTTAATCCAATTTCTTTTGAGAAGGAAGTTAAAAAGCATTTGATTCCTCTTTATGGCAATTTTGATGTAATCAAAAAAGTTAGAGTCTTGCCTCAAGAAAAATTAGAACCTTATTTCGTGATTCTTGATTTTGAAATGTCTGCTCGGATTAAGACATTTCCGAGGCATAATATCCGGGCCTCTGCGGAATCGCTTTTTTGTTATCTGAAGGACAAATATGGGCTTAATGTGATAAATAAGATTCCTTATGAAGTGAAGGAAATCGAAAAAGAGTTTGTAAGGTTGATGCGTATTCTTGATGAAAAGACTTATAATTAATCTAACCCCTGTAACTCTTGTTGAACATTATCTTCTTAATTTTGTTCTTTTCTGGGTCAAGTTCGACTAAGACGTTTGCGTTTTTACCGAAGCCGACGTTGATCACGGTTGTATTTTTTATTTTGTCTTTGCCGAAGTATTCGTGCATGTGCCCGCTTAAGCAGAGGAGAGGTTTGATTTTTTGGCAGAATTCGCGCGCGACGGTTGAGCCTAAATGTTTATTATGGGCTGGGGAGTTTTTGTTTTTGACTTTGTCTAATTTGGTGTTATGGGGGACGTTGTGTGAGATGAATACAATGGGTCCTTTAATCTTCCTTTTGAGTTCTCCTTTTAGTCTTTCCATGTAGGTTGAGTGTGTTCTTAGGATTTTTTCATATTGGCCTTTTTCGTATTTTATTCTTTTAGATTTTTTTCTTAGTTCTGGGTCTTCTGGACCGCTGCTTAAGCCGTAACCGATGAAGTTGGTTCCTTGGAATGTATGAAGTTTGAATTGGCAATCTTTGATGTTTTTTAGGCCACGGATGAGGCGAGGGTTCATGTTTTTGCCGAGCCAGTAATCGTAAAACGATTTTTCGTAATCGTAACTGCTCTTGTCAGGGTTTTTGATTCTTGTTTCTCCATAACTCTGATCCCAGTTACCTGGAACTACAAAAACTGGTTTGTTGAATGAATCTAGGTATCTTAGAATCTTTCTTCCTCCGATTAAAGAATCCCTGTCCAGCTTTTTTACATCCTTCTTTCCGATTTCCTTCTCTAAGAATGAGCTTAGCGAAATTTTTTCTTCAGATTTTTTTAGGAATTTTAACCATTTTTTTATATGGGGTCTAAATTTTTTGTCGTCGCACACGTCGCCTACTTGGACTATTGCGTCGAAGTCCTTGAAATGGATTTCTGGTTTGCGGCCGTGAAGATCGCCGATGACGAGGAGTTTCATCGGTAAATCAGGAGGGTAACATTTAAAAAACGTTCGTCCTAGATTATGCTATGGCCTTAGTTGTCAGAAAACCTAATTTGGATGATTTGAATGAAGAAGGAATTCCTAGAGACTTCGTTGATCTTCAAGAATACTGGAATTATGGCGTTCGGAGTCAGGAAGGAATGTTCAAGTTTATTCCTCGTAGGACTGAGATTTCTGTTGATGAAGTGAGAAATCTGTTTGTTCCAGCGATTAAGAACGGAAGGAGTGTGAACATGGTTGCTGAATTGGATGGGAAAGTTGTTGGGACGATCACTGTGATTTATGATGTTGCTGCGACGGAGTATGAACATCGGGCGCAGAGAACTTCTGGGGCAATAGGGGAAAGTGTCGATCCGCGGATTGGGGATTATTGTGAGGTTTTAGGTAGACTTTATGAAGGTTTGGAAGCTGAGCTCCGTGAAATTGGGAAGAAAGCTCTGGCGGTTTTTCCTGTTGAAGACAAAAGATCTTTAGAAGTTTTAACTTCTTTGGGACGTCGGGGTAGGGAGATTGATCATGGGCCTTACCATGCGGTTGGTCTATCTGGGAAGGGAATTGAGTTTGAGATAGGTTAGTTAGGTAACCGGTGCTTGTATTGGTCTGGACATAACTTCTCTATAAATATCTCTGGGTTTTTTTGGGGAATCTATGTCGTAGATTTCTGTGAATGCTATTGCGTGGCCTCTTTCTACCCAGAGCTCGAAAGCGTTATTCCATCCGATGTCTCGGCTTTGATATCTGCTTTCAACGTATTTAAAAAATTCTAAACACTTTAATTGTGTGAGGGTTTTATCGGTGAAGTCTGTTTGAAGTATTTTCTCTTTTAGACTGCATACGCCACCGTTATGGCAAGTGTTATCTCCAGGCGTCCGGATTTCTGAATGCCCGAAGTGCGTGAGGATTTCTCTTAGAGTGCAGTAACCTCTGTCTCTTTGACAGTTACTTCCTTCGCATACTTGATCGACTATTAATCTGTTGGGCATGTTACTCGAATAAGAAAAATTTTGTTTAATAAACCTTACGGATAGAACCTCGTCATCGTTCTCGGGTAGGGCATTGCGTCTTTGATTGTGTCGAGGCCGCAAATCCAGGAGATTACGCGTTCGACGCCCATGCCATAGCCGCCGTGCGGGACGGAGCCGTATCTTCTTGTGTCGAAATAGAATTCATAATCTTCTGGTTTTTCACCTTGGTTCTTTAGGTTTTGGGAAAGTTTTTCTATTGATTCTTCTCTTTGTGAAGCGCCGACAATTTCACCGTAGCCGTCTGGAGCAATCATATCGAATCCGAGGACGACTTTTCCTTCTTTTGGATGTTCTTCTGCTTCTTTCATGTAAAATGCCTTCACGTCCTTTGGATAATGCGTGACAATTATCGGAGTGTCATAGAGTTCTGAAAGTTTATCTTCTTCGATTGTTCTAAGATCTTTGCCCCAGGAAATTTTCATTTTCTTTTGTTCGAGAATTTTCAGCGCTTCAGTGTAGGTCATTCGTGGAAATCTTTTTTTCAGGATTGGTTTTAATTTAGAAGGGTTTCTTTCTAATATCTTTAATTCTTCTTCGTTTTTCTCTAAAACTTTTTTTACGATGTGTTTAATTAGTTCTTCTGCGTCGTCCTGAAGATAAGGAAATTTTTCCCAAGCGACTTCCATTTCGGCGTGCCAGAATTCCGTCAAATGGCGGGAGGTTTTAGATTTCTCGGCTCTAAATGACGGCTGAATTGTGAATATTTTTTCCAGACCAAAGATTCCCGGCTCAGCGTGGAGCTGCCAGGTCTGCGCTAAATGCAGCTTTTTGCCGAAGTAATCGACGTCGAAAAGAGTTGCTCCGCCTTCGCATTGCAGTCCGATTATTGAGGGCGTGTTAAACTCATAGAATCCTTTTTTGTGCCAGTGTTCTCTCATGGCGTCCAGAATTGTGTCGCGGATTTTCATAATCGCAGTCATCTTTCTTGACCTCAGCCACAAATGTCTTCTGTCGCCTAAGAGTTCTTCGTTTAGATCTTTGTTTATTGGGAATTCTATGCTTTCTCCGACGAGGTTGAATTTTTTGGCGTGGATTTCAAATCCGGAAGGTGCTCGGTCTTCTTTTTTTATTTCTCCTTCGATTTCAATTGATGCTTCAATTTGTAACTTGTCGATGTCAGACCATTGTTTTTTGAATTTTTCTTTTTCAAGGACGCATTGGATTATGTTTGTGCTGTCTCTTAGAACGATGAACTTCAGTTTGTTAGAGCCTCGCTCTCGGTAGACCCAACCTCTTATTGCTACTTCGCCTTTGCCTTGGTTCATGGCTTCTGTGATTGATAGGAATTTTGTTTTCATTTTATTTTGCTTTGTTAACGTTTAGTTCATCTAAAGTATCACACACGCCATAAAAAACCTTTCGGATTTCTTTTTTGTTCTTTGCTTTTGGAACAGAATCAAATTTAAGTTTCTT
>Ga0180007_10004883_pt1 | contig 13976 bp, 14 predicted proteins | sample MM_PC_MetaG_FD_121122 | JGI IMG/M metagenome (GOLD analysis project Ga0180007, IMG submission 121122) | Groundwater microbial communities from the Aspo Hard Rock Laboratory (HRL) deep subsurface site, Sweden - MM_PC_MetaG | ecosystem: Environmental > Aquatic > Deep subsurface > Groundwater... | reverse complement strand
TTTTCACTCTAAAATCATACCAAAAACACTAAAAATAGTGGTTTACCACTATTAACACACTATTTTTACCTATTTATCAATGAAAAGTTGTTGTTTCAGCCCGGGTTTTGGTTACCAGCGCCAAAAATGTGCAAAATGCATACTCACTTCGTTGTGTTCCTCAAGTTTCTGGAGCAGCGAGAGAAGCTCTAAACTATATTCGCCAAATGACAGAAACCGAAGTCAATGCAGTTGCTGATAATCCACTTTTCTTCACTGAGAAAAAAATATGCTTAACTGGAGCAAATTTTCACGGAGCTCCAATTGGATATTCACAAGACTTACTAAAAGTTATCATTACCGATCTAGGAAATATTTCGGAGCGACAAACTAACAATCTTATGGATCCTGCTTGTAGCGGTGATTTACCTGCCTTTTTAGTTCAAAGTGCGGGACTTGATTCTGGTTTGATGATTACTCAGTATACTCAGGCAGCTTTGGTGAGCGAAAATAAAGTTTTGGCTGGACCAAATAGCGTAGATTCAATCCCAGTTTCTGCTAATCAAGAAGATCACGTTTCTTTTGGCACAATAGCAGCTCGTTTAGCTAGAGAAATCATTGAGAATACTCAAGCAGTTTTAGCCATACAACTACTTGCAGTTTGCCAAGCCTATGAATTTCGCAAACCTCTTAAGCCATCAAAAACATTTGAAGCTGTTTATAAGCTAGTGCGTTCCGTTAGTCCAAAAATTACCAAAGATAGAGCTTTTTATAAAGATATCGAACAAGTAGTTCCTTTAGTTAGGCAATACAAAGTGCTTGAAATTGTCGAAAAAACTGTTGGGAAACTAAAATAATTACTAACAAAGAAAGGAAACAAATATGTTAAAAAACACAAAAGAATCTTGCATATCGGTAATTAACACAAGAACATGTTGTAGATCATTCTCGGATAAAACTGTTGCTGATTGTGACATTGAATCAATATTGAAAACTGGCCAAGCCGCTCCATCAGCAAAAAACAGACAACCATACTTTTTTATAGTCATAAAAAACCAACAATGTAAAAAAGAAATAGCATTGGCTGCAACTCGCGGAAGAGAAAAGCAGTTTACTAATTGGGATCAGCAATCCGCAGAATCAATGATTAAAGGAAAATCAAAAATGAATTCCAATGATCTCGTAATTGCTGAAGCCCCTGTAGCAATATTGCTTTTGCGAGATTCTGATCCTAATTACTCTGAAGGTATTTCTGAAAATTTAGAAATTCAGGAGGAGCAAGGTGTTGCTTGTGTCGCCTACTCTATGATGATTGCTGCCCAAGCACTTGGTTTAGGAATGGCTTGGATGTGTTCGGTATTAAATATTCCTGAAGAACTTGAAGATATACTAACAAAATATGGAATTGCTTGGAAAAAAACCTGGCAACCTAGAGTAATTCTACCCGTTGGGTACTCAAAAAAAGAAAAATTGCGTAAACCAAAAAGAAAAGAGTTGAAAGAAGTTTCTTCATGGATTAATTAAAAACATCATCCTCAATCATTAATATGATTGAATGTGATATTCTAATAGGAGAAATCAGTAAAATCAAAAAAGAAAATAATTATGACAAACAAAAACATACAAACACTAAAAGGCTTTAGAGACATCCTACCGGTTGATGCTAGAAAGCGTCAGTGGGTTCGTGATTCAATGATTAAAACAGCAGAAAAATGGGGTTATGAACCAATTGAAACCCCTACTCTCGAGCCATTTGAACTATTTGAAGGAGAAATTGGTGAAGACGAAAAACTCTTCTATAAGTTTACTGACAATGGTGGTCGTGAAGTCATTATGCGTTACGATCAAACCGTGCCTACTTGTCGTTATGTGGCCACTAATTTTGCCGAACTTACTTTGCCTTTCAGAAGATACCAAATTCAATCTGTTTTTAGAGCAGAAAAACCTCAAAAAGGTAGATATCGAGAATTTACTCAATTTGACCTCGATATTTTTGGAGTAAAAGGTGCTGAAGCTGATGCCGAAGTAATTGCCGAGAATCTTGAAACTTATGTTAATCTTGGTTTTAAAAAGCCAGTAATTATTTTTAATAGTCGCGAACTAATGAAGGGTATTCCTTACGAGGCCATCGTAGCGATTGACAAATTGAAGAAAATTGGCCGCGATGGCGTGATTGAAAACATGATCAAAAAAGGCATCGCCAAAACCCAAGCTGAAACATATTTTCAACAAGTTATAGACATCAAGCCAGATGAGACAATCAAAACAATTATCAATTATCTAGAAAATTCTGGTTTTAGCAATGAATTCTATCGCTTTGAACCTACTCTTGCCCGATCTTTCAGTTACTCTGAGGGACCAATCTGGGAGATAGTTATTGAAGATTATAAAGTTGGTTCAGTTGGTGGTGGTGAACGCTATGACTCAATGATGAAACGACTCACTAACCTTGATGTACCAGCAACTGGAATTGCTTTTGGTTTCGATCGCACTGTTGAGGCTGCTGATCTATTAGGATTGATTCCCCAAATAAATTTATCTCAAGTTCTAATAACAACTTTCAATAAAAAATACCAAAAACAAACATTAGAAATTGCCAAAAAACTTCGTCAAGCAGAGGTTAAAACCGAGCTCTACCCAGACATAACTGATAAAATTGGTAAACAATTTAAATATGCTGATAAGAAAAAAATTCCCTACGCAATTGTCATTGGTGAAGAAGAAGTGGCCCAAAATAAAGTTTCGCTTAAGAACTTACAAACAAGAGATCAGGAAATGTTGAGCATGGAGGAAGTGATTAACAAGCTTAGATAATCTGCGTTTTTTTAACCAAATCGCCTATTTTCAAATAGCTCAACATTTTTTGAATAAATCGCCCAAAATTTTTCTATACATCTTCACGACTTCTTCATCAGTGTTGTCTCGAACAAAATAGCTGAACCCAGGCTGAGTGTTAATTTCTATTAAAAATAGCTCGCCATTTTTATCTCTAATAATATCTAGTCCCCCATACTTTAAATTCAATTTAGAAGATATTGGTTTAATAAATTCTTGAATTTCATTCCATAAATCTTGGTCTTTGATTAAAACAGCCTTTGAATTTTCCCAATGTAAAGGACTCAAATTGCCAACAAATTTTGGAGCTATGCGAATGTTGCTTGTTGCATCACCAATGTGACCACCACCGGTACCAACACCGGTGCCACCACCAGTGCGTCCAGCAACGTTATTTTTCAAATAAATAAACATAATTTCTTGATTATAAACCAAAACTCTATACTCCTTTTTAGAATCAATATAATCTTGCGAAATTAGAACATGGTCATAATTCTTTGAGTTTTTGTTAAAAATGTTTTTTACCGCAGTTGCTATCCGCCCATAATCATTACACTTAAAAACATTCAAACCCCTAAAAAGACTGTTTGCTTTAACTAAAATCGGAAATTCGTGGTTGACTAAAATATTTTCAATAATTTCCTTATTTGAATCAAAATTTCCATATCCTTCATAAATATCGTCTGCATGAGGATCGATAAAACTAAAAGTTCGGGGCTGGTTAATTTTATCTCTAAGCAAAAGATAGGTATAGAACTTATCACCACAAATTTTCCTTACAGCTTCGTCATTTAAACCAGAATTATTGGCAATAAATAAATGTGACTCGTTGCTTTCGGTTTTATTTTCAAAATCCACTTTTAAAATAACATTGGCGTCATCAATAAACTTAGACTTAAGACCAAGTTCATCGCAAACTTTTTTTATTATTGTAGTAGTCATATTTACTATGGTACTCATAACAACATTTTCTGATTCGTGATAATCTTATTCTATGGCAAAAAGGAGTAAAAAGAAACAAACTCGTCTTCAATCATATCTTTTTCTTGGATTAAATACCCTAGTCTGGGGCGCAGCTTTAATCATCGTTAAACCTGCTCTATCAGTTACTACTCCATTTAGATATCTATTTTACAGGTTTGCTTTTGCTGGCCTTTTATCTTTACCGATACTATTTCATTACTGGCCCAAAATTAAAAATAAGAAAAAAACTATTACACGAATAACACTCCTGGAATTAATTGGGACGACGCTGTCGCTGGGACTTCTCTATTTTGGCTTAAGTAAAACTAGCGCTATCGAAGCTAGCTTTATCACAACTACTACACCAATTTTTGTTGTACTTGCTGGAATTTTATACCTGAAAGAAAAAGAGGAAAAGCATGAGCTATTCGGTTTAACTCTAGCTTTTATAGGAACAGTACTGCTAACAGCTTTACCAGTAATCTTAAACGGAAACTCACTTGATGGTTTATCTTTAGATGGAAACTTACTAATTATTGGTCAAAACATTGCAGTTGCTATTTACTATGTCTTGGCAAAAAAACACTATAAAAAACTTCCAAAATTATTCGTTGCTTCAATTAGCTTTTATGTCGGAATCACTACTTTTTTCTTCCTGAGTTTGCTTGAACTTAATTTTTCTTTTCCAAACTTTATCACGGCCATCACAAACGACTTCTCCAGTACCTCAGTCTGGTTTGCAACACTTTATATGGCAATCTTTGGCTCAATAATTGGACTGACTTCTTACATTAAAGGACAAGATGGAATAGAAGCCTCCGAAGCTGGTTTATTTACGTACCTCCAGCCACTAATTTATGTACCACTTGGAATAATTCTACTAAAAGAACATGTCTATCCCTTACAGATCGTGTCATTAATTATTATCTTTGCCGGCGTATATCTTGCAGAATCTAGATTTAAAAAGAAGAAACACTAAAAAATAGTACGTTGCATTTACTTAACCGTCACACTCTTAGCCAAATTTCTTGGTTTATCAACATCATAACCTTTTTCCACAGCCATGTAACAAGTCATTAACTGCGAAGGAATAATGCTAGAAAGGAAAATATAATCATTTGTATCTGGCAACTGAATCCAATTACTATAAAGTTCGTTATTTTCTTTGGCAATAACAATCGTTTTTCCTCCCCTAGCCCTTACTTCTGAAATTGCGCTCAGCATATTTGCTTTATTTTCATCTTCAGCAACCAAACACAATACCGGCGTACCTTTGGAAATTAAGGCAATCACTCCGTGCTTAAGTTCACCGCTCGAAAAACCTTCAGCATGAATATATGAAATTTCCTTCAATTTCAGTGCGCTTTCCAAACCAGCATAGTACAGATCACCTCTACCTAATACAAATACGTGCTCATGCTTGGTCAAGTTTTTCGCAATTTTTTTAATATTATTTTGAATTTTCTTATTAGCGAACCATTCCTTTAATTTGTACTCAAATTCATTAATTTTTATCTCTAGGTCATTAAATTTTGATCCGGATAAAATATCTGAAATTATGATCCCCCAAAGTGCTTGACCCAAAAATGCTTTCGTACTTGCCACTGCCAATTCTGGTCCAACTTGAAGCATAAAAGAGAGATTAGATAATTGAGTCAAAGTGCTCCCTGGCATATTAACAACACTAATTATTTTGACTCCTTTTCTTTTCATTAACTCTACAACTTCATTAGTATCAGCAGTTTCTCCGCTCTGACTAAAAACAATACATACTGATTTTTCACTACCGTTATTTAGTAATTCGAGATACGAATTAGCTTCATATGCTTCGACAGTCAAAGCAAGAATACCAATCTTTCTAAGCAGATAAGCAGTGTTTCCAGTCGCATAACTCGCTGAACCACAACCAAGAGTAAACACTTGCCTAGCATTCTTTATCATTTCAACCGCAACGGCAAACTTTTGTTTGGAATCTCGAATCACATTTAATAGCATATTAGATTGCTCATGAATTTCCTTAAACATATAACTCTCATAGCTATCTTTACCAATATCCATAGTAATGTTTGCCAAATCAAGTTTGTGCTCAAGAGGAATAAACTCAACGCCAACCCTTTTTCCAGTTTTAATGTCTGTAATCTCAAAACAAGAATCAGAAGAATTAAAGACTGCTATTTGTCCAGAATTAATAACCAAATACTCGTCAACATCTGGGCTCATAGAAAGCACATCTGAAGAAAAATATAACTCTCTTTTGGAATTTCTACCTACTACCAAAGGCGAGCCATCTCTGATAGCCATAATTCGACCTTGAGTGGTGATTACAACAACTGTATTTCGACCAGCCAATTTATTGAAAACATTAATAAATGAGCTAGTTGAAAGATTTTTTTCTGAATTATGTTCCATTTCTTTTTCAAGAAGACCTACTATGATTTCGGTATCAGTTTTAGAAATGAAGTTATAACCATCATCTATCAACTTACTCTTATGCTCTTGATAATTTTCTACTACGCCATTTTGAACTAATGCAAAACTTTTATTTTTAGCCAAATGGGGATGAGCATTAATTTTAGTTACTTCTCCATGAGTAGCCCAACGAGTATGACCCAAACACAATTTTGACTCTGCAAACTTAATATTTTTCTGGCCACTCAATTTACCTACTTCTTTTTTAAGTTCCAATTTCCCATCAACTAAAGTTGCCACTCCCCAAGAGTCATAGCCTCTATACTCAATTCTTTTTAAACCTTCAAAAACTCTTTTTTCAGCATTTAAGCTGAAACTAGCGTAAATTCCACACATAATAGTCCTTTATACAAAAAGTTTATAATTTGAAAATAATATGATTTAATTATTTGCTCTGTTCAAAGTGTTTCTACCTTGTTTTAACAAATCATGTTAATTGGACTATCAAATGCCCAGAGGGTCTCCGTAGATACTCGAGGTTGCATTAATAATTCAGCAATTTTGCATTAATATAGTCACTAACTACAAATTTTTTGCAAACCTCGGTTCGATCGCTTTTGCTCAGAGTGATCTAAAATTTCTCTAAATCACAAATGAACTTAGCATCCCCCTTCCTCGTATCCCTTTTGTAAAATTGCGCCAGTTACGCCGGTTACGCCAGTTACGCCAGTTACGCCGGTTACGCCAGTTGCGCCAGTTACGCCAAACAAACCACACTTTCACAAACTAGGGCCACACGCTCGACTAGTTTTTAATATTAATCCTTTCTTTTGCTTTAACACTATCCCGATCTTACATTTATATTAGCCAAAAAACAAGTTTTCCTGGTGTGATAATTCCACCTCTAAGATAAAATTTTAGAAAAAAGTTGGGCTAAGTTTTGTTTGGTAAAAGGGTCTATCCCTTTTGATAAAGTTAATAACATTTTTTGCTTCATTTCTTGAGATAACTGCTCAAATCCAGCATCTTTAAGGTTTTCTAATGCTTGGTGAATAAAGAGCATATTTATATTTCCAGAGGTTTCTGGACTTTCAAAAAAGGTTCCGCAACTAGTCATGGCAGCCAAAGCTGAAGCTTTGACTGCCATTAATGATTTTTTACTATTTCTAGAACCTGTAAAGTAAAAATATTGAGAAAAGTTTTGAGCCAAATCATCTGCCCATCGTCTTCCCAACTCTCTGTCTAATATTTTATCTATTTCTTGATTAAAACTACTTATCGCGGTAGAAAAATTTTCTTTCCAGCTACCATGATGTCCTCCATCGCAAGGACAAGCCCCGTGCCAACGCACCAAGTTACCATGTGGACAACTCCAAGCAGTCCTTTCACGAAGTTTTCCTGTCTGATAGTCTTTTTTTTCCCAAACATCTTGTATATCATTTAATCCTAAGACAGCAATACCTACATTTGGCAAACTTTCTTTTACCAAAAAATCTAAAAAGAGGTCAGCAAGTTTTACGTGATGACCAAATGTTTCTCCATCAGTCCAACCGATAAGTGGTTGTGATTGAGGTAGTTTTTGAATTCTGGGAATAATAGTTGATCGTGTATAAGCATCAGCATTTGATTTTTCTGAAAAAGCCAAACTCGAAGAAAAAGGTCTATCAAAAGGTAAAGCAATGATGTTTGCCTTGTTCGGAAGTTTCAAGATTATTGGCTTATTATCTGCTGAAGTACCAATAATATCAATTTGTTCTGGTGCGCAAAGTACCCCTTTATAACCTATTTTAACTAGCGTTTCTAAGGTTTCATTATCAAGAGCAGTTTCTGGTGCCCAAAACCATTTAGGTGATACCTTAGTTTCTTCTTCAAAAGCAAGATAACCAGCCTTGACAAGGATTTCTTTGTCTCTTTTATTTAAATCAGGAAGTAAAACATGTAAAAATGGATCTCCAACACCACGTGCTTTCATCGATTCTCTAAGTTGCTTCACTTCTTTTGGAGCAAGAGCTAACATTTCTCTACGTATTGTTGTGTAAAAATCAAAAGATACGTGATCCAAAGTTCCATTTTGGGTTTGAGGAATATAACATTCATGAATAATAATATTATTCCAATCCATACCATGTGGGTCAGTATGAATTTTTTTGACACGAGTGTGACTACCTTTTCTTGGAGGTTGATAGAAATGTTCACCTATTACAGCAAAGCGCTCAACTGAGTTTGAACCTCTTAAACGACCTATCATATGATTATATATATTCAATATGATATAATATCTTTCTTATGAAACAAGGCATACATCCAAATTGGACAGATCAAGCACAAGTAACCTGTAGCTGTGGAGCAACGTTCACAATTGGATCAACACTCGACACACTAAAAGTAGATATTTGTAGTAAATGTCATCCATTCTTCACTGGTGAAATGAAATTTGTAGATAGACAAGGTCGTGTTGATAAATTCTTGAAAAAAGTACAAGTCGCCGAGGCTATCAAAGCCAAAGGTTCTACAAAGAAATCTTCTAGTAAAAACTCTGAAGATCCAAAATCATACAAAGATGTTCTACGCCAACAGCAAACAGTCTTAAAGCAAGTTGCTAAAACTAGAGTGCAAGTTGCTTAACTATTTTTAATCAACTACATGTTTCAATCTTATAAATAAAATTTAATATTTAAAAAAGTGAACATTTCGAACTTGTTTCGACGAGAACGTTTTAAATATTAAATTTTATTTATAAGATTACTTACGATAAGATAAAAGACAATGGTTAACTTCTCGGTTATAATATCTCTATCCAACCCTATGACAAATCCATACCAAACCCAAATTGGCGAACTTGAAGAGAAAATTGCTGAATCTACTCTTATGCTGTCAGATCCAGAAATGAAGGATCTTGCTCAGGTTGATATTGAAAACTTAACACTCCAAAAAAAGCAACTTGAGGATGCAGTGCTTCAGTTTGAACAAGGACAAACTGCTCCTGATACTATTCCTGAAGAAAAAGTGAACTGTATTGTTGAGATTCGTCCAGGCGCTGGTGGTGATGAAGCAAAAATTTGGGCAAACGACATCCTAAGAATGTACGTTAGATTCTGCGAAGTTATTAACTTAAAAATTGAGTATATTGACGATTTAGTTATCAAAATTATAGGAAAGACTAAATTATTTGATGAGATTCATCCAGATAATAAAGGGTATATTACCGCCTATGAACTATTTAAATATGAATCTGGGGTTCATCGTGTTCAAAGAGTTCCAACTACCGAGTCGCAAGGCAGAATTCATACTTCCACTTGTTCTGTAGCCGTACTTCCAGAAATTCACTCCAAAGAAATTGAGATCAAAACTGAAGACATAGAGTGGCAGTTTATTAGAGCTAGTGGTGCTGGCGGACAAAGTGTTAATAAAACTAGTAGTGCTGCTCGTTTATTTCATAAACCAACAGAAATTATGATCGTTTCTAGACAAGAAAAAAAACAAGAACAAAACCGTAAAATTGCACTAGAATTACTTAGATCTCAGTTGTGGGAAATTGAAGAAGAAAAAAGACTTAAAGAAATTGGTGTAGCTCGCTCTGCCATTGGACGAGCCCAACGTGCTGAAAAAGTTAGAACTTACAACTACCCACAAAATCGTATTACAGATCATAGATCAAAACAATCTTGGCATAATTTGCCATTAATGTTGGATGGAGATTTGTCAAAAATGATGATTGAGCTTCATCCGGCGATGGATGAGGTTTATGCTGTAAAAGACGACTGCATTAAAGAAAAAAGTAAATAAAATTGCTCTACTCTAGTTAGTTTTGATTATTTCAGCAAACATATCTAACTTTCTTACCTCATCTTCATTGAATAAGAATGGTCTAAGTCTATTTTTCATTTGCTCAGTTACACCAACTTGCTTTAACCTAGACCGTGCCTTTTTAAACAATGGCTCCAATTCATTTTTTCTAATAAACTCCAATTCAAATAGTTCTGGTTGTTGACTAAAAATCCACACTATATCATACATATCTCTTGGCTGAACTTGCTTTCGCTCTGAATAAGCAGTTAACTTTTGACGCAAAATTTCACCAAACTCATTGGTAATAACTTGCTCTACAAAGCCATACTTATTCATCAAAACTACCTCTCTAGTAAGTTGCCAGTTATCACTGTAATCAATTTTAATCTTAAGTTTTTCTTTAGGATTAGTTGTGATTTTCAAATCATACAAAAGATGTGGAAACTTTAGTTCCAGGTAAGTTTTCTTACCCTTAATTACTGATTTCAACTCAATTTCAATACTCTCTAACAAAAATCCTTTAACTACTTCTTTTACCAAACTTTCTACCTCCTTAAATGCTAACCCATGATTATCAAAATCCAAATCTTCAGAAAATCTGGGAATATTTCTCAATAACCTCAAACTAGTTCCTCCAATAAAGCATAGTTTTTTTGCATCCGATTTAGAATAAAGATCTGCAATAAATTTTGACTGCAAATATTCACGAATAATCCCTCGCTTTTTTGTTAAAGGCATCCTCATTTTTTCTGCAAAAGATAGAACTTGATCAAAGTTAGCTACTAAATTATTCATATTTTCTCCTTAATAGTATCTTGTACCCAGGCGGGAAACTCTCTCGAAAACTGTTTTAATAATTTGTAGTCGACGTCTATCCAATCTACTCTAGCTTGAGACAAATCTCTAACTTGACGGATATAAATATAATCTAACAATGCTTTTTCTGGCTTGGCTATATTGTAATATGATGAAATATTGTGATTGTCTGCTATTTTATCAAAACCAAAAAATAATTCTTGTTGAATCTTACTATACAAAAATCCTCCAACAACAACTCTAAATTGCTTAGTTGTTGTTGGTGTTACAGCTGTAACCTGCATAACTTCTTCTGGAATCATCCCATAAACATGAAGCGCAGACTCTAAACTCACATAAGATGGTCTATATATTAAGCCAGAAAGAGTAAACTCATCAACTTCTCTTCCTGGAAATTGAAATAAGCCCTTTTTGATTCGTAACAAATCCCCACGCTTCGCCATTCGTGACAAACTAATATTAATTTGAGATGGCTTCTCTCCACTGAAAATTTTTTGTACTTGGTGTGTAAAAAAAACAGATGTAGATATAGTATTTTGTAATTCTTTTAACTTCATTACTAGTAAATATACATTAAAGCATATTTACTGTCAACTACTATTACTCCATGCTTCAACTCTCCAAAAGATATTCACAAAAACTAAAAATTTGGATATTAGATCTCCTCAATCGCCCTAAGCAACTGCTCGTCTTCAAGAGTATCCGGATTTGCCTCAACTTCAATATCGGCTGGAATTCCTGACTCATGAATCCAAGCACCTCCCGGAAGCAACCACTTGGCAACTGTTACATGCAAACCACCCCCATTTGAGAGAATCATACGGTCTTGTACTGTACCTTTTCCAAAGCTGTTCTCTCCAATTAGCTTTGCACCAAGTCTATCCCTTACAGCTCCTGCAACGATCTCTGAAGCCGATGCGCTGCCTCTGTTCATCAAAACCTCTAGTTGCATATCTTTAAGCCTTGCCTGCCCTCTTGCAGCATAGTTTTGTTCAATAAGTCTGTCTTTTTGACTAACGACTATTCCTTCTTCGATAAACTCACTTGCAATATCTATCGACACATCAAAGAAACCACCGGGGTTGTTTCTCATATCAAGTATTATTCCATCCAGAGAATTTTTTTGAGCTAATATTTCAGTAACAATTGCATCCCACTCAGCACTTGTTCTCTCACCAAATCTGGAAAGTATGATATGCGCTACTCTTTTTCCAGCATGTTCAACAAATTCCAGAGTTACTGACTCAACCACAATCTCTCCTCTATTGATTGTAATTTCTAACGGTTGATCAACACTTTTCCTAACCAAAGTTAGGGTAACGGGTGCATCTTTTGGCCCTCTGATATTGTCAACGGCCTTAGTCAAAGACCATTTAGTACTATCTTCGTCTAAATTTTTTGCATCATCTTTTACCCTGATAATGTAATCTCCTGCTTCTACACCAGCCATAGTTGCGGGACTGCCATTTAAAGGAGCGACAGCGGCTAAAAATCCATCAATATAACCGAGTTCTATTCCTACACCATAAAAGGATCCAGCCAAATCTTGACCACTTCGTTCATTATCTTTTGGTGACAGATACATTGTGTAAGGATCTTCTAGTGAAGCAGTCATTCCACCTATTGCACCATCCATCATCTTATTAGCATCAAGTTTCTCTTGATCAATATAATCTCTTTCAAGAACCGACCACACTTCCCAAAAAGTATCAAAATTAACGTTTTCGTTTCCAACAGGAACGGTAGCTGCCATAATTTTTGCTAATTGAGTACTCTCACTAGATCCATCGACTGCCGCCTCATTTATTCGCGCATATTTACTCAAGTATTGAAATTTATATTCCACAAAAGCACCTAGAAACAAAACGATCAATACCAAAAATATATTACTAATATAACTAATCTTGAATTTTTTAATCATTAGGAATCATTCTACTAAGTCTTGAAGGATATTTAAACCACCAGTAAGTGCTCATGAAATAAATAAAGTGTTTGTGTAAGCTCGCCTATAAGTTTGTCTTATCGAGCTAATGTCGCAAACACTTTATTTATATTGATCAGCTTATTTGTGATTTAAAGAACCTGAGTAAATGGCAACATTGCCAAATGTCTTGCTCTCTTAACAGATTGAGCCAATCTTCTCTGTTGCTTTTGAGTCAAACCGCTTTCTTCTCTAGACAATATTGATCCTTGCTCATTTACGAACTTGGATAATACATCTACTTTTTTGTATGAAAACGTTATGTTCTTACCAACTTTCATCGCCCGCTTAAAGCGTTTTATTTTTTTTCTTTTTATCATATTTTTTCTCTCTTAGTTAAAACTAAAATGGAACATCATCCGATACGTCTTCAGCACTTGGCAAATCTTGATCCTTACCAGCATCATCATCTTGAGCAAGTTTCTTGCTAGTTGATTTAGCTTTTTTAGGAGCACTTTTTGAAGCACTGTCTGTAGAATTACTACCTGAGTAAGATCCAGTTCCTGACACAGAGCGTAAAAGAATCATGTCATCTATTATTATTTCGGTTGTTTTTCTCTCAGTGCCGTCTTCACCTTTCCAGTCTCTAGTTTGCAATCTTCCTTCAACATAAATTTTGTCGCCTTTGTGTAACAATTGGCCACAAATATCTGCAAGCTTTGACCACGCAACTATATTGTGAAACTCAACTCTCTCTTGTTTCTCACCGCCATCACTTGGTGCCCAAGACCTGTTGGTTGCAATACCAAATGAGCAAACTGCTATGTTACTTGGTGTATAACGCAAATTAGGATCTCTAGTTAAGTTACCTATTAACATAACCTTATTTAATGATTTAACCGACATACTTTCCTTTCTTTCTCCCATCCAAAACTGTTGGGATTGATATTAAACATTATTATATTTACAATTCTTACATAAACTGTAAATCACACAAGCATTACTCAACCCTCAAATCCTCAACACTTGAAGTTTCTTTTTCTGCCAACACAATTAAGTGTCGAATTACTTCTTGAATCACGTATAAACCCTTCTCAAACTTACCAATTTTTGATGCATCAGTTTCAATAACCATGTGGTTATAAAAACCCTCATAGTTCTTTTTGCTTTTGAACTTAATTGGATAAGCCAAGTCTTTCTTGCCCCAATCTTCTTGGGAAAGAATCTTAATACTGTGTTTTTTTAGAAGCTTTGCAACTGCTTC
>Ga0180007_10004882_pt1 | contig 13977 bp, 12 predicted proteins | sample MM_PC_MetaG_FD_121122 | JGI IMG/M metagenome (GOLD analysis project Ga0180007, IMG submission 121122) | Groundwater microbial communities from the Aspo Hard Rock Laboratory (HRL) deep subsurface site, Sweden - MM_PC_MetaG | ecosystem: Environmental > Aquatic > Deep subsurface > Groundwater... | reverse complement strand
GGCGGTCACGCCCATTGACGAAGCTATCAATGCCGATGTGGCGTTCGGGTCGGACAGAAGTGTCGTCCGTCCCATGCCCGACCCGCGCGGAGACACCAGCTCAAACCCCGCGACCGAGCCGCCAGGGCCGACGAGCAACACCAATACGACTATCAGTATACGGGCTGTCATCGCGCTATCACCACGGTTGTTTTGAACGTTTCCACGCCGGCTGCCTCGCAGAATATCACATAGATGCCCACCGGCAGACGTTCCCCGCTGTCGTTCCGACCGTCCCAGACAAAAGGCTCACCGGACAGGCGAACGTCGTTCTCAAGGAAAGTCCGTACGGGCCGACCGGCCCGGTCGAATATCTTCAGGGTGTAGCTGTCAGCCTCGGGACCAACCATCAGGAGCGAGGTTTCATCGTCAATACCGTCGCCGTCAGGAGAAATTATGCGAGGCGTCGCTATGACCTCAAGCCCCTCACTGCCGGTGATTCTGAAACTCACCACATTACGCCGTCCCGGCGAGCCCCCCACAGAATCAGCCCTGTCCCATGTGTCCTCGTAGGGAGGCGTTTCGCCACGGCTCCAGGTGTAATTGCTCTCCTTGCCGCGGCCGTATCGGTATCTATCCGCCTCCAATGAGAAGTCGTCGACCAGGCGAACCAGATCGGCCGTAACGTTGTTGAGCGCGGGCCAACCGACCGGCTGGTGCAGCAACCCGGCATACGTCTGGTAGAAAAAGCGGAAGTCGGACGAATCCTGAACAAGCACATAGTACGAATCGACCGGCAACCACAATGGTTCATCGGATATCAGCACCAGGGACAGTGAGTCCCCAAGCGACCAGCCCTGCAAGTTGATTGAATCCCCGCTGATGTTTTTCACTTCCACCCATTCACTGGTCAGCGGCATTTCGGGGTCGGGAAGAAACTCGTTGAGAATAACCGGCGGGAAGTCTCCCCCCGGCGCAACGAAGTCAAAACGGTTGTTCTCCAGCCGGTCGTCATCGGGCAGCACGGCAGCCAGCACCTGATGTCGCTCGGGGAAAAAGTAGCGCCCGATCAGAATAACCGTATACCCCGTATCGAGAGAACCAACACTTTCCGAGGCAATCAACTCCCCGAGCAAGTTCTGCGCAGTGCTGTCGATGTGGTACAGACTCAGAGTGGCATCGGCGATTGAGGTCTCCCCCGTATTCTTTATTCTGAACGCCAGATCGGTGGCTCCGTCGAAAATGGTTGGCGCTACGTTCAGTATCGCCAGGTCGACCGGTACGGTGGTTACAGAATTGGTCCGTCCCGGTGTTGACCCTGAGGGATCAATGCACACCGCGATTTCATCATTGATAAGCGATGTTCGCTCCCAGGATACGCCGTCCGGACCGGCCGATGGCCACTCAAAGAGCGATTCCCGTACATTGACCCGAAATACGGCTGTCCGCCCCCCGGTATTACTCATGCGAATCGGCGCCTCGGCGATACGGTAATCGCCATCGACACCTGTCTCCCACACCCCCGAGCTGTCACCATAATGCTCTTCGTAGCGGTCGGCATTGCGGCAAACAACCAGGTACTCGTGCGACTGAAGGGTGACTGCATTGGTCCCGGTAAACGCAAAGGACCCCGAATCGGTCGTGGAATACCACCAGAATACATACAGGTCGAGATTCACCGATCCGGACAGATCATTGTATATCTCAAACCACTCCAGCGACGTCTCCGTACCCGGCTCATTGACCATCGCTTCATTGATCACCAGGCGGGCTCGAGCATCAACTGCACCGAGAGCGGAAATCAGCAGCAACGCAATCAGACAGTGCTTCACAGCGATGCCCCCAGTTCCAGAGCGAACATCGTGTGATGCCGCGTACTGCCATCTCTGCGAAATACGTGAGCCATTTTCACTGCTAATGTCATACCATCGAAAATCCGTTGTTGGGAACGTACATAACCGTACCAGTAACCAACTCTGGTGTCGCGGTTTAGATCACACCGCAGCCAGCCCTCAAGACTGCTGTTGCGGCCGGATCGATACTCCAGACGCGTAAACAACGACACCTGAACATCCAGGGTATCCCTGCGATCCAGCGCAATATAACTCCTCAAGCTGGTTCGGTCACCTGCGAATCGACCTGTCAGCCGGATCTCCTGCCGATCCCCGTCGCCATCGGTTCCACCCGACTGTCGCCGCTTCCACTTCCCCAAATACTCCAGTGCAAGCGAACAATCGGCCCTCAGATCCCGCACCAGGCCGCTGGAAAACTCCGTATTGCCATAGTGCTGATTATACTGGGCGACCACAACTTCATTCATGAATCGCGTGTTGTCGTCCAGCCCGACTGTCGTGCGAAGCATGAGCCCCTCCTGACCGCGTCTTTTGCTGGTGTATGTCAAGTCTATTGTCTCCAGACTGTCAGAACGGCTGAGCACGCCCGCTTTGCTGCCGGCGGTGATGTCCCGGAAGTTGTCATCGTACGCCCAGACAGCGTAGCGAATCTCGGCCTGCCGACGTCGACATCTGCCCTCCACCACCCCGCCCCAGGCACTGCTGTCGGCATTACGTTGATAACAGAGTTCCGCCGCCGCCACACCCTGATCGTGCCGGTACTCATTGCCGAGCGCAAAAAGCACCTGCGTGAGCGATGAATCCGAGTGCCTGTTTTGCACGTTGTTGATACCGACGATACCCACGGGGCGCCAGTGGCCATTGGTACGCCCGAACATCAGTCCGGAGGAGACTATCCGATGGCGGTCATCGCGATTGGCGCCGGCAATCGACTCCACATCGAGGCCGTGCAATCGCACCGTGACACGCAGGCCGTTGTAACCGCCGTGGTCGGGATAGGCCAGCGATTCACCGTCCAGGCGCGACGAGCACGACAGCAGTTTCCCCCGGTACCCGAAGGTCGTACCCAGGCCCATGCGGGTGGTGAATGTGCCGACCGTAACACTCCTGATAACTCCGTGAGTCGACCGGTAGCTCACACCCCGCCTTACGAACCGCTCCCGCCCGGATCGGGTGCGGTTGACACTCAGATCCGCCCTGACGGCGGGTCCGATTCGGGCGGTGACATTGGTCTGGTAACTGAAAGCACCGCCAGCATCAAGATCCCGTGCGTACCGGTGCGACACGGTTCCCCGGACGCCGTCCGACGATTCCGGACGGACAAACGCCCTCTCCTGCTCGACCGTCAGCAGAGCACGTACGCCACCGCTGTCCGAACCTGCGATGTCCAGATTGGGGATTTCATCGCTCAGGAAGAGCGATGCGGAATCGATGCCCCACTGGGCGATCTCCCGCAGACGAACCCATTGCGAAAACGTTATGTCTCCCAGACACAACGCCTCATCGAGTTCGTCCACCGACGGAATAACCGTCCGGGACAACTCCTGAGACGCGGTGACAAGCGCGGCGGTCAGACAAACCGAGGCGATCACCACCGGAACTACCGATTTCACCTGATGCTACTTCAGATCGTACTTCTTCAATTTCCGGTACAGCGTGCGTTCGCCGATACCGAGTTTCCTGGCCGTTTCTTTCCGGTTACCACCGGTTTCTTCAAGCACCTGCTCTATAAGTGCCTTTTCCATGTCTTCCATAGTCGAACCGTGATCGGCGGCGGTGGCGTTCACGTCGCCGGTTGCAATCTCAACCTCGCTGGGCAAATGCGAAACGATCAGATTGCGCAGATGACGGATTTCGTTGCCGAGCGAAAGAATAGCCCGATAAATCAACTCCTGCCCGGCCTGATCCGGAGTACGACCGGTAGATACCGGCAGGTGAGTCGACGTTGAATGCTGTTCGGCAAGAAACCGATCAACATCGGCGGCATCAACCAGCCCGGTCGGTTTCAATGCCGCCATGCGCGACACAAAATTCTTCAACTGGCGCACATTGCCCGGCCAGTCATACTTCATCAATTGGGCGAGAGCCGAATCGGTGTAGTCCAGACCGGTCTGATCGCGCCAGAAAAACTGCAGCAACGACTGAATGTCACCCTTGCGCTCCAAAAGCGATGGGACGATCAGCTTCACCGCGCTGATGCGATAATACAGATCCTCGCGGAACGTCCGTTCGCTTATGGCCTCTATCAGGTCCCTGTTGGTGGCAGCAAGAACTCGCACGTCGGCCCGACGAGGGACCGATGATCCCACCGGATAATACGTACCGTCCTCAAGCACCCGCAGCAGTTTGACCTGCATATCCGGCTTGGTCTCGCCGATTTCGTCGAGGAATATGGTTCCGCCTTCGGCCTTAAAAAACAGGCCCTCGCGTTTGCCCACCGAACCGGTAAAGGCGCCCTTCTCGTGTCCGAACAACTCGGACTCAAGCACGCCCTCGGCCAGTGCACCGCAGTTCACCGCCACAAACGGCTGCTGCGATCGGCCGGAATCCTCATGCAGCGCCCGCGCCACCAGTTCCTTGCCTGATCCCGAGGGCCCCACTACCAGCACCGACACATCGGTGGGAGCGACCCGTGAGATGGTCCGCGCCAGTTCGCGAATGGCCGGAGACCGTCCGACAATACCGTATCGCCGTAATGTCTCCTTGTCGTGCAGTATGCGCTTGATTTTCTTCTTGATGCCGTCATGACCCAGATCCAGCGGCACGCTGCCGTCAAAAAAATCCTCCATCTGGCTGTCCACCGTCGGTGACGAAGTCAACCTCCAAACATCGGTAAGACCGTTGTTACGGCGAATCCGCGTGGCTACCTTCATGTTCACGTCATGGCGGTGTTCATCGACCAGGATCAGGTCGACCAATCGTTCCTTGGCCACCTGGTACGCCTCGGAGACCTCATGGATCACCATGCCCAGAGAGCCCCAATCCAAATCGGCGCTTCCGGCCGGAGATGATTTAGACAGAAGGATTAGATTCATAGTATCGTCACCACAGACAGTCCTATGGGCACGGCATCATGTCCAAGGACCACCAGTCAACGCTTGCGCTTCTTTTTCTTCTTGTTCAGATCGCGGCCGAACTCCCGCATACCGGCCGGCGCCGGTTTCGGTAATTTTGCCTTTTTGCCCGTCACGAACAGGTCTATCTCACGGCGGCCGATATCCACCTTCATGATGCCTACCCGGACAGCGTCGCCCATGCGATACGTGTGTTTGGTTCGACGGCCTATCAAACGATAGCTCTCCTCGTCGTAACGATAGTAGTCATCATCGATAGTCGACACCCGCACCATTCCCTCGGCCCCGGTGCTCCCCAGACGTACAAAAAATCCGTAGGGCGCCACACCCGAGATAACCCCGTCGTATTCGTCGCCGAGATGCTTGGCCATGAACGCCACCTGCTTGGACTTGACCGCGTCACGCTCGGCTTGTTCGGCATGACGTTCCGTTTCCGAACAATGCTTGCTCGCGAAATCGATCGTGGTATTTACTTTACGGGCGTAGGCAACCGGGTACTTGCCGCCCTTCAGTTTGCGTAACAGACGGTGTAACAGCAAGTCGGGATAGCGCCGTATGGGCGACGTAAAATGCGTGTAATGCGTGAAGGCCAGGCCGAAATGCCCGATATTCTCCCGCTGGTAGACGGCTTTCTGCATGGAACGAAGCATCAACTCGTTTATGAAATCCGCCTCGGGCGTGTCCTTGATTCTCTCCAGAAATCGTGAAAACTGAATCGGCTTGATCGTTTTGGAGGCGGGAAAACGATGCCCCAGTCTGTCCATCATGGTTGAGAAAGCCTCCAGCTTCTCCATGTCGGGCTTCGCGTGCACACGGTAAATGAACGACTGCCCCCTGCGGAACACCTCAAGGGCAACCGCTTTGTTGGCCGCCAGCATGAACTCCTCGACCAGCCGATGCGATTCCAGCCGCACGCGATGCCCCAGTTCCAGCACCTCGCCCCTGTCGTTGAGAATGATTTTTGCCTCGGGCAGATCAAAGTCCAGCGATCCGTCCGTAGCCCGTTGACGAGTCAGCAGACGAGCCAGTTCGCGCGCCACGGTCAGGTTTTCCGCGACCCGCTCAATCCGGGCACCACCGTCCTTGCCATCGAAATAGTCCTGTACTTCCTCGTACGACAGACGGGCATTGGACTTGATGACCGTGTCTTCGATTTTCCATTTGAGCATCTTGCCCTGTTGGTCGAACTCCATAAACACCGAGTGGGCGAGGCGCCGACGGTTCGGTTTCAGGGAACACATGTCGTTGGACAGCACCTCGGGCAACATCGGGATAACCATACCGGGCAGGTAGACGGAATTACCGCGCTCCAGCGCCTCAATATCCAGGGCGGAACCTTCCTTGACAAAAAAGCTCACATCGGCGATGTGAACTCCAAGGCGGTAGCCCTTCGCCGTACGCTCAACATTGACTGCGTCATCGTGATCCTTGGCATCGGCCGGATCGATCGTGTAGATACATTCCCTGGTGAGATCAAGCCGCTGCTTCTGCTCTTCATCCGTGCCGGTCGCGGCCGCCCGTTCGGCAGCCTCAAGAACGGTCGGCGGGAACTCATCGGGCAGACTGTAAGCACGCATGACGGTCAGCATATCCACGCCGGGGTCGGTAGGGAAACCAAGCCGCTCGACCACCTTGCCCTCGGGATTGCGGTTGGCATCTTCCCACGAAGACAACTCGACTACCACCCGTTCGCCGTCCTTTGCCTGCAGGCTGAGGTCCGACGGAATATAGAAATCCCGGTGGATTCTGGGATTGTCCGGCTGCACTATCAGGAAATGGCGTTCGCGACGAAACGTCCCGACTATCCGGCGGGCGGCCCGTTCCACGATTCGGATGACCTGCCCGGCCGGTCGGCCCAGCCGATTGCCCTTCAAACGAACCATGACTTTGTCACCGTCGAGAGCAGTTTTCAGGTCGTGCGGGGAAATGAGAATGTCTTCTTCATCACCCTCCTGCAACAGGAATCCGGTGCCGGTTCGAGTGACGGCCAGGATTCCAACCAGAACACCGAGTTTGGTCGACACCCCAACCCGGCCGCGTTTCAGCCGCACCAGGTCACCGCTATCTATGAGTCGCTTGATGGTCCGGCGAAATTGGGAGTAATCGTGGTCTTCGATAAACAGAGCTTTGGCCAGCTCTTTGACTTTCATGGGTCGATCGGCCCGTGACTGGATGAACTCCAGAATTGTTTTTTGATCCATTGGCATACTGCAAAGCTACCTACAGCAATAGCTTAAGTCAAGGAAATCTGCCACTTTGGCAGATTTTCGAGGGATCCGTGTCGGCGCTGACGGCCATCCGCCAAACACAAAAACGGCCCGCCGCAGGGCAGGCCGTTTCGAGAAGGTTAATCCCGGAGAGAAAGAGAGTATCAGAATCCGCCGCGACCACCGCCGCCTCTGCGACCACCATCGTTGCGCATACCCTTGCCGGACCCGTCTTTCCCGCGCTCCTTGCGCAACGTATCCAGCTTTTCGGTCTGCTCGGGAGTAAGGACAGATTTCATGGCCTCGTGATGACGGTACATCTCCTTGGCCATATTGCCCTTCAGGCGCGTCACCACGTCGATCTGGCTGAGGACTTCAGATTCCGAGGCATCACCCTTCTTCAGGGTCCGTAGCTTCAGGGCAGCCTTCTGCATTTCGGCCTTGCGATCGATGTTGGCATTCTGGAAGTCCAGACGCAACTTCTCAAGCGTCTCGATCTGGGTATCGGTGAGTTCCAGGTCGTCGGCAAAACGCATCAGCGCCAAGCCGCCGCCCATGCCACCACGCTCGCCCATTCCACCGCGCATGCCGTGACCGCAATTCATTCCCTGACCGTGACCGGGACCGGGACCACGGAAGGTACCGTCACAGTCACCTTTCCCCTGATAACCCTGGGCCAGCAGACTGGCCGGTGCGGCAAGTGCCAGCACCATCAGTAGTACGATTGTCTTTTTCATGGTTCTGTTCTCCTTACTATTACACATTACTCGTTGTCACACACTATTCTGACGTGTCGGTCCCTCTCCCCGAGGGTTACCGACCTCCCTGGTTCTGCTGACGTCGCTGCTGGAAGGAACGTACCTGATCCAGCAGTTCGGCCTCGAACCGATCCTGAAAAATCACCATCCGGGCCAATTGCTCGGCGGTGAGAATCGTCTTCATCTCCTTGATATAAGCGTCCATTTGCTGCTGTCGGCCCCGTTCATTCTCAGAAAATCTGTCCACCAGTTGCAACAGATCTTGCTCGGTTACCGAACTGTCCTGCAACCTGGCTGAAAGATCGTTTACAATCTGTCTGCGCGTCGCTTCGAACTCGTCCTGTTGCTTCCGCATCTTGCGAAAGGCCGAAAGGAACTCCGTCTCCTGATCCTCGGTCAAATCCAGTGCTTCGAGCAACTTGAGCATACGAAGCTGCTCAAGATGCTTCTGCCGGCGCTGATGTCCCCGTCCGGGAGGAGGCGGCGGACCGGCCTGGGCAAGCATGATTTCCATGCCGGACGGCACCGACGAAAGGGCGCACGCCAGCATGGCATCCGCGCCGCAGGTCTGCGTGCAGCCGGTATCCTGGGCCGAGGTCATACCGGCCATCAGGACTATGACTGCCGCCGTTACTATGTAGACAATCCGTGTATTCACAGTATTTCCCCTACATCAAGGTTCTCCATCAAATACTCGAGCTCATCGTCCGTGAGATCGTCAAGCAAAGCCTCGCCGGCTCCGTACACACTCCGACGGGCGTAGTCTTCTATGAGAATGTCCACGGTTTCATCATCCAGCGTGAGCGTGGTATCACTCAACCAGCTATCAACCTCGGCAACATACCCAACGCTGACCGGATCGGTGGTCCCGTTCAGATCGTGACTGCCGACCTGGTACGACACATACGAAGCCGCTACGAGGACGACTCCGGCCGCCACTCGAGTCAGGTACCGCATCCACGAGAGATTGACTACCGGTCGAGACTCCCGGCCGGATATCTGCGCCGTGACTGCATCAACAGCATCTTCAACATTGAAATGGAAGTCGCTGTCGGAACCAAGCTGTCCGGTCAGTCCGTTGAGTTCATCGTGAAACCGACGGCAGGACTCACACGCAGCCAGGTGCTCAGGCAGTCCATCAACAAGCTCATCGCCGCCGAACGACAGCTCCACATGTTCTCTGGCTTCTTCGCAGGTCATGACTTCCAGCCTTTCTCCCGCGCGTGATCCCGCAGTTTGCTAACTGCCTCCCGGTACCCGGTTTTCACGGTTCCAAGTGCCCGGCCCGTTACCGTGGCAATCTCATCAAAACTCATCTGGCTGTAAAAGCGGAGATTGAAAATCATCCGCTGCTGTGGTGGCAGCGTGGCCATGAACGCAAGAACTCCGTCGGCCAGGTCCCGGCGCGACAACTCCTCTTCCGGCGTGATCGCCGAACCCTGCCGATCAGCCTCTTGTATCACGACTTCGTCGGACACAACCAGTCGACGGTTGGCCTTCAGGAAGTTGAGCGTTTTGTTGACGGCAATGCGGTAGAGCCAGCTCGTGAAACCGGCCTCTCTGCGGTAGGAACGAATATTCTGCCAGGCCGACAGGAAAGTCTCCTGAGCCAGGTCCCGGGCCGACTCGCGGTCACCCGTCATCCGATATGCTACTGCTGCTACCTGTGTCATAAGTTGCCTCACAAGAGCGGAGAAGGCATCCTTGTCGCCATCAACCGCCCGTTCAACCAGTCTCTCAAGTTCCTCTCGGGCTTCATCGATCATGTTGTCAAACTCTGCAAATATGACAATCGGGGCGACAAAAAGATTAATCCGGATACAATCGGACAAAAAAAGGGCCGGAAGTTACTCCAGCCCTTCAGTATAGCTTGGTGTCAGGATTAGTCTCGACGGCTTCGTTCCAGGACCTTGCTGTAATGGGCGAAGTCCTCCAGAACCTTGCCGGTGCCGCGAACAACACAGGTAAGCGGATCCTCGGCGATATTCACCGGCAGGTTGGTTTCCTGGCGCAGCCGCTTGTCCAGTCCGCGCAACAGGGCGCCGCCACCGGTAAGAATGATACCGCGCTCAAGAATGTCTGAGGCCAGTTCCGGGGGAGTCCGTTCCAACGCCTGGCGAACCGCCTCGACTACGATATCCAGCGTTTCCGAAAGCGCCTCGCGCACCTGCACCGAGGACAACTTCAGGTTTTTCGGCACGCCGGCCACGAGATCCCGGCCTTTGACTTCCATGGACAGTTCCTTGTCCAGCGCAAAGGCCGAGCCTATTTTTATTTTGATGTCCTCGGCCGTCAATTCACCAATCAGCAGGTTGTAGTTCTTTTTGAGATACGAAATGATAGCGTCGTTGAATTCATCACCGGCCACGCGGATCGAGGTATCATTCACAATGCCGTTGAGGGCAATGACCGCGATTTCCGACGTACCGCCGCCGATATCAATAATCATGATACCGGTCGGTTGATCCACCGCCAGACCGACCCCAATCGCCGCCGCCATAGGCTCCTGCAATAGATACACCTCGCGAGCGCCGGCGTTTTCGGCCGAGTCGCGCACCGCGCGCTTTTCAACTTCGGTAATCCCCGACGGCACGGAAATGACTACCCGGGGTTTCATCAGGTACTTGTGTTTGACCACACGGCGTATAAAATCGGCAATCAGTTTCTCAGACATTTCAAAATCGGCAATCACGCCGTCTTTGAGCGGTCGTATCGCCTCAATGCCACCGGGTGTGCGCCCGGTCATTTCCTTGGCTTGCGATCCGATAGCCAGAATTTTGCCGGTGCTTTTTTCCACCGCCACTACCGACGGCTCATTCAGCACGATGCCCTGATTGCGCACATATACAACCGTGTTGGCAGTACCGAGGTCTATGCCAATGTCATTGGAGAGAAGATCGAAGAACCCCAAGGTAATTCCCTTTAACCTCTGTGTCTATCGCACAATTGACCGACATCCCGGCCGGTCGTGTATATACATAGTATCGAAAAAAGTTCGCCGTAGTTTAGTAGCTAAATCTCTGTGAGGCAACAAAAAAAGCCCTCACCCGCGCCCCGGCGGCGCCCGCCGCGAACTTTGTGGGTCCGGATGATCAACGGCCCTCGGCGTCCAGCACCACCAGCAATTCCTGAAAGTCCGCCGGAGGTTCGGCCGCAAAGTCGAGGGCCTCCCCGGTTATCGGATGAACAAACACCAGCCGACCGGCATGAAGGGCCTGTCGCTGAAGCACGCCGAGTAGCTTCTGTGCCAGTGGACGTTCCGGGCCAAAAATACCCCGATGCCACTTTTCCCGACCGCCGTACTCCGGGTCTCCGAAAACCGGATGACCCAGATGCGAAAAATGCACCCTGATCTGATGCGTTCGACCCGTCTGCAGCACAATCTCGACAAGATCGTAAGACCGGTATCGATCTTTCAGGGTGTAGTCGGTTACTGACTCCCGGCTGTTTTGATTGGTCACTGCCATGCGTGTGCGATGACGCAGCGATCGGCCAATAGGCAGGTCGATTCGTCCGCTCTCCTCCGCCAGGTGGCCGCAAATCAAAGCCAGGTACTGGCGCTTGACCCGGCGTTCCTGAATGGCCTGTTGCAGGAGTCCGTGCGTCTCCTCGGTACGGGCGATGATCAGCAAGCCCGACGTGTTTTTGTCCAGACGATGCACGATCCCCGGACGGTCGCTCTCGCCGCAGTCGGGCAGGCCGCCCAGATGATGCACCAGTGCATTTACCAGGGTTCCGGCGGGGTTGCCGACAGCCGGGTGGGTGACCAGTCCCGGGGGCTTGTTCACTACCACCAGGTGGCGATCTTCGTATACTATGTCCAGGGGAATAGCCTCTCCCTCGATGTGACTCGGCGGCTCAGGCGGGATTCCCACCGTCACCGTTTCCCCCCCCTTGAGCCGAAACTTGGATGCCACCGCCTCGCCATCGACCAGGATCATTCCGTCGGCCAGGAGTTTCTGTATCCGGTTGCGTGAAAGCTTCAGATCGGGGCTGGTGCTGAGGTACTTGTCCAGACGTTCCCCGGCCGCACCATCATCTGCCACCACTGTCACCTCGACAGTATCCGTGCGGTCGGGATCCACCATCCGGTCAGCGACTCTTCGGCAGGTTCGTGTTCACCAAACGGCGCATGGTTTCCACCGCCGATTCCATGCCGCGCAACACGGCCCGGGCAACAACCGCCTGCCCGACAAAAAACTCGTCGAACAGGTCAAGCTCATGGAGCGGCATGACATTCTTGTACGTGATACCGCGCGAAGCGTACACCGACACTCCGCTCCGGGAAGCCGACTGCGCGGCGCGGTCGATACGGTCCAGTTCCTGCTGGGCCTCGTCGCCGGTCCGGGCCAGCGTAAAACCGCTGCAGTTGATCAGCACGGCATCGGCTCCGGCCTTGGCCGCTCCCTTGACGGCATCAATGTCGGGCTCGACAAAAAAGCAGACGCCTATCCCAACGCCTTTGAAACGAGCAGTCGGCTCGGAGAAATCAACCGGCGTGTTGCGAAAGTCAATACCTGAGACCGGCGTATCGCCATCGGCGTGATCGGCCACCAGGGTGACCATCGCCGGTTTGACCTCCAACACACGATCGACCAGTTCATCGGCCGGCGGCATTTCAATGGTCAGCCGGGTCTTGACCACCTCCCGAAGTATGTACAGATCCCGGTCGCGCACGTAGCGACGGTCCCGCCGAAGGCTGATCGAGATACCGTCGGCTCCTGCCATTTCGGCCAGAACGGCCGCCTGGGCAGGATCCGGCTCCTTGGACTTGCGGGCCTCTCGCAGCACCGCAACCTGATCAAGATTTATCGATAACAAAGCCACATCCGTGTCCTTTGCGCAATGGGTGTAGGATTCTTCATAGACGACGACAATCGTTATCGCTTATACAAGCTTACGCCGGGTAAGATGATCTGTCAAATTCAAAAACTGCTCCAGACTCAACTCCTCGGCCCGGCAGGTATGCGCCAGCGACAGGGCTTCAAACACTTCCGACAGGCCCTGAGTGTCAGTTGTCAGCGACGGCATCAGGTTGTTGAACAGCAGTTTGCGGCGCTGACGAAACGAAGCGGTTACCACCTGCCGGAGGCTGTCTACCGAAACCCCGACAGCCGCAAAACGAGGCACGAGTTCGACGACCGCCGAGGTTACATCCGGCGGTGGACGAAAATGCCTGGCCGAAACGTCAAAACAATGCGAGACGTCAAAAAGCAACTGCGTCATCACGGCCAGCGCCGACCAGGACCGGGTGCCGGGATGGGCGGCAAGGCGCTCACCCAGTTCCTTCTGCACCATGAATACTGCTCGATCTATGCGCCCGTGATACTGCGCGCACCACTCCACGACGGGAGTGGTGATGTTAAACGGAAGATTGCCCGCCAACACGAATCTCTCAAGACTCTCATCCGGACGGTAGGTCAGGAAGTCGGCATTGATGATCTCGACATTGGGAAAACCGCGGACCAACCGGGTCAGATAACCGATAAGATCGCGATCGAACTCAACGGCTTTGATCGCGGCTCCGGACGCGGCCAGCGGCAAAGTCAGGGCACCGCGACCCGGGCCGATCTCGATAATTGTGTCGTGTTGATCTGGGGATACCGTCTCGACGATTCGTCGGATGACGGCCTCGGATTTCAGAAAGTTCTGCCCCAGCCGCTTCTTGGCGTGATAGGCAGCCATGATCTAGCCCTCGAAAGTCTCCGCCAGGCCATAGAGTTTGCGGCAGGTCGCATCCGTGATGGTCTCAATCTCGGCCGGAGTCATATCTTTCAACTCTGCCAGTTTGTCCCTGATATACGGCACGTTGGCGGGGCTGTTCTGCTTGCCTCGATACGGAACCGGCGTCAGATACGGGGAGTCGGTCTCGAGAATCATATGCTCAATGGGCGTCTCGGCAGCCGTGCGGGCCATCTGCGAGTTCTTATAGGTGATGACACCACCGACCGAAATGATAAATCCCATATCAATCACCCGTTGAGCGTCGGCAGCCTTCCCCGGAAAACAATGGAACACCCCGCCGCGCAGGTCACGAGCAAAGTCGCGGACTATCTCACAGGTGCGCTCAAACGACTCGCGCGTGTGAATCACGACCGGCAGGTTG
>Ga0180007_10004881_pt1 | contig 13977 bp, 15 predicted proteins | sample MM_PC_MetaG_FD_121122 | JGI IMG/M metagenome (GOLD analysis project Ga0180007, IMG submission 121122) | Groundwater microbial communities from the Aspo Hard Rock Laboratory (HRL) deep subsurface site, Sweden - MM_PC_MetaG | ecosystem: Environmental > Aquatic > Deep subsurface > Groundwater... | reverse complement strand
TTTGCCTGTTTTTTTGCTGTAAAAGAATTAGGCCGTCCCTTGTTGAAGCCATTAAATCAAAGTCATTATTGAAGAGTATGTAAGAGAGAAGTAATTCATTTATTGAGGAAAGAAGGTTTGGAATGAGCTGTAACCAATAAACTTTTTCAAGGATCTTTTTCTCGATTAATTCAATCCTTCTCTCGAATTTTCTTAGTTTTGTCAGGGAACCGAATTTCTCTTTCACTCTCCAGAGGCCTCTGCTTAGTTGTTCCCTTGTCTGGACTGAAGCCCCTTTCTCTCCCTTAAGTATTTCAGTGATTATAGCGATATGGGAGGCCCTTAAAGGATAAATCACGTTTTTTCTGAACATTATCCAATAATCAAGGAATACAATGAATTGGGCAAGGTAAATGAGTTCCTTTATAGGAAAAGGGAAAAGGGATGCAGCAAAAGAGAAAACAAAGAAAACCATTACCGAGAATATGCCGAAAAAAATGTACGGAACAAGCCTTGCAATAGTGAATGGAAAGGAAAGAAGGTTTATTTTCCAACTGATTTTCGTTAAAGACTGCATTTGCAATTACCAGATAAAATTGGTTATTCCTTATTTTAAAAGCTTTTGCCTAATTAAACTGAAAACTATTTAAAGAAATTGATGGAAACTTTAATAATGACGGCATTGGGGTTTGCCTTCAAGAAGATTTCCCTTATCCTTTTAATAATTTTTTTCTTGATTTAAATGAAATGATTTTTTATGGCTGAAATAACTCTCACAGTAAATGAATTCAAGGCGCTTTCTTCCAACACCAGGATAAATATACTGAAGTTATTGAAGGAAAGAAACCACACTCTTTCAGAGTTATCAGCAAAACTCCAAATGGCTTCCCCGACCATAAAACAGCATCTTGATACCTTAATTCAATCAGATATTGTTGAACAGAATGATGAGGGAAGAAAATGGAAGTACTATTCTTTAACAAGGAAGGGAAAGAATTTACTTGAACCAGTTCAAACCAATGTAATAATATTGATTGGGGTGAGTGCTATTGCATTGATGGCTGTAATGTATGTATTCATTTCTTTTTCCTTTTATGCAGGGGCTTCAGCTGGATATTATACGGATTCAGAATTAGGAGAATTAAATGTTCCATTAAAAGAATCAAAAATAGTCAGTGTTCTGGTTAAAGGAGAAACATTGCCTTCTGAAGAAGGAGAGATTACTTCTGATAAAGACAAGAGAATTACAGTTGTTTATTCTCCAATTGATTTTAGTCAGTTAGTCTTGTTTTTAGTGGCAGCTGTATGCATTGCAATAGTTTTTGGCTATCTTGTGGGGAAGAAAAAGCAAAATAAAGCTCTTTTCCCTGAAATTAAACGTCGATAGTCGAAGAAAAATCCTTTTAATCCTTTTTTTTCTCTTTCTTTTTTAGGAACAGAGAGTTGGTTTTAAAGTGAATTCAAAGGGAATGGTTTCTTTTCTGCTTGTAGTTATTTTTCTGTTTAATCTTCTTTCTCTTGATTCTTATCATGCTGAAAGCAGGAAAGAGTTAATGAAGGGAGAAGAGATTGCATTAGAGATAGAGAAAAGCAGTTTTTACAGAAATCAATTGGAAACAGCAATTGACTCATTGATTGAGAGGACAGTAAAGGAGGAAGTGATAAAGGGGGATACAGAGGAAGAAAAACTGAAAGGAAAAATAAACAAGGAGTTAATGAATTTCTTTCAGAAGATTGAGGAAAGATTTCAGGAAAAACCAAGAATAAGTTTTTTTCTTAAAAATAATTTAAGCAGTTACAAAATTGAATTAAAGGAAGGAAAGAAGGTTGAAGAAAAGGATTTGAATGAAATAGTTAAATTGATTGTGTTTACCCTGGATGAAAAGATTTATTTGGTTGAAGTGAGTTTTACCGGCGGATTGATGAAGAAGAAAGGCGTCTTTGCCTTGATAGAATTGCCTTCTGTAACTCAATTATTTTTTATTCCGGTTGACTACAGTAAGAAAACCGTGGCTTTAAAGGTGGTTTAATGGAGAGGGGGATTGCTTCAATTGATTCAATGATTGCGTTTACTGTATTTATTTCAGTCATTGGATTGTTTGCTTCAGGATTAATGGAGCAGGGAGAAAAAATAGGAGAGTTAGGGGATTCAATTAAGGCAGAGACGGATGCATTGAATTGTTCTTTATTGGTGAATTCAATTTATGCTAACAGCGGAGGAAAACTGAATGAAGTGAAAGTGAATTGTTTTGTGGAAGAAAATGAAGTGAAGAGCAAGGTGAAGGAAAAGACGTTTGAAGCATTCGTTATTCCTTCAGAGCTGAGCCTGGAGGAAGGAAAGGAAACAAAATTAAAGGTTGAAGTAAATGAGCATTACAGGAAAAAAAATGAGTAGGGGAAGTGTTTTTTCATTTGATTTGATGATCGCGTTTCTGATAGTTTTGTTTATGGTTTACCTGATGTTTTTTGTATTGCAGGAGGAAGTGAAGGAAGGGGGGAGAGAACAATTAAGGAAGAATGGAATGATGCTGATTGATTCACTTGTAAAGAATTCAGATGAAGAAAATCCATTGATTGGTTCATGCTACTTCAATCCGGAGTTAAAGAGAGTTGAGGAAAATGTATTGGATTATGGGTTGCTTAAAAAAATAAATTCAAATAAAGGATATGAGTTTGTAAAAGAGGCGTTTATTGAAACAAAGGAAGGAAAGGAAGGGCTATTCAAGGAAAAAAAGGAAGGCGATTGTATTGTATTGAAGAGATTTGTTTTAATCAGAAACGAGATTGGTTTGACGGAAAAGGGAATGGTTGGAGAGATGTTTTGTGGGTAAAGAGAAAGGATATGTGTTTACATTGGAAGCACTGATTAGTTTGATTATTCTTCTGTGTGTGATAATAGCAATTCCATTGAAGGAGGAGAGGGAAGAAGAGAATATCTTATACATAACCCAGTTGGGCCATGACCTCCTAAAAGTGTGGGGAAAGGAAGGGAAATTTGTTGAGGGAGAAATGAAGCAGGATTTTGAATTGGTTTTTCCTTCCCTTAAAGGAGAAATTGAGGTGAATGGAAAAAAGATTAAAGTCAATGGAGATGGAGAATACAAAAACAAATTGGTTTTGGATGGATTTTATTTAAGGGAAGGGAATGAATTGAATGGAGTGAGGCTAATAGTGCTTCACTGAAACCATTCCTTTTTCTTTTTTCAGCTGCAGACTTGTTTCTTTGTTTATTGTAATTGGATATAGAATTAAGGTTGAGTTGAGGGAAGTTTTAATTGTTTCTTCTCTCTCCAGTTCCTTGCTTTTAATTGTTACATGGAATTGGTTTGCTTTTGATTCAATCTGCCATTCAAGCAATGGCTTTATGGTGAGAGTTTTTTCTGAACCTTCTGCCAGAACAGTTAATTCCCTTACAGCAAAATCAATATCCTGGGAAAAGGTTTTTGCCTGTTTTACATCCAATGCAAACAATGCAATGTTGTAGAGGTTTGAGTAGAGCGGAAGGAACAGCAACAGGACTGAAAGAAAGGCAGAAAAAACCACAAGATATTCCAGGCTCACTTGGCTTTTTTCCTTCATTTTATGTCACTGATTTTATCAAAGAGCTTGTCGCTCTTTTCTGCAATCAGCTTTGTTCCCTTTGTTCCTGTCTTCTGCAGCTGCGTAATCAGTATTAATGCTACTGCCACTACTGCTGCAAGAAGAATAATCAATTCCACGGAAATTTGCGCTTTATTTTCCTTAATCATAAAAAAACTCCAATGGAATAGAATTAAAAGAATTTTTCAACGTCTAACGACGAAATAAACTATTTAACGTTAAAAGGGAATCTAAGGAAATGAAGTTTTTTTATAATTCTTTTGGTTGCAATTAAATATGAAGGGTTTTTGAAGTGGAGAAAAGGGAATTAAAGGATTTAATAATTGCGTGGTTTGTAATCGGATTGGCTTTTGCTTTAATGCTGAGCAGACTGAATTTAAGAGCAATTGCAATGGGTTATCCAATAAATTTTAATGATTTTTTTATTTCCCTTCCTGTTTCATTGATTGTTGTGGGGGCGGGATTCATCTTCCATGAACTGGCTCACAGAACTGTTGCAAGAAAGTTTGGATACTATGCTGGATTCAGGGCTTGGCCTAACCTCCTTTTATTGGCTGTTGGAATGGCATTGTTTCTTGGATTCGTTTTTGCTGCCCCGGGAGCAGTATATGTAGGAGAAAAGAGGAAGAGAAAGAAAGAAACAGTTGAATGGAGTGAAGGTTACTTTGAAGAAGATTACTCGAACCTTAACAGGGAAATGGGCATAATTTCTGCTGCAGGGCCTTTAACCAACATCATTGTTGCTATTGGTTTTCTTGGAATAGGAATTGTAATTAACTTTTCGGCTCCGCTTTTATTAGGAGAGGGAATGATTGCCTCAATGATTATAGGTTATGGAATAACCATTAATCTGTTTCTGGCTTTATTCAATTTAATTCCATTCGGGCCTTTTGACGGAGCAAAGGTAATGAAATGGAATCCCGGGGTGTGGGGGATAATGTTTATTCCATTAGTTTTATGGTTTCTTGGAGGCGGGTTTTAATTACGTCTTAGCACTCAATCCGCGCATTTCAACTATTAATCCAAGAATAATGAAAACAAAGAAAACTAATTCATTCACTTCATTCGCTATTTCGTAAGTTACCTGCGGGACTGTAATCATATTGGTTTCCCTTGAGAAACTAAGGATTTCCGCTAATACAAAAAGAATTACTGCTACAAGGAAATACTTTGTCCCATACTGCAGCTTGAATTGGCCGGATAAATAGTAATTGTATAGAATGAGCACTCCAATGCATATAGCCATAAATAAAGTAATTAATTCAAATACAATGAGTGTTCCCTCAAAAGCCATTTTAAATCAATAATAAAAGGATGAATTAATTAATAACTTTTAGCTTTTATCCCACGTAACTTGGTTTAAATACAGAGTGTTTGTCCTTGAATCCATCATATGCTTCCTCTGTTTCCTTTGAAATGGAAGCATGAATTTTATTCAGCGCCTGGAAAAAGTGATTCATTGTTACCTCCTTTGCCTGAAGCTTGTTTTCCTTCAAGCTTATCAATGCAGACTCTCTCACCAATCCCTCAATGTCTGCTCCGCTGAATCCTTCTGTTTTCTTTACAAGCTCTTCAGTGTTTACGTCCTTTGCTATTGGAACGCCCTTTAAATGAATCTTGAATATTTCTTTTCTTGCTCTTGTATCAGGAGCTGAAACCTTCACGAGTTTATCTATCCTTCCTGGCCTCAGTAATCCTGGGTCAACCAAATCAGGGCGGTTTGTTGCAGCAATGAATACTACATCCTTTAAATCCTCAATTCCATCCAATTCAGTGAGCAATTGGTTTACTGTCCTTTCTCCTACACCTGAATCAAAGCCTGATCCCCTTGTTGAAGCAAGAGAATCAATTTCATCAAAGAAAATAATTACTGGAGAAACCTGTCTTGCTCTCCTGAATACCTTCCTGATGCCCCGCTCTGTATTATGAACAAATATGCCTCCAAAGCCGCCTAAAAAATTCTGCCTTGGATTTATTGATAAATCATAAACTGGAGCAGAATAAGGGATTCTTTTTATTTTTTTAACTAAATCAAAGTACATGTCCCCTTCAACCAATTCCCAGAATTTAGAGTACTTTATTCTTTTTGGGTCTACTTCGTTTAGCAATTTTTTTAGTCTGTCTTTGCCTATTGTAAGATTATTAGTCCAATAATTTAAGTTTTCTTCGATAAATGATAAGAGCTTTCCAGTAATCGGGATTTGGTCACTTCTCTCCCATTTCTTAGCTTTAATGTAAGCTTTGATTTTTTGGTTTCTTTTTTTATCAATAAAACCTATCCTTGAGAATTCTCTAAAGTTTTTTACTCCCATAAACAAAATTCTATAAGTCTTGTTATTATTCCATTCACGTTTCTCATAACAGGAAGCGACTATCCCAAACCTTAAAAGTAGGTAGAGCAGATCATCAGCTAATCCCTTGCTTTCAGTAGAAGCCTCAATTACATATCTGTGACTGTTTCCATAAATGCTTCCATCCCCAGAATAATAACCTCTAAGGAAGTCAGCTATTAATTTGTTTGGCAGAGTAAATAATAATTTTGGCGCTCTCTTGTTTTTTGCTCCCTTCTTTAAACCAACTCCTTTTTCCATTAATTTCTTAAAAATCATTGAATTTATTATGAAACAAGTTTTTGTTTTAGTGTAATTTAATTTTAGATTTTTACAAATTCTATCCAGTTCTGCCACTATTTCTGGATTCTTGTTGTGTATCCTAACAAATTCATTGTTGTAATCCCCTTCTGCAACCCACAAACCAATGAACTTCGTAAGATTTTTACTTAAAGGGATTATCGAAGGCAACGCATTCCTGCTTCCTCTAACGCCTAAACGCAGACTCTTCAAGTCAATCTTTAAATTAAATTTTTTTACGAGCAATAAAAATTTGGGCAATGGAATTGAAACATTTTTATCGGTTATATCGTAAGCATACTTATTTTTTATCTTCAATATTTCTGCTAAGCTCTTGTAACCTATTTTTTTAATGAATGGTTTCAGAAGGCTTCCTGCATCCTTTACTAGAATATTTTTTTCATTCTTAAAAATCTCAATCAAATCTATCTCTTTAGGGCTTGAATTCACTTCTGGCAATTTTTTTGGAATTACGATGTAGCTCTCTCCTTCTTTTAAATACTTTAATGGAACGTGATTTACTTCGCCATTTATTAAAGTAAACAAGGAATGGTCATCTGTTACTCTTATTTTTCTTCCTGTTTTAGTAGTGATTTCCAATAAATTTGTCCTAATTGGATGTTTTATATAATCAGCGATCTTTGAAACAATACTCTTTGCCTTTTCATCAAAAGAAACTACTTCTACTTTTTTCTTTTCTTCAACTATTTTTCCAATAGGCATTTTTAGGAATTCATTTTCTTTTTTAACAAACAATTCTTCATTATAAGGGAGTGATTCACCCACCCACATTGATACTAATTCAGGACCTTTAATTGAAATAAAGTTTGCTTCGCTTTCAGTTGCAACTGCCTTTGCCAGCATTGTCTTTCCTGTGCCAGGAGGGCCGTACAACAGAATCCCTCTCGGAGGCCTGATGCCCATCTTCTTGAATGCAGAGGGGTTCTTTAAAGGCCATTCCACTGCCTGTTTCAATTCTTCCTTTACTTCTTCTAAAGCTCCAATATCGTTCCATTTTACATTTGGGATTTCAACCATTACCTCTCTCAAGGCAGAAGGCTGGGCTTCTTTCAATGCTTCAAGGAAATCCTTTTTGTTTACTTCCAGTGCTTCCAGTACTTCTGGAGGGATTGTTTCCTCTTCGAGATTCATTTTTGGAAGATATCTTCTCAATGCCTTCATTGCTGATTCTTTCACCAATGCAGCCAAATCCGCCCCCACAAATCCATGGGTAATGGAAGAAAAATGATCCAAATCAACGTCCTTTGCTAAAGGCATTCCTCTTGTATGGATCTGGAGTATTTCCTTTCTTCCTTTTTTGTCAGGCACACCAATCTCTACTTCCCTGTCAAATCTTCCGGGTCTTCTGAGTGCTTCATCAAGAGAATTAACCCTGTTTGTTGCAGCGATTACAATGGTGTTGCCTCTTGCTTCCATTCCATCCATTGCTGCGAGTAATTGAGCTACAACTCTTCTCTCTACTTCTCCAATTACTTCTTCTCTCTTTGGAGCAATTGCATCTATTTCATCAATAAAAATAATGCTTGGAGCATTATCCTCTGCTTCCTTGAACATCTGCCTGATTCTTTCCTCTGCCTCCCCAACATACTTTGACATAACGGCTGGAGCATTTATTGAAATAAAGTGGGCGTTGGTTTCACTTGCAACTGCTTTGGCTAAAAGGGTTTTTCCTGTTCCTGGAGGGCCAAAGAGCAGCACTCCTTTTGGAGGGCTAATGCCTAGCTTCTGGAATAATTCTGGATGCCTCATTGGAAGCTCAATCATTTCCCTTATCTTTGTTACCTGTTCCTCTAAACCTCCAATGTCTTCATACGCCACCCTTGGAATTCCTTCAGCATCTTCCTTTACTGGTTCCTCCTTTAAAACAAATTGAGTGAAGTCAGTTATCTTTACTATGCCTCTTGGATTAGTATCAAGAACCCTGTAAATGAATCCACTCCCAAAAACACTAATCCATACATTGTCCCCTCTATTGATTGGCCTTCCAATAAAACTCTTTTTCAGTATCCTGTCATATCCTGAAGCAATTATCCTTACTTCCTGAGTGGGGGCAAGAATTACTTTCTTTGCTTCCTTGAAGTCGGCCTTCCTTACCCTGACTTTTTCCCCTAGACTTGCGCCAGCATTATGCCTTATAAGTGAATCCATTCTAATTATCTTTCTTCCTTCATCTTCCTGCCTTGCAGGCCAGATTACTGCTGCAGTGTTCTTTGTTCCCTCTAATTCCACTATGTCTCCGGAAGTAACATCTAATTCGCTTTTTGCTGTCCTGTCCAATGTAACGATGTTTCTTCCAACATAACTTGGATCAGTGTCCTGGACATTTAATTCTATTTCCTTTCTTTTCTCTGTCAAAGTAAAAACCATTTTCTCCCCTTAGAATAATTTGCTCTGAAAAGAATTAAAAAGCTTATAATTCCCTCTCCAATCGCTCCACGAATTCATTATAGGAGGTTATTCCTTCTATTGCTAATTCTTTTCCTTTTTCAGTGAAGAAAGCATTCTTTAAGTGATAGCTTTTTGCTCTGAGGGATTCCCTGAAATTTTGGAGTGATTTCTTCTGGGAATAAAAGCTGATTGAATCCTTCAGTACTCCTATTGCCCCGATCTCGTCAAGCAATACCGCGTCATGCAGTATCTTTGCTTCAATTGTTTTGGGCTGGCCATTCAAATGCGCTTCCTGAATGCAGTGAATGATTGAATCCATTTTCTTCGAAGGATAATTCGCTCGAGAAAGAAATTTTTTGGCTAAAGCAACAGAATATTGAATGAAGTCCTGAGTGAATTGAATGCATTGTTTTGCGCCCGCATTGTGAAGCATTACACTCAATTCAAGCACCTCCTTTTCGTGCTTTAATCCTTCCTTTAATTTAATGGAGTTCTTTTTCACTCTTTCAATCTGGCTTAAACCGAATATAGGCAGGCCCTTCAGTTCTTTTTCAACCAGTTTTTCCAGCATTAATTTATCCAGCATTGCCTACCCCCTCCCCAATATTTGTGCCTCCGGCTGGAAGCATTGCAATTATTTCATCCAAATCAAGTTTTTCATTTAAGCCGAGTTTTTTCTCCAGTAATTCCTTTAGCTTTTTTGCAGCAATGCCTTTCTTTTCCTCTCCCTGAATTACCTTAACAAAGGCAATGGAATTTTTTTTGATTGCAGTAAGAGGCCCGGAAATTACAATAAATTCCTCTCCTTCTTTTTTCACTCCAATCGCTAATTCGAGTGGAATTTTTTTGAAGTAATTTCTCTTCCCGTAAATCATGAATGAACCGCTCTTCATTGATTCACCGCTTGGGGCTTTCTTGCTGACCTGTTCCGGAAGAACAGAATAAACATCCAAAGAAGAAAGTTTTTCTCTCCATCCCTTGGAGAAAGAGGCAACAAATTGGGCTGCCTCATTCATGATAGAAGAAGGAACCTCGGATTTATTTGTTTTGATTATGCAGTGAGGGCTTCCCTGAATTTCAGCATGAAAGTAAAGGTCATCCTTTTCCATGTACTTCTTTATTATTTCTTCATTGGTCCTGGAATCCCTTCCAGCAATAACCAGAAAACCATTACTTGAATAAAACCAATGGAATTTTTCGAACCATTTCTTTTCCCTTTTCTTGAGTGGAACTGCTTTTTCTTCTTCCTCCAGCAGAAACTGTTTTTCCTTTAATTTTTCCAGCCTGCTTCTTGTGTCCTCAATGGACTTCACTAAACCCTCTAACTTCTTTTTTGCCTTCTTGCTTTTCTCAAAGTAGGTGCTGGCGTTTTCAGCAACTCCCTTCCTTAAATCCAATTCAATTTCCAACTCTAATCAATTCCTTTCTCTTTCTTTATTACATCTATAAGGGACTTGGTTCTTGAAACACTCTTATAGAATGGTTCGGTTGAGAAGAAGATAAGCCTGTCCTGAATTAAATCATATATTCCCTTTATTTTTTCAAAGTAATTTTTCTGGCTGTTATCGTGAAAGGATTCAACATCAGAATAGAAGTGCCTTACCATTAAATTCCAGTTCCCTGAACCAATTATTGCCGAAAGCCTGTAGATGTGTGGATCCTTGTTTACTGCCTGGAGAAATTTATTGAACAATTCCTTTTCAGCAAAATCAATCTGAAGCATTTCAATTGCCTCCAATTTATAGCCAAACTTCTTGAAGTTAATCCTTGGCCCAAAACCTTCAATTAAGCCTTCCTTTGAAAGAAAATCAATCGAGGACTTGATTGTGGCTTTATGATAACCGCAATGCCTCTTTACCTGCCTGATGTTTGGGACAACGGAATTCTTCTTCATTAATGCATCCAATACATTAAGGCGGATTTCATCATCAAGCTTCATTGGGTTAGACATAAATGCATCACTATACTAATTAGAACAAGCATAACATTTTAATTATATTTTTTGGAACACTTTAAACCTGATAATTGATTTAAATAACAACTTCGCAATCTACTTGAATACAGTGAAAAGCTGTATTTTGGAGGGATTCAATTCTAAGGGAAAAGTCAAATAAAAACAAATAAAGAGAAGGGGACAAGCTCCACCAGGCTAAACTGGTAAAAATAATTTTTGCGGTCTCCTTCTCTTAAAAATTCCCAACTGATTTTACTTGATTCACTTCTTGGTTTCTTTACTGCTTTTCTTCTTCCATCCGTCCTTGCTCTTACAATGAGGATCAACGCACATTGTATACCTGTATCTTTTTCCTGTTACCTTTATGGTTGGCTTTCCGCATTCCTTGCAGGAATCCTTTCCTAACTCCACTCTTCCTTTTTGCGGCAAAGGAAAGGTAGTAGTGCATTTAGGGTAATTCGTACACCCTAAAAATCTTTTATTATTCCTGCTTCTCACAATCCTTAGTCTTCCATCACAGGTGGGGCAGTCTCCCATTATTGCATCCTCCACCAATGCAGCAGTTATTTCCCTTGCAATTTCATTCTTGTTCTTCACTAAATCCTTCATTATGTCTTGGAGTACTTTCCTTGAGGCATCAACTACTTCTTTCTTTTCTTTTTTTGCTGCAGCAATTTCGTCCATTTCCCTTTCTACTTCTGCAGTCATCTTTGGTTCAGTTACTTTCTTTGAATGTTTTTCCAGTGACTCTATTACTGCAAACCCTACCTTGTTTGGCTCTATTGCCTTTATCCCAGAAATATATCTTCTTGCATATAGTTTCTGGATTATTTCATGCCTTGTTGCTTTTGTGCCTAAACCCAAGTCCTCCATTAACTTAATTAATGCTCCCTGTGAATATCGCGGTGGGGGTTGGGTCATTTTTTCAAGCATTTCAAGCTTCTTTAAGTCAACCGAATCCCCTTCACTTAATTCCGGAAGGATTACTTCCTTCAAAACAGAATAAGGATAGAAGTGCTTCCATCCTTCTTTCAGTATTATCTGCCCGTTTGCAACAAATATTTCCTTATTTAAATCAATTTCAACTGAAAGGTTTTCTGTTACTGCTTCCTCTGCAAGAGTAGCCATAAACCTCCTGCAGATTAATTCATAGATTTTCCACTGCCTTTCATTTAACCTGGTTTTATTGGCAGCAGAGGTTGGATGAATCGGGGGATGATCCTTTGTTTCCTTTCCCCTTGAAGGAGTTATCTTTTTCTGGGAAAGGATTTCCTGAATCAAGGGAGTGAATTCATTTACTTTAAGCAATTCATTCAGTATCTCAATTAAATTCAGGTTAGGGGAATACACTGAATTGTCTGTTCTGGGATAAGAACAGAAACCCTGTTGATAAAGGTGTTCAGCTATATTCATGGCTTCTCCTGCACTAAATCCTATTGCTGTTGCCGCCCTCAAGAAATTAGTTGTATTGAATGGAAATGGCTTCTGGAGGACTCTTTTCTTTTTAATTACCTTTACTACTGTTCCCTTTCCGTTTCCTTTTTTCAGTATTTCTTCTACTTCCTCTTTTTTCTTGAATCTTCCTTTTTTATGGAATGCCTCAAACTCCTTCTTGTCTTTTTCAAATAATGCTCTAAGCAGCCAGTACTTTTCCTGATTGAATGCATTTCTTTCCTTTTCCCTCTTCACTATTAATGCAAGTACAGGAGACTGAACTCTTCCGACTGAAAGAAATTCCTTTCCCATTCTTCTGGTGATTAAAGAAATGAATCGTGTAAGGACTGCACCCCAAACTAAATCTATTTCCCTTCTTGCATTAGTTGATTCAGCAAAATTGTAATCCACTTCCCCTAAATTGGAGAAGGAATGCTGAATGTCTTTCGGGGTTATTGCAGAAAAATAAGCACGGGTTATTTTTATTTTTGGGTTTTTTTCCTTAAGACAATCTATTGCTTCAACTCCAATTGCTTCTCCTTCCCTGTCTGCATCAGTTGCAATAATCACTTCTTCAGCTAAAGGCGCTTTTGCTTTCAGGAGAGAAATAATGCTCTTTTCTGTTCCAATGTATTCCACTTCAACCATTACCAGTTTCTGCACGTCTGTCCCAAGCCACTGGCTGTACTGCTTTGGGAAATCCACATCCATTATATGCCCTCTCAAAGGAATCAAAAGAAAGGGCTTTCCTTCCTTGGAGAATTCAAACAGCCTTGCATTCTTCTCTGTTTTTTCTGTTGCCTTTCCCTGTGAAAGAATTTCAGCAATCCTTTTTCCGGCAATCGCTTTTTCTGAAATTATCAGTTTCATTCTCAATCAGCAATTTATTTTTTAATCAAAAGAATTAATAAAGAAGTCTGAGGAATCAAAATTTCTTTTGTAGCGGCATAGTGGGGAGAGCATTTGTTTTCTTTAATTCGTTTATTACTAGCTGGGTTTTGATATCCAAAACTCCGTCCAGTAAACCTAATTTATTTATGAATGTCTCTGCCTCACTTATTTCAGGCACGACAATTTTTGCAAGGAGATTGTATTCCCCTATTACGTGATAGAGTTCCAGTACATTGTCAAAGGAACCCAGTTTTTTTGTTAGGTCCTTGTGCTTTCCTGTTTCTGTTCTCAATTGAATAAAGAGGGGATTCTGGTAGCCTAATACATTGAGGTTAATGTTAGCGTTAATGGAGTTAATGACTCCTTTCCTGATTAAGCCGTCAATTCTCTTCTTTATTGCAACATCTGTCAGCTTTACTTCCTTTGCAATAGTAGAAAAAGAAACCCTTCCATCATCTAAAAGCATTCGAATTATTTGGTGGTCGATTTTATCCAGAGAAACAATCTTATTCATGCTGTTATTAAATCTGAACAAAAAACATTAAAAGAGTTCGTATAGTGAACAAAGTTTTATTGGTTTTTTTGGATTATGCTTTATGGCCTATCAGAGTGAATTTGGTCATGTAAAGCCTTGTCTTCATTACCTCAATGAATGGAACAACAAAAACCAATAGAATGATTAAAGAAATATATCTTCCGATTAAGGCAACTACATCCAATGCATATTCCGCCAATGCAATTACCGCTATCAGTACCATTGAAACAACTATTATTTTTATTACTGGGAGAATGTTCTTGCTCATAAATTCAAGGTTATTGGCAATGCAGTGAGTAATTGAATCTTCGTCCACTACAATGGCTTGGGGAAGGAAGAGAAAGAAGAGGGAAACTATTAAGAGCAATAAATTCACTATCCACACAGGCAAAGAAAAGAACACCAGCAAAGAGGAAAGAAAGAATAAAACAATAAAGTAAACCAGGAGAAATACAAACAACTTCAATGAAAACCTGTGCAATTTATCCTTCAAGTAATAGTCAACCTTTACCTTATTCAGTTTGTTTCTTACATTGAAGATCATA
>Ga0180007_10004880_pt1 | contig 13982 bp, 14 predicted proteins | sample MM_PC_MetaG_FD_121122 | JGI IMG/M metagenome (GOLD analysis project Ga0180007, IMG submission 121122) | Groundwater microbial communities from the Aspo Hard Rock Laboratory (HRL) deep subsurface site, Sweden - MM_PC_MetaG | ecosystem: Environmental > Aquatic > Deep subsurface > Groundwater... | reverse complement strand
TCCGAAAAACGACCACAATACTACAGGAGGTGGACCATGAACCTTATTCGCAGAAACAGCGATGTCTGGAGCCCGGCAGCGGAGCTGCAGGAGCTGCAAAACCAGATTAACCAGCTGTTCGACTTCGATTACGGGGATTCATCAGGCCTGTTTGACCGCTACATGAATCCGGCTGTAGATATCATCGAAGAAGACAACGGTTTTCTGGTACACGTGGATGTTCCCGGTATCGACCGCAAGGAACTGAGCCTTTCGATGACCCGCAACGTTATCACTATCAAGGGCGAAAAGAAGGAAGAAGCCCGGCACAAGGGCCGCAAGAGTTACCGCAATGAGAGCTGGAGCGGCAGTTTCCAGCGCACGCTCAGTCTGCCCGATTCGGTAGACCCGGACAAGGTGGATGCAGAGCTGAAAAACGGTGTGCTCAGCATCCGTATCGCCAAGCGCGAGGAGCTGAAGCCCAAACAGATTGCGGTTAACGTACACTAAGAAAAGGGGAGGTGCAGCATGAATAACGAAGTGACCAAAACCGAAGGCTCCCGCCCGGCAGCGCTAAAGCAGCGCTGGCTGTTGCCGGCTGCCGATATTTGTGACGATGAGGGCAAGGTGCTTCTGCGTCTGGAGATGCCCGGGGTGGACAAGCAGCATCTGGATATCCAGGTGGAGGGCAGCCAGCTGCGCATCCGCGGCGATCGGCAGCCAGCCGAACCGGCTGCTGGCGGCAGCAAGGGCAAATACCTGTTGCGCGAACGCCAGGAAGGCAGCTACCTGAAGACCTACACCCTGGATGAAACCATCGATACTAACAAGATTCAGGCCAAAATGGAGGATGGGGTGCTGTTGTTGGAATTGAGCATTAAGGAAGCCGTAAAACCGCGGCGCATCGAAATAGGCTGATTAATCGAATGTGAACTGTAAATATGGAGGTATACCGGGTTTCGGCCTGGTATACCTTTTTTTTTATTCAAAATCCCTTGTATTCAGGATGACTATAACTTACAATTTTGACAAATTGGAGTTAATTCCAGAAAACGAGGAGTGTACATGAGTATCAAAGTTAAGTTGATCGCGGGATTTATCGCGGTGGCTGCCATAGCCGCAATCATCGGAATTATCGGTGTAATAAACATTAACACTATGGCCGCCGATGCTGAATTCAGTTACATGAACCAGACCATGCCTGTCGGCCAGCTGGTAGCCGTAACCGAAGGCTTCCAACGCCAGCGCATTAACAGCCGTGATCTTGTGGCGAGTACCAACGCTGCTGAGGCACAGCAGTTTAAAGCCACAATTGATGAACTTTCGGCCAAGGTGGAGGAGGCGTATACAAATTACGAATCTACCATGGTCGATGGCAAAGGTCGCGATTTGTTCAATGTTGCACAAGCAGCACGGGCTGTATACCGCACCAGCCTGCAAAAGGTAGTTAGCCTGGTTGACCAAGGGAAAATCAGTGAAGCTCATGAAGAAATCGCAGGGGCCGGCAAAGTGGCTGCGTTTGCCTACCAGGAGGCATTGGACGAGCTAGTAAAATTTAAACTAGACGGTGCGCAAACCATGTACACTGAAAATGTGGAAAATGCCAAAAATATTACCATGCTGGTTGTAGTCGCTCTAGCTGTCGGTGTGATCCTTGCCTTGGTTCTTGGTTTTATACTCTCCTTCTCCATTTCTATGCCCCTGGCCGAGGCCGTCAAATTGACCACTTATGTGGCCGAGGGCGACCTTACCCATACCGTGCCGGCCGTGTATCTGAAGCGCAGTGACGAAATCGGCAGCCTGGCCAAAGCCATCCAGGGCATGATGACCGCCTTGCGTGAATTAGTGGCCTCCGTAATGAGTTCCAGCAGCAACGTTTCGTCAGGCAGCCAGGAAATGTCCAGCACTGCCCAGCAGATGAGCCAGGGTGCCACCGAACAGGCCGCCAGCGCCGAAGAAGTGTCATCCTCGGTCGAGGAAATGTCCAGCACCATCAAGCAGAATGCCGACAACTCCCAGACCACCGAGGGAATGGCTCGCAAGGCCGCCGGCGACGCTACTATCGGTGCCGAAGCCGTAACCAAGGCAGTCGGTGCAATGAAAGAAATTGCTGCCAAGATCAATATAATAGAAGAAATCGCCCGCCAGACCAACCTTTTGGCCCTGAATGCCGCCATCGAGGCCGCCCGGGCCGGTGAAGCCGGCAAGGGTTTTGCCGTGGTAGCCAGCGAGGTACGCAAATTGGCCGAGCGCAGCCAGAACGCCGCCGGCGAGATTTTGTCGCTGTCCAAGACCAGTGTAGACGTAGCCGAAGAAGCCGGCAAGCGCATTACCCAGGTGGTGCCGGATATCGGCAAGACCGCCGATCTGGTGGCCGAAATCAGTGCGGCCAGCCGCGAACAGAGTACCGGCGTGGAGCAGATTGCCCGGGCCGTCACCCAGCTGGATACCGTTATCCAGCAGAACGCCAGCGCCAGCGAAGAAATGGCCAGTATGGCCGAAGAGCTGTCCAGCCAGGCCGAACAGCTGGCCGAAGCCATTGCCTACTTTAAGCTGGATGAAGAGTCGCGCCGTCAGCATGCCAGCCTGGCCGAGAACAAGCAACAGCCGGCGGCCGAAACCCGCACTAAGAAGCCGTTGGCAATAGCCCATGCCCAGACCCAGAAGCAGGGGGAACCCAAGGCTAAAACTTCTACCAAAACCGGCATAACCGTCCGGCCAAACAAGGCTAGCGAAAACGTCAGTGATGATGATTTTGAGGAGTTCTGATGATGGAAGAAAAAGAGGAAAACCAGTATCTGACTTTTGGTATTGATGGAGACCTGTTCGCCATCCCGGTGGCCAAAGTGCAGGAAGTGCTGGAATATATTAAGCCGACCCGACTGCCCAAGTCGCTGGCCTACCTGAAAGGGCTGATTAATGTGCGCGGTACCGGTATTCCGGTTATCGACCTGCGGGCCCGCTTTGGTCTGTGCGAGTTGGAGCTTACCCGCGATACCTCCATCATTGTAATGGAGATACAGCAAGCCGGAGGCGACCTGCTGGTTATCGGAGCGCTTACCGACGAGGTGTACGAAGTAGTCAATCTGGATCAGTCCCAGCTGGAGGCCGCCCCCCGGCTGGGCAGCAAGATCGACGCCGACTTTATCCAGGCTATCGGCAAGAAGGACGACAAGTTTATCGTCATCATCGATGTTGATAAAATTCTGAAAGAGGACGAGACTTTGGAGTTGACTAGGGCTGCCGCTTCCTGAACTGTGCCCGGGAGAATCGTTGGACTCTCCCGGTTGTTATCCACCGCCCAGCTTCCTATTATCCCAACCTGCACCCGGGGGCTTTTTTGATTAATTCCGTGCTGGTTCTGCTTCAGAACCTGGCCTTGTTGCTTGCACTTGTGTTGATACTCGATACTTTTGGTCCCCGCAAGCGGCGTGCACCTTTTTCGGTGGCGCAGCTGGTGGCCGGATTGTTGCTCAGCGCTATCGGTGTAGCGGTCATGCTTACCCCCCTGACTATGATGCCGGGGGTAAAAATCGATGCCCGGTCGGTATTGCTCGGGCTCAGCGGTTTGTTTTTTGGTGTATTGCCTACTGCCATAGCCATGCTGACTATGGCTATCTTCCGCTTTTTTCAGGGTGGTGCTGGCGCTTTTACCGGCATACTGAACATTCTGCTTATCGGGTCGATTGGTTTGGCCTGGCGGCATGTGCGAAAGGCTCCTCTGGAAAAGACCCGCTGGTGGGAGTATTACCTCTTCGGGCTGCTTACTCACGGGCTTATGCTGGTCGGATTATTTACGCTGCCCTGGCCCATGCCGCTGGCGGTATTGCGCAGCGTTACCCTGCCGGTCATGCTGGCCTATCCTGTGGGTACGCTATTGCTTGGCCTGCTTATAACCAAACGGCTGCAACGCGAGCATTCGGTGCGGGCCCTGGTAGAGAGTGAAGAGCAGTTACGGCATGCCAGTTCCCGGCTTAAGGTTAGTGAGGCGCTACTGGCAAAAAGCCAGGAAATTTCGCATCTGGGTACCTGGGAACTTGATCTGCAGGCCAACACGCTTACCTGGACCGATGAAGTATATCGCCTGTTCGGGCTGCAGCCTGGTCAAATTGAAGCTAGTTATGAAAAATTTCTGGATATGATTCCCGAGGAAGACCGTTTTAAAGTGCATGCCGCTTATGACAGCTCGGTGCGCGAGAATCAGGATATTTATGAAATTGACCATCGCATCGTGCAACAGGATAGCGGAGAACAGCGCTATGTGCACGAAAAGTGCCTGCATTTCCGTGATGCTTCCGGCCGGATTATACGCTCGGTCGGCATGGTTCAGGATATTACTGACCGTAAGGAATATGAACAGAGTCTGCAGCGCAGTGTCGAAGAGAAAAACAATCTGATCAAAGAGTTGTACCACCGTACCAAAAATAATATGCAGGTAATTTTGGCAATACTCTCGCTTAAGGCGAACAGCCAGGACGACAAGGCCTTGCAGGATACGCTCGGCGATGTAAGCCAGCGTATCCGCGCTATGTCCTTGGTTAACCAGCTTTTGTATAAATCCCAGAATCTTTCGCGGATAAACCTGAATGAGTATCTGCAGCTTTTGACTGAGTCGGTTCTGGACAGTTTTACCGAGGGCCGCGGACGTATTCGTATACAACTGGACTGCGAGCCGGTCCAGTTGCTGATCGATGAAGCCACTCCCTGCGGTTTGCTGGTAAACGAGCTGCTTACCAACAGCTGCAAGCATGCCTTCCCCGATGGCCGAGAAGGCTTGATCAGCATCAAAATCGGGCGTTATGATGGTAACCAGCTGCAGATCGAATATCATGATGATGGCGTAGGACTTAGTTTAGACACCGGAAAGGAGCCGGAACACAGTTTCGGTTTGGATATGATCCAGTCTCTGGTGGAACATCAGCTTGAAGGTGATATCAGTACCATGGTCGGAGACGGCCTCGGATATTTGATCCGTTTCGAAATTGACGGATATCAGGAGAGGGTACAGACATGAATATCCTGATTGTCGAAGATGAAGCACTCACAGTCATGTATCTGAAAATGTTGCTTAAGCAGATGGATTATACCGAAGTAAAGTCGGTTGCCTCCGGCGAGAAAGCCCTGGAGCTGGTGGACGAGTGGAAGCCTCAATTGGTTTTCATGGATATTCAGCTGGCCGGCAAGCTGGATGGCATCGAGACTACTGTGCAGCTAAAACAGAAAGTGGAATGCCCGGTGGTGTATACCACCGGTTACGATAATCCGGAGATTATGGACCGGGCCACCCGCAGCGGCAGCGCGGCCTACCTAATAAAACCGGTTGAGCGCGAAAGTATCCGCACGGTGCTGCAGACCTTGTTTGCCTGATACCTGGGCTTGATGCCTGCCAGGCCCGAAGGTTTAAGCCGGATATTTATCCGCCCGCTGGATGAACTCTGAGCGGGTACGGGCCGAGGTTTTGCGGTATATGGCCGAACAGTGGCTTTTTACCGTCGGCATGGAAATAAAAAGTCTTTCTGCTATATCTTTGTAACTGGCCCGCGCATACAATAGTTCCGCCACTTCGCTTTCGCGCGGGCTCAGGTCGCAGTTTTCGGCAAAGCCCGCCGGCAGTCTGGTGCCGCCGGCTTCTTGCAAGACCCGTGTTTCTCTGGCCAGTAAAACCTGCTCCTGACTGTTGATCAATTCTCCCGCCAGTACGGCGATAAAAGCTGCCAGCGCCGCCATGAAAAAAATGTTTTCACCGCTTAGCCATAGAATGGCCCAGGCCAGCAGCAGATGCAGGCACAGGGCAATGACGAATACACTGGCAATCCGCCACATACGGCGTGTTGTAAGCACGGGAAGTATAATCCGCAGCGCGGTGTTAAGCAGAATGATTCCGGTTCCTTCCGCCGCACCGAACAGGGTTGCGGCTACAAAAGCTGCCACGCTGATGCTGCCGAAGGTAAGCTGGGCTGTGCAGGAAAAAGCCGCCCCGAGCCCGGCACTGGCCAGAATCAGCTTGCGGTGATATGTGCTTATCGGGCTGTGGTAGGGCATCCGGCTAAACTCCTCTGTCGGCTTAGCATACTGTATTTTTGCCTGTTTTGAAAGAATCATACAAAATGGCTGATTTCAGAATCGCTTAAAACTGCTAGCTTGAAGCAGGATCAAGGAGGCTTTATGAACAGGAAAAATGCAAGTAATGCTCGCTGCCGTCTTTTTACGCTAATACTGGTAGTGTTTTTCGGGACAGCCATGAGCATTGCGGCACAGGAAGTGACAGTAGCAGCGAAGTCGGTGTTTCTGGGCCTGCGACCCATGGTCACGATAGAACCGGACTATCCGGCTGGCGCGCTGGACCTTAATGTCCTGCCGCTTAGTACAGAATGGCATCCGGTTGCCGGTTTCCCCGGCTTGCGTTGTACATTGCTAGTGAACTTTCATTTTGGAGAGGGCAAGCCCCGGCCGGCTCAGCTGGGCTTGATTGTCTCGCTGCCCTGGTACCCTTTTAATCCGGCCGACCGGACACCACAAGGATTTTTTATAGGGCCTAAAAGTGGGCTCAGCTGGCAGCCAAGCACCGGAGTGTGGACCACCGGACTGCATCTGGAGGCTGGCTGGTCGTTTCCGCTAGACAACTGGTCCATCATGGTGCTAGGCGAATATGGCGCAACGCTGTTTCTGGGCGAGAGCAATGGCGCCCGCTGGTCGGGACACGGCGGTATCAGCGGCTTGTTCGGTTTCAGGCTGGATTGACCACTTCCGGGCCGGTTTCAGCCGGCCCGGGGAGGGGTAGTTGTGTTTTAGGGCTGGCCAGATAGCAGCGCTTTGGTGCGGTCGGCCATCCAGCTTAGGCTGTCGTCGAAGCCGGCCATTCTGGTATAGCGGTGGCTAACTCCGTTAAAGACCAGGTAGCGTACTGTACTGCCGGCTGCGCGCAAAGCCAGCACGAATTTTTCCTGGCTGCTGTTGGTAACAATGAAATCATCTGCGCCCTGGATTACCAGTGCAGGGATGCCATGGCCGGACAAGCCAGTATGGTTTTCGGCCAGACGCCGGGCCAGTTGCGGATAGTCCTGGGCCAGCTTGCCGCTGTAAATGCTGGCCGCGAATTCCGGCCGGTACAGTTTTTTGTAATCAAATCCGTAGTATGCCTGAAAGATGTCCACTCCCATAGTGGAGGCGTCTTGTTCGAAAGTCGGCAGCCATTTGTCCTGCAGGTAATCTTCCGGGCGGATTTCGTCGCGTCCGTACATACTCATGTAGTTATAAAAAATCAGTGGAGCGTAGGCCGGACCTTCGCGAATCAAAGCTTCTACATCGTTGGTGGAACCATAGGTAATAACACCGGCCAGAGCGGTTTCCGGTGCGTAGCTGGGCCGCAGGTCGGCGGCTGCCATGGCGGCGTGTCCGCCCTGTGAATAACCGGCGGTAAAAACTGCCTTGGAAGGTTTTGCCAGCAGCCCGTCGCGCGGAAAGAAGGCAGTGACCGCCCGGATGGCGTCCAGCATCATGTAGCCCTCGGCATATTTGGAAAAATAGCGTTGCGGTATCGTCGGATCGTTAAAGCCGGTGTAGTCGGGGAATATTACAATATGTCCCAGTGTGGCATAGGCCAGCATGTTCTGCTCGTACCAGCCCCAGCGCCGTTCCTGCGGTTTTTCCAACGACGGCGCGTTGGCGTCGCCGATACCGGTAGTGCCGGAGGCAAAGACGTATACCGGCAGCTCGGCAGCTTCGGTCAGTAGTGGTATATAAACTTGTGCTTTAATTGTAACCGGGCTGCCGTTAAAATCTAGGCTGGCGAAATGTACGATATACTTGCGCACACTCTGTTTTGGTTCTGGAGCCTTGAAGTGCTCGAAAAACGAAGGGATGGACGTTTTCAGCTCGGCGGTATCAAAATCTTTGATCCGCTCAACACTGATAATGCTCCCGCTAGCAATCTGGGTCGACGCGACCGTCTGGGACCAGATTGGTATAGTCAACAGTATGGCAAATCCGAAAATAGCTAAAATTCTGGTTAATTTTTGCATCATCTATATTCTCCTAATTCAGTTTTGAGCGCATCCATTCCTGCACTTTTGAAAAAGAAATCTGTCGGGTATCATGGCGGGCATCGTAGATAACCAGCTCAACCTCATTTTCATTAAACTCCAGTTTCTGTACAAAGTTACGCTGTGCTTCCATACTGACTACGATATCATCGGTGCCTTGCAGGATCAGCGATGGTACACCATGCTTAGTCAGCCCGGTGGTATTGGACCGCAGCACTGTGTAAATACCCGGGTACTTTTCCGGCAGGCGGTTAGCCAGCAGGGCATCGGCGAATTCTTTGTTATACAACTTGCGTGGGTCGCCGGGATAATACGCTTGCATGCCACCCACACACTGTCGGGTTACGTCTGTGTCCAGCGTGGCGGCGTACTCAGCCGCCAGGATCTGGTCCGGGTCGAAGCTGGCGGCTCCGTAATGGTTGCGCAGGGTGTACAGGGCCATCGGAACTACGCTGGGGTATTCTTTAAAAAGTACAAACAGGTTGGTGCTGGGGCCGTAGCCGATAACTCCGGCCAGGCTTATTTCCGGCGCATAGCTGGCGCGTTGGTCGGCCGCGGCATAGGCAGCGTGTCCGCCCTGCGAGAAACCGGCTACAAAATTGCGGGTATCGCTGATGCCGGCGGCCGCTGTTTCGGCGGCCACTTTTTTTACGGCCCGGATCGCGTCCAGCATTACGGCAGCCTCGGCGTCAGCCAGCAGATATTGCTGGTGGCAGTTGGCATCGCCAAAACCCAGATAATCAGGAATTACTGCCAGCATGCCCTGGCCGGAATGGCTGAGCACATGCTGTCGGTACAGGCCCCAGCGGGTGCCCACAACGTGTTCGCGCGACGGCCGGCAGGCGTCCAGGATGCCAGTTGACCCTGGTCCAAAGACGTACAGAGCCCGGATTTCCGCCACTTCGTTACCAAAACGCGGTATAAACACCTGGGCATAGGCTACAGCCGGCGAATCGTCGGCGTAGGTGCTTTCGAACTTTACCGCGTAAATATCTACTGCATAGCGGGCTTTGGGGGCCGTGTAGCCGGCGTACAACTGTGAAATGAACGAATTGATTTCGGCCACAGACATGCTGCGTTCAAGCTTGTATTCCACCAGATCGCCGGGTGCGGCTACGACCAAAAAACTGCAGAGGAAAAGAAGGCCTAATGCCACTGCGCGCGGGTAAAAATAATCGGGTATATGTGCATTCATTCGGTTACGATACCATTCACCCTTGCCTAGTGGCAAGCCTTGCCTAGTGGCAAGCCTCGGCGCACTCATGCTATATTTCTGGGATGAAAAGCTATAAATTGAAAAGTTTGACTCGCATCCTGCTGCTGTCGACCATCTTGTTTTGCACAATGAGCGGACTATCCGCGCAGAGCGGATCGCTGTACGGGGCCAGTGTGTCCGAGTCGGCGGTAAAAGTACGTCTGGTTAACGCCGGCGCCCAGGGGCCGGTAAGCCTGTATGTGGGTGCCTATAAGCTCACCGTCGAAACTGCCGGAGCCGCCACGCCGTATCTGCCGGTAGCCTCCGATATCTATATGTTCTTTTATGCCGGCGAAAGTTACGAATTTTTGCCGGAAGTAGGCACCTGGTACACCATCGCAGCCCTTGCTGACAAGCTGGTTTTTCTGGCCGACCCGGCGCATAAAGATCCGGCGCGGGCCCAGCTGTTTCTGTATAATCTGGGCGGCAGCGGCAGCGCCGAGCTGCGTACTGCCGACGCTTCGCTTACGGTGGTGCCGGCTGTTGCGGCTGCCGGCAATGCTCAGGTTGCGGTTAACCCGGTTTCGGTTTCACTTGCCGTATTTCGTAGCGGCCAGAAAGCCGGCAGCGACCATGCCCTGCACCTGCAGCGAGGTGCTTCGTACGGTATTTTTCTTTATGATAGTGCCGCCGGTCCGCGCAGCTTTTTGGTGGAAGCCGTCGTAGGCAACGACTGAAGCAGCGATGGTATTCAGTACTCCGGTTTTTCTGTTTCTGTTTCTGCCGCTTTTCTTCATTATATATTACGCTCTACCGCAACGCTGGAAACTAAGCTGGATACTGGCTGGCAGCTGGGCTTTTTACGGTTTCTGGCGGCTGGATTTTCTGCTGCTGATGATAGCCGTGTCAGTGGCCAACTGGCTGGCCGCGCATTACATACAGCGTTTCCGTCTGGCCGGCCGGTCGCAGCCACAGCTTAGTGGTTTGCTTTTTGTCGCAGTATTCCTGAATCTGCTGGTGCTTGCCTACTTTAAATACTTCAATTTTGGCCTGGATGCGCTGAACAGCCTGCTGGCCTTGATTGCGCTCGGTCCGCTGCGCGGCTGGCGTATAATCCTGCCGGTGGGCATTTCGTTTTACATTTTTCAGGCCATGAGCTATGTTATCGACGTATACCGAAAAGACGCGCCGGCTGCACGCAATCCGCTGGACATGTTCGCCTATCTGGCACTTTTCCCTCAGCTGATAGCCGGTCCCATCCTTCGTTATAAAGATGTTGCCTATCAGCTGGAAAGGCCGCGCATCAGCCAGAGCATGGTAGCTTATGGCCTGCAGCGGTTTTTTACCGGTTTCTGCCGCAAAGTACTGATCGCCGATACCGTCGCTCTGGTTGCCGATGCCGCTTTCGGCCTGGCCGCTCCTTCGGGTGCGGACGCCTGGTTGGGCGTTATTGCTTACGCCGTGCAGCTGTATTTCGATTTTGCCGCCTACTCGGACATGGCTATCGGCCTGGGTGCGATGATGGGCTTTTCCTTTATGGAAAACTTTGACACCCCCTACCGGGCTTTCAGCATTACCGATTTCTGGCGGCGCTGGCACATCAGCCTGTCCACCTGGCTGCGCGATTACCTGTATGTGCCGCTGGGTGGCAACCGGCATGGTGCCGCCCGTACCTATGTGAACCTGTTTCTGGTAATGGCGCTGGGCGGTTTATGGCATGGTGCTTCCTGGAATTTCGTGTTGTGGGGCTGCTGGCACGGCCTGTGGCTGGCTCTGGAGCGGCGTTTTAACGCCGGTTCCATCCGAAAAGGTCAAAAACCGGCGTTTTGGCTTCGGTTGCCGCGCTATCTCGGTACACAGGCCATCGTTTTGGTCGGCTGGGTGCTGTTCCGCTCCATAAACCTGCCTGCCGCCGGTAGCATGCTGGCGGCGATGGCCGGTGCCAACGGCTGGCAGTTTAGTCCCGGGCTGCTCTGGCAGGCCGGCAGTTTGGAATATTTTATTTTGGCTACCGGGCTTGTCATCCTGGCGCTGGAACCGCGGATTGCCGCTTATCGTCGGCCGCTGCAGCCGCAATCCCTGTCGACCACGGTGCTTGGTCGCTCCGCAAGTGATAACCTGATTGCTACGGTGCCGATGGCTACGGGTCAGCCTGGGCCGGACCGATCGGCTGCTGCGTTCAGGCTGGGCTTTTTCATGCGCTGGTCCGGTCTGGCGGCTTTGGCGTTGTTTGCGGTGCTAAAATTGGTAGCTGCCGGCTATTCGCCGTTTCTATATTTTCAGTTTTAGGTGAGGGTGATGAGGAAACTACGGGCAGGCAGTATATTTTTTTCACTGGTATTAGCCAGTCTGGCTGCTGTCGGGGGGCTGACCCTCTGGCGGATGCTGCCACCGGCGGCTGAAGCAGCGCGAGGTCCATCGGCTTCAGCTTCGGAAAGCGCGCGGGCTGGGCGTCCGGATTCAGGTTCGGCGTTACTGGGCCTACCCGGTGCCGAGCTCCGGTCGGCTGGAGCTGCCGACGACAGTTGGCGCTCAATACTGAACGGTACCAGTAGTTCCGCGTTCCAGGCAGCTTTCGAAAAAACCATACCGATTCGCGATTTTGCGATACAGCTGTGGGGCCGGCTGCGCTGGGATTTATTCCGCCAGGGCTATAGCGGTGTGTTGGCCGGCAAGGACGGCTGGTTGTTTTCCACTGAAGAATTCCAGGCCGATTTGGGTTACCTGCAGGGCGATCTGGCTACACTTTTGGCCGGTACCAGCGCTGCACTGCGTGAACAGGGGATCCAGCTTCTGGTAGTGCCGGTACCGCCCAAAGCCCTGGTTCACCAGCAGCAGCTAAAACCTTATCGGCCTGACCCATTGCAGGAAAGCCGCCACCGCACGTTTTTGGCCCTCCTGCAGGAACTGGATATAGCCGCTGTCGACCTGCTGGCAGTGTATAAAGCTGACAGTAGCCCGGAAGGTGCTGCCAGCACTCATAGCGGCCAGGCGAGTACAGACAAAACCGCTCCGCCGGAATATTTCATGCGCAGTGATACCCACTGGTCACCCTACGGCGCTGCCTTGGCCGCCCGGGCGATCGCCGAACGAATAGACAGCCTGCCCTGTGCAGCCGCCCTTTCCCACAGCAGCTTCAGCGAAGACCAATCCGTCCCGCTTTCAGTATCCGGCGATCTGCTCTCGTTTTTGCCAAAAGGCGGTGGCTGGTTCCGTCCGCTGCCCCCTGCGGCGGAGATCAGCTCCCTGCGCTTAAAAACCCAGGAAGTTAACTCGGCCTCCAGTCTTTTTGGCACTCAGGTCATTCCGGTAGCCTTGGTTGGCACCAGCTACAGTGCCTCGCCGCTCTGGGGGTTTGAGAATTCACTAAAGCTGGCTCTGGCTGCCGATGTGCTTTCTTTGGCCCAGGAAGGGCAAGGTCCGTTCCGGCCGATGCAGGACGCGTTGGCTTCCGACTATTTGGCCGCTAACAGTGTTCGCCTGGTAATCTGGGAAATCCCTGAACGTTATATACCCTTTGCTGCATTGCGCTGACAACCGGAGTTTGTAAAGCCCAGCCGGTACTGTTGCTGGCAGGCGCTGTTGGTTGCTGCTGTCGTTCGCAGCCGTCATACAGCTCCTTGCGGCCGCGCTGTGCTTGGCCTTCACATTCTTTTTCAAGGAGACGAGCTTATGAACCAGCACCGGCTGCTTGTGCTAAGTGGCGAAAATCAAAGCTACCGCAGCTTGTTGCAGTCTGCCGCTCTGCCGGGGTTGGAACTGCTGCCGGACTTACCGGACGACCAAGTACTGCCGAGCGATACGTATGCCATGCAGGGCGCAGTGCCGCCTGCCGATATCTGGCTGGCCGAACCGGCTCCGGCTGCCGCCTTGTTGCGGGCCGGCGCCAAGCCGGCCTGGCTGCAATGCTGCTTTGCCGGCGTGGACAAGCTGATGACCGCCGACTTGCCGCATGATTACCGGCTAACCAACATCCGCGGTATTTTCGGTCCGCTGATGCGCGAGTATGTTTTTGCTTTTTTGCTGGCTCAGCTTCGCCGGGTGGACGAGTACCGGCGGCAGCAGCAGGCCGGGTTGTGGCGGGAGCTGCCGGCGGCCAGTCTGCGCGGCCGCACTATGCTTATTCTGGGCACCGGCAGCATCGGAGCGCATTTGGCGGCCAGCGCCCGCCACTTTGGCATGCATGCACAGGGCGTTAGTCTGAGCGGCAGAGCGGTGGCGGAATTTGACCAGGTGTACCCAGTCGGCCAACTGGATTCCCTGCTGCCCGGGGCCGATGTGGTGGTCAGCGTACTGCCGGCCACCCCGGCTACCAGCCAACTATTAGACGCCCGCCGCCTGGCTTTACTGCGCCCGGCGGCTGTGCTCTTTAACCTCGGCCGCGGCAACGTGCTGGACTACGCGGCACTACTGACCCAACTGCGGCGTAACCCCCGGCAACAGGCAATTCTGGACGTGTTTCCGGAAGAACCGCTGCCGCCGGACAGCCCCTTGTGGTCCTGCCCGAATCTGACTATCACCCCGCATGTGTCTGCACCAAGCATTCCGCAGCAGATTGTGGATATTTTCGCGGCCAATTACCGGCGTTATCTGGCTGGGCAGCCGCTTGACGGCGAAGTGGATTTTAGCAAAGGTTATTAAGGCGGTGCGCCGGCCCCCATCTGGCCGCAAGGCTTTCCCGGCCGCTCAGCCGCTACACCCCCCGCAGCCAGGCCCCCGCAGCCAGGCCCCCGCAGCCAGGCCCCCGCAGCCAGGCCCCCGCAGCC
>Ga0180007_10004879_pt1 | contig 13982 bp, 16 predicted proteins | sample MM_PC_MetaG_FD_121122 | JGI IMG/M metagenome (GOLD analysis project Ga0180007, IMG submission 121122) | Groundwater microbial communities from the Aspo Hard Rock Laboratory (HRL) deep subsurface site, Sweden - MM_PC_MetaG | ecosystem: Environmental > Aquatic > Deep subsurface > Groundwater... | reverse complement strand
TCGTATCCAAGTTTTGAATTCTTTTGTGTTGACTAATCGTTTAAACGCGATTTGTTTATTCTTGTATTGACTTCGTTCCTCTCTTGATTCTGCTACAGCACCACTAGGGGGGTGTTTTATTCTGACACCAGAGCTAGTCTTGTTTTGATGTTGTCCACCTTTACCACCAGATCTGAATGTTTGAATTATTAAGTCGTCTTTTGTTACTGAGAATAATTTTTCTTTCATTGTTTCACCTTATGTGGTTCTCTTCCAAGAAGGACCTAATTCTTTTACTTTTTTCACGATTCTCATAGTTCCGACGATGTCGTGGTCAACTGCAATGCCCTGATTTACTAACATATCACACACTTTTTTAACATCTTTAGACCCAGACGCCTTAATATTTTTCCATTTTTTTGCTGGGCGTGTAACTATATTAGCATCATGGAATATTACAATACAATCTTTGTTTAACATAGGCCAACAATTAATCACATCATTATAAACCCCAATAAATTTATGATACCCATCTATAAATGCTAGATCAAAATTCTTATCCGTTTTGAATGTTTTTGAATCATGTTCTATTAGTTCCAAACAACACTTTAAAGCCGGATGATCAAAAAGTTTTTGTGGAAATTTTTCATTCCGAGTTTTGTTATCTACACTAACTAATACCCTACCCGTTGAATTGGGATATAATCCATACAGTAAGGGACATGTACTTCCACCCCACCGTCTACCTATTTCTAATACATTACCTTCACATACTTTCGAATACTTATATAAAGCAGCACCTTCATCAAAATCATGCGATGCGACGTTTCTGTTATGATAATTACAATCATACAAAAATACCAAATCGCTGAAATCAAAACTCAACTTCTCGAATATTTTATTTTCCATATTTAGACTCCTCGTAGTTTTTAATCATGGTCCAATACATTCAGACCACCTTTTACTATTATCCGGTTTTATAAGTTTCAATAAAATAGTTCTTCCATTTTTTATTTGTTCACCATGTTTAACGATATACCCACAATTTTTAATTTTATGTTTCCACCACAACTCATCTTTAACCGTCAGGTGTAAATTATTTCCGTTTTTATCTAAACCTTTAGATTCAGTCAGGCATATAGAGTATATAAACACTTTACCTACTCTAAACATCTCTTTCAGTACTACATCTATATACTTTTCGGGAATATGTTCCAACACATCTAAACAGAAGACATAATCAAACTCATTATCTTTAAACGGTAACGTTTCGGTCAAAGACCCATGTATAAACGTTACGTTAGAATCTTTGTTGTTAGAAATATTTTTATTTATTTGATACGATGCGACATCTATACCGGTATACGTTTTGAATTTTATATACTTTCTAAGTGTTGAATGACCACAACCGCAATCAAGTATAGATTTATTCTCTGTTGATATATGATCTTCCATTTTATCACAAACATCTCGTACTGGTCCATCAGGCCATTTTTTCTTATTATACAAATAAGAATATCGATCATCTTCTCTTTTTATATAATTACTCATAATTTAACATTGACCTTTATTTTTTTCTAATATTAATCTCTCCGCCATTCTAATAAAACTCATTTCCTTATGAATTCGTTCTTTTTCTCTTCTAATATATTTAATTCTTTTTTCCCACTCATTGTTTTTTATACTTTTCATTATTATATTGTACGCTTCTTCAGGTCTAGATAAATTCAACCTTATATAACATCGTTTATCTATAAATTTATCCAGATTTGAGCAACCGCAATAAAAAGTTAAACATTCACACATTAAAGGTTCAATTATCTTTTCAGTAAAATAATTACACTCATCCAAACATTCGCATTGAAACACATATTTATAAGGTAAATATGCATTAAATCTATATTCATAAAAACCATTAGTCTTGTTAGATATATAAGAATGATCAAAATTAACATATTTCGATATGGTGCTATAATCAACGGGTGGTATATTTGTAAAAGATTTAGAATTTTCTATGTATTTTTTATAAAATGCGACTCTCTGTTTTTGTAATAGATATTTTTTCTTACCTGATAATATAGATATAATTACATCGGAATCTAACTTATTTATGTTGTTGAACTTATAAACTGGAATTACCATATTATGGTATCTCTTTATATCAAACACATGAAAAAAATCTTTATATTTAGGATTATAGAATTCCGAACTCTTTTTATCCCAGTTCAACCTTTTTTTATAAGCCTCGTTCTGAAACAAAATAGTTCTCTTTTTATCATATTTATAATAAGGGGCATATCTTTTACTTACAGGTTTTCTATTATTATTAATAGTTCTATTTATTAGTAATAAATAATCATAATCATTATTCGTTACTATTTCAAACTGTTTGGGTTCTCCATAATAACACCTATCATAATACATTTTCAAATCATCTTCCTTAAAATAGTAATAATGCGTCGGTATTCTAATTTTTATCATACTGTATATTACCATCCTCTATAAAAAATTTCCAAGGTAACCCTAGATCCAATTCACCGTAAGTCCATTGTTGGTACGCCAACCAGTTAAACCACTTGGTTCTATTTGGAGTTGGTAAATCGGTTAAAAATGAATTAATATCCAAATTATAACCTTCATATAAATTGGAAAGATAACATTTCATTACAGGAAATGTTGGTATACCCAACATAATAGATTTAAAGTTCAAACTACCAGGGTATGATATCATCCCCACCGCGTCATTTAGATACTTATCAGACCCAACATCGAACTTACAGTTAAATTTAGAAAACTCTTCTATTTTACTAGCATCAGAATATTTTAATTTGCGTCGCACTTCTACTGGATGGGAACACATTATTACTTCAAACCCTTTATTTATACACGCCGATATACACTCGGAAAATCGTTTAATGTTTAGTTGGTTATTATAATATATAGCATCTGTATTATAAGATATTAAAATTAATTTTTTATTATTTACTCGCCAAGGTTTTACCTCGATATTTTCTTTTTTTATGAATTTGCCCCATCTATCGCCAGGTAGAGATTCGTATTTGCTTCCTACACAGTTAAGAACGTTTGCTATAGATAAATATACATTATCTCCATATCGGACCCTATTAAAATCTAATGGTCTCATAAAGGAATCAGATATTAATAATTTATTACTACCTATTATTTTAGGTTTTATTAATATATCCCTAACACAATTCCACCCGCATAATACATATAACGCAGCATCGTATTTCTTAACTTTACCACTTTTTTGCATAGTTTTTGTTATTTTATATAATTTTGTTGTATGCCCAAAATCTTGTATTGGTTTAAAGAACCTCTCCATCGTATTAAATATTCGTTTATTATTTTTATAATAACCTACAACCTTCATGCTACACCTCACTCATCGGGACTATACTTAGATCTTTTATCTGACTTTGTATATTTAGGATCCCACCTACGGATGGATTCTTTAGTTGTTGCTCCCCTACCATATCTATCTACGCTAAAACACAACCCATTGTTTACTAACATATATGTATACCCTCTATTATAATTTCTATCTCTTATGCTCATAGTTTGTACAGATGACAATGTGTATTCGTCTACATCATAACCTTTAAGTACATTTACCCAATGTTGGATAGTAGAACATGTCATACATGCAGTACTACCACCCATCCATTTCGTTTTATTTTTTAAATTTGGATAGTAATTACCATCTGATAATGTATTCAAATGTAAACCCGACACGTGGTCAACACAACCAGAAAAAATACCGTATCTCAACCCAGTATTCGAATTTGTTTTATTATAATATTTATCCATAGTTTTAATCATAGAATTTATAAATCCAGATTTAAAACCATGGTCGTCTTCCATCCAACATATATATTTTGGATTATATGAATTCTGAGCGAACTCTAAACATATATTTAACGTCACTGCAACACTCATAAGACTAGTTACCATTAAATGCATACAATTATACTGCTTTTCCAATGATTGTAACCATTCAATCTTTTCTTTATATTTAAACGTATTTTCTCTAACAATAACTTTATTTCCTGTAGATTTAGCTTCATTTAATACAGTTGGTAATGTTTTTTTAACTATATCGAGACTACCTATAGTTGGAAATATAATTACAAACTCACTCATTATATATTCTCCTATGGATACAACTCCTTATGTTTATATAAAAAATCTAAACAGTCACCATTATCAAACTCTTTTAAAGTCCAATGTCTATACGATAACCAGTTTACCCACCAATCTCTATCGGGTGTAACTCTGTGCCCAATATTATAACCCCTCCCAACCATTGGAGAAGCAATAGTATCCTCAATTGTAAAAGTAGGTATTCCACATATAACAAATTTAGATCCTACTTTACCACCATATGATATGGACGCATAAATATCATTATAATTTATGCTATCCGATCCCATTTCTATTTCATCGCATAAATTTCCAAAACAATCATTTATAGCCGTAGTCTTCCTCTTCGGGTTGTTACAAGCGGGGTGCATTCTGAAAATTGTATAATATCCTTGTTCTTTGATATTAGTTATGATTTTTCTATACACATCTGGTTTATAAACTAAATCGTAACTATACCCAAACTGGTGAGATATAACTACTTTATTGCCATTTTTTCTCCAAGGTGAAAGTTTAAACGTATTCCCAAATAATGATAACCTATTGTTTGGTAAAGTTTTATCATAATTTCGATTACAAAAATAAGCAGATTGCGGACCTCTAGTAAATACCAATCCATAATATTTAGAATAATCAGATATAGTTTTTTTCCTTTTTCGGACCAACCCATCTGAGAAAAAAATAAGTTGTTTATTTAATTTTTGTAACATTAATAATTCATTTAAATTCTCAACGCTAAACTTCCAAAACATAAATATAATTATATCGAATTCGGCTGTATCTATTTTTTTATTAGCAGACCTTTTAATACTAATTTCATATTTATTAAACTTACCAAAACCGTTAGATATAACACCTAACATATAATCTAATATGTATTTATTTCTACTATTACCACTAACAACAATTAATATTTTTTTCTTATCTGATTTATACACAATCATGCTATTCTTTTACCTGTTTCTAAATAATTGTATAATCCGAAAGGTGAACCTAAATCGTTAAACAATTTGACTTTCCTACTTAAAACATCTACATTGTTGTTTATTAACGTATTATACATATACGAAATATAATATTCATCAAAATCACAATTATCAAACGTTTGAATATAGGTTTGTTTATATTGAGCTACAGATTCAAAATAATACAAACCAGTTGAAATATAATTAGTAGGATATTCTTTTTCATTGATGTGTTTTACTTTTCCATTTTGTACATTCAAATAACTATAACTTCCAGACTCGTTATTTCTATATACATAATCTATAAATGGATTATCAGGTTCACTTAATAAATATTTTTTAAGTTCTTCTCTGAAGTCCAAATAAAAGCAACTATCACAGTTGTGTATTAAAACACCACAATTATCATTTTCACTTTTCATGCAATCTATACCGCGTAAAACAGTTTCAGCTTGACCCGATGTTACACTACTAACAAAAGTAATATGTATGTTATATCTACCATAATGTTCTTGTATATAATTAGAGATATTACATTTTCGTTCATGCTCTTCTAGACATACAAATACAATCGTTTTAAACATATCTAATGGTAAACTATCAACTGATAGTTTAAACATTGGTTCGCCCATAACAGATATAAGTGGTTTTGGATTTCTAAACCCCACAGACTGAAATCTGTCTCCTACACCAGCCATTGGAATAATAAGAACAAATTCTTTTTGTTTGGGTTTATTAACGTGTATCGCTGACTCCCATCCAACACCTCTAATAGTCGCCTCGTGTGACGTGGGTAAATTAGACCCATCACGTTTTATATCATTCCAATTAGTAAATCTGAACGCATTATCGTCAATATATACATCGCCCCAAGGCTTTCCAAAATATATTTCATCATATTCTACATAGTTAGCATTAAGCCATTCTAACGTATCAAGCCCGACATTTTGCATGACTTTTCCTACATTACCACCCTGCGTTACCATATTACGAGCAGTTTGAATGATGATATAATGTCCATTTCTTCGTAACTCACGTATTTTATCTATAGCTCCTGGTAACGGATCTACCTGACTGTACGCCTGATCTTTTCCTTTTATTTCACATATGACCCCGTCTAAATCAATTACAATTTTCATTTTATATCACTCCTACGTCTGAGAGAATTTTTATCCCATTTACAAACAACCCACATTGTCTAAATACATCTTCTTTATGCAATGGAAGCATTGATAAAAATAAAGTGCTTTCTAACACTCGCATGTCTGTATAAGATAATAAAGATTGGAATTTTTCTTTAAATAAATATTGAATTGATTCTATTTCTTTATCTAAATTGAATTCGATATCAATATTATTAATACTATTATATCTTAAGTTATATCTATTCTGTAGAATAAAATCGTACAGCCCAAATACAGAATGAGATAACTTTGCTATATCATACCTTGTATCACCGAAATTTCCTAACGTACTTCCAAACTTTCCTCTAGGATCTACAAATTTAAACTCATGATCGTTTGACTCAGATATAAGAATATTAGAAAAACACATATCCCCATGAATATAATTAAACTCTTTACAATCAACTAATATATTATTAATATAATCGTATATAAGTAATATTATTTTATCTATATTTGGATAAACCTTACCATTTATAACCAAAGCGTTAAAGTTAAAAAATTGCCTAAAACTATCGCTCTCCATATACGTTTCTAATCTATAAACCAATTTATCTTTAAACATATACATCATATCGTCTATGTTTGATTCTATACTCTCTTTACTAAAATCATCTATTACATGTAGAATATTGTCAAACATATCAGACCAAAACGGTAATGTTTTTTTATTGTTAATATATAAGTCCGATAGTCTAAAAGACGGGTAATAATCCAACACTAACTTATAATTGGTTTTATTTGCTATTAGTTCTATAAAATTAACGAAATACTTTTCAAATCTAGGTGATAAATTTTTATAATATAATGACTCTTCAAACAAAGAATCATCAGCTGAAATTTTTTCAACTATCCCATTACATATTTGTAACTCATTGAAATATCTACATTTAATAGACATCTTACACATTAATCCTATCTCTACTAAAATAATATTCCCACATACAACCATCCTGTATTTCATTGCTATCCCAATGACAATAACTTAACCATTTAAACCATTGTTCTCTGTCTGGCATCCTCGGAGAATTTAACTTACAAATATCTTTCTCACTAACCAAATCGGCCATATTATAATTACAAGTTATTGACGGAACACCATATATTATTGATTTAGAAGGAGACTTTCCACCATAAGATACAGAACAAGAACACCCATATAAAGACGAATATAAGTTGGTTGGATTTATATTTGTATCTTTTATTATAAAACCATAATTTTTCAACTTTTCTATGTAGTCGGAATTATATTTTTGGTGTGGCTGCGGTCTGAATATTACTCTTCTACCCGAATTAAAACACTCCTTATATATATTATCATAAAATGGTTCTTTTGATTTTCCATCCCACGTTGGGGTCTTATAATGAAAGATTAATATTTTATCCTTAGATGTGTTTATCCATGATCTTACAGAATAATCTCCCACAAAAAATTTTTTAATTCTAGATGTATCATACGTATCAGATTCATATTTACAACCAAATTTTGTAAAATGCGTACCATTTATAAAAACGCACATATTGGGATTCAAAGATTTATTATAAAATAGCCCAGATCCTAACACTATTAACGAGTTACCACTTTTTATAAAAGGTTTAAATAAACAATTATATATGTGTTCGTTGTCTACACCTAAAGATATTATTAAATTGTATTTTCTATAATCTTCCTTTTTATATTCATTTTTATATACACACGTATAATCAAATTTTCCTAAATATTTAATAAGTGGTTTTGAGAAGGCAACTAATTTTTTAATATAAGACTTTCTACTTGTAGTAAGAAGGACGTGTTTCATTTATTATCAACCTTGGATAAAAACGTTTTGTTGAATTTGAACTTTCCATCATTTAACAACTTTCTTATACTTTTGAGCGGACTATTTTTTATTTTTTTAACCGTCGATGTTTCTAAAATATCGCTATGTGTTAACAATAACGAACATAACGTTTTTCTATCCAACCCTCCTTTTTTAGACACTATGGATAATGTAGTGTTGCTGCGCCTATGCCAATAATATGATTCTGGTAGTATATCGCATTTATATCCGTTTATAACAAATTTGAATGAAAAATACCAACTTTCCCAACGATTAGATTCCTCGTGATGACACCCCACTTTTTCCCAACAGTTCTTTGTATACATAAAATTACCGGATGAGAATGGATTATCGAACGATTTTAATATATCGTTAACTCCATACTGATTTTTATCAAATTTTCTGACGTGTCTCTCTACTATCTTATCACCGTGATCGAAATAACGTATTTTCTGAACTGCTAACATACTACATTTGTTATCTAAAAAGTAGTTAAACATACGTATAAGTAAATTATCTGGTAATACATTATCAGAATCCATATTAAATATAACATTACCTTTACTATTATTTATCCCTATATTTCTACTAGCGGGACACCCCACGTTATGTTTGTTATTTATGTATGACCACCGTTCGTTATTAACACAACACTTTTTTATAATTTCTAATGTATCATCAGTAGAACCATCGTTTACAAATATAACCTCGTGGTTAAAATCACCCTGTCTCCTTAAAGAATTAATACAATCTTCTATGTAAATTTCAGAATTATAACATGGAATCACAACCGATAGCAAACTAACCATTTTTTATAACCTCTTTATGAGTACTAAATACGTGCTCTAATGCTTCCCCGGACGATATTTCATCAAGTGTCCATTGTTGATATGCGGCCCAATTTAACCATTTGGATCTATTAGGTTTATCGGGATTAACTATAAACTTATTTAAATCTTTAGTTATATTTAAAGGATCAGTTATATTCTTATCGGTGTAATAACATGGAACACCATTAATTATAGATTTAGATACTAGAGTACCACCCGTTATTACCAAACAATAAGCATTATTTAAATATTTAAATGAATTATTAACCATCTTGCACTTACTATATTCATAATTTTTAGAATAAATTTTATAACTAGGCCTGTTCCTAAAACTCAATATAATATTTCTATTAAATTTTTTACACTCATCTATTAATTTTTTAGTTTCTGGAAGTTGTGATACACCATTAAAATTATCAGCATTGCGAACTCCTATTAAAATATGACCGCCCTCGTTATTTCTCCAGGGGAATACTTTTATATTCATTTTGTTTTTTACAATATTCCATCTAGTTGGTTCGATATTATCTGAATAATTATAGTTGGTGTGTGGTTGACCTAAACAAACACCCCAATAATTTGCAAATTTAGTTTTTCTATTGATAGGTCTTATTGGCGGATCATATATAGTCAAGGTTTGAGCGTTATGCTTTTTAATAATGTCCGCTAAATATCTGGGCCACCCTATACATATAAACGCATCATGATTTATTAATATATTATTTTTTCTAATGCAATCCTCTATACACATTTTACTAAGGATAGAGTCTACACTTACTTCTCTACACTTGTGTCCTAGTTTGGACAATCCAATTTTTAACCTATCATAAGCATTTAAATTTACATCTTTAATCTTCTTATCATATATAAATATAAATTTCACATCAATTGACCATCCGTTATTAACTTTTTAACATTATAAAAAACTTTAGTTTTATAATCTTTTAAATCCTTAAATTTAATGCCATTTATAATTCCTAGTTTACACTTATAGTCTTTAGGATCTATATAATATCTTATTTTTTTATCGAACATCTCTTTTAATACAAACACCGTATATACTCTACCATCTACAAACCCCCACACATCTAATCTTCTATTAACGCATAAATACACAGCATCAAAATTTGCAGTTCTACCACCACTAGTAGTTCCACTTAACATGGATGGGCCATCAAACCAACCGAAATCATACTGCCGTTTTGGAACATCTTTATATCTATACCCACAAAACATCATATATGAATCAAAATATCTATCTGATAGTACAAAATCAACATACTCTTGCAAATACGATGGTAACAACTTTTTAGACATGTCTAAATACTCTGGGTGTTCTTCCATAGAAGTGACTCTACCTTTTACACCCGTTATTTCATATAAAACATGTAGCGCATGTGCCATTACTAGTGTAGATATACCTGTACCAGCTTCATATATTTCTTTAAATTTATTATTTATAATATTTTTATATAACGTACAATAATCAGTTGGGTTACACCCCGTAGATTTAGTTTTACTTTTATAATCTTTTAATTCTTCTAATAATTTTAGTGGTAAATATTTATTTATTTTTTCGCCATTGTATATTTTCAATACTGTTTTATTTTGCATAATTAATTACCTCCTCTAATTTGAGACCGAATGGACATACATATATTTAGATTAATCGTTTAACAGTTCTATTGGAATATCTAATTCACCATCTTCTTCAAGATCATTGATTAGGTTTTTATAATCACCTTTATGTTTAATTTTTAAAAGATTCTTTACTATAGGTTGTATTATACCCAATACACAACTATTCGTTTTGTCTTCATATAAGATAACATGTTTTCCAAATAACTTCTTCATCACATAAATCGTACTATATCTACCATCAATTAAAGCGGCAGTGGGTTTTTTAGAAGCATTATTTAACAGAATATATATCAAATCGAAGTCAAAACAATATTTTCCCTTCTTTTTATCTGTCTTGAACTCGGGCCCATCAATCCAACAAAAATCATAATACTTTTTAGGCGTCTTTTCATATCGCCTTCCTCTAAATATAGCATAATGGTCATACACACAGGGGGAAAGTATATAGTTTATATAAGGTTTTAACATATTAGGCGTTTTAGAAACATTAAAATCATAATATTTAGGAATTTCTTCCATGGAATCTACAACTCCAAAAATTCCGTTCTCTTTATGATTTAAATATAAGGCATATGCTATTACGATAGTGCTTACACCCGATCCACATTCTAATATACTTGTATATTTATTCTTTCTTATGTTGTGAAATAATGTTATATAATCAAAATTTTCGCACCCTGTGGAGATGGTGGTGTAAGAACACAATATTTTTTTAATTTTAGTATCTGAATCATTTATTATATTCTTATCTTTTGGAATTTCTAATTGTTTAAATTTATATTTCATTTTTTATATCCACCATATATTCAAAAGATAATCCTTCTCTCATTTCATCTATAGTCCATTGTTGATATGCGACCCAATTTAACCACGGTTGTCTATTAGGTTTAGGGTTATTACTTAAAAACTCATCAATCGTTATATTTTTCATTAAAGGTGTTGTTATATTACCTTCATATGAAAACGAAGGTATACCATTTATTATACCTTTAGATACAGACGTTCCCGCACAAGATACAATACAATGTAAATTATACATATTGTTTTCCAATCCAACGCACTGGTAACAACCCTTAAATTTAAACTTCCTGCATTTGGGCCTATTACATATAAAAACTCTTCTTTTAGTTTCTAAACATTTAAAAGCTAAATATTTATATATTTCTAATCTGCTATTACCATAAAAATCATCATTTGGCTGATACACTAATAATATATTACTACCTTCAGACCAAGGTTTAACTTGTAGATTATACTTGTATTTTAAATTTATCCACCTTTTATTATTTAAGTTTTCATCATAAACATAACCTTTATGAAAATCGTCCCAAGTTACACCATAATAATCATCTAATTCTCTATTTAACTTTCCTAACGGTCTAATAGGTGGGTCGTATATTCTTATTCTGGGTATGTCGTTAAATAATTCTAAAATATTTACAATTTCATTTCTACAACCATATGATACTAATATGTCAGCATATTTTAGTTTATATAAATTATAAATATCATCAACATTTATTAATTCTACACTATTCCCTTTATTATAACACCCCTCCACAAAAGATTTTACTAGTAACGTTCTTCGTTCACCATTCTTATTAGAAAAAATACCAACTACATTCATTTTTTAATACTCATCATATAATCAAATGCTAAACCTTCTCCTATATCTGTCATGTGCCATTGTTGATATGCTATCCAATTGAACCATGGTTGTCTGTCAGGCAGAGGGGGGTTTTTTACAAATTTATCAAAATCTCGCTCTATTCGCATAGGATCGGTTATGTTTGGTTCATTTCCAAAAACAGGAACTCCCGCAAACAATGCTTTAGATGCAGTGGTACCCCCCGATGATACGAAACACCAGGCACTTTCCAATTTTGCCTTATCTATACCTTTTACTACTCTACACCCAAGTTTCTTCCACTCAGCAACTTCATCTAATTTTACTTGTTTTCCGCTTTCTACCGGAGATGTACATATAATAACCGGTCTTCCTGAACCAACACATCGTTTTATTACTTTATCGTAAAACGGTTTTCTAGATTCTCTATCAAACCCCAAGTTAGGTTGGTGTGCTATTACAATATGATTACCCTTTTTTCTCCAAGGTTTTATTTCTATAGAATAAAACCTTTTAAGTTCTTCCCATCTATCCGGAGGTAATTCCGAGTTATAAATATAACGACCATGCGGTCTAAACCAACAACAACCCCAATAATTATTATGCCCCCTTACAAATTTATAACTGGGTCTTATCTGTGGATCAAATAGTACTATATTCGGAATCTTATAATGATGTATAATTCTATTTACATACGATGCCCACCCAGAAGACACTATTAAATCCGAACCTTTAATATTACATTTTTCAAGTCCAGTATGTTTAGTTACTGAATATATTTTAGTTTTATGACCTCTAGATTCAGCACCTATCAAAAAGTTTTGAACCATCTTGCGTAATCTGCTACTTTTTCTTTTGGGAACTAAACCAACGATGTTCATTTATCCAATCGCTCCTTTATGTTAATTATTTCTTATTAATTCTATCTTTTATCCACTTATTACTATTTAACAGACGTAGTGGTAACGTTTTTCTGTTACGTGTGCCGTGCCATCCAAATTGTCCAGAATATGGTATTCTTTCAGCACTAAATTTATTAGCCAAATCGGTGGGTGCAAACGTAAAACCATTATTCATTATATATCTTCTATTTTTTCTACATATGAACATATCTTGATTCAAATAATCATCGTTAGTTAACTGATCTAAAATGTATTTATCTGTACCTAAAAATTCTAATAATCTCCTACTGCGTATGCTAAACCCCCCATTACCAACTACCATCTTGTTCTCATCTATTACATCGGATAACCCCTTCCATCTCGCACTAGACCTTCTAACCTTCCACGATGCTCCAATATAGTCATATTTTAAAAATTTATTACTCCACTTGGTATAATCTAAAACATAACCATCCCATTCTATGAACAATGCAAAGTCCGTATCTACATATTTATATATATCAGAAATTAGAAAATTGGATACGTTCTCATACGAATCTACTTTATCATTATATGAAACATCTATATTATTTACATTTAAACATTTATTTTTACATTGTCCCGTTGTTATCAATTTAATAGATTCGAATTTAATATTTTTTGATGATTCGTTTAGTGCATATATAGTTCGTTCGGGGTCTAAAGAGTCAACACTTAACAACGTAACATTATTTAAATATAACATGCTATCCCACCCCCAACTTATGCAAATAAAATTCAAATTGATTTTTAAATGCAATGTCTAAATCGCTCTTGCATACATTATCAATTACCCCAACACCAGCCCCTTCTATACCTACAAATCTAATCTTTTCACCAAATAATTGTTGA
>Ga0180007_10004878_pt1 | contig 13983 bp, 13 predicted proteins | sample MM_PC_MetaG_FD_121122 | JGI IMG/M metagenome (GOLD analysis project Ga0180007, IMG submission 121122) | Groundwater microbial communities from the Aspo Hard Rock Laboratory (HRL) deep subsurface site, Sweden - MM_PC_MetaG | ecosystem: Environmental > Aquatic > Deep subsurface > Groundwater... | reverse complement strand
TTGTAGTCCGCCAGGAGGGCGTCGATCAGGTCGACTGGAAGTGGCTTGCGTGCGGTCATGTCGTCTCCTTGTGGGGTCGATTATCGACAACTGACCGTTTACACAAAATATTTTACACCCCCTGGGGCCAACCTGCTCATAGAAGTACTGGAGGAAGAAGCGCTCCAGAACCCGCTGGTAGAATATCTGAATCCTAAAACATGCTATTACGCAAAAGTCGTCTGGAAAAAAAACCTACCCAATTCAAACGCCGAGTTCGGCGTTGGGTTGCGCTACCTTTCCTCAGCCCCTCCGGAAAGTTGAGGTTGCGCGGCTGTTTTGGCCCCTTACGGGGCCTTTTTTATGCCTTGCGCGCCGCCAATTCCGACTTGCGTCTGGTCAGATCCTCAAAGACGGCCATGGCCGCCGAAGCTCCCTCACTGACAGCCGTGACGATCTGCTGAACCCCACCGGTAATGTCTCCGGCCGCATAAATGCGCGGGATGCTGGTGCGGCCCTGTCTGTCGACGCGGATATAACCGCCGGGCTCCTGTGCCAGACCCAGATGGGACACGGCCTCAACATTCGGCACGATGCCGATGGCCAGAAAAACTCCGTCTACCGGGACACGCTCTGTTTCGCCGGTCTTGACATGCCTCACGCTTATGAACGTAAGCGTCTCTTTTCCGCCGATCTCCTCGACAACGCTATTCCAATGCACGGGAATCTCCTCCCTGAGCACGGAATCGACAAGGTGCTGTTCAGCCCTGAAGCTGTCGCGGCGATGCACGATGAATACGTCCACACCCAAGTTCTTCAGGTGCAGGGCGTCGGTCAGGGCGGTGTTTCCGCCGCCGACCACGGCAACCTTTTTGCCCTTGAACATGAACCCGTCACACGACGCACAAAAGGATACGCCCTTGCTCATGAAGCGGTCCTCACCGGGCACGTCGAGCTTCTTCCAAGACGCACCCGCCGCATATATGACGGCATCCGCTACATATAACAGGTCTTGGGTCAAAACCTCCAGGTTCCTGCCGACCTTGATCTCCTCGACTGTCTGGCCGGTGATGACGTCCACGTACTGTTTGGCCTGTTCGTGGATCATGTCCATCAGCATCTTGCCGCCGATATTGATAAAGCCGGGATAGTTCTCCACTTCGGGGGTGATGCTGACCAGACCGCCGACAATGCCTTTTTCCAGCACCACGGCGTCAAGGCCTGCGCGTTTGGCGTAGATTCCGGCCGTAAGCCCCGCAGGTCCGGAGCCGATGATGACCACGTCGTGATAGCTTGCATCTGCACTGTCTTTCCCGCTCCTTTCCTCCGCCATGTCCTTGGCAGCCTTGAGCGTCACGAGTTGCAGAACAAAGGCCAGCTCCGACTCCATGCCCACGGTGGACAACTTTTCGTCGTCATAAACCGTGTGCGGGATGGAGCCCACGGAGTACTCTTCCGCGTACTCCGGGTTTTCCCCGGTCTCGACACATTCGACACTGACCAAAAGCGGTTTCTCGATGGCCGTCTTGATGGCGTTGACGCATTGCCCGGGACAATACGGGCAGGTCGGGCTGACGAAAACCTTGACCTGGCGGGGCTCCTGCAACTCCTGCAGCAGCTCCTTGCTGCGCTCGGACAAGAAGCTCTGGCCCGTGGAGGCCATCATCAGGGCGTGCAAAAAGGCCTGCCCTTCCTCGCCGGCCGGAGCTCCGGTAAAACGAATGGAATATTTTTCGGGTGCGATGAGCAGCGTCGGGAACCGCTGCACGCCAAACTTCCCGTTGGCCTTTTCGTCTGCGGAATGCAGGTTGAGCGTAATCTTGTCGGTGAGGCGAACAAGATCCTTCATCAGATTGTGCGCGAAGTCGGCGTAGGCATCGTTCTGCCCAGGCTTCACGAATAGATGCACCGGCACGGCTTCCTTGAAATCCTTCAGATAGGAGGCCAAGGCCTTGCGCTGATCCTCAGGCAGGAACCATTCGTCTTTTTTATTGGGTTTGGTCATAAGAACCTCCGGAGAAAGAGTAACGAGGATTGCGATCTTCTCCTCTAACGTCTTATGCGAATTTGTCAAAGCGCGGCCAACGGTTGCGACGAATCGTCACGCGGGCCCCGGCTTTAAAAAAAGAGAATTTGAGGGAGGGTCACGGAAGAAGAGGCATGAAGGCCTTGCGCATCCGTCAAGACTTAAACAGGAAGAACCGAGGCATAGGCCCGAAGATAGGCGGCGTGCATCCCTGATGCATCATACGCCGCGACATCCATACTCCCTGCCGAAACGAGCTTTTCGCCCAGAGCAGGATCCTCCAGCAGGCGCTCAATTTGCCGCGCCAGAGATGCATTGTCGCCATTGGAGAAGACGAGCCCGTTGACCTCGTCGTGAACCAACTCAAGGTTGGCAGGAAGATCGGAGCAGACCACAGGCACGCCCGCAGCCCAGCCTTCCTTGACGACACCGCTCGAGCCCTCGCCATGAGCCGAAGGCACAACCAGAATGTCAAGGCTGGGCAGAACCAGAGAACTTTCGACCCGCCCTTTCCACGCGATGTGTTCTGAAAGACCCAGGCTTTCGGCCTGACGCTTCAGGTCCGTCTCCAAATCCCCATCGCCGACCACCCAGACCTCCGGCACATGCGTCAGCAGCGAGAGAGCCCTGAAAAACTGGGCATGACCCTTTTGTGGGGACAGAGCGCCGATGATGCCCACCCGCCCGAAGTTTCCGGGTTCCCGGCGGGTGTATCTGCCAAGCACGATGGCGCTGGGGATGATCGCTGTGCGGCAAACTCCGGCTCCGCGAACCAAATCCTCCACCTCCCGGCTGACACAGACCACCAGGGTTCCAATCCGGTATTTCCAGCGACTCCATCCCTGGCCGAGGGCATAGGACACCCGACGGGTATGGATCAGCGTCAGCTCCCGCCGGAAGATGTGCGCCAAGGCCCCAAGAGAGGCAGCGCGGGCATCGTGGGTGTGCAGGATGTGAGGTGAGGGAGGAAGTATACGGAGCAGCGCGGCCAGATTCAGGGGATGATAATCACGTCTGCGGGGCAGCACCGCAATCTTCAGCCCAAGCTCAAGGGCGGCATCAAGAATGGGCGCTCCCTGCGGCGCGGCCACGCACACCTGCATCCCTGCCTTGTGCTGTTCCGCTGCAAGATAGATGACCTGCCGTTGTCCGCCCCTGAATTCGCATCCAAGATCCAGATGCGTCACTCGTGTAGCCGCGAGCGCCGCCATCTGCCTGTGTGCCGCCAGACCTGTCATGCCCGCTGCAGCCGCTGGCCATGTGCATTGCGGTCCTCCACCAGCAACCCGCGCAAACGCAGGCTGACAGGGCCGGGGACTCCGTCGCCCACCACACGGCCATTGTAGCGGACCACGCCCACCGCGTCGATGCTCGTGCCCAGAAGAATGATTTCGCGGCAATCGTACAGCTCGGATTCGGGCACAGGGCGGGTGGCGACCGGCATGAAACCCTCGGCCAGGCTCATGGCCCGCTTCAGGGTGGTGCCCATGAGGGCGTTCTTGAGCTCGGGCACGACGAAAACCCCGTCCCTGTCCACCAGCACCGCGTTCTCCGTGGAGCCTTCGGCCAGAAAGCCGTCCCCGTCGAAGCAGAGGGGATAGTCCGCGCCCTGCTCCACGGCGTCCTTTTTCATCAGCACGTTGGGCAGGTAATTCACACTCTTGATCTGGGACATCCAGCCCTGCTTGGCCGGAATGCGCGTCCGCACGGCGCTGACCCCGCCAGTCCAGAAGGATTCTGGCTTGGGGACGAAGCGCTTGGCCGCGATGTACAGGCTTGGCTGCGGGCATTCACGGGTGTCGAGGGTGAAGCCGCCCGGGCCGCGGCCCACAAAGACCATGACATTGCCTTCGCTCGCGCCGCTGGCCAGGCAGACCTGCCGGATCAGGTCGTCCAGTTCGGCAGTGCTGATTGGCAAGGCAAGTTCGATGGCGCCGGCGGAACGCTGCAGACGCAGCAGATGTTCGTCCAGTTGATAGATGGCTCCGTCTTCAAAACGCAGCGCCTCGAAAACGCCGTCACCGCGGTGCACGAGGTGGTCATCTAGGGGTATGAGCATGAGGCGCGGATTGGTGAAAATCGCACCCAGCCGATGATCGTAGAAAGCCAGAAAATTCTCCTCGCCAGGGCGCGGGGTAGCCTGCAAACGTTCCCAAAAGAGCTGCTCATTTCCGATTTCAACCATCTTACCCTCCAGACGGCAAGCCGCACCTCATTGCGCGCCGCTCGCAAAACACGCCCCTATCCGTTTTTCGGTTCGGGGCGTGCGGACAACAAAAAACGTGTAGGAGCTTACAAAATGCGCAAAAGATCGCGTTCCAGGAGCACCTCCGCGATCTGGACGGCGTTCAGTGCCGCGCCCTTGCGGATATTGTCGGCCACGATGAACATGTTCAGCCCGTTCTCGATGCTCTCGTCTTCGCGGATGCGGCCCACGAAGGTCTCATCCTCGCCCGCGGCGAAAATGGGCATGGGGTAGATCTTCTCGCCCGGGTTATCAAGGACGCGCACGCCGGGAGCCTGAGACAGGATGGCGCGGGCCTCCTTGGAGGTGAGCTTCTTTTCGGTCTCGATGTTCACGCTTTCGCTGTGGCCGTAGAAGACCGGCACGCGCACCGTGGTGGCGGTGATCCGGATGGAATCGTCGCCCATGATCTTCTTGGTCTCAAGGACCATCTTCATCTCTTCCTTGGTGTACTCATTGTCCAGGAAGACGTCGATCTGGGGCAGGCAGTTGAAGGCGATGCGGTGCGGATAAACCGTATTGGTGGCTTCCTGGCCGTTGAAAAGCTGACGCACCTGATTTTCCAGTTCGACGATGGCCTTCTGACCGGTGCCGGAAACAGCCTGATAGGTGGAGACCACGACGCGCTTGATGCGGGCGACGTCGTGCAACGGTTTTAACGCCACGACCATCTGGATTGTCGAGCAATTGGGGTTGGCGATGATGCCCTTGTGCCAGGCGAGGTCATCGGGGTTGACCTCGGGCACGACCAGGGGAACGGCCGGGTCCATGCGCCAGGCGCTGGAGTTGTCGACCACCACGCAGCCAGCCTTGACCGCGCAGGGCGCGAATTTTTCGGACGTGGAACCGCCGGCGGAAAAAAGGGCCAGATCAACGCCGACAAAGGAATCTTCGGTCAGTTCCTGCACCGTCAGTTTTTTCGCGCCAAATTCCACTTTGGTGCCCGCGGAGCGCGAAGAGGCAAGAGCCCGCACTTCCGCATGGGGGAAATTCCGGCGAAACAACGTATCGAGCATCTCTCTTCCAACGGCGCCAGTCGCGCCCACCACGGCCACTACGGGAATCTTCTTCATCATCGCCTCCAAAATATGTTACTTCAGCCCATCCCTGCGCGAAAAATTCTTCCAGATATCCAGGCAGGTATCGGCTTTATTAAGAGTGTAGAGATGCACTCCAGGGGCTCCCCGGTCAAGCAGATTTCGGATCTGGCTCTTGGCGTAACCCAGCCCCAGCCCCCGCACCCCGCTCTCACCGTAGACCTTATGCACGTGCTCCAGATCGCGCATGTACCCTTCAGGCACGGAGGCCCCGCAAAAGGTCAGCATGCGCTGCAGGGCTCCAAGGTTCTGGACCGGCAGAATGCCCGGGATGATGGGCACGCCTATGCCCGCCGCCCTGGCCCTGGCCACGAAATCGAAATACCTGTCGTTATCGAAAAAAAGTTGCGTGATGATGAAATCCGCGCCGCAGGCAACCTTGTGCCGCAGGCGCTCCAGGTCGTCCTCCAGGCTCGGAGCCTCGGGATGCTTTTCCGGATACCCGGCCACGCCGATGGACAGCTCGGAGAAATCCTGCCTGATGAAAGAGACCAGATCGCTGCCGTGCTGAAACTCCTCGCTGTCCGGAGTGAAGGTGCTTTCGCCGCGCGGAGGATCGCCGCGCAGGGCGAGGACGTTCTCGACTCCGGCCTGGGCAAGACCTGACAGGAAGGATCCGATACGCGCCCTGTCGGCGCCGACACAGGTCAGGTGCGCCAACGGCTCAAGACCGTATTCCTGCTTCATGCGGGTCACGATCTCCAGCGTGTTGTGCTGGGTGCTCCCGCCCGCGCCATAGGTCACGGAACAAAACAGGGGGCCAAGATCGCGCAACTGACGCGCGACATCAAAAAAACCGGGCCACTGCGCCCGGTCCTTGGGGGGAAAGAACTCCAGCGACAGGAATGGTTCCTGTCGCTGGAGCAAGTGAGCTATGCGCACAAAAAACTCCCTGAACTTTAGGTTACTGTGTCGGCAATGGAGAAGATGGGCAGGTACATGCTGATGACCAGTCCACCCACGACCACGCCCAGAAAAACAATCATGATGGGCTCGATGAGAGAGGTCAGGGCGTCAACGGCCACGTCAACCTCGTCATCGTAGAAATCCGCGATTTTCGTGAGCATGGAATCGAGCGCGCCCGTGGTTTCGCCGATGGCGATCATGTGAATGACCATGGGCGGGAAGACACCGGTGTCATCGAGCGGTTCGGCCAGGCTCTGGCCTTCGGCGATGGATTTCTTGGCTTCGAGCACGCCCTTCTCTACGGTCTTGTTGCCCGAGGTGCGCGAGACGATGTCGAGCGCGTTCAAGATCGGCACGCCGCTTGAAACCATGGTCGCCAGCGTCCGGCTGAACTTGGCCACGGCGGCCTTGCGCAGCAGGGGCCCGAAGACGGGCAGGAAAAGGACCCAGCGATCGACAATGATCTGCCCTTTTTCCCATTTGTAGAAGAACTTGAAGGCGACGATAAAGGCGATGATGCCGCCCACCAGCAACATGAAATTGTTGATGACGAAATTACTCATGTTGATGACTATCTGGGTCGGCAGGGGAAGTGCGCCGCCGGATTCGCGGAACATCTGCTCAAAAGTCGGGATGACGAAGATGAGGATGACCGCGATGACCGCAACGGCCACGGTCACGACCACGCCCGGGTAAATCATCGCACCCTTGATCTTGGCTTTGAGCTTGGCGGCCTTCTCGATGTATTCAGCCAGCCGCAAGAGGACCTGGTCCAGAATACCGCCTGTCTCACCGGCGTTGACCATGTTGGAATAGAGCGCGTCAAAAATGTCGGGATGCTTTTTGAGGGCCTCGTACAGGGAACTGCCGCCCTCGATATCGTTTCTGACCGCGTAGAGTTTGCGGCGCAGCTTGGGGTTCTCGGTCTGCTCACACATGATCTGCAAGGCTTGCAAAATGGGCACGCCTGCATTGATCATGGTGGCGAACTGCCGGCTGAAGACGACCATGTCGCGATCGGACACACCGCCCTCAAGAAAGGTGCCTTCCAGAATATCCTTGGGTTTTGGCTTGACCCGGACATTGCCATATCCTTTGCGTCGCAGGATATTTTCGGCAAATTCAAGGCTTGGAGCGTCCAAATCCCCTTTGACTGATCTACCGCCGCGTGTTTTTGCCTTATAGATAAAGACCGGCATGAACGTCCTCCAGAAGTTGGGTCGGAAAAATACATAACCAATCGCTACCGCGAATCCGGTGGGGGTTCATCGCGTTTGCAGGCATGCGGAAAGTTCGGACAGAATCTCTTCGTCAGCCGGCAAAAAAGAATAACCCCGTGCTTCTTCACAAGTGATCCAGGCCAGCTCCTGACCTTCACGCGGCGTTGGTGCGCCGGAAAATTCAGTCACAAGATGAAAGAAGAGCCGAATTGCACGTCCTCTAACCTTTTTTTCCTTTACTTTCCAGAGGGAAAAAGCATCTATTGCAATGGATAATTCCTCTTCCAGTTCCCGGGCAAGAGCCTGCCCAAGCGTCTCTTCGGCCTCGACCTTTCCGCCCGGAAATTCCCAGAATCCGGGCTCGGACATGGAAAGAGATCGCCGGGCGGCCAGAAACCTGTCGTCGCGCACGATGATCCCGGCCACCACGTCAATGGCTCGGGCCGTCAAGCATCCCTCTGAATTTCAAGTTCCTGCAGCTCCTTTTCCAGATAGGCCAGATCCGACATCAAATCTTCAGCCCTGTTCTGCAAGGCCGCGAAACGCTGTCCCAGTTCGCGGGACAGTGACACGTCCTCATAGGTCGCCGGGTCAGCCAGCTGCGTCTCCAGCGTTTCCTGCTCGACCAGATTGGCTTCAAGCTCCGCTTCGAGCTTCTCGTATTTTTTGCGCAACGGTTTGAGCTGCTGATATATCCTGTTGCGCATCTCGGCCTGCTCGCGCTTCTTGAGCTTCTGATCGTTGCGCACCGCGCGAGTCATATCGGGCTTATCCAGTTCCTGCGCCTCGCGGGCCTTCTTGCGGGCGTGGAATTCATCAAAACCGCACTCATGCACCTCGATGCCGTCGGCATGCAGTTCCCAGATTTCGCTCACCACCTCGCTCAGGAGATAACGGTCATGCGCGACCACCAGCATGGTGCCCTGGTACGCCGAGAGCGCGTCCATGAGGGCTTCGCGGCTCTCCATATCCAGATGGTTGGTCGGTTCGTCAAGAATGAGGAAATTGGCCCGGCTGAGGAACAGGGTGCTCAGCACCAGACGGTTCTTTTCGCCGCCGCTCAGGTCTTCGACCTTCTTTTCCCAGTAGCGCTCGCCGAGCATGAACAGGCCGAGGGCGGACTTGAGCTGCAGGTCCGTGCATGACGGCGAAGCCAGGCGCTTGATCTCGGACATGACCGTGAAGGCCGGCCGTACGATGTCGGTCTGATGCTGGCTGAAGTACCCGGTGACGATGCTCGACCCCATGTTGATGTGGCCCTGGCTGGGCTTCAACTGACCGTTGATGAGCTTGATCAGGGTCGATTTACCCCGGCCATTGGGACCGACCAGTCCAATTTTCTGGCCGCGATAGAGGTTGAAGGACAGATCGGAAAAAAGGGCCGCGTCCGGAAAGGAAAAGGACAGCTCCACTGCGGACAGCACGGTTTGATTACCCCGCTCGGGCTCCGGCCAGCTGAAGGACAGGGTGCGGGCGCGGGTCTCGGGGGTCAGGGTCTGTAGCTCGCTTTGCAGCTTCCCGATCTGACCGAGCCTGCTCTGGGCCTGCTTGGCTTTGGTGGCCTTGGCCCGAAAGCGGTCCACGAAGGCCTGCTTCTTACTGATTTCCGTACGCAATTTTTCTGTTTGCCGCCGGATCTGATCGTTGCGCTCCGCGTTCCATTCCAGAAATTGGGAAAAATTGCCGTCGCGCAAAAAAGGCTTCTCCCCGCCAAGAAACAGCACCTTGTTTGCGACCCGGTCCAGAAAATAGCGATCGTGCGCCACAAAGACGAGGACGCCCTCGAAGCCCAGCACGTAAGATTCAAGCCACTCTACAGCCTCAAGATCGAGATGGTTGGTCGGTTCGTCCAGAAAAAGAATATCGGCCCCGGCCACCAGCACCCGGGCCAGCTTGGCCCGCTCGCGCCAACCGCCGCTCAGCTCGCCCACGGGGCGGGAAAAGACCGCAGGCGCAAAGCCCAGTCCGGACAGGATGGCGTGGGCCCTGTGCTCGGGGTTGTACCCGTACTGATGCTCGAGTTCCTCCTGCCGGTCGTGCAACCGGATCAGGGCGGCTTCGTCGTTCTGATCCAGAGCGGCACGCCACTGGGTCCAGAATTCCCCCCACGAGGGCAGCACCTCCAGCACATACTCCTGCAGGGGTTTGGCGAGATCGGCCGCACCCAATTCCTGCTGCACGAACCCGATCTGTGAACCCTTGGGCACGGTCACCTTGCCGGAGTCCGGCGAAGTATCACCGGCCATGATCTTAAGGAGCGTGGACTTGCCGCACCCGTTGGGACCCACCAGCGCAAGCCTGGTCCCGGAATGGACCTCCATGGACAGGCCCATGAAGAGATCCACTCCGGAATACGCCTTGGAAACAGCTTGGACAGTAATCTTGGACATTATTCCGCTTCGAAGAAAATGGACATCTGTGTCATAAGAGAAGTGACGGACTTGTTGAACATGTCTTCGGAGAAATCCGTGGCCACGAATTTGGTCTGCAGCATGAGGAACTCCTCCTGCTCTTCGCCCAGCGGCGGGGTGATGGTCAGGGACGCGCCGAGCAGGTCGCCGTTAATAATCAAAAGGTCCATCAGATCTTCCTTGCTGACCTCTTCGATGGAACCCAAAGACAGGGACACGGTCACCGTGGGCACATCAAGGGTGCCTTCGTTGGATTCCAGGGACAAAAAGCCGCTGGCGTCCTCGCCAAGTTCAAATCCCCAGATGGCGCCGTCTTCCGAGGCAGGAGAAACCAGCTCGCTCTCGGTCGCGACTGCTTTGAGCACAGTCTCCATTTCTTTGGCAAATGTAATCAGATCCATATATCCACCTCAACGTGTAAAATTGTGATGCAGGCCCTTCAGGCGGCCAGCAGAAAATGTATCCCGGCAATCCAGCCCCGCTCTTCAAGTTCCGAGGCGATGCGCACCCCGGCTCCCCGGCTCCCTACATAGGATACAAGAAATTTTCCCTGTGGAGCGCCCACTTCGTGCCACGAACAGACCGGACGTCCGCTAGCCCGCTGACCGATCTTGTCCGGATCGACCTCCAGCCAGCAATCAATGACAATGCCGTGTTCCTCAAGCATCAGGGCCCGACGCCGGGTGATGCGCCCGCCGCCGATGATCGACACCCGGCCTATTCCCCTGGAAGCAAGCCACCGGGCCAGATATGCGGCCTTGGTGCGGTAGAATGCATCGGGATCATAACGGGGATCCGTGCGCGTAAGCCGGGAAGGCGGATCATTCCAGATCAGCACCTCCTGGGGAACCTTGTCCATGCACACGCCGGCGGCCATCAGGCGCAGCAGAAATTCGTAATCTTCCGGAAACGGGCCGTCATAAAACGGGCCGCACCGGCTGACAAGCTCTTTGCGGAACATTATGCTTGGATTGGCATAAGGCGACTCCACAAAGCGGGACACAAAGATATCCTCTTCCGTCACCAGGGTGTTGGTCCAGTCCACGTAGGCCTTGTAGCCACGGCCGGCTTCGGGATCACCGCCGAAGCGGACCAGTCCGCCGACCAGGCCGAGGTGGGGGTGGCGGTCCAGGTGGGCCTTTTGCAGGGCCAGGCGCTGGGGCAGGCAGACGTCGTCGCTGTCCATGCGGGCCACATACTCGCCCCGGCAGTGCTCTACGGCGAAATTCATGGCCTGCACCACGCCGCCGTGCGGACGGTCGAAAACACGGATTCTGGAATCCCGGGCCGCGTATCGCCGGAGCAAGACCAGGGTGTCATCCAAGGACCCGTCGTTGACGGCCACGACCTCGAAATCCTTCCAGGTCTGGGCCAGCAGGCTGTCCAGGCAGGCCTCAAGACCATCCGTGGAGTTATAGCACGGCAAGGCAACGGAAATCATGCCCAGTCCCTGCCAAGCCAATGGTTATCGACACGGACCGCGCTCACGGCCGCAAGGCGGACACAGGCAAGAGACATCAAACCTCCGGAGCAGTAATTTCGGACCGGCCTTGACAGCGCACCAAGCGCTGACCAAAGCAAAGCACAGATTTCATATTTCCCGCACAAGGTAAATCAATCCTGCCAAACTGGAACCACGGAAGCCCGTCAATGCCTTCACTGCCCCGAAGCGGCATAGCTTCAGAGAAACAAATCGCCGCAGCCCTGCTGGACTGGTTTTCCCGCCACAAACGCGACCTGCCCTGGCGTGAGACCTACAGCCCCTATCATGTCTGGATATCGGAGATCATGCTCCAGCAGACGCAGATGGAACGCGGCGTGGAATATTTCAAACGCTGGATCGCCCGCTTTCCCGACCTGGGCAGCCTGGCCACGGCCCAGCAAGACGAGGTCCTGAAGCTCTGGGAGGGACTTGGCTACTATTCCCGCGCCCGCAATCTGCACAAGGCGGCGCAAATCGTCATGGATCAGCACAACGGGACCCTGCCGACCTCTACTGAAGCGCTGCTGGCCCTGCCGGGCATCGGTCCGTATACGGCACGGGCCATCGCGAGCATCGCCTTCAAGCAGGATGTCTGCGTCGTGGACGCCAATGTCGAACGAGTCATGGCCCGTTTGTACGACATCGCGCTGCCCGTCAAATCGCGCCAAGCCAAGGAAAAAATCAACGCATCAGTCACCGCTCTGCTGCCTTGTGGCCATGCGCGGGATTTTAATCAGGCGCTGATGGAATTCGGCAGCCTCGTCTGCTCCCCCCGCAATCCCGCCTGTGCCGGGTGCTGCCTAGCAGGGTTCTGCCTGGCCAGAAAAAACGGCGTGCAGGAAGAACGGCCCGTCATCGTCAAGGCACCCTCGCCGATCTACATATCCATGGCCACGGGAGTCCTGATCCATGACGGCCGCATCCTGACCCAGAAACGCCAGGCCGACGACATATGGGGAAATCTATGGGAGTTTCCAGGCGGGGTCGTGGAGACCGGTGAGACGCCCGATCAGGCCGTGGTCCGCGAATACCTGGAAGAAACAGGGCTAACCGTGAACCATCCCGTGCCCATTGCGTCCTTCAAGCATTCCTTTACACGCTTCCGAGTAACCCTGTATGCCTTTTTCGTGACTCTGCTCTCAAACCCGCAGGAGCTGACTCTCCAGGCCGCTCAGGAGCATCGCTGGGCCAGCTGGTCAGAAATCCTGAAACTGGCCTTTCCGGCCGGTCATCGCAAACTCGTCCGCCATCTCCACAACAACCCCGAATTTCGGGCCAAGGTGTTGCCATGATCACGTTCCTGCTCTCTCTCGTCCTGGTCACGACACTGCTTCTCTCCCTGCTGACCTACACTCTGTTCTGCTATGAGGAAAGCAACCAATCGGGAAAACCATTACCGCCCTTTCTGGCTCTGGCCGCGCAAACCTTTCTGCGCAGTGTCACCAGCGAAATCGTGATCCTGATTCTGCATCCCCTGGGGCTCTACCCGCGCCTGTGGAAAGACCCCACTGATGGCAAGGATCTGGTGGTGTTGGCGCACGGTCTCTTCCACAACCAGAGTGCCTGGATTCTTTTTCGCCGCTGGCTACACAAGCACGGATTCTCCACGGCCTGCCTGTCCTACGCCAGTTGGGGCAGGCAATGGGACGAAACCGTGTCCCTGCTGCGCGAAGACGTAAAGAGCCTGCTGGCCAGACATCCGGACAAGGACGTACATCTGGTTGGGCACAGCATGGGCGGCCTTTTGCTGTGGTCGGTCCTGGCCCAGCTCGAAGACAAGGACTGCGAGCGCATAAAGAGCCTGGTCACCATGGGCACGCCCTTTGCCGGGAGCAAGCTCTCCCCCTTCGGTCTGTCCTCGCTGGGCAGGTATCTGCGATACGGGGGCGAGACCGTGCGGCGCGTGACAGACTTGCCGCTACCCGCCCATGTGCGCCGTCTGGCCCTCTATTCCCCTGCAGACAACATGGTGCTGCCCAACTCGGCCCTGCACTGCAAAGCTCCATGCTGGCTGGAATTGGAGACAAAGCCTGTCAGCCATGTTGCCATGCTCCATTCTCGTGAGGTGTTCCAGGAAATCCACCGCTGGATCAGCACGGCCTACGCAGACGAAACGCCACAGGCCGCCGCTCAGGAACGCGCCTGACCCCATGCCTGTCCCGTCTGTCCGGGATGGGCATGGGAGGCCATCTCACTTTAAACCTTCCTTGCGATCAATGTACAGATTGGTCAGGGCCAGCACCGACGTACCGATGATGAGCAGGAGCGAGATGGCGTTTATCACCGGCGTGGAGCCATCGCGGACCTGCAGGTAAAGGTTGATGGGCAGGGTGGGCTGTGAGCCGACCAGAAAGAGCGTGGTGTTGAAATTCTCGAAGCTCATCAAAAAGGCCACGGCTCCGGAACCGATGATCGATGAGCGCAGATAGCGCAGGGTGATGTGCCAGATGACCTGAAAGCGGGTCGCGCCGAGATTCAATGCCGCCTCTTCCAGATATCACTGCAAAAAGTCGTCATCCCCTTGAAAAAGGGGATCCATGCCTTTTTAACTATGTGAAAAGAATGGATTCCCGCCTTCGCGGGAATGACACTCAGGCTCTTTCGCGACTTTTTGCA
>Ga0180007_10004877_pt1 | contig 13989 bp, 14 predicted proteins | sample MM_PC_MetaG_FD_121122 | JGI IMG/M metagenome (GOLD analysis project Ga0180007, IMG submission 121122) | Groundwater microbial communities from the Aspo Hard Rock Laboratory (HRL) deep subsurface site, Sweden - MM_PC_MetaG | ecosystem: Environmental > Aquatic > Deep subsurface > Groundwater... | reverse complement strand
GCTTGAGGATGATGAATGAAAATTTTATTTCACACGATAGCTTTAAATAGAGCTGATTTATTGAAACAAACAATCGAGTCTATAGATACAAAACATGATTGGGATTTGTATATACATGTTGTTTCTAAAGACGAAGATATTATTCATTATTTGTCAACGAATGTTGCTCCAACAGGATTTATGTTCAGAAACCCTGAAGAGTTACCGTGCGATTGGTCTGCATGTTCTATGGTACATTATAAAGATGATAAGGCAAGCTTTGTAGATTACGAGGACAAACATCACAAAATAAATGTTTTTGTAAAAGAGTATGGTTATAATATTGGAGTTGCAACCTGTTTCAATGAAGCTTTACAGAAAGGATACAAAAATAACAATTATGACTACGTCTTCTTTGTAAACAGCGATATTAAATTTCATCCTGGCGATATTGATAAGATGATTAAGTTGGCAGAAGCACGTCCCGATAAAGCTCTTATCACAGTTTGTGGCACCCACGGGAAACACAAAGAAAAGTGGGAGGGGATGAATCTCTCCCACGGCTTTGCTGCAGCTATTTTGATGCCAGGAGCATTTAAAGAGGTCGGTTATTTTGATGAGAACATCTTTCCAGCATATATAGAAGATTGCGATTATTTTTACAGGCTCTGGCTTTCCCGCAAAATGGGCCCGGTAAAAGGTGACAGAATTTCTGATAAAGACAGCCCTCTTGTGGAATGTCTTTTATCTGGTAAAACACATCATGAAGGAAGTTGTGTAATTTATTCAGATAAAAAATTATTTGAGGCAAATTCGCGCTCTCATGCACAAAATAATAGGTATTACTTAGCAAAATGGGGCGGATTAAACGATCATGAAGTTAATAATAAACCTTTCGATGAAGTAGATAGTTTATACATACCCGAAGAAGTCCGCAGTAATCCATATCCTGATTATTGGGATAGATCTAAAGAAAAAGAAAGATATTATGCAACAAGATAGCCACGTTAAATGGCACAAAAGTCAATTACAAGAGTGTGCCAACTTAGTAAAAAAGTGGCCTAATTTTCCTAAACAAGATATTATGTTTTTAGATTGGTTGCCAATACTTGCAGACATAAACAAATATAGATTAATCACACAAGAATTGTTTAGTATAGCGGCAGAAAAAACTCCAGCCATAACAGGCATACTATCAATTGAGGCTCGTGGGTTTTTACTTGGGCCCCCTTTAGCCTTAAGTCTTAACATTCCATGTGTTTTGGCAAGACGGCCTCAAAAACTTCCTGGGCCAAAACTTACTATTAATCAGTCTACAGAGTATGGTTTAGAACAATTAGCAATACAACATAATGCTGTAAAAGATCATAAGATACTTGTGGTGGATGACGTATTCGCAACAGGAGGCTCGTTTTCGGCATGTGAGCAATTAGTAAAAGAAGGAAGTGGAGAAGTAGTAGCAAATCTAGCACTTATTGATATTGCCTATTGTAAAAAAGTTGAACAATTAAAAGAAACATACACTTTATTCTCTGCAAGATCTCCACAAAGTAAATTAATGTTAACTAGTGAATAAAAGCATATTGATTACAGGGGGTGCTGGGTTTATTGGCAGTAATTTGTTTAGATACTTAGCTGAATATTTCTCAAATTACACCTTTGACATTCTTGATTCTTTAACTTATGCTGGAGATGTCAATAATTTAGATGATGAACGATATAGTTCCAGGCTGACTTTTTGGCACGGAGATATAAGAAACGCCCCCTTGGTTGAGAAACTTGTTTCTAATGCAGATATTATAATTAATTTAGCTTCTGAAACACATGTAACAAGATCGATTTATGATGATAAAATATTCTTTGAAACAAATGTCATTGGCACAGATATATTAGTTAACGCAGTTCTTAAAAACAATAATAAGCTAGAAAAACTTATTCATGTATCTACTAGTGAAGTTTATGGGACATCCGGCGATGAGTATAAAAATGAGAAACATCTTCTAGAACCTCAAAACCCATATGCTGCTTCAAAAGTAGGAGCTGATCGTTTAATATCCTCTCATAAAATTACACACAACATTCCAGCGGTTATTGTTCGCCCATTCAGTCAATTTGGCCCAAGACAACATCCGGAAAAAGCTATACCCAGATTTATAACTTCAGCACTTCTTGGAGAACCATTGACAATTCACGGTGATGGTTCTAATCTTAGAGACTACACATATGTTGACAATTTGGCAGATGCTTTAAAAAAAATAATATTAGCAAAAAACGACAAAGTAATCGGAGAAGTTTTTAATGTCGGATCCGGAACCTGTATATCAATTCTTGCTTTAACAACTCTTATAAAAAATTACATAACATCAAAAACAGGAATACCTGTATCAGTTATTTTTACTAAAGCTAGGTCTAGTGGTATAGAAAAATGTATATCAGATTCATCTAAAATTAAAAAACTATTAAATTGGAATTTAAATATCAGCTTAGAAGATGGTTTAAAGTCTACTATAGACTGGTATATAAATAATCGAACTTGGTGGGAACATAAGATAGCTATGAGACATGTTTCTACTGAGACAATTAAAACAAAATTATAATAACAAAGAAACATTATGAATAAAATAGAAGTATTTGTAAGACATTGTTTTAGCTCAATACATGATGATGTGCGGTGGGGCAAGGGTATTTCTAAAGAACAATGCGTTAAGAATCTTATTGAGTCTATACACAATGACCCAAATGTTAACTTTACTTTTTTACTTGATGATACTGGGCACAATAATTCAAAGCATTTTTTAGAAAAACAATTTAATCATAAAGTTGTGCGTTTTCAAGGTGGAAGCGAGTATAAGTCTTTTCGATTTATGTTGGACTACGTAAGTGATCTAAATTTACCCAATGAAACAATTATTTATTTTTTAGAAGATGACTACCTTCACAGGACGGGATGGCCGGGGATTCTTAGAGAGGCCTATGATGAATTAGATGTAGAATTTGTAAGTTTGTATGATCACAAAGACAAATACATACTTCCCATGTACAGAACTTTAAAAAGTCAAATATTTATAACAAGTTCAACACATTGGAGAGGTATTCCGTCTACTGTAAATACTTTTTCAACTAGAGCGGGAACTTTACGAGAGTGTATGCCAACTATTTTAAAATATGATGACACCGGGCCCCCGGAAACACGCCCGTACGACCATTATAGATGGCTCGAGCTGGAAAAACAAGGAAATACTCTAATTTCTCCAATACCAGGATGGTCTACACATCTACAACCAGGGTTAGAATCTCCGCTTATAGATTGGAATAGAGTATGCAACATGTAAGCAATGATATACATATTCTCTGTGGAGGGGGGCTTGGTAACAAGTTACCATCATTATCTGGCGGAATCGCCGTAGCAGAGTTTTACGGAAAAACCAACATAACTATTCATTGGCAGAGAACCCCCCAGTGTGGTGCCAAATTTGAAGAACTATTCTCTGACAATTGTGCAGCAAATTTCACTTTAGCACCTATGCCATTACATGAAACAATGGATACGGTATGGGATGAATATAAAAATATACTATCAACTCTCCCCGACAGTGTTCTCTATGGATTTGAGCCTAACACTCATCCTCTTTTTATCAATGTAAGAGAAAATCATCCTAGAAGTTTAACAAATTATAAAAATCGAACTATAGTATATGAATCAAATTTACCAAATTTTTTCATCGACCCAATTACACAGATGAATCTTTTTAGAGAGTATTTTCAGTTTAAAGAGGGTTTGGTTGCTGAGGCTGCAGAATTTATTGCTTTCCATAATATCTCTAAAAAAACTTTAGGGGTTCATATGCGAATAGGAGGATTAGGAAATTGGGAAGACCCAAAATGTAAAATTAATGTTGAAAAAAGTATTGAACAGATTCTGTCATTACGGCAAAATTATGAAAATGTTTTTATTTCTACAGATGATTCAAGTATATTACCTATTATGGAAAAAGCCATTGATAAATGTTTTTACAGAATAAGCGCCCCACACTCTGTAAGTGAGACAACACAACTTTGTACTCTAGACCAAGTGCAGGGAGCTGTTATTGACCTGTTGATTTTAGCAAACACTGATTTACAGATTTTTAGCCCTTACAGTACATTTGCTCTGTGGGCAATACTCTTAAGTAATCCAATAGGAGATTATGCAAAATTTTTCACTAACGGTTTTATGAGACCTTACTGGGGATATTAATGAAAAAGTTATCATTTCTTATAACTTCTCCTGGCTATGCTCCTTCTTGTGGCGGCATTGGGGTGTTACATAAACTCGCACAATTACTGGCCGAATTTGGAGAAGAAACATATCTTCTAACAACTCACCTCGATCCAAGGATGACGCCAAAATTTACGTGGTTAAAATCTCCAAATGTTGTAGCCACGCAAGGGGATATTGTATTAGAGGGAGAAGACCTAGAAAATACAGTAGTTATATACCCAGATATTATTAATGAAAATCCGCTCGATGCTAAACATGTTGTGCGCTGGTTATTAAGTACTCCGTGCGATGGACGATTTAAATATGGTGCAGACGATCTAGTCTATCTTTTCGATAAAAGGTATTCCACAGGAGATGCGTACAAACCAAACAACGCTCCTATTGAAGTTGAAGGAGTTTTAAACGTAATGTTTGTTGATTTTGAACTATTTAAAAATAGACAAGAAGAACGTATTCCCAATTCCCAATGTTTTTTAATACGAAAAGGGGTAGTGCCAGACTCACCTATGCACAAAACAGATGCTTTATTTTTAGATGACTTCGCCTATCACGGAGATCATGTTTCTTTAGCAAATGTATTTAATAAATATGAAACTTTAATTTGTTATGATCCTTTCACTTTTATAGCAACACAGGCCGTATTATGTGGATGTCGTGCAGTTGTAGTTCCTAGAAAAGGACTAAGTGCAGAACAATTTCATTCTGCCCCATTAACAGCGGGTATAGAATATGGATTTGAGGATTCTGAAATAATCTGGGCTAAAAATACTAAAGGACTTCTGGTAAAAAATTTAATAGAAGCAGAAGAAAATTCATTAAAAACAGTTAAAAGTTTTATTAGAAATGTATACAGCAAAATAGGATAATATTATGAAAGTAGTATATATAACAGGATGTTTAGGATTTATAGGGTCTTATGTTACCAAAGAATGTTTAGATAAAGGGTGGTATGTAAAAGGTATAGACAAAATGACCTATGCACACCAACAAGATATACTGCCAAAATTTAAAAAGTACCCAAATTTTACATTCCACAAAGAAGATATTTGCAATTTAAAATGGCTATATGAGTGTGATTATATTATTAATACTGCAGCTGAAACACATGTAGATAATTCAATTGTAAGTAGTGACGATTTTGTTCATTCCAATATCGTAGGAGTCCATAATTTACTAGAATTAATTCGTAAACGACAAAAGAATATGCCAATATTATTACATTTCTCAACTGATGAAGTGTACGGCGATGTAATTAAAGGTTCTCATACTGAATCTGATTTATTAAAACCTAGTAATCCTTATTCAGCTACTAAAGCTGCCGCAGATCAATTAATATTAGCTTGGAACAGAACTTATAAAGTTCCTTACATCATAGTTAGGCCTACTAACAATTACGGTATTGGACAATATGTTGAAAAATTAATACCTAGAACATGTAAATTTTTAGGTTTAAACAAAAAAATTCAGCTACATGATCGTGGAACTCCTATTAGGAACTGGCTTCATGCTCAAGATACCGCACAAGCAGTAATTACAATTATCGAAAATAATACAATAAATGAAATATATAATATATCGGGAAATTTAGAACAATCTAATTATGAAACTGTTGAAAAAATTTTTAAAACATATTTTAATAAGAGTGAAATAGACTGTGAACGCTATATGGATCTAACTATGATACGAGATGGGCAAGACATAAGATATTCGTTGGATGACACAAAAATTAGAAGCTTGGGGTGGGAGCCACGAGCAATATTTGACGATGAAATAAAGAAAATAGTTGCATGCTATAAGGAGCAATTTATATGGTAAAAGTTAGCGACATTATTGCTGAATTTTTACGTGCAAATAAAATAAAAGTTGTATTTGGAATTATTGGTTCCGCAAATGCACATATATTTGATTCTGTTCAAAGGCTGGGGTACACACGCATTGTAAACATGTTCCACGAGCAAGGAGCTGTAATGGCCATGGGGGCGCACTACCGCGCCACCGGTAAATTAGCCGCCGCATTAGTAACTGCTGGTGCTGGATCCTCTAATGCAATTACTGGTATATTAAGTAACTGGGCAGACTCTATTCCGGGTATCATAATTGCAGGCCAAGAATCCACCAACTACTTAGTTGATCACAAAAACTTACGTATGATGGGAACTCAAGGATTTGATTCTACTAAAATGGTTAAGGATATTACTAAATATTCTGTAACTATAACAGATGCCAATAAATTAATAGAAAAACTTAATTCTGCCATATCAGCAACTATGAAACCAAGAATGGGACCCGCATGGATTAATGTTCCTTTTAATATTCAATCTCAATTAATTGAAAGTAACCTCGAGTATTTTGAACAACCTACCTATACTTTAAATGACATAAACACTGAAGAAATTAATAACATAATTAATAATATTAATAACTCAAAAAAACCTGTATTTATTTTCGGTAATGGGATAAGACATCAAATAGATAGAACGTTTTTAATTGATTTTATAGAAACTTTCAATATACCAATATTATTGACATGGGCTGTCATAGACATGCTTCCAGAATCTCATTATTTGAATTACGGCAGGTTCGGTTTATATGGCCAACGTCGCGGAAATTTCGTTGTCCAAAATTCTGATCTTTTAATAATTTTTGGAAGCAGATTATCTATTCCTCAAATAGGATACAATACAAAAGATTTCGCCCCAAACTCTAAAATTATTTTGATTGACATAGATACTGACGAAGTTTCTAAACTTTCAAGCATAATCGATAAGCATATAAATGCTGATTGTGTATCAGCCATGCCTAAAATAAAAACATACTTAGTAAAAGAAAAAATAGAAATCCTTGAAAAATCTAAATGGTTACAACAGTGTAATTATTGGAAAATTAAATACCCCATCAATCAAGAAAGAGATTATCACTCTGAAATTGAACAACAATTCATAAACTCTTATGTATTTTTGGATAAACTATCAAGCATACTACAAGATAATCATGTAATAGTAACTGACATGGGAACAGCTTTACTAAGCGGACACCAAGCGCTCAAACTAAAATCTAATCAATCTTTATTTACATCACTTGGCCTTGGAGAAATGGGATATGGGTTACCTGGTGCCATTGGCGCTGCTGTTGCGTGCCCAGATAGACCAATATTGTGTTTAAACTGTGATGGAGGAATGATGTTTAATCTCCAAGAGCTTCAAACCATAATAAATTATGAACTACCAATAAAAATTATCGTGTTCAATAACGATGGTTATTTAATGATCAAGCATACTCAAAAATTAATTTTAGAAGGCCGCTATACTACAGTGAACAAATCTACTGGGATCGGGCTTCCGAATTATTGTAAGCTTGGAAATGCCCTTGGATACAAAACTATGGCTATAAAAACATGGGATGATTACGATAAAAATATTGATTATTTTTTAAATTGTGACGGTCCTGCGATTTGTGAGGTATTCATGAATCCCGAACAAGAGTTTATACCTAAAGTAAAAGGTATTGTTGGTAGCGATAGAAAAATTCATCCAACTACACTTGATAATATGTCACCACTTATTGAGGAATAGAATGAGAAAAATAAAAACAGCAATTATAGGGACAGGAAATATAGGAACAGATTTGATGCTTAAGATATTGCGTTCCGAATTTATTGAACTTGTCGCATTTGTAGGAAGACGAGAAAACTCCGACGGTATTCATATAGCAAGAAAAAAACATGTAAATACGTCAATAAACGGTATTGATTATTTTATAAATAATCCTAAATGTTGTGATGTTGTTTATGACTGTACAGACGCAACAACCGCACAACAAAATTATAATATATTTGAATTGCAGGGCATGAAAGTTATAGATTTAACTCCAGCGAAAATTGGGAAACTGTGTATTCCATCCATAAATAGCGATATTATAAAACACTGTAAAAATATTAACATGGTAACATGTGGAGGACAGGCTTCAATTCCAATACTGAATTTAATAGCCTCTAGGTGCGAAAATTTAAGTTATGTAGAAGTTGTATCACAAATATCATCAGACTCAGCTGGCATGGCCACGCGTATAAATATCGATGAGTATATTGATACTACTGAGAAAGCTATTAAACAATTTACAGGTTGTAAGATGACAAAAGTAATCCTCAATCTCAACCCAGCTATACCACAAGTCGATATGCAAACTTCAATGTTCTTACGAGCTGGTGATATTGATTTCGACGGTCTTATGGAACAAATCGAACATCGTATTACTATAATCAAAAAATATATACCTCATTATAAACTTATGTTGCCGCCAGTTATTAATGATGCCGGAATTCTTGTTCTCAGCGTTCGTGTCAGGGGGGCTGGCGATTATCTACCGCCATACTCCGGAAATCTTGATATTATAAATTGTGCGGCGATTGAATGTACAAATAAATTGGTACAACAATGAAACAAAAAATTAAAATAAGTGATCCATCTCTTAGAGATGGGAGTCACGCAGTAAGTCATCAAATATCAACTGAAAGTATTGCACGTTATTGTAAATTTGCAGAGGCTGCTGGCATTTCGATTATTGAAGTAGGTCATGGAAATGGTCTCGGTGCGTCATCAATACTAATTGGTGAAAGCTTAGTTAGTGATGCAGAACAACTTCGAACTGCAAAAGAAAATCTTGTTAATACTAAATTAAGTGTTCATACTATTCCAGGTTTGGCGACTATTAAAAAAGATATTTCTCAAGCTATAGACGCAGGCGTCGATATTTTTCGCGTAGCCTGCCATTGTACAGAAGCTACAGTCACCAAGTCTCACATTGAGTTTCTTAAAAAACATGATAAAATTGTTTATGGAACATTAATGATGTCAGCTTTAATAGACGCTAACACGCTAATAGAACAAGCGTCAAAAATGAAGCAATACGGAGCTGATGGAATTGTCCTTATGGATTCTACTGGGACATATATGCCAAAAGATGTAACTGAAAAAGTTACACGTCTGAAAGAATTAGAAGTTCTTGTAGCTTTTCATGCGCATAATAATCTTGGGCTGTCTGTAGCAAATTCACTTGCGGCAGCAGAAGCAGGAGCAGATATAGTTGATGCATGCATACGAGGATTTGGAGCCGGTGCGGGAAACACACCATTAGAAATTATCATACCAGTATTAGAAAAAAATGGATTTGATACTGGAATCGATTTCAAAATGGTTATCAAAGAAGCAGACGCAGTTATGAACTATTTAGTAAAAAATCAACCTATTTCTGCTCCTATTAATGTTCTTACTGGTCTTAATAGACTATTCTCTGGATTTGAAAAGCCTATTATAAAAGCAGCAAAATTATTCGATGTTGAATATTCTTCATTGATATTTGAATTAGGAAATCGTAAACTTGTCGCAGGTCAAGAAGATCTTATTATAGAAACAGCAAAACGGTTACAAGAAAATAATAATAAATGAAAATTCTTATTACAGGAGCATCCGGATTCGTAGGCTCACATGGAATTAGCCAACTTTCTGAATATAACTTACAGACAACAACTCACCAAGAATTAGATTTAACAAATGAAGATCAAGTTAGGAAATTTTTAAATGATAAAAAATTCGATTGGATTGTCCACTGTGCCTCAGTAGGAGGTTCCAGATTAAAAGAAGATCCTAATTGCTCTGTAAACATAGAAATGGTTAAAAACTTATTAGAGTTTAGAAAAAAAGCTAAATTCATAACATTTGGTAGTGGGGCTGAATATAATCTCGAAAGATGGAATGACTACGGTAGGTCAAAAAGATATATTAGAGACATCTGTTTACAAAGCAAAAACTGTTATTACTTAAGACTTTTTGGTGTATTTGGTAAAAATGAATGGGATACGAGATTTATTACTTCCTGTATACAAAGATGTAAAAATAATAAACCGATATCAATACATCAAAACCGCCTTTATGATTTTGTTCATATAAAAGATGTATATAATATAATTAGGTTAATATTAGAAAACAAGATAAAGCACAAAGAACTTGACTGCTGCTATGAGGATAAATATGATCTACTGCAAATAGCAGAATACATAAAATTATATTGTGAATCAAATAACAAAATTATAGTAAATGATAAGAAAAATTACATTAGAGATTATATTGGAGAATACAAATATCCTATAATTAAAAGAACATTATTTGAGAGAATTGAAGAATTTATTAATGAGTATGAATAAAAAACAAGAAATACTGAAACTAGTAAAAGAATACATTCAAGAGAGTTATGAGCCTTGGCAAGAAGGAGATTGGATACATTACGCAGGACCAGTTTTTGATGATAAGGAATACGTTGCTGCAATAAACTCTTTGCTAGATAAATGGCTTATTCTAGGAGACAAGGGGTTAGAATTCGAAAGACAATTTCCTAAATATCTCGGAAAAAGACATGGGGTTTTAGTTAATAGCGGCTCCAGTGCTAATTTATTAATGATGGGACTGTTTACATCTAAATATTTGAAAGATAAATATCCAAAAAGAACCAAGATTATAACACCGGTTTCGTGTTTTCCAACAACTATAAACCCAATACTCTTCTACGGCTTTCAACCAGTGTTTATTGATGTAACATTGCCAAACTTAAATCTAAACCTAGACCAAGTAGAAGAAGCAGCTAAGGATCCTGATGTAAGATTCATCACATTTGCACATACATTGGGAGTTCCTCCTAATATGGATCGTCTCATGGAAATTGTAAGAAAATACAATTTAATTTTCTTAGAAGATACATGTGATGCTTTAGATTCTAAATGGGGTGATAAACTTTTAGGAAGTTTTGGACATGTATCAACATGTTCATTTTACCCGGCCCACCACATAACAATAGGAGAGGGCGGGTTTGTTGCCACAGACTCAATAGTCGATAATGGCGTATTACTGAAATTAAGAGACTGGGGAAGAGGATGCATGTGCAAAGGCAAAGAAGCTAACTTACTGCCGAATGGTATATGTGGTACAAGATTCTCTAACTGGTTCCCCAATCATCCTGAAATTGTAATTGACCATAAATACGTATTTGATGAAATTGGGTTTAACTTCAAACCCTTAGAATTACAGGCTGCTATAGGTCTAGAACAAATCAAAAAAATTCCTGAGTTTACAAAAGCTCGAAAAAGAAATTATCAATTAATGTATGATATGTTTAAACCATATGAAGAATTTTTTCATCTGCCAGAAGTAGATAAAAAAGCCGATCCCAGTTGGTTTGCATTTTTATTAACATTAAAAGATAACGTACCTTTTACACGAGAAGAATTCACGCAATGTCTAGAAAAAAACAAAATTCAAACCAGACCTAATTTCGCCGGAAACATTTTATATCATCCTGGATATTCACATTTACTGTCGACAGAAAAAATCACAAAATTCAAAGTTGCCGACAAGTCTGTAAAAGATTCATTCTTCTTAGGACTTAGTCCGCTTGCAACTGACAGCCAAATTTCGTATATTAGTAAAATAGTAGATGAATTCATGAGAGGAAAATTTTAAAGTGATGTCTAACTCAAAGCCAACAATTAGTATAGTAGCTTCGGCAATTAAACCTCATAAGTGGAAATTGCTGTACGAACAATTTACAAATGAAAATGAAGTTGATTTTGAAATAGTGTTTGTTGGCCCTAAAAAACCAGATTTCACACTACCAGATAATCTTATACATATTCAAACAGATGTTAAGCCCGCACAAGCCACAGAAATAGCTTACAGGAATTCAAAGGGGAATTTCTTTATGCATATTGGAGATGATTGTATCTTTAAACCTTATCATTTAGATAGATTAATGGAAGAATACGAAGCAGGCTATAACAACCAAAAGGTAATGATAGGAGCAGTACCCACATACGGCCAAAGAGTGGGAACAGACGGGATACCTTCATATGATAACTGGGATTCTGGGCTAGATTGGAACGCATGGCTTCGTTACCCAGATTACGGTATTGTGGGATCTCCTCCACAATTAACATTTTGCCCAATAATAAGACGAGATTTAAAAGAAGAAATAGGAGGATATGATACGGGTTTTATAGCAGTTGACTATGACATAGACGAGCAAATGAGATTATATGAAATAGGGGGATCATGCATTCATATTATGACACAAGTTAGTGAAGATCTAAACGATAGTAAATTGTTTAGGGACTATAATACAAGAGATAGACAATATTTACATTCTCTGTGGGTTTCTAACGGGACATTAAGAACTAAAAGAGCAGTGCCAGTTAAACCTTATGTTGATAAAGATATTTTAATTCATTCGCAGGGAAACAAAGGAGAATGGAACTAAAAATATACTATGAGAATATTATTTTGCATATTTGAATTAACATATGATGATTATATCTCTGTTGCATATTTATCAGCTATTGCCAAGAAAAGAGGACACTCAACATTTTTCTGCGAGTTAAATGATTTTGAGAATAAATTAAAAGAAATACATCCGGATCTGGTTGCTTACTCTTTGAATATCTACGGATTCAAACAAATTATTGAACAACATAAAAAATTCAAAAAGAAATATAATTTTAAATCAATTGGCGGGGGTCCGCAAGTTACAACATCCCCGGAATCATTTTCAGAGACAGGCATAGATGTATATTGCATGGGAGAAGGAGAACTTGCTTGGGATGATTATTTGGACAAGCTTGAAAATAATCTACCATATGATAATATAGCTAACTTAATAACTCCTGTTGCAATAAATCCAGTCAGGCCGTGGATAAAAAATTTAGATGATATTCCATTTCCGGATAGAGATTTGGTATTAAGTAATTCTTTCTTAAAAAATACCTCTAAGAAAACATTCTATGCTACCAGAGGTTGTCCGTTCTCGTGTAATTATTGTGTTAACAATCATTACAACAAGTTATACAAAGGAAAAGGAAAAATAATTAGGAGGTTCTCCCCATCCAGAGTAATTAAAGAAATTGAGTACGTAAAATCCAAGTATAGAACTGACTTTGTAAAGTTCGGAGACGACGTATTTGCGTTAAAAGTAGATGATTGGCTTATTGAATTTTCTAAGTTATACAAAAAACATATCAACATACCATTTAATTGTTATTTAAGATTTGATAATATAAGTCATGAGTTACTTAAACTGCTAAAAGAGTGCGGCTGCCACTCCGTGAAAATATCCGTTGATAGTTCTTCCGAATATATACGAGAAACAATATTAGGAAGAAAAATGAAAAAAATTAATATTGTAGATAATTTACTATTAATTCACTCATTTGGAATTAAAACTTGGGTAAATTTTATGTTAGCTGTTCCAGAATCTACACTAGAAGACGATTTAGAATCGCTTAACATAGCCCGTAAAGGAAAAGCTACCTATGCAGCATTTTCAACAACTGCCCCAGTGAAAGGGACTGTATTGTATGACTATAGTTTATCTAATAATTTAATAAACAACTCATATGTTGCTGATATGGCAGATTGTTATGAAAAATCACCGTTCAAATGTTTCACAGAAAAGGAAAGAAATATCAGATATAACATATATTTATTAGGGTCAATAACTGCTAAATTGCCAACACCACTAAGACAGTTAGCAATATTAATAATTAAAAATATAAAACCAAATAAATTATTTGAAAAATTACAACTGATATACGAAACATATGCTAGAAGAAATTTAATTTATAAACTTAAATATTAGAGGAAAAATATGAAAAAAGTTTTAGTTTGTGGGGCAGCTGGGTTTATGGGTACAAACATTGCCCTAGATTTAGC
>Ga0180007_10004875_pt1 | contig 13991 bp, 12 predicted proteins | sample MM_PC_MetaG_FD_121122 | JGI IMG/M metagenome (GOLD analysis project Ga0180007, IMG submission 121122) | Groundwater microbial communities from the Aspo Hard Rock Laboratory (HRL) deep subsurface site, Sweden - MM_PC_MetaG | ecosystem: Environmental > Aquatic > Deep subsurface > Groundwater... | reverse complement strand
TTATTGCCTGGGACCAAAAGGCAGAGGAAATGGATCTTATATATTTGCGGTTGGGTTTCAAAAAAGCGAGTTAAAAGAGAAGGTGTCTATTTGCCTCGTGGCTCACTGACCGAGCAAGGCAACACTTGGTTTACATATCGGGGTCAAGAAATCGAATTCTATCATAAAAATCTTAATGGCTTAAAAGATATCAGTGGCTTATTTTTGATTGAGAGAGAAGATGTTAAAAGAGACGAAAATAGAATTGGCGATCTTAATTTAACATCTGTGGATGCCTTGAGAATTACTTATGATTTAGTCGGGAGAGGAATTTTAGATATAAAATACATAGATTTTATAAAGGAAAAAATAAAAATAGTCAAAACTGTTAAGCCTATTTTACACATTAACCAATATTACCACCTCTTAAATTGGCTTAAAGAACAAAATCAAATCACAGATAGGGAAATAAATAAGTTAGAACAAATGATTCAAAAAGTGGATTATACAGGGATTTAAAATAATTTTTTCGGTCTGTTTTTAAGTTCTTTCTTCGCTATCTCAACTCGTTTATTACAAACCTCGATATAATCTACCCTTTTTTGCTTATGAAGATAAACTTCTTTATTTTTTTCTATTCCTATAAATTTTCGATTCTCTAACACCGCGGAAACTAAAAAGCTTCCACTGCCACAAGCATTATCAAGCACAATATCATTATCATTAGTAAAAGTTTTTATTAAATATCTACCAAGCTCTATGGGTTTCTGCGTGGGGTGGAAAACTTCTCCTTCGCTTTCCGCGGTTTTAAAATAGACCACATCATTTGGATATCTTTCGCCATTGCTTTTCACTTCAACAGAATTAAAATCACCATAGCTTCCAGTTAGCTGGTTTTTTCTAAAACCTTTATTAAAAGGCAGACCGGGAGACATTTGCGGATGATATTTTGGTTGTTTTTTATAAAAAATACAAATATCTTCATGTTTTCTTAAAGGTTGTTTTTTTGCATTTAAAAAGTTTGTGGATTTTGATTTAATCCAAGAAATTTTATATTTGAAAAGATTGGGGTTTGAAAGGATGAGTTTGGCGGTAAAAACCCCTTGTCCCGTGAGGGCAATAACCCCGTTATCTTTAATAATCCTTTCATATTGGCTCCATAACTCTCCCAAAGGAATCATACTATCCCAACTATTTTGAGTAGTTCCATATGGTAAGTCACATAAAATCATATCGATAGATCTATCGGGTAAGGATGGCAAAATATCCAGACAATCTCCTTCAAAGGTTTGATTTATGAATTCTGCGATATCTGCTTGATTTTTGACTGTATTTCCTAAAAAATTTATTTCAGAAGGAAAAGGTTTATTGATAAGATCAAGGACAGCCTCACCTTTGAATCTCCGCAAACCATTAATTTTTATTGATGGGATTCTATTTTCAGAAATATACCTTTTGATTGTGATTGACGAAACTTTCAAAAAATCTGCTATTTCATCGGTTGTGTAGAGCTCGTTACAAGTTATTTCCATATCCCTCCTAACTAAGTGTTATATAGTATCATTATATATTATTTAGTATCAAGAAGTAATTGTGGATAACTATTCTTCGACCCTACTTGGGGCGGTTTTTGGGTATTACCTCTCATACGAATTCAATGGCTCACATATGTGAGCCATTGAAAAAGCAGGTGATATGGGATAAATCAAACGCCCCAGGGGGTGGGGCGTTTAGCCGCCCAGAGTTTAAGAGCGTTAAATCAAGGGCGGTTTTTGGGTGGGCTTGATTTTTGGAAATGATTATATTATAATCCAGCCAAGGGTTAACACCTTCCACGCCTCATCATCCATTTTTCCAAGTTTCTCCCGCAGAAAATGGGAGGTGATTCAGATGCCGGTGAAGCAAAAAGAAGTGGATAGGAATCGGCTTCGCCTCGCTCTCGAGAGAAAGCGACAAGTGGAGCAGGCCGAGCGAGACAAGGCACAGAAGCTTCGTTCGGCTATGGATTTTTTCCACTGGGAAGTAAGATCCGTTGTCGGCTATTGCCGGGGGTTTTGCGATCCTATGCTGCAAGGAATCCGTCGATTAGATGGCTATGCGCCGTTTAGTCCGCTTGATATCGTCTCTTCGTCTCTCCACGACAAAGCCCAAGCAGCTTATGAAACATTGCTTGAGGCCGAGGAGAGGGGAGATGAGAGAGTTAAAGAATACTGGGAGCAACCTTATTGGCAGCAGGAGACCCGGAAGGTAGTCTCATTTGCCAATCGCTTGCGCTGGCAAGAGGGCCAGAGAGTACAGTTTATTATCTGGGCGGATGCTCGGTATAGTAGACGGGTGCTCGGTACTATCGATATCATTGATAGTACCATTCCCAGATTCTTTGGAGACAAGGAAGACGACTGAATTCTCTGCGGGAGAGTAATCAGGTCACCCGCCAGCTGGCGGGTGACCTTCCTTTTTAAAGTTTAATATGCAATTTAAAATCACCAAACAATCCAAAAATTCCCTTGCCCGCGCCGGCATTATCAAGACCGCTCACGGCGAAATCCAGACCCCGGCCTTTATGCCCTGCGCCACGGTTGGCGCGGTCAAAGGAGTATCACCTCAAGAATTAGAGGAACTCGGTTTTGAGCTCATTTTAGCCAACACTTATCATCTTTATTTGCGGCCGGGCGAGAAACTCATCAAGAAAATAGGCGGCTTACAAAAATTTATGAACTGGAATAAACCGATTTTGACTGATTCCGGCGGCTATCAAGTTTTTTCTTTAGGCCGCGCTTCTTTAGCCAGAGTGGCCAAAGACGGTGTTTGGTTTCAATCACATCTAGACGGTTCCAAACATCTTTTCACGCCAGAAAAGGTAATTGAGATTCAAAAAGATTTAGGTTCGGATATTATGATGGTTTTAGATGAATGTACGGAATACCCGGCCACAAAAGAAAGAGCCAAAAAATCAATGGAGATGACGCACCAATGGGCAAAACAAGCCATTAATTACAAATTAAAAAATTTGGGTTCAGGGCAGGCCCTCTTTGGGATCATTCAGGGTTCAGTTTTTAGGGATTTAAGATTAGAATCGGCCAAGTTTATTTCATCGTTGCCCTTTGACGGCATTGCCGTGGGTGGTGTCTCGGTGGGAGAAGGAAAAGATCATATGTATAAGGTAATGCGCTGGCTCGGACCAGTCCTGTCTCTAGATAAACCCCATTATTTAATGGGAGTAGGGGAGCCGGAAGATTTAATTGAAGGGGTAAAAAATGGTTTTGATTTATTTGATTGTGTCCTGCCCACACGGCTGGCGCGTCACGGCACGGTTTGGGTAACATCAGACTGGAACAGATTTAGTAAGATCGATTTAACAAAAGCAGTTTATCATCAAGATAGTCGTCCGATTATGGAACACTGCGGTTGCCCGACCTGTAAAAACGGTTTCAGCCGGGCTTACATTTCGCACTTGATTAAAGAAAAAGAGATGCTGGGGATGCGGCTGCTGACATTACACAATCTGTTTATTTTAAGAAACTTATTGTATAATTTAAGAAGAAGGATATAAAGTATAGTAAAAAGGAGGATAGGTGCCGGAAATAGTACGACCAGGCCCTGAAGAAGGGGAGAGGGGAAAAGCAGAACCCGGTCTTGAAACCTTAGATGTTAAGCCAGAAGAAGAGGGGGGTGTTTCTCCGGGGGAGATGGTTATTGAAGAACCAGGTGAAGCATCGCCGGAGAAAAAATTGACTCAAAAACTGGAGCAGCCAGAGGTTCCAGGCGAAATTGGGAAAAATGATGTTAACCACAAATCTGTTAATACGATAGGCCAAGCTGACCGATTGACAGAAGAATTTAATGCCGCCAATCAACAATAAAAAGGAGGATTTTTGGAAATTGGGAGCGACCTCTTTAATATCTTAGTCACTATTTGTTTTTTGTTTTTTGTCTGCCTTATCTTGTATATTTTTTATGCGGTCTACCGCGGCAATAAACTAAAACACGAACTTCATCGAGTCAAACACTTGTCTATTTTTCAAGTTAATATTCCCAAGGAGGAAAAGGCGAAAGAGCATGAACCGCCCAAAGATTTTCGGGAAGTCATTTCCGTGGCCGAGCAGTTTTTTTCCACTTTAGGTGAGCTTTATGAAAAAGGGATAGAAAAGCAGCTTTATAATCTGCAAAGTCAGATTTCTTTGGAAATTATCGCCCTAGAAGGCAAAATTGGCTTTTTTTGTGTTTGTCCCCGTGAGATTGAGACGAGTATTGAACGCCAGATTAATTCTTATTGGCCCACAGCTCAAATTGTAAAAACGGCCATTCCTAATATTTTTAAAACCGGAGCCATGGTAGCTTGCGAGCTGAAATTAACGAAAAAATTTATCCTGCCGATTAAAACCTATAAAGCGCTGGAATCAGACCCTTTGAATGCTTTGACAAATACTTTATCTAAGATGAGTGGGGGATCGGGAGTGGCGATTCAATTGATTGTCAGACCCATTACGGACGATTGGCGCCGCCTGGCAGGAGTGACGGCTAAGAAAGTTCAAGAAGGGAAATCAATTATTTCCGAGAAATGGTATCTGAAATTTTTCCATTTTATTTTTGAAATACTCTCGGGTTTGTTCCATGGCGCGGCCAAAAGTCCAGCTAAAAGCGAAATTCCCTCTCCAGATTTCAAACAACCGGTTCAGTTGACCCCGATGCAGGAGCAGGTTCTTAAAGCTCTAAATGAGAAGGCCGCCAAGACCGGGCTACAAACTTGCCTCCGTATCGTCGCCACCGCCCCAACCAAGGAAGAGGCGAGTAAGGAGTTAAAAAACATTACTACTTCTTTTGGTCAGTTTTCTACCCCGGAACTTAATGGTTTTAAGGTTAAGATGAAATCAGGCGAGGCCATCCGTGATTACATTTTGCGACGCTTTTCTGATAAAGGGATGATTCTTAATACCGAAGAATTGGCTTCAATTTTTCATTTTCCCAGCTTCTTTATTGAGACACCTAATATTTCCTGGCTTTTGGCCAAAGAGATGGCCCCACCGGTTAATCTTCCCGATGGAGGCACAATTTTGGGCGAAAGCATTTACCGGGGCGAGAAGAAATTAGTCCGCATTAAGACCGAAGACCGCCGCCGGCACATCTTTATGATTGGTAAAACCGGTGTGGGTAAAACCACTTTATTTTCCAATATGTTTTTGCAGGATATGAAAGAAGGAAAAGGTTGTTGTTTTATTGATCCTTTGGGCGACGCCATCGAAGATTTATTAGGTAAAATTCCATCAGAACGCATTAAAGATGTGATTTTATTTGACCCGGCGGATACGGAATATCCGATCGGATTAAATCTTTTGGAATGGCAAAACAAAGAGCAGCGCGATTTTCTCATCCAAGAAGCAATCCAGATTTTTTATAAACTTTTTGACCCGACTCAAATGGGCATTGTCGGACCCCAGTGGGAGCATTGGTTTAGGAATGCCGCCTTAACGATTATGAACCAACCCGCCCAGTTGGCGGGTGGGCCGGGCGGCGGTACGCTGATTGATGTGCCGCGGATTTTTACCGACGATGCGTTTCGCAGTCGCTTAATTTCTTATGTTGCGGATCCCATTGTCAAGGCCTTTTGGAATCAGCAATTAGCTAAGACGGCTGATTTTCATAAGTCGGAAATGTATAATTATTTTATTTCCAAATTTGGCCGCTTTATGACCAATGATTTAATGCGCAATATTATTGGGCAAAAAAAGTCGTCTTTTGATTTAAGAAAAGTAATGGATGAAGGGAAAATTCTTCTGATCAATCTTAGCAAAGGGAAAATTGGCGAAGTTAACTCCAATTTGTTGGGTATGATTTTGGTTTCCAAAATCCAAATGGCCGCTTTTTCGCGGGCTGATATTCCGGAGAGTGCTCGTCGCGATTTCTATTTATATGTGGACGAATTCCAAAACTTTACGACAGATTCTTTCGCCAGCATTTTATCGGAAGCCAGAAAATACCGTCTTAATTTAGCCATTACCAATCAATATATAGCTCAACTGACGGAAAAAATTCGTGATGCGGTTATCGGCAATGCCGGCACAATTACCTGCTACCGCATTGGCGCGGCTGATGCGGAATTTATAGTTAAGGAATTTCCTGGAGTGAGCGTTGAAGATATGACGAATATTGATAAATACAATACTTACACCAAACTTTTAATTGATGGCACACCGTCTGCGCCATTTAGCATGAAAGGATTAAAACCAGAGGGAATTTCTGACCCTACAATAAAAGAGGAGGCGCGGAATTTTTCGCGCCAAAATTATGCGCGACCGCGTCAAGAAGTGGAAAAAGAATTAAGCGAGGAATTTCAAGATATTGGCGAAGCCCCCACTGGTACCAATGAGCCGGTTAAAAATTAAGATCGCTTTAAGGGCTAAGCTGTGATAAAATAAACTGACCTGCTCCAAGCGGCGGGACAAAAATAAACTACATCGTAGCAAGCTACGATGTATCCCTGACGGGCAAGTTTGTATTAAATAGGCCTTCATCCCCGATGCAAGCATCGGGGTATTCGGCCTCTTAAAATAAAAAGAAAGGAATTTATGCAATCGTCCGATATAAAATTAAAAGAATTAAGAAAAATTTTAGACGAAGCAGAAGAAAAAATTACGCTGGCTAAAAAAATTCTTTTTGAGCAAGTTTGGCAGGAACAGGCGAAAAGTTTGATCACCACCAGTACTAATGGTCCCAATACCATGATTGAGGGTATTTTTGATGGGGAGGAGATGATTGATGCTTTAGGTAAAAAATATCCGGTGCCGCCAAATTATGCCTCCAAGTCAAAACTGATCCCCGGAGACCAATTAAAACTAACTATTACTCCTGACGGAACTTTCATTTTTAAACAAATTGGTCCGGTAGATCGCAAGAGAATTATTGGTGTCTTGACGGAATTAGGGGGGGTGTGGCAGGTCAATGTTGGCTCAAAAAAATACAAAGTTATTCCTGCTTCGGTGACTTATTTTCATGTCCAACTTGGAGATGAAGTGACGCTGATTATTCCCAAAGTAGGGGAATCGGAGTGGGGGGCGATTGAAAATTGTTTAGGCAAAACCCAAAGAAAGAGTTAAGATGGAAATGCTGGGCACTTTTTTATGGAAGGGGATGATTTATTCCATTTTGGTGACTGTGCCGATCGTGATTGTTGTTTTGGCCTACCGCAGTATGCAAATCCGCAAGAAAATGGCTTGGTTTAAGAGTCTTAATTTTACGACTTTGCGCATTTTGGTGCCGAAAAACAACGAGAAAACGCCTTTGTCTGCCGAGCAGATGTTTGCCGCCATGCATGGAATTTTTCAGAAAGGGCAACTTTTTCAGGATTATTTTTCTTTTGAAATTGCCTCGCGCGAGAAATATATTCAATTTTATGTTTATGTCCCGGTGCATTTGAAAGATTTTCTGGAGGGTCAGATTTATTCCCAGTACCCCACGGCTGAAATTGCCGAAGTGGATGATTATGTTTTAGAGAGTTATGAAAATATTACTGCCGGTAAGTTAAAATTAACCGGTACGGAATTAAAACTCAATAATTTAGATGTCTATCCCATTAAGACATTCCAGAATTTTGAAGTTGATCCTTTGGCCGGCATTACGGGCGTATTATCCAAAGTTGATAAAGAAGAGGAAATTTGGATCCAAGTTTTGATCAAGCCGGTGTCTGATGCTTGGCAGTCAAAAAGCATTAGTCACATTCAAGGTATGAAATCCGGAACCACGAACCGCGAAGGGGTGGTCGTCTCTATTTTTAATCATTTTTTGAGATTTCTAGGGGGGATTTTTTCTACTATTATCTCTGGTGTCACTCCGGAGGCGGCTCAAGCTGAGGCATCTAAGGAGGAAGCGAAACTTTCCGGGACGCAGGAAGAGGGTTTGAAGGGTGTGGAAACCAAAGCGACTAAGTTGGGATTTGAGACAAAAATCCGCATTTTGTGTCTGGCGCCTTTGGAACCAACTGCTCGGGCAAAACTTACCTCTACGGTGGCCGCTTTTAAACAATTTAATTTGCTTAATTTAAATGGATTTCAAATTGGCAAAATTGAAACCAATTTGCAATTTTATGAATTTTATCGCTGGCGGGCTTTTTTAGATCCAGGCTATATTTTAAATATTGAAGAATTAGCTTCCGTTTATCATTTGCCCAATGTGAGCGTGGAGACCCCTAATATTGTCTGGGCTGGTTCCAAAAAGGGCGAACCGCCGTCCAATCTGCCAATTGAAGAAAATGTTCCCTCCGAAGAATTGACCATTCTAGCCAGGACTGATTTTCGTCATCTGACGCCGCAATTTGGCATCAAGACCGCTGACCGGCGTTATCATATGTATGCCATTGGCAAAACCGGCACCGGCAAATCAACGCTGTTGGAAAATATGATTATTGATGATATTCGCGAGGGCAAAGGTCTGGCCGTAGTTGACCCCCATGGCGATTTAATTCAACATTTAATGGATTTTGTGCCGGAAGAACGCATTAAGGATGTAATTTTATTTAATCCGGCCGACCGGCTCTATCCCATTGGTTTTAATGTTTTGGAAAATGTTGACCCTGATTTAAAAAGCATTGTGGCTTCCGGTGTGGTGGGAATTTTTAAAAAGATTTTTGGCGAATCATGGGGGCCGCGTTTGGAATATATTTTAAGAAATACCATTTTGGCCCTGCTTGACTATCCCAACGCGACGATGCTGGGAATTACTAAAATTTTAGTTGATCAGGATTTTCGCAATCGCGTGGTGGAAAAAATTCAAGACCCGGTGATTAAAGGTTTCTTCATCGATGAATATGAAAAATACGACCAGAAATTCCGAACGGAGGCAATCGCGCCGATTCAAAATAAAGTGGGACAATTTTTATCTTCAACCACCATTCGCAATATTGTCGGCCAGCCGCGCTCCACTATTAATATGGAAGAGATTATGAATGAAGGAAAAATTCTTTTTATGAATTTATCCATTGGCGAGATCGGTGAGGACTCTTCCGCCTTGTTGGGCGCGATGATGATTACCAAAATTCAGCTGGCGGCGATGCGCCGGGTCATAATTGCCGAAGAGCGACGCCGCGATTTCTATTTATATGTGGATGAGTTTCAAAATTTTGCCACCGAATCCTTTGCCACCATTTTATCGGAGGCCAGAAAATATCGTCTGAACTTGATTATGACTAATCAGTATATTGCTCAAGTGCCGGAGGAAGTGATGAGCGCGGTTTTGGGCAATATCGGCACTTTGGTTTGTTTTCGCGTCGGCAGTCCGGACGCGGCAGTTTTAAAACAGGAGTTTGTGCCGGTTTTTGAGGAAGTGGATTTGGTAAACTTAGATAATTATCATATTTATATCAAAATGTGTGTTGATGGTGTGACCAGCGCGGCCTTTTCCGCTTCCACCTTGCCGCCGGATGTAATGAAGAATCAAAATCGTGAGATTGTTATTCAACATTCGCGCGAGCAATATTCCAAACGACGTGAGTATGTAGAAGAAAAAATTGCAACCCTGGCCGAAATTCCCAAAATTGAAGAGCTTTTAACCCGCGCCGAAAAACATAATATTTTGAAAATTCCGCCGAAAATAGGGGAGACCTATTATCGCGAAATTCAGGCGGTAGGGGATGAACGTTGGTATTTTGGCGGGGGAACAAAAGACCAGCCGCTTAACGAAGAAGTGGTACAGGAAAAGTTAGCTAATTTTAAAGCAGAGCATCCTGATGAAGAGGCGATACCCGGCTGGCAAAAAGAGCGTTTTAAGGCTCTGGACAAAAGAAAGGAAAAAGGCGAAGAAAAAGATAGCGTTTCAGAACAAGATAAATCAGCGATATTAAATTCAATGGGAGAAAATTCCGGCCTTAACGAATTAGAAGAAGGAAAACCGATCAAGCTCTAATTCAACTGGAAATTTTTTCCGGTCGGTGGGGGAGAGGGCAAAATTTTTGCATTTTACTATTTTTCGCGGGGTGTTCAATGGTGTTGGGTGTATACCCGCTTTGGTCCGTGAAAGGGTAATTGCAAATTGCAAAAATTCAACTTAAAATTTTCGTTCTTTTTTGGACTTTTTTAAAGCCAATTTTAATAGTACTTAAAGGTAGAATCTCTTTTAGTTATATTCCGTCGCAAAAGCAATCTTGTGCGACGCAATATAACATCGCACAAGATGACGATATTTTGCAACGCTTATTTATAAATAATCATCGCAAAATATCGTCCCCCACTTTTTTGTCTTTATACTAATAACTTCATAACTTTATACTTCTTACTTAGTACTTTCTTATACCTGTTATCAAAGCCCTCACAAGCCCCTAGGACGCGCGTTCTCGTTGGAGATGCTTCATACTCCAGCCAGACCAGCTTACTAAGAGCGGCGGTGCGTTAAAAATTGACGAATACGTGCCGATTGAGATACCCAAAAGTAAAGCTAAAATAAATTCATGTAAAGTTTTCCCGCCCAAAAGATATAAGGCCAGTAAAACAATTAAGACAGTAAAAGAGGTATTTAGGGAGCGATTTAAGGTTTGCAAAATACTATTATTAACATTTTCTTCAAAACTTAAAGAAGGGGATTTGCGTAGATTTTCGCGGATACGGTCAAAAACCACAATCGTATCATGAACGGAAAAACCCATAATGGTCAACAAGGCGGTAATAAAAATGGAGTTCATTTCAAAACCGAAAAAATGAGCTAAAATCGCAAAGGCACCAATCACAAATAGCAAATCGTGGATTAAGGCCAAAACAGCACAGATGCCAAAACGCCACGAACTAGCAGGGCGAGGAACTTTGCGAAAAGCAATGGCAATATAGCAAATTATGGCGATTGAGGCCAGAACGACTGCAATGATGGCTTTAAGTTTTATGTCGGCGCTGACAGTCGGTCCGACTGTCTCCAAACGATTTTGCTGATACTCCCCTACTTCCGACAAGGCATCAGTTAATTTTTTGGTGGACTCATTATCAAGAACGCCGGCGCGGATAATAAAAGAGCCGTCTGTTTCTGGTTGAAGGTTATAATTTTTAAGGCCAATTTGGTCAATATTTTTCTGAATCTCTTCTTGAGAAATTTCTTTATTGTTAAATTGAATATCTAAAAGTGTGCCCCCTTTGAAATCCAAACCAAATGGCAGTCCCCAAAGAATCAATCCCACAATCCCCGGGACGATTAAGATTAAAGAAATTAAATACCAAATTTTTCTTCGTCCGATAATGTTCATAGACCGTATACGAACTACGTATCCTTTCTATTTGATTGTTAAATATTTTTCCAGCCGTGTACTGACAAGTAATTTCAAAAATGTTCGGCTGACGGTAATGGCGGTAAACATGGAAATGATAATACCCAAACCTAAAGTAACAGCAAAGCCGCGCACCAGACCGGAAGTGCCGTAGTAAAGAATAATACAGGTGATTAGCGAAGAAAAGTTGGAATCGCGGATGGAGGGCCAGGCGCGGCGGAAACCCTCATCAATGGCCTGCCCAATTGTTTTTCCGGCAAACAATTCTTCTTTGGTCCGTTCAAAAATTAAAATATTAGCGTCAACAGCCATGCCGATGGAAAGAATAAATCCGGCAATACCTGCCAAAGTCAAAGTGACAGGAATTAATTTAAATAGGGCCAAAACAACTAGTGTGTAAATCGCTAAAGCTAAAGTGGCAATAAGACCGGGGATTTTATAATAAATAAGCATAAAGCAAATGATAAGGAATAGTCCGATTAGGCCGGCCACCAGCGATTTTTTGACTGATTCTGTGCCCAATGTCGGTCCGATATTTCTTTGCTCAACTAAATTAATTGGTACGGGTAGCGCTCCGGCATTAAGCTGAATCGCCAGTTTCTTTGATTCATCAATGCTGAATTGACCAGTAATGACAGCTTGGCCATTATCAATGACCGACTGGACGGTCGGGGCGGAAATAATTTGGTCATCTAACTGGATGGCCAGTGGTTTTTGGAGGTTTTTTTGGGTTAAATCAGCAAAGAGTCTGGTGCCCTCGCTATTAAACTGAATTGAAACCTGTGGTTCGCCCGTATTTTGGTCAAATTGGACTTCGGCCCGTCTTAAATGGGCGCCGGTTAATTCGGTTTCTTGCCAGAGGTCTTCTCTGGAGGTTATTTGTGAAGGTTGTTCGGCTGTAGTTTCCAAGAATTTTAATTGTGCGGTTTTGCCGATTAAATTAATGGCTTCGTTAGTATCGGTAACGCCCGGCAATTCCACAATCACCGATTCTTTACCGCCCAATTTTGCTCCCTGAATTACCGGTTCAGCAACACCCAAGCCATTGATGCGCCGGTCAATGATATTGATCACTGACTCGGTGGCCTTGGATTTATCTTTACCTTCAATTTTAGTTGTATCCAGCTCAAAGACCAAATGTACCCCGCCCTGTAAATCCAGACCCTCGTGGATTTTAAGTTCGCGATAAAAACTCCCGATTGATAGGTTTGGGCCAGTCGGCCAGTCAACTAAGCCGGCCAGGGCGGCAATAATAATGATAGCTCCCAGTAAAATCCATAAATTGCGTCGCAAAATATCTCCTATTATAGATAATGATTTTTCTCTTTGACTTTAAGGGTTTCAACAATTTTTTTCACATCCTGAGCTTGGTCTTTATTACAGACTAACACAGCATCAGGGGTATCGACAATAACTACATTTTTAAGTCCAATCGTCGCCACCAATCTTTCAGTTCCATGAATAAGGCAACCAGTGGTATCAACGCCATAGTGGTCACAGCCAATGACAACGTTTTCGTCATTATTTTTGGCAAGAATTTCTAAGAGTTTTCCCCAGTTGCCAATATCTGACCAAGCAAAATCACCTGGGGTGACAGCAATTTTCGCCGCTTTTTCGGCAATGGCGTAGTCAAAAGAAATATTTTCCATTTGTTCATAAAGTTTAGATAAATTTAGATAATTTTTGCCAATCTCTGTTAAGAGTTGATAAATTTTTGGCGCATGTTTACAAAAGAGATCTAAAATTACCGCAGTTTTGGCAATGAACATTCCCCCATTCCATAAAAACTTGCCGGACGAAAGGTATTTTTGAGCGATTGGTAAATCTGGTTTTTCCACAAATTTTTCTACTTGGTAAATGCCGGAGCGGATTTCTCTCCCCATTTTGATGTAGCCCAGACCAGTATCCGGATCGGTTGGCCGGATGCCGATTAAAACCAAGTAATTTTCTTGAGCCGCTTCAAAGGCCTTTTTTAGAGTTTTTTGGAACTCTTTTTCTTTGCCGATATAGTGATCCGAGGGTAAAAAAGCGATTGTTCCCGCCTTATTTTTAAGGGTTTGGGTCGCCAGTCCAATACAGGGTGCGGTGTTGCGGATGCAGGGTTCAATGATTAAATTCTTTTTTAGCTCTGGGAGTTCTTTAGCGATATCTTTGGCTTGAGCGGTGTTGGTGGCGATATAAATATTTTTTCTTGGGATAATCGGCAATAATCGTTTCACGGTATTTTTAATCATTGACTCGCTGTTGATGAGGGCATAAAGCTGCTTGGGTTTTTTAATTCTTGATTTTGGCCAAAGCCGTGTCCCCGACCCGCCCGCCATAATCACCACGTAAAAATTATCGTTCATAGGGTTATTATAAGGAAAAATAAAAATTCAGTCAACAAGTATTTAGCCATCAAACCATGCCGTTGCTGGCTCCACTTTCATTTTATTGATATATTTCCAGTTCGATTAAAAATTCAACTGGCTCAGTAAAGTTCATTGATTCCAGTAAGGTGACTATATTACTCATAGAAGTATCAATATCAAAATTATCATTTCGGATGCTTTCTAGGTCGGTTTTAAAACCCTCCATGTCTTCGGTGGACAGATGGCTAAATTTTTCCGGTTGTCCATCAATTGCCTTGAGGATAATGTCCACTGTCTCCCCAACCTCTCTTAAGGGTTTTTCTCCAGTTTCTTCCTGTCTCCCAATCGGTTCTTGTTCATTCATTTTTCCTCCTTATACTAAGATTACCGGTATTCATTTTTTTCTCCTTCTGTGTTTGTACTTT
>Ga0180007_10004874_pt1 | contig 13992 bp, 17 predicted proteins | sample MM_PC_MetaG_FD_121122 | JGI IMG/M metagenome (GOLD analysis project Ga0180007, IMG submission 121122) | Groundwater microbial communities from the Aspo Hard Rock Laboratory (HRL) deep subsurface site, Sweden - MM_PC_MetaG | ecosystem: Environmental > Aquatic > Deep subsurface > Groundwater... | reverse complement strand
CTACACACGCTTTACGCCCAGTGATTCCGGATAACGCTTGGGGCCTTCGTATTACCGAGGCTTCTGGCACGAAGTTAGCCACCCCTTATTCCTGTCTTAACATCATCCACGACAAAAGTCGGGATTTCTCGGACAGAAAAGTTTTTTACACCCCGAAGGGATTCATCAAACACGCGGTGTCGCTCCATCAGGCTTTCGCCCATTGTGGAAGATTCTCGACTGCTGCCACCCGTAGGTGTACGGTCCGTGTCGCAGTACCGTTGTTGGGGGCCAAGCTCTCACTCCCCCTACCCGTCATAGCCTTGGTGAGCCATTACCTCACCAACAAGCTGATAGGACGCAGGCACCTCTTGAAGCGCAATCCCGCATTGCTGCGGGACACTTTACCCCGACACAAAGTCGGGGACTATCTGGGATTATCCCGGATTTCTCCGGATTATTCCAGACTTCAAGGTAGATTCCTACGCGTTACTAACCCATTCGCCATGCACCCGAAGTGCATTCGACTTGCATGCCTTATCCACACCGCCAGCGTTCATCCTGAGCCAGGATCAAACTCTCACAAAAAACAAATTTGGGACAACTGCACAAAATTGCAGTAAATCAATAAGATTCAATTGTCAAAGAATATATCTATCTTATCCTATCTAAAATCCTATGTCAACTAGATAATGAAAAGTTCCAGCAGTATAAGGTCGGACCTTCAAGATATCTGGTCACTATATTCCGCAGAGGTCGGACCTCGGATGAGGTCCGACCTCGTCTTCCCTGACCTCATCTTCTCAACTGCTCTTTTTCCACTCCTTAATCTTCTGATGATGACCTGAAATTAAAACCTTAGGAACTCTTCTCTCGTGATTATTGATCTTAATTTTTTCCGGTCGAGTATATTGAGGATACTCGTAATCAATTTTCAATTTACAATTTTCAATTTTCAATTCAGAAAAGCTTTCTTCTTTTAGCGAACCATCATTAATAACTCCCGGAATCAATCGGGTTACGGCGTCAACAATAACCATAGCTGGAATTTCACCACCAGTTAAAACATAATCGCCAATAGAAATTTCTTGATCAGTAATATATTTAGCCACTCGTTCATCAACTCCTTCATATCGTCCAGAAATGATAATTAACTGATCTAATTTTGAAAATTTTTGAGCCATTTTTTGATCAAATTTTTTGCCCTTGGCTGATAATAAAATAATTTTATTTCTTTTATGCTTTCTAATATTCTTAACCGCTTTCATAATCGGTTCAACCATTAAAACCATACCAAAACCACCACCATAGGGTCGATCGTCTACGGTTTTATGATTATCTGTAGTATAGTCTCTTAAGTTATGAATATTAATTTTAACCAGCTTTTTTTGCTGGGCTCGTTTAATAATACTCTCACTAAAGTAAGATTTAAAAATATCTGGGAAGATAGTTATGATATTAAATTGCATAAAATAAAGATTATAAAAGCCACCCTGATAGAGTAGCTTTTATAATTTAATAAAACTAGTTTACAGTTTTAATTCATCAACTACTTCGTCAACACCTTTTTTGACGTCAGTAGTAGTATTTGTTTCTTGAGGTCGAACTCTACCACCTTCTGGCTCTTCGATCTTAAGGTTAATTCGAGCATTATTCTTAACGCCGATAACTCTTAAGATAGTACGCATGGCCCGAGCAGTAGAACCTTGTCGCCCAATAATCTGACCCATATCTTCAGGATTGACTCTGAGGCTCAATAGAACACCCATTTCATCAACCGTTCGAACGACTTTTACGTCGCCTGGGTTACTAGCAATGGACTAACAACGAACTCTAAGAAATCCTGATCTATATTCTTAGTAGCCATATTGCTTATCTTTCTTGTAAATACCATAGCAGTCGACCTTTCCATATAACTGCTACTCTGCCTATATTTTATTCTGTTTTCTCTTTTTTGTCAACTTCTTTTGGTTCTTCTTTGGCTATCTCTTTAATTTCTTCAATCTTTCCCGACGCCTCTTGGGTCGGGATCCCGACTTTACGTCGGGAGAATTTCTTTTTAATTTTATCTTTATTAATAACTTTTTGACTAACCAGAAGATTGTGAACAGTGTCAGAGGCCTGAGCTCCCTTACTTAGCCAATAGACTATTCGATCTTTTTTTAAACTAATTTCTTTTCCGCCAGAGGCGAGACCTCGCCCTTTTCGGGCGGGTAATCTTGGATTGTAATTTCCTAAAATTTCTAAAAACTTCCCACTTTTAGGTGAGGCATTTTTTTCAATCAGAACAACTCGATAACTAGGAGCGTTCTTTTTACCTGTTCGAATTAAACGAATTTTTAACATAATTTTTATCCTTAATTCCAGTTTTTTTCTTCTAAAGCGGCGGTTGCTGCTTTTTCTTGAGCTTCTTGTTTAGAAGATCCTTGACCTTGAGCGATAAGCTCTTCATCTAAATAGACGCCAACAACAAACTGCTTATCGTGATCAGGTCCCCATTCTTTAATGACTTCATAGGTTGGAGTAAAACCAACTCTCTCTTGGGACTCTTCTTGAAATTGACTCTTTGGATCTTGATAAAGTTTTTCTTTAATAATCTCAGATAATTGATTAAGAATCTGTTTTTTAATAAAAATTTGAGCCTTTTCATATCCCTGATCTAGATAAATAGCCCCAATTAAAGCCTCTAAAGCATTAGCTAAAATGTAATGACGAGCTCGACCAGTATCTTTAGATTCTCCCCGACTTAAGAGTAAATATTGATTAAGCCCTAATTGCTGGGCCACTTTAGCTAACATCTTAGTATTAACTAAAGCAGCTCGCCAATTAGTCAGTTCTCCTTCTGGATTCGGATAATTAGAGTAAAGATAATCAGTTACAGTCATTTCCAGAACAGCATCACCTAGGAATTCAAGTCGCTCATTATCTTTTAAATGAAAATCTGGATTTTCATTAAGATAAGAACAATGAACTAAAGCTTGTTCAAGTAAATCTTTATTATCAAACTTTATCTTAATTATTTTTTCAAGTTTCGAGAGATCCATTTTATTCATCCTTTCCCGGTTCACCGATTTCTCGATAAACTGTACCTAAAACACCGTTAATGAACTTGCCTGATGAATCCCCACCAAAGGTCTTAGCTAATTCAATTGCTTCATTGATAGCCACCTTGGGAGGAACTTCTTCTCTTTTGCCAAAAAGCAATTCACAAAGACCAATTCTTAAAACATTTCGATCAACAATAGTAATTTGATCAATAGGCCATTCTGGAGCCGATTTTTCAATAATTTTATCAATCTTAGCTAAATTATCAACTACTCCATTAATTATCTGCCAAACAAAATCACTTTCTTCAAGACCGGGTCCAAATTCTTCAATATTGTTTTTAACAATCTCTTTTAATTGTTTTGACTTTTTGCCTTTGAAATCCCATTCATACAGGGATTGCATAGCAATACTTCTTGAAAGATGACGATTAGCCATAATCTAATAAATCCTCAATTTTCAATATTCAACTCCCAATCAATATTCAATGTTTTAATTCTCAATTGTCATTCCCGCGGAAGCGGGAATCCAGGATTATAATTCACTGCACTTACAGTATCTTCGAGATTATCGGGTCAAGCCCGATAATGACACTGGGTGGTCGAGAATAACACCAAGCATTAATTGATTATTGATAATTGATTATTGATTGATCATTGGTTATTGATTATTGTAAATTATTTCTTAGATAGCTCCTCTACACTTAATTCTTTAGCTGGAGCTTTTTTTGCTTCCTCTGCAAATTCTTTTTCTTTTTTCTTTCGTTCTTTTTTAGTTAATTTAGCCAAAACATCAATTACTTCTCGGCCAGCATAAGAACCACAATTCTGACAAAGTCTATGAGGGAGAACTACCTCTTTGCACTTTGGACAAACAGAAAGAACCTGCTCTCCTAAAGCATGGTGTGAACGTCTCTTATTCCTTCTTGATTTAGTATGTCTTTGTTTTGGGACAGCCATGTTTCTAATCCTACAACTAAGAGGCCTGCTCTGTCAAATTGTCTTTGTAATTATCAATCGCTTTTTTTAGGGCTTGAGCCGCTAAACTACTACAATGCATCTTGAATGAAGGCAAACTTCCTAAGGCATCAGCCACATCCTGATTTGTTACTTTAGAGGCCTGTTCTAAAGTTTTACCCTTAACCATTTCTGTCATTATTGAAGAAACAGCAATAGCCACGGCACAACCTAAGGTTTCAAATTTAATATCTTTTATCTTGTTGTCTTTAACTTTAAGATAAAATTTAAGTATGTCACCACAATTTGGATTACCAACTTGACCGACGGCGTCAGGATTTTTCATTTCTCCCATATTTTTGGGATGTTTAAAATGTTTGATAACTTCTTTACTATACATATACAGATATCGACATCCGATGTCGATAATTATTATCGACATCGGATGTCGATATCTCTAGCGACCGGAGATTTTACGCAATCTCTTTATGATCTTAGGTAAAACTTCTAAGACATGATTAATATCACCTTCTCTTGTTTGACGACCCAAGGTAAATCGAATACTAGTATGAGCTTGTTCATTAGATAAGCCGATAGCGGTTAAGACATGAGATGGACTTAAAGAATGACTAGCACAAGCTGAACCGGTTGAGACATAGATACCTGTTTCCGATAAAGCAATAACAATCCCTTCTCCTTCAACTCCCTTAAAACTAAAATGAGCATTATTAGGTAAACGATATTCCAAAGATCCGTTTAAATAAGAATCGGGAATATCTCGAAGGATCCCAGTAATCAACTTATTTCTTAACTTCTTAATCTTATCATGAGATTGCTTCTTAATAACAGTAATCGCCTCGCCTAAACCGATAATTCCAGGTACGTTTTCTGTACCAGAACGCTTCCCTCTTTCGTGACCACCACCTCTAATTAAAGAAGTAATTGGTATTTCTTTTTTGAGATATAGAGCACCTATCCCCTTGGGCCCATAAATCTTGTGACCTGAAAGAGATAAGGCGTCAAGATTCAAATTATTGACATCGCAATTCAAATAATTAACGGCCTGAACTGCATCTGTATGAAAAACTATCTTTGGATTTATCTTCTTAATCAATTCTCCAATTTGCTTGATTGGTTGAACTGTCCCAATTTCACTATTGGCATACATAATTGAAACCAAAACTGTATTTTTCTTGATTGCTTTCTTTAATTGATCTAATCCAATTAGTCCATCTTTATCTACTGATAAAAGACTTGCTTCAATTAAACCATTTTTTTCTAAAACACGGATTGGTTCTAAAATAGCATTATGTTCAAAAGACGAGGTAATAATGTGTGGTTTTTTAATATTTTGCCTAGCTTTTTCGACTATCCCATTAATAATCCAGTTATCACTTTCTGTTGCTCCAGCTGTAAAGTAAATCTCCTCAGGTAAACAATTCAAAAAACTAGCTATTTGCTGACGAGCTTTGATAACACCTGCTTGAGCCTGATCACCGGCCTTATGAAGACTAGAAGGATTACCATATTTTTCAGAAAAATATGGTAACATTTTTTTAAAAACAGCCGCATCAACAGGTGTAGTCGCGGCATGATCAAGGTAAATTTCTCTCTTTTTCATTAATATATCTTACCAAGAAAAACGGGGATTGTCAAAGACATTGCCACATTCCGCAGAGGTCGGACCTCCCTGCCTCGCTCGCCTCGCTGAGTCGAAGCGGGCCGGCAAGGCGGGTGCTGAGGTCCGACCTCATCTTCTCGTCTTTAAAATCGACATCTAATTATAGTCCACAATCCCCTTAATCCATCTATGGCTTTTATCTTCTTCCCCTCCCTAAACTTACGAGGAGAATAACTAATAGCTACCTCTCTAATATCTTCACCCCTCTTTAAGATTTTGGCCGTCATTTCTGCTTCTATTTCAAAACCATTACTTTCTAAATTAAGTGAATTTATTAAATTAGTTGGAAAAAGTTTGTAACAAGTATAAGTGTCAGTTAATTTAGAACCAAAAAGTAAATTATTGACCAAAGTCAAAACCCAAACTCCTAAAACATAATGATGATATCCTCTTTTCTCTGGGTTAAGATTACGCGAACCGTAAACTGTTGAACCAGTTTTTTCAAAAACATCTAAAAGCTTTTGAAAATCATTAGGGTCATACTCTAAATCAGCATCTTGGATAATGATAACTTGACCAGTGGCTACTTTAAAGCCAGTCTGCAAGGCCCTCCCCTTACCTCTATTCTCCTTATGTTTTAAAACAATTAAATTAAACTTGTCTTTAACTTTTTTTAAAATCTCCCTTGTTTGATCAGTTGAACCATCATCAATAACAATAATTTCTTTTTGATAATCCAAAACTGGTGCTTGAGAAACTCGCTCAAGCACTTTTTCTAAAGTCGCTTCTTCATTTAGGACCGGAATGATAATAGAGAGTTTTTTCATTTTATTCCAAAAACTTCTTTAGGAATCTGATATTTTTCTATAACCGGTTGATTTAATTGATTCTTCTTAAGAAAGATAATAGCGTAAGAATCAAAATAAACAACCGCCCAATCGGGATCTTGAACTCGAGCAATTAAGAACTGCTGACCCCAGTTGGTGTAATCCCGATGAGAAAAAAAGATAAGATTAAAATTATACTCTTGATTCAATTCTTGCCAAACTAAATTATCTGTTTGGGCTGGAATATATATATCTTGGAAATGAGAGATTGAATAGGCCTCAGGTCGATTATCAATAAAAACTTTTTCCTGAGGATAAAAATGATAGATTAAATAGCCACCGATATCATAGTTATCAAAAATTGGTCCTTGAAGATTATGATCCTTAAAAAACTGAGCTGATTCATTATTATTCGGCATTAAACTAAAACCGAATCTAGCTTGTCCTAAAGGTAGTTTAGGTGAATAAATAAAGAAACTGATTAGTAAAATAGTCAAAGAGATAAAGATGGTTTCTGAGATATAAATCTTTTTTAATTTAAAACCAGATTGTTTAATATTAAAAGCGATAATTAAGAGAGCAAAAAAACCAAAGATAGTAAAGTTACGAATAGCCAACCAACCCAACCCTCCCCAAACAAGAGCTAAAGTAAAGTAAATAAAAGAAAAATTACGATGCCTTCTGATCAAAAGGATTATAAAGCTTATAACTAAAATAGCTAAACATATTTCAAAAAGTGCAAGATTAGGACTCTTAAACCCCCAATTCTCCAAGAACCAAACTGACTTATTCTCAACAATCTGATAACCATATTCTTTAAAAATATTAAAAGGATAAAGTAATCCTTTTAAACCAAAAGGACTAACCAAGGTGGCTAAGCTGGTTAAAATCAAACTAATAGAAAGGTTGGACCTTAGTAAAGGTCCGACCTTTCTATTCTTAATCACCCAGTCAACCAGAAACAGCCCGATTAAAGCTGGACCAAAAACAAAATAGATATGAAGATTAACCCAAAAAAGTTCTAAAATAGGCAAAACAAAAAGCCATTTATTATTTAATTGTCCTCTCCGCCAATGCCAAAGAATCCAAAAAAATAAAGCGATTAGAAAATATGAAAAGATTTCTGGTCTAATTTCGGTCCGAGCAGCCATTAGGGGAATTAAGACCAAAGAAAGAATACAAGCAATCTTAAAATTAGATTCTTTCTGGGCTATTTTGAAAAATAAATAGAATACAATTAGACTAAGAAGTAAATATAAAATAGACAGTCCAGTAAACCCAAAAATTTTATAAATAAGATAGAAAATGACTCCCCCTCCCCAATGATGATTAACTACCGGAAAATCTGGTTCAGTATATGAATAAAAATTAGTATCCAAAATATCAAATTGACCAGTTAAAATCATTTGCCCATTGATAAGATGCCGCCCTAAATCAGCTGTGGTTAAATCAATTTTATGCATAAAAAAAAGCCCATACCAAGTCATTAATAAAATGAGAATGATAATTTGGACTTTCTTTTTATTCATATCCTAGTTAATTTCCAATAACTGAACTTCAAAAATTAGATTGGCATTAGGAGGGATAGATTCACCAGCTCCTTGTTCCCCATATCCGAATTGGGAAGGAATAAATAATCTTCTAACCTCACCTTTTTTAATTCCAACCAGACCTAATTCCCAACCCTGAATTACTTGACCAGCCCCCAAAGTGACCTGGAAAGGTTGTCCTTGATCAAGACTAGAATCAAACTTAGTTCCGTCCTCTAAGGTTCCGATATAGTCAACGGTTAATTGATCTCCATTTTTAGCTCCTTCTCCTTCCCCCGGTTGAACGATTTCAGCTCTTAATTGACTCCAAAATTCTTCTTTAGTCATACCGCCATACGCATTTGTTTCCTCTGCCGGCGCCGGCTCACCCGGCAATTGTAATCCCTGGTCATCAAACTCAACCGGCTCCAATTCTTTATAATCTCCAATTCGAGACAAAAAATACAGACCTCCAGCTGCGATTAATAAGATAACAATAGCATAAATAATACTTTTCATAATAATGCTGGGGAGGCAGGATTCGAACCTGCACCACGACATCCAGAGTGTCGCTGCCTACCGTTAGCAAACTCCCCAATATTTTTAATACTTTCTAAATTCTAATAAATCTTTGCATTCATAAACTTCTTCTTTGCGTGAAATCTGAATACTTACCCTAGTCCTATGAGGATTAAATCCTAATTTCTTTAAACTCCAATAAACATTATTTAATAAAGATATATTTATATTAGCGAATGCGAATTTGTGAGTACAAGTTGGTAAATGAACAGAGAAAGAACCTTCTGCTTCGTATAATCCCCGGAGGTATCTTATTAAATATTCTTCATTTTTCCAAATCCATTTTGGGATTTCAAAATATTTGTTTTTTCTAGCACCTACCGGAATACCTAATCTTTTACTTATATCTTTTTGATAAATAGTAATGTTAGTACAATTTGCATTACGCCTTTTAGCTACTGCGGGTGTTTTATTAAATAGTTTTTCAACTAAACCAGTATATCTATCTATAAACCCTTGGTTATTAGAATTAGAAAAGATTTGTAACACTTCACTTCTAGGAAATTTACCAATATATCCGTCACCTAGAATCACCCCAATTAATTCAGCAAGATCTCCAGATCTTTTAAATAGTGGATAACTCACTCTAATTAGTCCTTGTTTAGTAGCTTCTTTACGCCATTTTGCAAAATTATCAATCTTTTTTCTTTTAAAAGTTCTTGAAATCTTTGCAATACTTAAATGAGTCTCCTTATTATATCCTTTATTCCAAGGAGCTGGTCTTTTCTTTAAACTTTCTCTCCAGCGAATATATCTAGGATCATCTTTATCTAAATTATTAACCAAAACCGAAAAATGACCAACACCTTTATTGCCGAATTTTTTAATATAACCTTTTACACCACAGCTGTGCTTTGACTGTAGATGTCTTTCGGTTATAAATTTAAAATAGTGGCCACAGAGTTTGCATTTCACCATTACCACTATTGTACCATAAAACTCAAATTTTCCCTACCATTAGACGACCCGACAAAGTTTAAACCTCCAGATATCTTCGAATAGCCACCAAGCTACTAACGACACCTATAACAAGACCAATTAATATTTGAAAAAATAAAAGAACAATCAGATTAACTTGAAGAAAATAGAATAAATCAGTTCCGGGTAAATAAGTGGTGATCTTTGGGGAAAGATACCACAAAAGCGGATACATAACAAGTATGGCAATGATAGCAGCGATAACTCCATAAAGAGCTCCTTCAATAACAAAAGGACCACGAGTAAACCAATTACTCGCCCCGACTAGTTTCATTATCTTAATTTCTTTGCTGGAACTATAGATAGTTAAACGAATAGTGTTATAGGAAACCAAGACAGCTAAAATAGCTAAGATTAACAAAATAATAAAACCGACCTGACGAATTGTTTTCGTAATTGAAGCGAGTCGAGTGATAACAGCCTTGTTCTCTAAATAGTTTATTTTATCAATAATCTCCTGATAATTACCTTGATTAAAAAAACTAGCAATTGTGTCATACTGCGAAGTTTCGTTTGCCTTGATATTTAAACTAGCCTCTAAGGGATTAGTATTTAACTCTTCTAAACTTTGCATTAAAACTTCATTATCCTTGTGTCTTTCCTTAAATCTATTCAAAGCTTCTTCAGTTGAAATATATTCAACACCCTTAATTTCAGTTAATTTAACTAAATCATTTCGAACTAATAAGATTTCTTCTTCAGAAGTGTCTAGTTTAAAGTAAACGCTGACATCAATCTTATCCTCTAAATCATCGATTAAAGAGTTAATCAAAACATTAACTAGAATTAAACTAGTAATCCCGAAAATAGCCAAACTGACCATTGAAATAGCAGCCGAAGAAAGCCACTTATTACGCCAGAAGTTTGCCCAACCTGATTTAATAACACGAACAAGAGTAGTTAACATAAATTAAAATAAAATATATTTCCCGTTTTGATCATCTTTAATAATTTTTCCCTTTTCTAAAGTGACGACTCTTTTATCGATCCCATTAATTATATCTCGATCATGAGTAGATAAAATAACAGTCGTCCCTAATTCATTAATCTTGATTAAGAGTTTAATAATCTCCCAGGTATGAAGCAAATCCAAATTACCAGTTGGTTCATCAGCAATCAGAACATCAGGTCGATGGGCCAAAGCTCGGGCAATAGCAACACGCTGCTGTTCTCCACCAGAAAGCTGGTTCGGAAAATGTTCAGCTCGTTCTACTAAATTAACTAATTTTAAAAGTTGAGGCACATCTCGTTCAATTTCTTGATTACTCCGCCCACCTACTTCCATAGCAAAAGAAATATTCTCGTAAGCTGTCCTATTAGGTAAAAGTCGAAAATCTTGAAAAACCATGCCAATTTGACGACGCCAAAGAGGCAGATCTCTGTTGCTAATTTGAACAATATCTTGTTTACCCCAAAGAACTTGACCTTGAGTTGGTTTTTCTTCTCGGATTAAAATTTTGATTAAAGTTGATTTCCCTGCTCCAGAACGTCCAGCGATAGAAACAAATTCCTTGTCACCAATAGTTAAGTCAATATTATCTAAAGCATGACAATTAGCTGAATATATTTTTGAAACATTTTTAAAAATTATCATATATAAATTTATCTAATTTTCCCTCAAGAACTGCTTCGGCGTTACCTACCTTAGTACCGGTTCTGTGATCTTTAACCATTTGATAAGGATGAAGAACATAAGAACGAATTTGACTTCCCCATTCATTGGGCATTGATTGTCCTCTTAATTGATTCTTTTCTTCTTCTCTGGTTTTTAAATTGTATTGATAAAGCTTACTATAAAGTATTTCTAGAGCTGTTTTTTTATTATCACCCTGTAAGCGTTGATTCTGACAAGCAACAACAATACCGGTTGGGAGATGAGTAACTCGAACAGCCGATTCTGTCTTATTGACATATTGACCACCCGGGCCACTGGCCTTATACGTTTCGATTCTTAAATCTTCAGGTCTAATTTTAATTTGAGATAATTTCTTCAGCTCTGGCAGAACCTCGACTAAGGCAAAAGAGGTATGACGAAGATGATCTGAGTTAAATGGAGAAAGACGAACCAAACGATGAACTCCTGATTCTCCTTTCAAATATCCGTAAGCATAAGGATTTCCAATAATCAAAGTTGTACTCTTAATCCCCGCTTCTTTACCTTCTTTAATTTGAACAACTTGAGCTGACCAATTGTTTTTTTGAGCAAACTTGAGATACATTTTCATCAACATTTCAGCCCAGTCCTGCGCATCTGTTCCACCAGCTCCGGCATAAATAGATAGGATCGCATTATATTTATCGTATTTCCCTTGAAGTTTTTCAGTTAGATCCTTCATTAAGTTAGTTTATCATATTCTCTTGTTTTAGTAAAATGAGCCGATGGGCAGAATTGAACCGCCGTCGGTGGTTTACGAAACCACTGCTTTGCCACTAAGCTACATCGGCGTAATTTTTAATTAACCTCCTTATTATAACACTTCTCACAATAAACAATTTCTTTTCTATCTGGAGAGTATGTTGTTTGGAAGGTATTATTACATCCTTTATTCATACATTGTCTTTTCCAAAGTTTAAAAGGATTTCTTTGTTTGATTCTTTCTCTGTGTCTACAATTAGGACATAGATGAGGAAGAGGAATATTGTGTTTTCTATAGAATTTAAGTTCTGCTGGGATAAGACGAAATACACCAGAACCAGCGCAAGATACCATCCCCACTTCTCCCTCTGTCATCCCCAACTTGATTGGGGATCCAGAATTATTAGATACTGGATTCCCGCTTTCGCGGGAATGACAGTTAGCGCACTCTATTACTTCTTTGAGAATACTATTATCTACATCTTTGATGTTATCTGATAGATCTTTTGCTTTGATCGTAGCCTTGTATTCTGGATTAGGATTATCATACCAAGTATATCCTTGTTTTAATGCTTGTTCTTTAGTTAAAGGAAAAAATTCTTGTGCAAGGGTTTCATTGTAAGCAAAAGGACTTAATTCTGTGGGAAAGAACTCTCCATATTTGTATATTCTACCTTTCTTATCAACATATGGCATATCATTCATATGTTGTTTGATTTGAGGAACTAATTCATTATATTCTTCCTTTGTATATTGCTTATTGAGAATGTAATACCGTTTGTGACGGAGGCCAACACAACCAAAGAGATTAAAAGAGGAACCACATTGTATACAATACTCTAGATCACGATTATTAGGATAACAATCATAACAAAATTTTGATTGACTAATTCCATTTCCAGTAGAAATATTTTCATATATCAACCTTGCATTCACTCCCCAAGAAGAATAATCATAACAATCTTTTGCTGACGGCTTATTTAAAAAATTGAAACAATATTTTAAATTTTCTCCTCCTCTAATCATAAATGAATCTTTCACATTCTTACTATTATAGATATACTCTCCTGTAACATTAACATTCTTCCTGCCATGCATAAATTTAACTGGATATTTTAACCAAAAATCTTTTGCTTTTTTATCTAAAGATAAAATATTCTTATATGATCCAAAATTAAATTCTTCTAGTTTTTTAAAATATTCTTCTTTAGTATATGGTTTATTGAATATATGATATTTCTTATGTCTTAGATTAGAACAACCAAAGCAGTTAGAACAACCAACACAACTATGGGAGAAAATTACTTCCTGACAATCATCGCAATGAGAAGAAAAGAATGCTTTATAACAGTTAGCGAGCATGAATCCTTGGTAGCAGAGTTCGCATTTTTCTAAATAAGAATTATCATAACAATCCTTAGAACTATTAACACCTCGTCCATAAGCACAATCTTCACTAAATCCTGATCCAAAAACAAGATAACAATTTTTAAGTTCTGTAGCTTGATTAGAATAATCACTATTAACCATATTCTGGACAGAAAGACTAAACCATGGTATTTCTTCTGTTAATTCTTTGAATTGCTCAAAAAATATCTTTTTAAAATCATAATCCTTACTATAACTTAACGGATCCCATTTATCTGACCACCAAACATTTCTTTCATAAACTGTAAATGGCGCATCCTTAGAAAACATAGAAAAAATCTCTTTGCCAGAAAAATCACATTTTCTTTTATATATCTTACTTTCATTACGAAAAGAAAACCTTCTCTGCAACCGACAATCCGGACAAAAAGTCGGTTCTGGTACATCCATCTTCTTATAAAATGTAAAATCAGCTGGTTCAATGGAGAACTTAGCTTTACAATTCTGACATGATTTTGTTTTAGGTTTCATATTTCTTGAGCGGGTAAGGAGAATTGAACTCCTGTTATCTGCTTGGGAAGCAGATGTAATACCACTATACGATACCCGCCTTCGCCCGCTGAAGCGGGCTACGGCGGGCAACGCCCGCCGGGGTCCGCGAAAGAGGGCTACGGCGGGCAACGCCCGCCGGGGTCCGCGAAAGAGGGCTACGGCGGGCAACGCCCGCCGGGGTCCGCGAAAGAGGGCTACGGCG
>Ga0180007_10004873_pt1 | contig 13995 bp, 14 predicted proteins | sample MM_PC_MetaG_FD_121122 | JGI IMG/M metagenome (GOLD analysis project Ga0180007, IMG submission 121122) | Groundwater microbial communities from the Aspo Hard Rock Laboratory (HRL) deep subsurface site, Sweden - MM_PC_MetaG | ecosystem: Environmental > Aquatic > Deep subsurface > Groundwater... | reverse complement strand
TCTCCACCAGTGCAAAAGATAACAATGGCGTAAAGAGTAGCATCTGAAAGTGAACTAGATGTATCTAGGACTATACTAGTCCATGCCCCTGCAGTATCTGTCCCTAACGCATCTCCATCTAGTGTAGTTGAGGCAAGAACAGTAGATGTAGGGTTTCCAGCACTTGTTGTTCTTATCTGAACGGTTACTGTGCCAGGAGAACCATGACGGTATAATTTTAGGTCAACACTTACAATATAGTAAGCAGAACCAGTAGTCCAGGTTTGAGCTGCATAATTAGCTCCGTATGCAGCCCAAGCCGTGCTATCTGGTGAAGTATAGGAGTCCTTTAGCGTAGACATTAGTCGAACTTATCCGTCCCAACAGGTATGATTAACCTGTCAGTAGCCGAGATTGTGCCAGCACCAGTTACATCGTTCCCATCCATTACAATGTTACCACTCATTGTGCCACCAGCAAGAAGCAGGTAAAGACTTCCTGCATTGCTCCATGTTCCGGTTACATAGCAGACATAGAGAATAGTGGTATCGGTTGCCGCATAGATGTCCCCTGCGATTGGCGAACTTCGTTTATCAGCGTCTAGCCCATGAGGAACGCTCAGCCGTCTCATTACCTGCAAGATGTCCGTCTTGTCTTGCACGGCAATACTGGCTAAACCAAGTAATTCTTGCTTCTGCTTCTCGGTAAAGGTCATAAACTAAGTCCCGTAGTTCACTAAGATAGGTTCACGATGCATCTTGAACTGGGTGCATCGTCTCTCAAACTCACGTTCCCAATAACCTAACGCCCCCTGAAACGATGTCCTGTCACCGCTAGAGTATATCGGCTGGCTTAACTTCCGATACATGATGGCAGCCGCCTTTGCCGTTAGAATCTTTAACTGAGGGTCGTCCACAGCTATTGTAGCCGTCCATGCAGTAGAGGCCGCCCCACTCGCCAGAAAGTCCAAATACCCCATACCCTCGATTCTAAGGTGGTATCCTATCGAAAGGTAGTTAGGTAGGTATAAGTAGCCGTTAGCGGCATCCAGGTTGAACGTGCGTAGAATTGCCCAGGGTTCAGCTTGGAGATTTCCTTCCCACTGATAAGAAACACGTATGCCCTTATTTAAGGCTATGCTGAGGTCGCCTACATATACCTTATCGTAATTCCCACAAGTGGCCTGTAAGTCATCCACATAAGCAGTCGCTGTTGCACTATCCAAATAGACCCTTAGCGATACATCGGTAGCTGTTTCACTGATTGTGGCATCCACATACAAACCGTCTTGGTCAAGGTCAGTCCATGCCGAATCACCGTCATGGTAACTACAATATGTAGTAGTGGTTCCATCATATATTGCAAGACGTAGTGCTGAGGCAGTATTGCACCAGCCTTTAGCCCTGAAGTGAACTGTATGTCCACGTAGGAACTTCAAGTCGTCATTCTCTGTCCAGCTTTGGTAGAGATACCCGCTTGTTGAAGCACTGAGTTTGCAGGATGATAAGCCGCGGGTAAAGAGTTTGGCCGTTGTTTCCTGAGCCGCTGTTATCGTGCCGCCTCTAGCCCACGAATCCGGTTCGGTGCTGGCAGTCCATTTCTCCACATCCCCATTGAGAAGCCAGTTGCCTACCGTCTTGGATTGGTTACGCACCTTTGCATAAAGGAATGGGAAGGTTTCCTTTGCAGCATCGATAAGGGCTAGTCGCTTGTCACTTGGTGAACCTACTCGATGTAACTCGTAGTCTATTCCAGAACCAATCTGCACACTATGGGCTGCATTAAGCGTAGGAGTGCCGGTTGAATTATCAAGAGAGGCAACAAGACGTTCTTCATTCAAAGCCGCATGAGCCGCTTCGGTGATTATGTCCCACGTGTCGTTTGTAATCCAATCGTTAGACTTGTTTTTGAGAGCGGTGTCTATCAGAGTCGTGCCACCAGCATTACCGGCACTGGTGGTTGCCGAAGCCCAGTAGTCGCCCATATCTTTGGCTAAAGCGATTCTAGCGTTAGCTAAGGTAGTTGTCATCAATCACACTCCATTATCTCCCAACATACTCAATGTAGTATTTGCCAACAAGGCCATCCGCCTTCTCCGTCAAAATGCTCCCTACTATCCATCCATCGATAGCATTAAGGGTATCTTGCAAAAGAACCCACTTAGTTTGTGTGCCGAAGTCCACACCACCGGGTAGCCACGAATCGTGGGTTATAGCAGCAGCATCAGCGTCAATGTCATTGAAGAACTCCGTGCCCTTATTCGTGCCAATGGCATCATCAGCTATACCCACATCAATTAGAGAAGTAGCCGTGCCACCTTTGGTTTGAATATACACGACCACCTTTTTTATCAGAACATCATAGGTCTCTGGGTCATGCCAGGCGAAGGCAATACAGGTGAGAGTTACCGTGATTGTTCCGGTGGTGGCTCCCGAATCTAACACTGTTCCATTGGCTAGTGTTACGGGAGAACCAGCCAGTGTCGCTGTCCCGCTTGCTGCTGTTCCAGTTGTGCCAGCAGGAAGGGTGACGGTGAATGTCCCTGCTCCTGTGATATTAAGTGTATTAACGCCAGGCTTGAGATATACCCCAGACTCAGTTAGAACACCTGTGCCATTCGTTAGTTTCGTACCAGTCTTAACCAGGTCGCCATATACCGAACGTATCTCTCCAGGAGCACAATAACCCCTATTCCCCGAATAGACCATGTTGGAATAGGTCCCAGCCCCCTGAAATAGGACATTTGTAACCGTATTGCCGTGAAAGTTGTTGTTCCTTATTTGCCCATTGGACATTGAGCCAATGCTATGAAGGTCAAGTCCATAATCCTGGGTAGGCACACCCTGGTCATCGAAAATCTCATTTCCTTCAATGAGGAAGTTGTCCATGTTGAACCCTGCTTCGGTCTTGAGGTATAGGCCAATGTAAGTCGCATTTTTCACCGTATTGTTGATAACCTGTGCCCCAGATATGTCTCGACCATCTGCCTCCAGGATAACCAGGTAGTTATGGCTGCCAGTTCCAGTTATCGTATTTCCACTGAACTTCACATCATCTGTGTCCTTGAAAGAAGCATCAGTATTGGTAGTAGCAAAACTACAATCCCTTACAGTGATACGGGAATTGTAGAGTGCCGCATTGGTGGCAAGGTGACTCCTGCACTCAATCCCTCTAGCGTTACCGGTGAAAGTTACGTCTCCAATTTCAACACCTGAGATAGAATCCAGTACGATAGCATACTCAGTAATATTGGCTATGCTACCTCCTATCACCTTCACATCTGAGATAACAGTCCCGAAATTTACATCCTGCGTGCCGAGGAAATACCCCCACCCAGTGCCATCCACTCTATTATTTGTGAAGTAAATATGAGCGGGATTAAGTCCCGTGCTGTGTACCTTAACCGAAAACCCAGTCATACCAGTGGAATGAGCGTAGCAGTTCTGAAACCAGACATATTGAGGGCCATCGTCAACTTCAAAGTCAGCATCGCCAACTATGGGCACACCTGAAGATTCGCAGTTGATGTGATAGACATTTCGGGACACCGAGACCGCCCCTAAACCATACTCTGAGACTGAAAAACCATCATCTCCAACAGGATTTAGAGAGACACAATCACGCAGAGTTACATTCACAGCAGCAACCAGCTCAAAATTGTGCTGTTTGCCGTTTTCTACCTTAACCCTCTCAACCAGTACATCAGTTACATAGGCAAGACAGAGAGCACCATGAAGTGCAGTTTTATCTCCGGTAACCCACGCTGCATCTATACTCATATCGGAAATATAGATATTGGAGTTGCCTGCACCAGACTGAGTGGTGTTGCCGATTATCTGATAATGTGTGCCAGCACCGGAACCGACTATGTTCGTGATACCTATACCACAACCAAAGAGACGCCGATTCGAAGGACAAGAAATTTTGGCTATCGTATTGAATGTTCCTGGCGAAAGGAGTACAGAGTAATAAAGCACCAGAGCCGCATTGATTTGGACATCATCCGCTACCCCATCAAGAACCTCATCGGACTGAGATAACCAACTTGCTGGAGCGTCTGAGGCAGCAATAACATAAGTAGCGGAACGTGTAACTTGTTCTCCAATTCCAGGTGAACTTGTAGTAATTAACATTTTATACAAACTCCCCGTCTCTAGCAGTAGAGACATTCACAATAACATTTCCTGTTCCCGCATTTGTAAGAGTTTCAATACACCCAATACCACCTATACGACCGTGAGAAACTGTTCTTTCGTGATTTTGTCCTGAGAGTAGTTCGAAATAAGCGGTGCTGCGGTTCATGGCAAGCATACTATTGAAAGTTATTGTGGTGTCTGCGAGAGCAGCACTAACTTCCCACCGTGTCCAATATAATTGTGGTGTGCTGTAGTAACTCAACGTGTGATTAGGATATAGGTCTATCAACCTGGCCGCGTGCCATCCTGTAGGAACTGTCCACGTTACTGTGCCATCCACCGCAAAGGTCATAGTGGAGTTGGTAGCATCTGTCGCACTTGTGGTAAGCCACGATGCTCCATTCCAATAGGATACAGTAGTGGTTGCTGTCCCTACTGTGTTAGCTGCATCTACATCAATAGAGACACCCCTAAATGGAATGTGAGACCCTACTAGTAGAAAGTCTCCGGAGGTTACTATTCCAAGTGACCCAACATCTACAGACGTGGATGTACTGCCATCCTGAGCGGCTTTGCTATAGTCAGTTGGTTTGCCTGTCATGCCGTCAGTTGTTTTGAGAACAATCAACCATGGATTCAGTAGAAACTTCGCAACTACAGCCGTCACAAAATTGCGAGGAGTAAGATTAATATGTTGTGTGTTAGTGGGTAATTGTATAAATACTGCCGTAGTGGTTAGTGCGGTGCCACCATCTGCTGTCGAAGCTCTCCTTGTCTCTCCGAGTTGACCACTTAATACCTCTGTTGCCATTTCGTCTTCTCCTTTGGGCTACCCATCACTTCCGGCCCTCGCTTTTAAGTGAAGGAGATAGGGAGCCACTTATTTTATTTTCTTCTTCATTTTATGCCGTTTTATCGTTTCGGATACTGGTAAGATTGGTTCTTCTTTTGTGACTGAAACCTCCGACCTGGTCGCCGCCATCATTGCCATTTGCTTTATGAAATTACGGTCATGCTCTCTTTGCTCCTGCTTCTCAGCATCTTGTCGTTCTCTTTCAATGATTGCCCACGCAGACGGATGCCGTTTCTTCATGTGCTGTTCTACTATATAAGGGGCAGTGAGATTTGATTTCTTACAAACAGGCAAACCTAACACATCATAGTGCTCCCTGTTTGTTCCTTCAGGATGCAGGAGACACTTCATTGTACCTCTTGTTGGGACTTTGTTCGTGCTGGTTACAAACCTACGGTTACCATCTTTATTCCTAACTTTAAGTAGTTCAGGGAGAAGATACCGTAAGGTTGTTACCGGTTCTCCACTACTAGACTCATAGATAACACATAGACCGGAATCCTGAATAGTCATTACCATTGGTGCTTCCAGGTCACCATCACCCCTATGAATGACCTCTGACTTTCGTGATATACTCTGGGCTTCTTCCAGCATTTCTTCGATTAGTTTTTCGTTTGTCATTAGTTACTCACTTTTCTCGCAAAGGCAGCTTCAACAAGATGTGCAATTTTACAACAAACATCTGCATTTAATTTGTTCAATATCGTTCTTGAAAAATGAGTGTCTACGCATAGTCTGCCCAACTTTTCATCTTCCTTACAAATTCTTATCCGAGGTTTCTTCCCTACTTGTTTTACCTTAAATGCTGGGTTCTCTTTTGATATACCTTCTACTAATTCCTGCATACTAATCATTTCCTGACTGTCCTCCATCGCGGGGTTTTATTTTGAGATTATATTCTCAACCCCAGCGAGTTCCCGTTTGTCAACTTTGATTGACCTTAACCAGTTTGCAATGTCAATTAGTCCACCTACTGTATGTAGTATCTCACCTTTTCCGGTAACTTCATCCACTACACCACCGGGTATTCTAAACTGTTCTATGCCTTCCCAGTTATCATTTGACCCTAAGTCCAGTTGGTATTCAGCTTGTTTATCTTTTCTAATGACCTTGAATATCTGGTAACGGTGTAGTCCTCGTGACCCTGGCGACTGCATGACCATCTCGTAAAGGCCAAGACACGGTTCATCCATCATTAGGAATCCAGTCCCAATAATAATCTTCGTATCCCTGACTTCACCAATACCGTGAACAACTGCCATTAGACTACCTCAAGGAACTTCTCTAGTTGAATAAGAATCATAGGTTCAATCTCAAATGCCTTGTCCATGTTGTGATGGCACTGGTCACAGGTTGAGGCCACATTCTCCGGTAACTTCACCTTGTCAAAGGCAATCGTCACTTCTTGTGCCATAAGCTCGTTGAATTCCTCTACGAACTTTTCCCAATTTGCCCCACCTTGCTTGACGGCTAACTGACCCTTATCATCAGTCTCACCATGCGTCTTGACGAGTCCATTGCGAACATCGTCAATTACCTTCAACTGGTCATTGAGCTTGCTGGATAGTTTCGCTAACCCATAAGCTACCTTAACCGGGAACTTCTCTCCGAGTAGTTTCTGAAGCGGTTCTCTCGCTACAAAAACATCTCCATTTGTAAGTTTCACAACTCACCCCTTAATTATTCTGGCGGTTGTTTGGAGGCACAACCGCCAATGCCTTTACGCCTCTTTCATGTCCTTGCCCATTTTCTCTAGTTCTGCCTTAACGTAAAGACTGCACACAGCCTCTATGTTAGACCATAACAATGCTATATTACCATCTTCTTCCACCCGAATGATAGTAACATTCTCTGCCGCATTATCAGCCTTTAGCTCAAAAGCCTTCTTGTTTTCCCACTTAAAGGTAAGGGTTAACTTATTTTCCAATCCTGGCATATTAGTTTCCCTCTCTGTAGTGGGGGGATGATTCAAGGCTCAACCCCCCAGAAGCCTCCCAAGTTTAGCCGTATGCACTATAGATACGGACGAAGTATTGAGTCCCATCCGCATCACAGAACAAAGGCACATCGCCAACCTTAGAGCTATTGGTCGTAGATGCTGCCCTATATCCTACATCAGGGTTTGAAGTCATGTGAAACAAGGCCGTGATTTCTCTATTTGAAGTGTTTATTGAGAACGGAGCAAAAACAGTAGGCGCATCGGTTAAGATACCCTGTGCTCTCATACCGAAGATGACGGTCGAGCCTGTATTTGCTCCACTATCGGCATAGATACCGTTGTTCTGAGCAGCAACTATGAAAGAACCAACAGCACCCGTGCCAGTCACATTAACCCATGCTGATAGAGCCGCCGATATCCCAGCATAAGTTCCTATAAAGGTTGCATCCACTTCAACAGCACCATAGCCATCAGTAAGGTTTGGTGCACTAATTGTGCCACTGAACTTAGCGATACGGCCTGCGGCGGTCGGTTCAGCAATACATTCGATACCGTAAACCGTGTCTTTGATGTAGAGGCCATAGTCCCAATTCCCGCTTCCTGCTATTTCCGAAGCCGCCGCCATAAAAGCACATGTGCCTGTTCCCGTAAAGGCATTAGTGATAGACGTATTATAGAACGAGAGAACGCCCACCACATTACTAGATGTAATAGTAAATGTGCCTCCCCCGCCAACACGACCCATTACGCCAGCAAAGTATGAGTTCCCAGAACCTGTAGCGATGGAACAAGTCCCCGTTGATTCAAAAGCACCAACTACGCCAGCACTGACATTTCCCGTCTTAGCCACGCCACTAATCTTCGACAGGCCATGAACGCCCCAGTCCTCGCAGGCATTGTCAGCGTAAATCATGGTTCGCCCAAAGATGGCTCTCGCCTGTGTCCCTACTGCCCTAGCTGTATCAGCATCGTCAACATTGACTTCGACAGCCCTAGTTGTAGTGGCATCCATTTTGATACCACTGCCAGCCGTTGTGGAACTCAGAGTGCCAATTTGGATAGCCTGGACTACAGAGCCAGCAGGCATATAGATGCCACGTTTCCATGCTGACGCGGCGGCGCTGGCCCGAATATTGACGGCTGAGTTGAAACCAGTTGCATTGACAGACGGTGCGCCTACCTGATAGATGTCAATACCATCAAGATACTGACCAGCCCCTACAGTAGTCGTAACCTCATTCTCTACGTAGGCTGACAGCGCCCCGATATGACTCGTGCCGCTTATGGTGCAACTGCCCCAGAAGTCCAGGTGGCCTCTCAAGGCATAGTAGTTGGCAGCGAGGTTGACCGTCCCCACATCTAGCGAGAACAAACCTGTCATCAGGGAAGCGTTAGTCTGTGTCGTGCCGATTGTGAGCTTGCCATGTATCGCAGCCTCATAGGTGTCACCAGTCAGGTCGGTAGAGCCAGTGTCGGCACAAATCTCAAGCGCCGAAAAGCGGTTAGACGCTGATGCCGAGTAACCAGTTGCCAGGCTAACACCCGCACCGTCTATTGTGCCTGCGAGTGTATAGGTAGGAGTGCCTACCTGAAAGCCCGCATAGGCGCTCGCCGCATCCTTGCGAAGTTTGAACGCCTCAGTCCCATCTACCATAGCTTTCAAGAGGGCATTGGGGGTATCGTAATTCCACCCCCGCTTCATTGCCTTAGTATTTCTTGCCATTTATGTTTCACTCCTTAGTGCTGCAAAGGCAGCACTTGAACTAAGGTGGTAAGGGGCTGTTAGCCCCCTACCCCTGCCATGTTAATTCTAGGTTCGACCCATCTCTACATAGATGTAGTCAGAGTCCAGTGTCTTGGCTGCACTTTCACGAGCTTCCAGACATACGCCGAAGCATACAGCAGTCGAAGCGGTTATCGCGTTAGTAACTGACCCGACATACTTACCGTCAATGAAGTATTCGGCCTTGCCATCGGCATTGACGACCACCCGTAGAGTCTGTGAAGTCCCAGCCGCAGCCGGAGCTATTCCTGAGTCCACAGGTGTAGCGTCTGCATCAGCCTTGACACCAACGCAATACCATGTGTCGTTTGTGGAATCGGTATCGTACATGAAACCACAAGCATCGGAAGCAGTAGAAGTTAGCACTTCAGCCGCCATTTCAATCGGCATTTCTACAGTGCTGGCAATTACATCAATGAAACCAGCATAGATAGCACGAAGGGTTATTGCCGTGACGTTTGTTAGCCTGACTTCGCCAATGAGTTCGCCACTAGCAGCACTGAGGTTCAGTGCCGTGCTATACAAGACCCTATTGCCAGATGTAGCACCGGAAACCAGACGATACCAACCACCGTTAGCGATATTTACCGCTTGTGTGCCGGAGTTTTCAGTTCCGACTACAATGTCGTTAGTCTCGTCTACCGCTGCTCCTAAGAAATCATTGAATATCTTTACTTTCCCAAATCCCGTATCAGTTGCCATTTTGTCTTTCCTCCTATTTAGTCTTTATTACGCAACCAGACTTTTAGGTGCGTTATTGTTTAGCTTGTTGGTGCAGTCGCATCGCTCTTGAGAATCTCAACCCAGGTAGTAGAGTTACCCAGACCATAGGCATATTCATCATAATGATAGACCGCATTGCCGCCACCACCCTTGTCCTCTTTACGGACAATACTTACCCTCGGTGCTTTGCCCTGGACATAGATGATACCTTCCTTTGCAAATACCCCACCAGTAGCATCAGTAGTGACACTGTCGATAGTGACATTACCATTCTCGTATAGAGTTACACCGGCCACCGGAAGAGGCATACCGGTTGAAAGCACTCTCGCCGTTGCCCCTTCGCTCACTACGTATGTACCTACTCCAGCAGTCCACTCGTCAAAGAGGTCTTTCAACTGGAAACCATGAAGAACCGCACAATAAGGTGGTTTTCCAGGTTCGGTTGTATTAGAACTAATGTTATACCTTGCTGCCCCTAAGTGGCCCATAGTTAAGACAGCACCAGCACCAGGCGATGCATTAGTCCCACCGGTTGCTAGAACAACAAGACCATCAAGGTCTTTTATCCGTTCCATAGCGTTCTGTGCTAAGCCACCTATCTTAGCAAATGCTTTCTTGTTGATTCTGGCGGCTACCCGGTCAGTGATAAAGGTATGGATGCCAATCAGAGTTGGTGTGATAGTAAGCAAAGAGTCCGCAATCTGTTGCGGGTTATCAAGAACTGTAGTTTCCGTAACCCTCGAAGCAGTAAGTTTAGCAAACGACACTTCTTGCCATGAGTTACCTATCCCTTCGCCAAGTGTCTCTCTGCGGCAAAGCTGTTGCATGCCCCCTTCTTGTTCTCTGATAATGCGTGCAGCACTCCGTACGCTGTCAAGACTATCTGATAATGCTAAAGTAGTCGTATCCCCACTTGCCATATTATTCCTCCTAAGCGTTTATTAGTTTTTCTGCCTTTGCTATGTTTTCCTTTGTAGCGGGGAGGGTTCCATCACTCCATTGTCTAATCCAGGAACCATCACTGGTTGCCCCCCCACCTTGCGAGGTATCTACAGAGTCTATACCCAAACTTTGACGCACCCTGGACTCTATTGCCTTTGCCGTTTCGGCATTAGCCTTTTCTGCCCTGCTTTTCTGAATACGAGAAACGGACTTGAGAATTCTTGAGTTCGCCTCAGAGAAACTGGTTGCGTCCTTTGCCCAGTCTATTCCCTGGTCGTCAGGGTCTAACCCTAAATCCGTAATTCTCTCACGCATATCAGTAAAGAAGGTTTCCTTAGCTTTCTCAGCCCCGTCTATTTCCGATTGCTGTGATTCTAGTTTGGCTTTTTCCGCCTCTTCACTGCGGAATCTCTGTAGGTCAATCTCGTCTAAAGCCTCTGGGTCAGTGTCTTTAAGACGAGTTATAAGCGCCGCCTTTTCCCGAAGTAGTTTTTCTCTCTCTACTCGGTTGCGGTCTTGCTGGCTCTGTAGCTCACGCCTACCAGTCTCTTTTGCATCTGCAACAGCCTTAGCTGCTGCTTCCGCTATCATTGCCTTAACCCTATCCTCTGTTAAGACTGATGTCTGTGTTACCTCTGGCTTCGGTGAAGCCTCTGGTGAAGTAGTTGGAGTCGCTTTCTCTTGTGAAGCAACTGCCTCTGGAACGGGAGTGCCGTTCTCGTCTGACATTAGTTAATAACTCCTTATGAAGTTTATTTACTTAACCGCATTATACCACATAGTGTCAAATTCTCAATGTTTAGCTTTGTGTCGCTTGCTTTTACCGGCTGTGCTTAAAGCTATCGCCACAGCTTGTTTTTGTGGCCTACCCGATTTCACTAGCTCACTAATATTCTTCTCAATAGACTTCTGTGATTTACCTGGTTTGAGTGGCATATTATCCTCCTACCGTGCATTCCAGATGTCCCGTGCCCTCTGTATTTTTGGATTATAGTGCATTACTTTTTCCCTGGCGTTTGCTACTTCACTTCTAGCCTGTATAATGGAATGGTTCTTCATGTGTATCTTCTCGGCCGCTGGTTTGTTTGTTGTTTCCAGCATAGTAACGTAATCGGACAGCAACCTTAACTCAGGTGAGTATCGTTTCCAAATTTCATCTTCCACCTCGTCTAACATAATATTGTGTTTAGCCATGAGTTTCGCTAACGCCCTGTTAAAAGAAATTGTTTTATCATCGTTACTACGAGTCTCACCAAGACTGCCTTGCAGTAAAATATCACGGGCTTTATCCCGCTGTTTTCTAACTATTCGTTCTATCATGCCAGTCTTTTCCTTTGGTGTCATACCCTTATATAGGTCAGTTCGAATAAGGTTGCTTAATGACTCTCTTATCATCTGACCGCTAGTCTCTTGGTATTCATACTGCTCGTCCCTTACGAGTTTAAGGGTAGAAACCGTATTGCCAGCGAAACCTATGTCGAATTCCAGACTGTTTAGTTCAGTTGCTACCGCATTAGATTGTTCGTTTGTTATTCTTGTTGCTGAAAACCAGGGTGTTGTCCGTTTGGTTGTTTCCCCAAAGACATTTTGTTCCAACTTACTCTTTTTGGAAAGTATCCCTTCCGGTGTATAAGGATAAGACCTCATACCCCCAAAATCTACCGCAGATTGAACAACTCCACCTTTAGGCTTCTGACCCACTAAAGGTTGTGCAGAAATAGGGGTAAGAGATTCCGCAATTCGGATAAGATAATCGTTAGGACTATTAAATGACTGTCCATAGAAATTCTTTCCTGTTGCTAATTCCGTAACTAAACTAAGAGCAGGCCCCGTTTTTGATTTAACAAATCTGGCAACCGGATGTTGTTGATTCCAAACAATAAGAGCACTGGGGTCATCTATCGCTATTGCGGTAACATCAGCCAGTGTCTTTATCATTCCATACATCCATGACCCTAAGCCAACCCTGGTATCGCCAATAACCGTAGTAAAAGCGTCAGCACCATCACCACCCAACCGTTTCGTCCAAGGCTTCATCTTCGGTTCTTGACCTCTTAGCTTCTCCTCAGCATAATATACGGCGGCCCCAACTCCTAGTACAGTAGCAAGGGACATTTGAACTTCTCTGGCTTTTGCACCACTACTCATTAAATCCTTCATTAAAACTAGAGATGCACGTAAATAGTTGGGGGCAAAGAACGCAATTCGTTCTACCGCTTGCCGAGTAGGACTCACCCCACGAGCAGTTGCTGATATTGTTCCAGTCATTCGATTTGTTACCAAGCCTAAATCAAAAAGGTTCTGCCCATTCTTTTGCCATATAGGTTCTAACTGCTCGAACATTCTAATCCTGGATATTTCGAGAAAATCACTGTAAGCCTGTCCCATTCTGCCCCAAGATTGCCTATAGGCTTCTTTTATAGTTTTGCCTATAACTGGAATTTTACCTAAACCTCTTTGGGCAGTGCCTACACCGCTTACAAATTCCGAGTCCCCTGTTTGCACCCCCGCTTGTATAGCCCTTTTATATAGTTCGGGATTCTTGGCTCTAAACGTATTGATACGTTCAGGATTAAAACCGGATTTCCACATTGCCCCAAAGGTTTTAGCCCATACATTAGACTGTTTCCCCATTAACCCCATTTTGAGGTCATGTCCTAGAATGGGAAGCCCCTGAATCAATGGAGCAGACAAATCGAAAGCGGCAACCTGTCCCACCATTGCCCCACTTATATCCGAAAGTATCTTTAATGGTTTCGGGACTTGTGAGTATGCGAACATCTTATCAATCGCATTAGCTACCTCTACGGCAGCAGCCCTTTGTTTCAAAGCAGGTTCAGCAATAACTCGCTCGCCAAACGTCAATGGGGTAGTCTTAGTTATAGCACGTGTGAGTGGTGTTACTAATTCCTCAGCTTGTTTATTCCCAATAAGTCGGTAAATCCCCTGTATGTGGTGTGCTAATACCCGGTCAGGGTTATCGTATAACAAGCCGAGGTCAACACCTTCAAGCATTTCATCAAAGACACGTTGCTTCTGTGCCCCTATTTTTGCCCCCATCTTAAAACCGCCAATTATTCCTGGGGGAGTCTCGTATTTACCAGTCAATGGGTTAAGTTTGCTTTTCACCCTGCGAGCAATATACTGCCATAACTCATCTGCATTACCTAACTCATCTATCTTTACACCGTAACTTTTTGCCAACTTCAAGGCTTCTTGATAGACAAAGCCCTGAGCCTTAGCAAGTTCTAGTTGCTTTGGGGTCAGTGTATAGTGAGTGTAGTTTGAGAGAACGTCATTGATAGCTAAACTTCGCCCTTCAGGATTACCTATTTTTGTTGCCATCCCACTAGCATCTATCCCAAACTCATCTACGGTATTCCCTATTCTACGGATATAGCTAGAAACGTATGGGATTGTATTCTTCCCCATGTCACGAGACTTCAACACCATTTGGTTCGCTTGTTCTATAGTGTCAAAGACACCAGTCTTCCCTCTAAACTTACTAGCCATTTCCTTGCGGACGGACGGGATATATTCTGCCGCCGTTCTAGGTGGTTCAGGCAACCATAACCTACCGTTAGGTTTAATAACAGGTTCAGCCGGAACTACCACTGGCGGTTTAGGCGGCTTGATAGGT
>Ga0180007_10004872_pt1 | contig 13996 bp, 7 predicted proteins | sample MM_PC_MetaG_FD_121122 | JGI IMG/M metagenome (GOLD analysis project Ga0180007, IMG submission 121122) | Groundwater microbial communities from the Aspo Hard Rock Laboratory (HRL) deep subsurface site, Sweden - MM_PC_MetaG | ecosystem: Environmental > Aquatic > Deep subsurface > Groundwater... | reverse complement strand
AAAATCAGACACTTGAAGAATGGTTCTTGTGGACACTGGAAGAATTTGCTAAAAATTCCAATGTTAACCCTATATCATTATTGCCTTCCGTAGGAATCCCATAAAGACTCACCCATTACACAAAAATACAAAAATACATTGCTTTTTTTCGATTTTCGCATATAATGGCGCTGTTGCGAAATACCCCAAAAGTGTCATCCCCGCGAAAGCGGGGATCCAAAACATTAATGGAATCAATGGATTCTGGATTCCCGCTTTCGCAGGAATGACAGAAAACGTTATTTCGCAACAGCGCCATAATGTTAGCTTTTCGTGGTAATTGTAATAAACGAAAGATTTTTAACGCGGTGTAAGAAGGGATAGCTTTTTCTTTTCATCACTAAAAATCTAAATAATTATTCCCTAAAGGGGATTTTCTTGAGGAGAAATTGTAGTATGGGTCGTCAAATTAGTCTAGAAAAAGTAAGAAATATAGGAATTATGGCGCATATAGACGCGGGTAAAACTACTTTGACTGAAAGAGTGTTGTTTTATACCGGCAGGTCTCATAAGATTGGTGAGGTCCATGACGGTGCCGCCCAGATGGATTGGATGAAACAGGAACAGGAACGCGGCATTACTATTACCTCAGCTGCTACCACTTGTTTTTGGAAAGAACATCGAATTAATATCATAGATACTCCCGGTCACGTTGATTTTACCGTTGAAGTTGAACGAAGCCTGCGTGTGTTAGATGGGGCGATTGCTGTGTTTTGCGCTGTAGGCGGAGTTGAACCGCAATCGGAAACAGTTTGGCGTCAGTCCGATAAGTATAACGTACCTAAGCTTGCTTTTGTTAACAAAATGGATAGAGTAGGCGCGGATTTTTTTGCTGTTGTTAAAAATATCGAATCTGATCTTGGCGCTAATGCTATTCCTTTGCAAATTCCTATTGGCGCTGAAGATAACTTTCTCGGTATAATTGACCTTATAGAAATGAAAGCTTATATTTATGAAGATGATTCTTTAGGAAAGAGTTTTCATGTAGAAGAAATTCCTTCTGATTATATAGAGCTTGCTAAAAAATATCACCATATTATGGTAGAGAAAGCCGTAGAGTTGGAAGATTCGTTAATGGAAAAGTATTTAGAGTCTGAAGATGCTATAACAAAAGAAGAGCTAATGAGTGTTGTTCGTAAAGGAACTATTGCTAACAAAATTGTTCCTGTACTTTGCGGGTCGGCTTTTAAGAATAAAGGGGTACAGAAATTATTAGACGCGGTAACATTCTATCTTCCTTCTCCGGTAGATATTGGAGAAGTTGAAGGATTCGATTCGTTAGAAAAGACTCAAGTGATTAAGCGTAAACCGTTAGATGATGAGCCTTTTTCCGCGCTGGCTTTTAAAGTACAAACAGATCCTCATATGGGAAAACTTGTTTATTTTAGAGTATACTCAGGCTCCCTTAAAGCGGGAACATATATATTAAATTCGACTAAGGATAAACGGCAGCGTATAGGAAGAATCCTACAAATGCACGCTAATGAGAGAGAAAACAGGGAAGATATTTTCGCGGGAGATATTGCCGCGGCAATAGGATTAGATCGTACCGTTACAGGTGATACTCTTTGTGCCGAAGATAGTCCTATCATTCTTGAGGCGATAGAGTTTCCAGCGCCAGTTATGGCAATTAGTATTAAACCGCAAAGCCGGACGGATCAAGATAAGCTAGGAAAGGGGTTATCTAAATTATCAGAAGAAGACCCTACTTTTACAATTCAGACTGATGAAGAGACTGACGAAACAATCCTTTCTGGTATGGGGGAATTGCATCTTGAAATTATTGTAGATAGGTTAAAGCATGAGTTTAGTGTTGAGGCTATAGTAGGCAGGCCCAAGGTAGCATATAAAGAGACAATTATAAAGTCAATAACTCACGATTATAAACATATAAAGCAGACGGGAGGGCGTGGACAGTATGGTCACGTTGTTTTAAAAATAGCTCCGAGGAATCCCGGAGAAGGTTTTGAGTTTGAGAATAAGATAGTAGGCGGCAGGATTCCTAAAGAATATATTCCCGCGGTAGAAAAAGGCGTAATAGAGACGATGAAAAGAGGGATTTATGCCGGTTATCCGGTGGTTGACGTTAAAGTATCGCTCATTGATGGGTCTTATCATGATGTTGATTCTTCGGAGATGGCTTTTAGGTTAGCAGCCAGAGGATGTTTTAAAGAAGCTTTTTCTAAATGCGCGCCGATTCTTCTTGAACCGCATATGTCAATCGAGGTTACCACTCCGGAGGAATACGTTGGCGGTATTGTAGGTGACATTTGTTCACGGAGAGGAAAAGTGTTAGGTATGGAGTTGAAAAGTAATCAGCAGATTATTGCGGCAGAGGCGCCGTTATCTGAGATGTTTGGGTACGCGACAAATTTGAGATCGTTAAGCAGCGGACGGGCTAATTATTCCATGCATTTTGAAAAATACATAGAAGTTCCTTTTGATATGGCAGAAAAAGTTATCGCTGAAAAGAAGAAAATCGAAGGTAAATAATTCTTACCATTTACCAATTATTATTTTGAATTGTATTATCCGGGAGGGTTACAAACCCTCCCCTACAAAATTTATATATTCTATTTCTTGCCCCTTGACCCTTGCCCCATGACCCTATAAAATAAACCAATGAGAAAAACAATGTATTTATACGGAAAGAATTCTGTCAATGAGCGGCTGGGAGTGAATTCTAGGAGTATAAGAAAAATTTTTTTGCAGGATAACTTTGATGATCCGCGGATAATAAAAAAGATCAAATCTTTAAAAATTCCTCACGAACAGGTAACTAAAAAACAATTATGCCGAATGAAGCGTGCCGATAATTTAGGCGGTATTATCGCTCAAGTCGAATCCTTCCAATATGTGTCTTTTGAAGATTTAGTTTATGAGCCAGGTAATAATAAGAAAACTCTTATATTCTTAGATAGGATATACGATCCGCAGAATTTAGGCGCTATAATGAGGATTGCTGCTTGTTTTGGAGGGTTTGCGATTGTTATACCAAAGCATAAGGCTTGTTCTGTAACAGAAACGGTTTTGCATATTGCTTGCGGCGGAGAGAATTTTGTTTCAGTTTCTATGGTTTCAAATATTTCCGCGGCGTTAATTCAGGTTAAGCGTTGTGGGTATTGGGTTGCCGGTGCCATTGTCCAGGGAGGAAAGGATTTATCCGGGGTTCAGTTGCCTCAACCGTTATGTTTGGTGTTAGGGTCTGAAGGCATAGGAGTTAGATATGGAGTATGTAAACACCTAGATTTATCAGTAAGCATATCCATGCGGGGAGCGCCTATTTCTTTTAATGTCACCGCGGCTGCAGCGGTATTTTGTTACGAAATTAGTAAACAACGAAATTATAGTGTATAGAATAGAGGAATTATCGTTCACAAAAAAAGCCAGGCTTTTTTGTGAACGATAATGTGGGAATGGGGATGAATAGGGTAATTATAAAATTTTTAATTTTGCTGTGTTTTTCTTTTTCTTGTGAGGGGTGTGATATCCTGCTTAAAATTGTTCATAAAGAAATGGCTCAGGAAAAGAAGATATTTGGTAATATAACTGAATATAATCCTAAAGTAAAAGAAGTACAGGTGGTTTTAAGGGAGATTGGTTATTCATTAGGTTCTGTTGATGGTAAGTTAGGTTCAAACACGCGCAGAGCTCTAGAGGCATTTCAGAGAGATTATGGTCTCAACGTTAGCGGTTATATTGATAAAAAAACATGGGAAGAACTAAACCTAATTAATAGCGCTAACGTTATTTATCTTAGTAAAGTTGATATGAAACAGATACAGCTCGCGTTAAAAAACGCGGGATTTGATCCGGGAGCTATTGACGGTAAGAAAGGAGCCAAAACGGATAAAGCCGTAAGCAGCTTTCAATCTGCTCACGGTCTTAAAGTAGATGGTGTGGTAGGAGAAAAGACGTGGAATCAGTTAGGGAAATATTTGTTTAGGAAAGTGGAATAAAAGAGATAGTAAAAAGTTCTTTTGCGCGCGTCTTGATGTCCGGATGGATAGCCGTGAAGAAAATATAAAAATTCATTTTAAATTTCCGGTTTCTACTTTTGTAAACGCTTCCATTCCCTCTTTGGCTAAAGATTGTTTTAGCTAGTTATATATGGTATATTTCAGTATACAGTTTATGATACGATAAGGGCATTTTTCCTTATTGTTGGGGGTAAATGCAAAGCCGCGGGGTTATTTACGAAGGATGAAGGAAGAAGGACGAAAGATGGAAAATTAAAATCGTCCCTCATCTGACATCTATCGTCTTTCGTTTAGGGATGACCGGGTTGCCGAATATCATAAGTATTCGGCTTTTTTTTGTCAAAAGAGGGGTTAATAAGCTATTATGATTATTCTATTATTAATATTGATGGGTGTAGCGGTTATTTCAGTGGCTTATATTCTGTTTTCTTCAGATACTAATGCTTCCACATATCAATCCCGCAAGGTCGCGTCAAAAAACAAAAATTTAGAAAACCAGCAGATGCTAAACCTTCAACAACGGGCGCAGTCTTTAAGGGAACGGTTAGAAAAATCGAACGGACAGATTGAATCTTTAAAAGATGAGGTAGATAAAGAAAAGAATGAATGTGAAAGTATGCAGAACAAATTTAAGGCAGTTAATGACCGCGAGGCTGGTTTAAAAAGTGAAATTCAAAGGCAGCAGGAATGGATTAATAGGGGTCAGGACGCGATTAAGCAGGTACAGGATAAATATTCGGCGTTACAGAAAAAGTTATTGGATAAAGAAAAAGAAGTCGAGACAGCGTTTTCTAATAATGTGAAGACTAATAAAGATTTAAAGGAGACTCAAGATTTAATTAAGTCTTTACAAGATAAGAATAGAGAGATGGTTGATCAGGTACAGGCTATATCAGCAAAAGCGGATAAGTATGTTCAGGAATCTAAGAAACACGCTTACTCAGTTGCTGAACTTAAGAAGAAACAGGACGAAAGTGGGTGGATATCTAAAGACGAATATGACATGCTTGAAGAAAAATATGATAGATTGCAGGAAGAATATGATCATTTTGATATGCGGTTTAAGTTGTTAAGAGAACAGTTGGAAGAAAAAGAGAAACAAGCGAAAGAATTACAGAGAGATAAGAAAGAGGAGCAAGGGTCAGGGGATATAGAAGATGGTCAAGTTGGATATGAGAGGAGAGAGGAGATAGGAGATGGGAGAGAAGAGAGTCAAGGGAAGCAAAAAGAGGATTCAGGCTTCAGCTCTCAGGATTCAGAGAAATCTGAGAAAGAGGAGCAAGAGATAGGAAACAGAAAAACAGAAGAAGAGAAAGAAGAAGTAGTAGAAGTGGGAGTTGGCGCGGTACAGAATATGAAACAGCAGTTAGAACAGCAAGGTCAGACGTCGGCGCAATCGTCCGTTGAATCTAAAAAAGAAGAGGCCAGCAGTAGGCAGCAGGAGCGAGAAAGTGATAAGGATAAACCAGGAATTGTAGGGGCGGACCCCTGTGTCCGCCCGATACAAAATAATAAAGATTTACCAAAACGCGAGTTTAATTTAGAAATGTTGCGTAATATTGGTATTATAGCTCACATTGACGCGGGTAAGACAACTTTGACTGAAAGAATTTTATTTTATACCGGCATATCGCATAAGATTGGGGAAGTGCATGACGGTGCCGCGCAAATGGATTGGATGAAACAGGAGCAGGAAAGGGGAATTACTATAACTTCGGCGGCAACGACTTGCCGGTGGAAAGATTACCGAATTAATATTATTGATACTCCCGGTCACGTTGATTTTACGGTTGAGGTTGAAAGGAGTCTGCGGGTGCTTGATGGGGCGGTTGCTGTTTTTTGCGCGGTGGGCGGAGTTGAACCGCAGTCAGAGACAGTGTGGCGCCAATCTGATAAGTATAATGTTCCAAAGTTAGCTTTTGTGAATAAGATGGATAGGATGGGGGCGGATTTTTTTGCTGTTTTACAGGATATTGAAGATCAGCTGGGAGCTAACGCTTTTGCTATACAGATTCCCATTGGCGCTGAAGATAAATTTAGAGGAATAGTTGATCTTATTAAAATGAAAGCTTATATTTACAAAGATGAAACTCAAGGCAAAGACTGTCACCAAGAAGACATTCCTGGAGATTTTCAAGAATTAGCTAAGAAATACCGCCATATTATGATAGAGAAAGCAGTCGCTTTAGATGAAGCATTGATGGAGAAATATTTGAAATCTGAGGAGTCTGTTATCGAGGAAGACTTATGGAGGGTTATTCGTAAAGGTACAGTAAATAACAAATGTGTTCCCGTTTTATGCGGGTCTGCTTTTAAAAACAAAGGAGTTCAAAACTTGCTTGATGCTGTGAATTTATACCTTCCTTCGCCGTTGGATCTTCCCGCGATTATGGGTAAGGATTCTGAGGGGTCTGATAAGGATGTAGAAAGACATGCTAAAGATAATGAGCCGTTTTGCGCCCTAGCTTTTAAAATACAAGCTGACCCGCATATAGGAAAGCTTATTTACGTGAGGGTTTATTCTGGAGCGTTAAAGGCTGGGTCCTATGTGTTCAATTCTGTAAAAGGCAAGAAAGAACGAATCGGCAGAATTTTACAGATGCACGCTAATCAAAGAGAGAATAAAGATAGTATTTTTACTGGGGATATTGCCGCTGTAGTTGGTTTATCTAATACAATAACCGGAGATACTCTTTGTGATGTTGATAATCCGATAGTGTTGGAATCCATAGAATTTCCTGAACCGGTAATATCAATTAGTATTAAACCAACGAGCCGTAACGATCAGGATAAACTTAGTAAAGGATTAATTAAATTAGCTGAGGAAGATCCGACATTTAAGGTTCATACTGATGAAGAGACAAAAGAAATTATTCTTTCAGGGATGGGTGAACTGCACCTTGAAATTATTGTGGATAGGTTGAAAGAAGAATTTAAGGTAGACGCCCAGGTAAGTCCGCCTAAAGTCGCGTACAAAGAAACTGTTCGGTCTAAGGTTACTCAGGAATATAAGCATATTAAACAGAGTGGTGGCCGCGGCCAGTATGGTCACGTTGTTATTGAGATGTCCGCGGCGCAAAGCGGGGAAGGATTTCTATTTAAAGACAGCATTACCGGCGGCCGTATTCCTAAATCATATATTCCCGCGATAGAAAAAGGATTTAAAGAAATTATTGCTAGAGGTGTTTATGCCGGGTACCCGGTTATAGATGTTAGTATTAACTTAGTTGACGGATCCTACCATGATGTAGATTCTTCGGAAATCGCGTTTAGATTAGCCGCTATAGGCGCGTTTAAAGAAGCTTTTATGAAATGCTCTCCCATATTGCTTGAGCCGTACATGTCGTTAGAGCTATCTACCCCTGAGGAGTACGTTAGTAACCTGGTCGGAAACATTTGTTCGCGAAGAGGTAAGATTTTAAACATAGATTCTAAAGGTAACCAGAAAATTATTTCAGCAGAGGCTCCTTTAGCGGAATTGTTTGGTTACGCGACTACGTTTCGGTCTTTAAGCAGCGGTCGCGCTAATTGTTCAATGCAGTTTAAAAAGTATGAACAGGTTCTCGGCGAAATCGCTAAGAAAATAGTAGAAGAAAAGAAACAGAAAAAATAAGAGTAGGGTTCAGGTCTGTCCGTTTTTCTTCATTTAAATCAAACCAAAAAAAATCAAACCAAAAAATAGCTTTAAATCCTTATCGTTTAGATTTATAATATAAACGAGAAGAGGGTTTCTATTTTATTATTAAATAATTTAAATTGAGAGAGAGAAGATTATGAAAAAAAATTTATTGAAGAAGATAGCAAATGTTTTTATAGTTAGTATTTTCGCTGGTCTTTTTTGCGGACATATGAATTTAGCGGCGCAAGAAGTACCCGTTTCATCAGACTTCGCTCAAGAGAGTGAACCCATTGAGGGGGCAGTTGGTGATGCCAGTCAGGCGCGCTCTGATGCCGAAGCTGCTCAAAAAGAATTTCAGGTTCAGAAGAAAGCAGTGGAATTACAAAAGAAGAAAGCGGAGGTGAAAATCAAAGAAGCTCAAACCGCGAAAGAAGAAGCGCGGCTTCTAAAAGAGGTTGCCGCGTCCCGAGAAGAGGTTAAGAAAGCGTTCGCTCAGGCAAGTCAAAAAGAAAAAGAAGCTTTAGCCGCGCAGCAGCAAGTTAAGATAGCCCAATCAAAAATGGAATCATCCGAAAGTAAAGCAAAGGTCGCCCAAGATGAGTTGATTCTGGCGAAAGAAAGAGCGGCGGTGGCAGAGGCAACGCTTAAAAAGCAATTTAATATTATACGTAATAAAGTTATTCAGACAGTAGCCGTTATCATTATAGGGTATTTTATATTATTTATTTTAGTGAATATTATTAACAGGCGCATGAAGGATGTTAAGGGCCGCCATGTTGTAAGAAAAAACGCGGCTTATTTTATTAATGCCGCGATATTAATAGTAATATTTCTTGTTTGGCTGCAGAATCTTAGTTCGATAACGATATTTTTGAGTGTAATTGGCGCCGGTATCGCGTTAGCTTTGCAAGAGGCGTTATTATGTATGGCGGGGTGGTTTCTTATAATTGTGCGCCGGCCTTTTGAAGTGGGAGATAGAATAGAATTAGGCGGTGTTAAGGGGGATGTTATTGATCTGCGTCTTTTTCAAACATCACTATTAGAATTAGGTAATTGGGTGGATGCTGATCAGAGTACGGGTCGAATAGTTAATATTCCTAACAGCGCTATGTTTAAAAAGGAAAACTATAATTATAGCCGGGGTTTTGAGTTTATTTGGAATGAAATAAGGATTTTAGTAACTTTCGAAAGTGATTGGAATAAAGCTAAAGAAATCATGCTGCATAAGGGACAAGAGGAAGTAAAAGGTCTAGATCAGGTAGTTAAGAAAAGAATTGTTGCTATGACGAAGCAATACATGATTTATTATGAGCATTTAACACCGATAGTTTATGTGAATATTAAAGATAGCGGGGTAGAGTTGACCCTGCGGTATCTGACACAAGCGCAAAGTCGGCGTATGACCCAAGATCGGCTTTGCCAGTCTATTTTAGAAGAGTTTCGGAAACAGGAAAATATTAATTTTGCCTATACTACATATAGAATCGTTAAATAATATATCGACCATTCATTTGTAATGAACAAATAATATCAAAAATTGTAGGGGAGGGGCTTGCGTCCTTCCCCGACGTATTTATAATATTTACCAATAGTAAAATAAAGAAGTGAGAAGATGATGAAAAATATAATTTTATTATTTTTGATGTGTCTTAGTTTTAATTTGGGGATTTTCGCGGAAAATTTTGTCGATTCTCAGAAAAAAACTGAACTAAAAAAAATATCCATAGAAGATGTAAGCAGGCTGGCGTTGCAAAATTCATTGGATATTCAAATTGCTAAGTTCGACGCTTATATAAAGAGAACGGATTTACCTCGGGAAGAATCAATTTTTGACGCCTTTATAAACGCGAGTATAGAATATAGTAAAGATAAGAGCGCTAAGTCTTCAACTCTTTTAGGTAGTGAGATTATTGAGAAATCTTATTCAGTTGAGTTAGAGAAGAAATTGCCAACGGGGACAACGGTTACAGTTGGCGGTTCTAACGTAACTACTAAATCAGATTCTTTGACTAGTACGATGAATCCTATTAATGAAGCGGCGGCAGAAGTTTTAGTTGTTCAGGAGTTAGGTAAAAATTTCTTTGGAATAGCTGATCGCGCCAATATTGAGATTACCAAAATTGATATTGATAATTCTGAGTATACGTCTTTAATTGATATAGAAAAAATCTTGTATGACGCACAAGTTACTTATTGGAAGTTTGTTCTTAAAGGGGAAGAACTAATAATAACAGAAGATATGTTAAAAGAAGCTCAGAAATTATACTCGATTTATCAAAAAAAGTATAAATTGGGACTTGTTGAACGGGCGGACTTATTGGCGGCTCAAGTTAATGTGGTTGTACGTCAAAACAGTGTCATCGAGGCGCGGTTAGAAAAGCAAGCAGCTAAGAATGATTTGCTTTTTTTATTGAGCGAAAGTAATTTTAATTTACAGCTTGAGGCCCTAGATTCTTTAGAAGTAACACCGGTTAGTGTTGATTTGTATGATTCTCTAAAAGATGCTATCGAGAAACGAAGGGATTATGAAAAAATTAAAAATAAGCTTAAAGCGAAAGATATCGATATAGTGATAAAAGAAAACGCTCTTTGGCCTCAGATTGATTTAGAGGCTTCTTATAAGAGAAATGGGTTAGACAGTAATTTAAGGCAGTCATGGGGCAATGTCACGGGTAACGATAATCCTGAAATTTTTGTGGGGTTGAATTTACGTATCCCTCTTGAAAATAGAGAAGCAAAAGCTGATTTAGAACAAGTAAATCTTGAAAAGGAACAACTCTTGCTGTCTTTAAAGAGAACGGAACGCCTGATTCTTAAAGAAATCAATAATAGAGTTAAGGATGTTAATATTTTTAAAAACGAGGTGGGGCTTTACTCGTCAATTGTAGAATTGCAGCAGGATAAGTTAAAAGAAGAGGCAAAACGTCTTAGTTACGGCCGGTCCAGTTCTGATTTAATTATAAGGTATGAAGAAGATGTGTTAGCGGCTAGGTTATCTAAAGCGGCAGCTCTTTATAGGTATAGAGTAAGTAATATAGGATTAGATTTAGATAAAAATATTTTACTTAGTAAGTATTGGGAGGCGGATAGCTTATGAAATTCGCGCAGTTTTCTGTAAAAAATTCATTGTTTGTTAACCTTTTTTCTGTGTTTATTATTATAGCCGGTCTTTTTTCTCTTACCCATCTGAGAAAAGAGGCGTTTCCTCCCGTTTCTTTTGATGTGGTTACAGTGGTAACGTCATTTAGAGGTGCTTCAGCCCAGAAGGTTGAACGGTTAGTTACTGTTCCCATTGAGAAGGAGTTGAGAGAGGTCAGTAATGTTGAAGAAATAGTTTCTTCTTCCGATGATGGGATATCGACTATTATAGTTAAAGTACTTAGTGATGTAAAAGATTTTCAGAAAGTTGTCAATGATATTCAGAAAGCCGTGGATAGGGTAACCGGTTTGCCTGAAGACGTTGATGAGCGTCCGATAGTATCAGAAATTACCAGTGGAGAGATACCGGTTATTAAAGTCGCTGTAAGCGGTGATCTTGATGAATTTATCTTGCGTAAATATACAGATGAATTAAGAGATTTACTCGAAGAGATTAATGGTGTTTCTTCAGTTGAAAGGATAGGATGGAGGGATGAAGAGTTTTGGGTAGAACCGGATATAACTAAGATGGCCGATTACCATATATCATTTAAGGAGCTTGCGCGGGTGGTAGGACTGCAAAATGTGGATTCTCCCGGCGGAAAAATTGAAACCGAAGGTAAAGAGTTTTTAGTAAAAATTAAAAGTGAGTTAAGAACAAAAGAAGATATAGAAAGTACGGTTATTCGCGCTAATGATTTAGGTAATTGGATTAAAGTCAAAGATGTGGCTGTCGTGAGGCAGACTTTCGAAGACGATATTATATTAAATAAGTCTTTAGGCAGCAGAGCGGTTACTCTTACAGTAATAAAGAGAGAAAAAGGAGATATTATAAAAATAGTTGATAATGTTAAGAAGATAATAGGGCGATTTGAAAAAGGAAAACCAAAAGAATTAAAAATAGCCGCGGTGTATGATTTATCTTATTACGTAAAAAGAAGACTTAATGTGTTAAGGTCAAACGGTATTATCGGTTCAATATTAGTTATTACCGTGCTTTTTTTGTTCTTGCCTCCGGTTTCAGCGGTGATGACCGCTATTGGAATTCCTATCGCGATGTGTGCTACTTTTTGGATAATGTACGCATTAGGGTTAACAATAAATCTTATTACCATGTTTGGATTAATAACGGTTTTAGGTATGATTGTTGATGACGGCATAATTATTTCTGAAAATGTTAATCGTCATATAGAGATGGGTGTTCCACCGAAGGAAGCCGCTATACTGGGTACAAATGAAGTCGCGCGGCCGGTATTGACGACAGTTTTAACTACGATTGTGGCTTTTTCGCCGTTAATGCTTATGGGTGGTTTATTGGGAAGGTTTATTAAGTATATTCCGCTTGTAGTGATTATCGCTTTATTAGCGTCGGTGGTAGAGGCGTTTTTTATTCTTCCGTCACATTTAGCTGATTTTGTCAGGCCAATGAAAGGAAAGCTGTCGCATAAAGAAGGTAGATGGTTTAAATGGATTTTTATAAAATATACCGCGATTCTTAAAAAAGCGTTAAATCATCGTTATAAAATTGTTGGTGTTGTAGTTGTGATGTTTATTTCATCGATTGTTATGGCTAAACTTTTTATGCCGTTTGTTCTTTTTTCAGCGAAAGGGGTAGAGCAGTTTTCTATAAGGCTTGAAGCTGTGACTGGAACGTCTTTAGGAAAAACAAATGAATTTATCAGTCCTGTTGAAAAGTTAGTTGAAGAATTACCTCCAAAATATTTAGACGCTTATGAAACATCCGTAGGTAATCTTAGTGAAGATAGGGGCTATGACCCTAACGCTAAACGAGGCGGTAATTTTGCCCAAATTACGGTATATCTTACTCCTTCCGGTAAGCGTGATAAGACCGCGGCTCAAATTGTTGAGATGTTACGGCCAAAGATGAATAATATATTTGAGCGGCTTAAACTGGAGGGAGTGGAGAAGATTTATTTCCAGGAGTTTAAGGAAGGCCCTCCGGTAGGTAGAGCGATAGATGTTAGGATTAGAGGTGATAATTTTGATGAAATTATGACAATTGTTAATGAAATTAAAGATTATTTATCTGAATTAGAAGGGGTTAAAGATATTTCTGACAGTTATAATTTGGGTCCTAAAGAAATAAACGTTATTATCGATGAAGAAAAAGCGCAAAGAGCGTTCTTGACGAATTCTGATATTAGTTTTGCCGTAAGAGCCGCTTTCTCTGGTGTTACGGCTACGACAATCAAAAGAGAAAAAGCGGAGAAAGAAATCAGGGTATTGATCAGATTGCCTCAGTTGCAGAGAGATGATTTATCCGTGTTTGATAAAATAGGAGTTGCTAATAAGTTTGATAATCTTATACCTTTAAAAGATGTTACTAAACGCGTTGAGTCTAGAGATCTTCGGTCTATCGCTCATATTGATGGGAAACGGTTTATTTCCATTACCGGCGATGTTGATAATAAAAAAATGACATCTCTTAAAGTTCAAAAAATAATCAATGATAAATTTTCAGATATATCATTAAAATATCCGGGTTATACGTTAAGATTTAGCGGGGAAGCAGAAGAAACTATGAAATCGGTAAATGATCTCGCGAAAGCGTTTTTAATCGCGTTGTTGCTGATCTTTTTAATTCTTGCTACGCAGTTTAATTCTTTGGTGCAGCCTTTTATCGTTATGTTGGCCATTCCTTTTGGTATTATTGGGTTTATAGTGGCGTTTCTTATTCATGGTGAACCGTTAAGTTTTTTAGGTATATTAGGTTTTGTAGGGTTAATGGGAATTGTTGTTAACGATTCTATAGTTTTAGTTGATTTTATTAATAAACGCAGAAATCACGTGCCGATTAAAGAAGCGATTATTGAAGCTGGAGACTTACGTCTGCGCCCGGTACTTATTACTACGATTACAACTGTATGCGGTTTATCAACTGTTGCCTATGGGATAGGGGGGGTTGATCCTTTCTTAAAACCAATGGCATTAGCTATTAGTTGGGGATTATTATTTGCTACAGCGCTTACCTTAATTGTTATACCTTGTGTTTATTTGATTGCTGAAGATACTAAGAATTTCGTTAGACGAAAATTTAAGTGTAGGGGCGATTCACGAATCGTCTGATAAAAACACGCGGTAATGGGTGAGTCTTTATGGGATTCCTACGGAAGGCAATAATGATATAGGGTTAACATTGGAATTTTTAGCAAATTCTTCCAGTGTCCACAAGAACCATTCTTCAAGTGTCTGATTTTTT
>Ga0180007_10004871_pt1 | contig 13998 bp, 13 predicted proteins | sample MM_PC_MetaG_FD_121122 | JGI IMG/M metagenome (GOLD analysis project Ga0180007, IMG submission 121122) | Groundwater microbial communities from the Aspo Hard Rock Laboratory (HRL) deep subsurface site, Sweden - MM_PC_MetaG | ecosystem: Environmental > Aquatic > Deep subsurface > Groundwater... | reverse complement strand
GCTTTCTTTACCGCGTCTCTATATTCTGCAGATTTTTTAGTTGTTCCATCCGGAAGAGTTGCTATTTTATGTTCCCCATTCTGCGTTCTTAACAATATATGCCTGTCATAGGCTAGCCTTCTTATGCCTATTGTGGTAGTTTCTTTAAAAACTATATTAGAAAGCTCAGTTTCAAGTTTTTCTTTGCACAATATTGAAAGCTTTATAGCGGGCCTGCCTTTTTTCATGGTAATATTTGTCAGCCAAACATCTAAAGCCCCTGCTTCAAAGAGCTTTTCAGACAGATCCGGATAGACCCTCGGGTCCAGGTCGTCAATATTCGTTTCAAGCAATATAACTTTATCATGCGCGATATTTTCAGATTGATTGCCTATCATTACAGTCAATAAATTTGAAGCGCCGGGCACATCGAAAGTACCCGCTCCAAAACCGTATTTCTCTATTTTCAATACAGGCTGGTTAAATGATTCAACCAGGGTAGAAATAATCGCCGCGCCTGTAGGGGTAGTAAGTTCAAATTGGGCTGTGGATGAATACACCGGCACTTTTTTTGCGGTTAAAATTTCCAATGCGGCCGGCGCTATTCTACCAATATTAATATTGGTAGAATAGACTTTTTCAATACCCAGCATATTCAGCGCAAGTACATTTGCAGTTATGTCGATAAGCGTATCAATCGAGTTCATTTCATGAAAGTGGACTTTGTTTTTTGGCGTCCCATGAATTTTTGATTCAGCTGAAATCAAAACATCCAGAATTTGCAGGCTTTTTTCTTTAACAGTGGCGCTTAAAGCGCTTTTTGAAATAACAGCCCTCATATCTGAGGTTGAATGAAAGCGATAATCGCTGATTACATCAATATGCACTGCTTGCGCGTGCCCTTTTTGGATTTTTTTAAAAGACAGTTTCCAGTTTTTTATCTTCAATGTTTTTTTCAGCGCAATTTCAAGTTTTTTTGGATTTAATCCGCAGTCTATCAAAGAAGAAAGCATCATATCGCCGGAAATTCCTGATGGGCAATTAAAATAAGCTATTTTCACTTGAAAGGCCTCCCATTTATCAGGTGCGCTATTACACCTGCGCCTATCCCGTCATCAATATTCACCGCGCAAACGTTGACTGCGCACGAATTAAGCATGGTGAGAAGCGCTGAAAAACCTTTTAAATTTGAGCCATAGCCTACTGAAGTCGGCACACCGACTACCGGACAGCCTACCAAACCACCGATAATAGACGGAAGAGCGCCTTCCATTCCTGCGCAAACGACAACACAGGCAGCTTTTTGAAGTTTATCGGAATGCTCAAACAGCCTGTGCGCGCCCGCTACACCGATATCATAAACCCTTTCAACTTTACTGCCAAGAATTTCCGCAATAACGGAAGCTTCTTCAGCAACAGGAATATCTGTAGTGCCCGCTGTAACAACACAAACATAACCAGCTGGATTATTTCTTACTGCGTTTTTTTGTTTTGATACCAGGATTATTCTGGCTGACGCAAAGTATTTGGCGGTTTTAAATTTTCTTTTTATTGCCCGGAATATTTTCTCGTCAGCTCGCGTGCCTATAACAGGGCCGCCATGCTGTTGAAGCCTGCGGGCTATACTGATTATCTGGTCAACCGTTTTTCCGGGACAATAGATGGCTTCAGGAAAACCCTGTCTGGAGTAACGTTTTCCGTCAGGATGAGAGAAATCATGCCAATTTGATTTTGTTTTTTTCTGCAATTTCATTATTTCCAATCCTTTATTTCCAGATTTGGTTCGGGAAAATTATTTATGTTATATTTGGATTTTTTTGACTTATATTTGTAATATCCCACGCTTGCTATCATGGCGGCATTATCCGTGCAAAGATTTCTTGCAGGAATAAATATATTCATTTTTGATTCGGCGCCTTTTTTTATGAAACTCTCCCTCAAAAAACCGTTTGCGGCGACCCCTCCGCAGGCAACTATTTTGTTTAAATTAAACTTTTTTGCAGCCGCTATCGTTTTGTCAACCAGCGTGTCAACAACAGCTGATTGAAAAGAAGCGCAGATATCATTTATTTGTTCGGCTGTAAAACCTGTTTTTTTTGTATTGTCCCTAACATGATAAACAACAGCTGTCTTTATCCCGCTGAAACTAAAATCCCAATTCGCCCACATATAAGGCCTGGTAAATTTAACAGCTTCAGGGTTCCCGTCTTTTGCCCGGTTTTCTATTACAGGCCCTCCCGGGTAAGTTAAATTGAGCAGTTTGGCTACTTTATCAAAAGCTTCGCCTGCCGCATCATCCCTGGTTCTTCCCAGCACTTTATATTTCCCAAAATCTTTTACAATTACCAATTCCGTATGGCCGCCGGAAACAACTAGCGCAAGAAAAGGCGGTTTGAGTTCAGGATACTCAAGCATAGAACTGAATACATGCCCTTCAAGATGATTTACAGGAACCAGCGGTTTATTATAAATGAAAGATAATGTCCGAGCAAAAGTCCAGCCAAGTAAAAGCGAGCCCATGAGGCCCGGCCCTGCCGTAACGCTGACAGCTTCAACACTTTCTAAATCTTTCGGTTTAATGCCGATTTTTGCGTTACCAAGGGCTTTTTCAAAAACATAATTAATATTTTCCAGGTGAGCCCTGCTTGCAAGCTCCGGGACTACGCCGAAATACTGCGCATGGATTTTTTCCTGAGAGGACACGACATTTGAAATAATTTTTCTTCCGTTTTCAACTAAAGAAACGGCAGTTTCATCGCAGGAAGATTCAATACCTAAAATCAGCACGGTCACGCTCCAGCCTTATTGCGTTTCTTCATTGGTATTTTTTTAACATTCAACAAATCCTGCAGATAAACAAATTGAACGCCTTCTTCATCAAATTCCGGTTCCATTGCTTTAAATGCGGGTATTATATTTTTCTTGTGGATATGGCAAATAGCTATAGCATAGCCGTTTTTCTTTGCGAGTTTAATAAGAAACCTGAACTGATTCTTCATATACTCTTCATCATCAGTAACATCAAGGAACAAATCATTTGTAAGACAGGGTTCCTTAATTTTTCTAGCGACGAAATGGCCCACCGTGTGAGTGCTTGTGTGTGAATCAAAAAAGAAAAGATTTTTGTCCTTAAGCTCCGAAAGTATCACATACATTTGCCATCTTCTTGCCGTGAACCTGGACCCCATGTGATTATTGACGCCAACCGGATGCCCGACGGTTTTCAAATTAGCTAAAAACATCTTCTTTATTTCGCTCTTGTTCATTTTTACAAGCAGGGCCGCTTTGCCCGGATTAATTTTCGGGTATCCTTCCGGCTCCATAGGAAGATGCATAAGGTAAGGGATTTTTTTACTTTCAAGCATTTCTGCAATTTCTTTAGAAAAACGTTCTTTTGGGAAAATTGAGAAATTTAAAGGGACTTTTAAGTCAAGGAACTCATTAATCTTCTTATTTTCCGGGCCGATATCGTCAATAACTATGGCTATTTTAGGACCCTTTGGTTTACTGACTATTCTTACCGGTTTAACCGGCTGTGCTTTACCGGGCAAATTTATTTTTTCTCTAACCAGAAAATAAGCCAGGCCTAGAGCTATGAGGATTAAAACAAAAAGAATCTTTTTCAACTGATTTTATCCTTCCTTTTGCTGAATGAATATCTTACGCGCTTTTAGAAGCTCAACCGCCCTGTTAAGCGCTGTATCTTCAATCCTTTCGTCTTTAGCAGCTTTCGGAGGTTCTTTTCCCTCAGGGTATACTGTTTCTTCCTGCATTTGCAGTTTGGACTGATTTTCTAGAGAAACCTCAATTTTTATATCCGGGTCGATTCCACCTTTTTTGGTTTCTGTATCAACCTGAATAAGCTTCCCGGAAGGAGTGTAATATTTTGCCGTTGTTATCTTTACTGCGCAGCCGTCGCTTAACGGTATTACACTTTGCACGCTGGCTTTTCCAAAACTTCTTTCGCCTACAATCAATGCTCTTTTATGGTCCTGCAGGCATCCCGAAACAATTTCTGAAGCTGATGCAGAGCCGCGGTTTATCAGCACAACCATGGGCAGGCCCTTCCAGGGCGCTTCCTTGCCCGCACGGAATTCATGATAGCTTTCAGGTATTCTTCCCTGGGTATAAACAACCATTTTGTTTTCTCCGACAAACAATTTTGCTATTTCAACAGCAACATCCAGCAGCCCTCCGGGATTGTTCCTTAAATCAAAAACCAGCCCGTCCATGCCTTTTGCTTTAAGGTCCGCCAGGCCCTTTCTCATATCATCCATGCTGTTATTATTGAACTCAAGCAAATGTATATAACCAATCTTGTCATCCAACATTTTTGAACGGGAACTTTCCAGTTTAATTATTTCTCTGGTGATGTCGTAATCAACCGGGTCTTTTGCGCCTTCCCTGGCTATAGTAATTTTCACTTTTGTGCCGGGGTCGCCGCGAAGTTTTTTTATGGCTTCTTCCATGCTGATTCCCTGGGTGCTTTCACCGTCAATTTTTATAATTTTATCCTCCGGAAGCAAGCCCAATTTATAGGCCGGCGTGCCGGGTAAAGGAGAGATTATAGTCAGCCAATTGTCGCGCACGGAAATCCTGATTCCCAGGCCGCCGTATTTACCCTCAGTTTCAATTTTCATTTCCTTATAAATTTTGGGTTCCATAAACTGGGTAAACGGGTCCAGAGGCCTTAACATTCCGCTGGCCGCCGAATAAATCAATTTCTGAGCATCAACTTCAGTTACATATTTGTCCTGGGTTAAAGTAAGGACGTCCAGAAGCAGTTTTATCTGGTCATAAGTCTGATCCTTGGCTTCTGCAGACGAAAATACTGATAAATTTGCTAACAAAACAAATGAAATTAAAATCCTGCTGATTATCTTACACATTTTTTTCCCCTTTAATACCCCATGTTACGCGCTTGGAAGCGTATGGGGTATTTCCCCCCCCGTTTTATTTTGGCGCGCTTAACCACTCTGTTTTACCCGCCGCGTTTAACCAGGCCAGCGGGTCTTGCGGCTGTCCGTTTACAGAAATTTCAAAATATAGCGTATAGTTAGTTGAACTTCCAGGTTTTCCGACAGGATCGCCCGCTTTTACTTTTGCGTCGACGTCTACAGATATTTCACTCAGCTGGCCATAGATTGTGTAAATTCCTCCTCCCTGGTCAATGATGACTGTGTTTCCATAAGAGCGAAAACCCTTTGCATATACAACTTCGCCGGAATCTATAGCTGTTACCACATCGCCTTGTTTGCCTTTGATTTTTATCCCGTTAGAAATCACGTATGTATTAAGTTCAGCATGTTTGTTTTTACCGAATTTTGCTGTAACTTCTCCCTTAAGCGGCCAGGGAAACGTTTTCTTTTTTTCCTGGAACGTTTTTTTCGCAAGTTCTTCTTTCTTCTTTAATTCTGTGGTTTCCGTTTTCTTTTTTTCAAGAGATTCTATAAAGGAACGCATTTCTATCGTGCTTTCGTTCAATTTTTTTATTTCCTCTTCAGCTGCAATTCTGCTGCCTTGGGTCGAGTTGAATAACTCGGCTTTCTGCCTGCGGATATTTTCCTGCTTAACCTGTTTTTCAGTCAACTGGCTGTTAAGAATATTAAGTTCGTCCTGGATTTGGGTATATTTTTTATAAACATTTTCTGCATTAACCTCTTTAGCAAAGGCCAGATCAACCTGACAGGTTTTTGTTTCTAAGGCATATTCACTTAAACGTTCTTTCCAGGGGTCAGCTATAAGGCAATCTATCGTATAGTGGTTCCTGTATAGTTGGTCTAATTCCTTTTTTAATATATCTTTCCATTGGCCTATCTGCATCTTGGCGCTATTCATTTCAAGTTCAGTGCTTTTCAGTTTTTTCTGCGTCCCTCTTATATTGGACTGAATTTTATTGATATCCGATGATATTTTGTTCATTTCCTTGTCTATGCGGTTTAATTCCTTACGGATGAGCTGTTCTTCCCGTTCGAATTTTATTTTCTCTTCTTTTTTTTGGTCTATCTTCTTTTGAATCTGTTCAAGGTTTTCTTTGTTTGTTTTCAGTTCTTTCTTATATTTTTTCAAAAGTTTATCGTACTCGCTGCAAAAAGCGGAGTTTACGATAAAAAAGAAAACCCAAAGAACAATTATGAGTCTTTTCATAATCTATTTTTGCGCGGTTTTTCCTTAAAAGTATGCGAAGTAATTTGAAAATAACCCGCAGCAACACCCGTACACAGAATCATTATATACCACTTCATAGGAATTACCGTAAATGCCGCATCAAGCACAAATATTTTTTTAAAAAACGCAATAAATAATACCCCTAAGACAGAACCCGCAAAGGCACCGATAAAAACCATTAACGATTTTTGAAGATTTAAAGAAAAATTGTACTTATCCGTGAAGTAATCTGCCAATAATCCAGCCAATAAGGCAATAAAAAACAATGTAAGCACAACTTGCAGGATAACCGAAGTCATTTTTGCGGTAAGCTTTATTTTTTCTATCAGTTCCAAAAGGCTTTTGTCGTATTTAATTTCTTCTACTCCAGGTATCGCCTCTAACTGCTTAGCCAGCTCCTGAACGTTTAATATGCTGATTTGAAAAATAGTTATCGAAAATGTGTCAGGAAACGGGTTATCTCCGGCAATTAATATTTCCTGTGACAGATTTTTAAGTTTTTCTTTAACGGCTTCCTTAGAAAAATAAATCATATCTTTTACGTTTTTTTGCGCGCGAATTTTTTCCCCAACAACTTCGGGCGCGGTTACCGTTTTATTAAGGAATATTACAATTTCAAATCTGTCGGAAAGGTTTTTTTCATACTTCATAAGGTTTAACCGCGCAAATACCATGAACCCGATTAATACAGAAATAACAAAACACATCACGCCCGTCTGGATAATCTTTTTAGAATCAATATTTGGCAATTTATCTCCTTTATCAGTTAAGATAGCAGGTTTATGGCCTGTTTTATATTTAGAAACGACCTGCTTTTTAGCACTGGTAATTTTTTTATCAGGCTGTTTTTGAAAGCATTGCGTGTATCCCACACAGCCTTAACAATTCCGGCAATTTTATTTACTTCTATTTTATTAAGTATTAAGTGTTTCTGGCCTAATTCGTTGAAAAAAAACTCAAGTTTCTTATCATCGGATATTCCAAGCATAGGCACCTTGAGCATAACCCCTGCTATAAGGGCGTGGAACCTCTGGCTTAGTAAAAAATCCACGCTATTTATTATTTCAAATAAATCCTGCGGTTTCTGCCATCTCTCTATGCTTACCCCGAATTTAAACCGGCTGGCGGCTTTCAAAGAAATTTCCAGGTCTCTTTCAAGGTGAAAAGGAATAAAAACTATATCCGCGTTCAGGTTGTTCCTCAGTGAAGCGCACATATCGGAAATAATGCTCAAATATTCATTTTCATTTTTCCCGTTGAATTTTAGTATAATACCGACTTTTTTCAGTTTATTGGTGTCCGGTTTTGGAATCCCGGAGCCCAGGTATGCTTGAGAGAATACGGAATCAGCTGTTAGTATAACGTTTCTTTCAACACCCAGCTCCTCCAAAAATTTCATAGAACCTTCAGAGCGGGCGCAGATTTTGTCCACAAAAAGAAGAGTTTTTTTTAGAAACCATTTATTTAATTTTCCGTTTATCGGGGTAAAATCCACGCCGAACAACAATACTTTTTTCCCGAACATTTTGGCCAGAAATATTATTGCGAGGTAATACCACAGGCTTAAACTGCCTGTGAGGTCCTGAAATAAGCCGCCCGCGCAAATTACAAGGTTTGTATTCAATAATTGCTTTATGACGCTGAATGGATTCCATCTATCCATTAATCTTAGCTGGGGCACGTAATTTATAGCCGGCGGTTTCTTGTACATGGCCGTGAAATCTGCATCGGGAATCTCATTTTTTATACCAAAAGAAACATTCTCCAGTATCAATTCATCCCCAGCATTTCCAAAACCAAAATATCCGCAAATAAGTATTTTCTTCACTTAAACCTTTTTAGTATATAAACTGGTACCAACCCTGCCACAAAACCAATTACAAGCCCGTAAAAAACCCTCAACAAAGAAAGATAAACAGGCGTATGCGCATGCATAAATGTGTTAATTATGGATATTTGCCCTAGCAACCCGATTATTATCAGCATAGGCGAATTAAACGCCAGTCCTATTATCAATGCGGGGTGGCCGATTAAAAATTCTTTAAACCTGGGCCTTACGCCCATCATACTTTCCAGCTGGAGCCGTAAATTTGACTCAAATCCAGATATTTCCCGCATATTCCCGCTTCTTAAAAGTAGAAATAGAAAAGCAGAAGCAATGATTGCCAATAGGGCAAGATTTCCTAAATTTAACGGTTTATAAAGGAATTTCCTGATATCTTCAATTTTATAAAAACAAAAGACGGATAAAATCAAAGGCAGAGCGATTGATATTTTTATCCCTCTGAACGAATCAAGTTTATTTATAAATTCTACCCGGGACAACAAGGCTGCAATCAGCAATCCTGCTAAAAGGCTTATAGCGCATACTAGCCAAAATGTTTTGACTGCGCCGGCAATAGAATTGTTTTCTTTTAACAGGTGCTTTTTCAGTATAAAGTAAACGGCAAAAAGCGGCGCAAAAACAGCGATTAACAATCCGGCTAGTTTATCAATCCATCGGGGCAGAAAGTATAATCCGCGGTTGTATTTTGCTTTATCGAGCAGGAAACCGCTTTTCTTCAAACCTGCACATACAGAACGCAGGTAATCCAGGTTATCTTCCAGTTTTAAATCATCGATAAAATCAAAATAGAGCACCCTGCAGTTTCTTTCTTTTGCCGCCCGTACCCAGCGGTTTACAAGCACAGGTACTTTAAGGCCTGAAAGCGGTATTTTATGCCCTCTTACTACGTTTAATGCATTAGGAATCAGGATCTTTGAGAATTTCTGTTCTTCCTTGCTGAATTCCAGCAGGACTAATTTGATGTTGGCATCCTTCAGCGCAGGCACTAGCGAAGGGTCAAATTTTTCGCTTATCATCACCGCCGAAAAATTCACGGGGAGTGAAAAAGGCACCCAAAAATCTTTATAGGGTTTAAATATCAGGTTTAAACCGTATTTATTTATCAAACCGATATCTTCTTTCAAATATCCGCAGCCGACATCTTTAATTGCAGGAGTTATTTTGAAAATCCTGTAATTTCCTGTTTTTATTTCTTCGGGATCTTTGTCAAGTTTTTCTTTTATAATTAGTTTGAAATACTTAGCCAAATCATTGCTTTTAAAAACCGCAGTCTCGGGCATAAGAGGCGCTTCGCTGGGTACAAGCCCGAGCAGTTTGTACTTTTCAATTTCAGGTTTTGAAAAATATATGATTTTTCCCCTTTCATTCAGCGAATCAACAGTTTCTTCCTCCAGAACCGCCGAGGTAACCCCGATAGTTTTGACCCTGTCCAGCAGGTAATCAATTTTGTAGTTGTTTTTTAAGCTGATTGCAAGCAATTGCTTGTAATCAACACAAACTTCAACATAGTTATTGCTTGCTTCAAATAACCACCTGAGCGCCAACTGCTTGACAATAAAAAATACCAGGATAATTGATAAAATAATTATGAGTGTTTTTTTCATATGCGGGATTTTTTCAAAAATCACACTTCTTCGCGGAGAAATCTGGCTGCTTCTTCAGGCGGGACAGGATTAATATAAAAACCCGTTCCCCACTCAAATCCTGCGACTCGCGTAAGTTTCGGCATTAATTCTATGTGCCAGTGGTAAAATGCTGAATTAGGTTCTTTTAGCGGGTTAGTATGTATCAGGTAATTATACGGCGGATTTTCCAGAGCTTTATTGATTTTTCCCAGCACGGTTTTCATTATCTGGGTAAGCCTGGGAACATCGTGTTTATCAATATCGCTGAAATGCGAAAAATGTTTTTTGGGAAGTATCCAGGTTTCAAAAGGAAACCTGGAAGCATAGGGGCAGACAGCCGCAAAACTATCGTTTTCCGTGATTACCCTGGATTCGTTTGCAAGTTCATAACTGATTATATCGCAGAATACGCATCTTTCTTTGAAATCGAAATATTGTTTTGAGCCGATTTGTTCCTGTTTAACCCTCACCGGCACCATAGGCAGTGCTATAAGCTGGGAATGCGGATGAGCCACGCTGGCGCCGGCTGCTTTTCCGTGGTTTTTAAATATTAATATATATTCAAACCTGAAGTCTCTTCTTAGGTCGGCAATCCTGTCTTTATAAGCACAGATTATATCTTCCGCTTTTTTGTCTTCTATATCAGGAAGTTCCCGGTTGTGTTCGGCTGTTTCAATTATTACTTCATGAGCCCCGATACCGCTCATTTTGTCGTACAAACTCTCGCCCGTGCGTTTAGTTTGACCTTCAATTCCTAAAACGGGATATTTATTCGGGACTACTCTTACCCACCAGCCCGGTTTATCTTTCTGGGTTCCATATTTTCTGTAGGCCAGTATTTCCGGAGGAGTCATATGCTCGTTGCCTTCGCAAAAAGCGCAGCTCTTGGTAGCGGCCTCTACTTCAATATCTTTTCTAAAATCTAATGATACATTGGATCTTTCGGTTGAAATGATAACCCATCTTCCTATCACTGGGTCTTTTCTTAGTTCTGGCATATTACCTCTTTTATACCTGATGTCACACGCCAGGAAAGCGTATCAGGTATTACCGCCTCCTTCACTTTGTTCATTTGTTTCAGTTTGCTCAGTTGTCTGTTCGCCTTCGCCTTCTTCGGATTGCAAGCGCTCTCCTAAAGTAGGATCGTGAGCCTGGCCTATATTGAGTTCTTCAAGTGAAGGCAGGTCATTCAGGTTTTTCAAGCCAAAGTAACGCATAAAATCTGTTGTGGTCCCATAAAGCAGCGGCCTGCCGACTGTCTCTTTTCTGCCCACAATTTTTACAAGTTTTCTTTCGAGAATAGTTTCAAGGACATTCGTTACTTCTACCCCCCTGATATCTTCTATCTCGGCCCGGGTAATAGGCTGTTTATAAGCGATAATAGATAAAGTTTCCAGCGCGGATGTGGAAATCCGCAAGGTTGTGCGCTCTTTGAATAACTTTCTTACGTACTGGCTGAAGTGAGGCCTGGTAGAAAACTGATAGCCGCCAGCAACTTCGCGCAGGTCAACCGGCCTGGTGCTGTATTCCTGGACAAGTTCATTTACCAAATCTTTCAATAATTCCTCGGTCACGCTGGAATTGCCGGCAAATATTTCTTTTAATTTGTCGATGGAAACCGGCGTATCGGTAATAAAAAATAACGTTTCTAAAATGTCTTTGATTTCGTTTCTTTCCATAGTTTTAAGATCCTTCGTTTAGATAGATTCTTATTTCCCCGAATATCTGAGTCTGCCTGGCAACAATCTGTTTCAGGCGGATCAATTCAAGTATTGCTAAAAATAACACAATCATGCCGATACGTTTTTTTTCAAGCAGGAGCAGATCCCTGAAAATCAGAAACTTTCTTCCGTGATTGTCGGCAGGAGCTTTTTCAAAAGCGCTCATTATCTCCCTGATTTTAGTTTCGACAGGTATTTCTTCATAAATAATTTCTTTTATATCTTCAGGCAATTCCTGAAGAACATCTTTAAATGAATCAAGCAGGTCAAAAAGCGTGGCTTCCATTACATAATCTTCTTCGGAAAATATGGGCGCATCCCTGTAATAAGAGCCTTTCTCGGAAAATTCTTTCAATTCCAGGAATTGGGCCGCCTGTTTGAACTTCTGGTACTCCAGAAGTTTTTCCGTAAGTTCTTTCCTAGGGTCCGGCCCTTCATCTTCTTCGGCCGCATCGGACGGCAGAAGGGTTTTAGCTTTTATCTGCATTAAGGTCGCAGCCATAACAAGAAACTCGGATGCTACATCCAGGTTCAATTCTTTCATTATTTCCATGTATTCAAGATATTCCGAGGTTATATTCGAAATGGGAATATCGTAAATATCAAGGTCATCTTTCTTGATGAGGTAAAGAAGCAGGTCCAGGGGGCCTTCAAAAATTTCTAAATGAACGTCATAAGCCATATATTTTTACCGCTTTTTGGGTTTCAACCATAGTCTTAAGAGCATAATCCAGCGCTTTTATTTTACCCTGCGCAAGCATATCGCCGACAAGCCCTTTCTGTTTCGAGAGCGTTTCCCTCTTTTCTCTTATGGGTTCAAGCAATTTTATTAAATTTTTGCTCAATTCCTTTTTGTCCGCAACGCATCCAAGTTTGCCCTCTTTGCAATTCTGTTCTATTTCCTTAGTACGTTCCGCGCCCGAGCACAAATTGTGGAATGCATAAACTATACAGCCTTCCGGATGCCCCTGGTCAGTCAGCCTTATCTTCTGCGGGTCTGTGAACATCTGCGTGACTTTATCTTCAATATCTTTAGGGCTGTCCGATAGGCTTATTGAATTATTGTATGATTTCGACATTTTTCTTCCGTCTAATCCCGGAACCCTGGGAGCGTTTGAAAGCAAGGCCTGCGGTTCAGGAAATACTTCACCGTAAAGAAAATTGAAACGCCTGGCAATCTCTCTGGTAAGCTCCAGGTGAGGCAGCTGGTCCTCTCCTACCGGGACGTGCGTTGCTTTATAAAGCATTATATCCGCGGCCTGCAGAACCGGGTAACCTAAAAATCCGTAAGTATGCAGGTCTTTATCTTTTATTTCTTTCAACTGCTCTTTATAAGTCGGGCACCTTAATAGCCAGCCCAAAGGCGTAATCATCGACAGAATAAGATGGAGTTCCGCATGTTCTTTTATGTCTGACTGCCTGAAAATAACGCTTTTTTCCGGCGTAAGGCCGCAAGCAATCCAATCCAACACCATTTCATTAATGTTGTCTTTAATAGCTCCCGGGTCAGCATAATCAGACGTTAACGCATGCAGGTCCGCCACCATGTAAAAACAATCATAGTCATCCTGCAATTTTACCCAGTTTTTCAAAGTGCCTATATAGTGGCCTATGTGAAGTTTTCCAGTAGGCCTCATTCCTGAAAGTATTCTTCCCTTTTTAGACATAAGGCTGGCCGCCCCCGATCCATTTGAGCAATATTACTACGATAGGCCCTAAAATATTCCACAAAATTCCGCTCATTAAAAGAAAAATTATAATAAAAAAACCATAAGGGCCTATTTTTTCGTATTCACGCGCCCAATGGCTTGGAAGCAGTCCTGTGATAATGTGGCTGCCGTCCAAAGGCGGGATAGGAACTAAATTAAATATGGCTAAAATAATATTCAAGACGAGAAGATACTGAAATATCGGCGAAGCAAAAGCAAAAGAATCGGAGAACGTGACAAGTTTTATTATCAGGCCTGCTAATATAGCCATCAGCATATTTGAAGCGGGGCCGGCTAAACCTATCAGCATCATATCCCTTTTGGGATTATTCAGCCTATAAGGGTTTATAGGCACGGGTTTAGCCCAGCCAAATACAGGCGCGCCGGTAACGATGGAAATCAAAGGCAGTATTATTGTTCCGATTAAATCGATATGAGCCATGGGGTTCAATGTTAACCTGCCCATGACGGACCCGGTGTCGTCACCAAGCTTATTGGACATGAATCCGTGAGCAAATTCATGAATGGTAATGGAAAAAAGCAGAATCGGGAATTGTATGAAGAGTTTATAAAATAAGTCCATTTTTATATTTCTCTAAAATAAACTTCTTAGCATCGCGCAGATTTTTTATCTCTTTGTTGCGGTTAACTTCGGTAATAATCTTTTTGTACAGGGGCCCCGGCTTAAAACCCAGGTCCATCAGGAACCTGCCTGAAATAAAAACCCTGGCCCTTCTGACATTAATAACCTTTAGAAAATTCTTTGACCAATCAACTGCGGGCTTCATTATTTCTCCGTTTATAAATCTGTAAACACTGATAATTTCCTGTGAAACTTTGCGGCTGATTTTCATCCTTGAAAGCCATTGCTTTTGTTCGTCAAGGTTCAAACCCCGGAGCAATAAGGCTAATTTCACCGCGGCGAAATCAGCTGCGCCTGAAACAGGCGC
>Ga0180007_10004870_pt1 | contig 14001 bp, 24 predicted proteins | sample MM_PC_MetaG_FD_121122 | JGI IMG/M metagenome (GOLD analysis project Ga0180007, IMG submission 121122) | Groundwater microbial communities from the Aspo Hard Rock Laboratory (HRL) deep subsurface site, Sweden - MM_PC_MetaG | ecosystem: Environmental > Aquatic > Deep subsurface > Groundwater... | reverse complement strand
CATTTAAAAAATAAATGGGACGGGGGGGATTTGAACCCCCGACACCATGATCTTCAGTTTCACATTGTCCTAATCCGAAGACTAAAAACAAACATGTGCTCTCCCCCTGAGCTACCGTCCCAAAAGAGACCAGGGGAATTCAACCACGTGCTTCCAGAAAAAAGAACCTTACTTGTTTTTTAAATTTATTGAATGTAACTTTTCGCTTTTTTTAATCCACAAAAACATTTATAAAAACAATTCTGTTAAATTAGACATGGCTAAAAAGAGTGGTGAAAAAAAAGAAGTGAAAAAAGATTCTGCGACAATTGCTTATATTCTCGGGATTGTTAGTATTGTTATGGCTTTTTTTCAACCTATTGCAGGAATTGTTTTTGGGATTATTGGAATAAAACAAAGTAACAAACAAGAAGACGAATTGTCGGCGAGGGCGAAAAAACTGAACAAGATTGGACTCATTTTAAGTATAGTTCTTTTTGTTTTATCTATGGCTATAGCAACTTATCTAAATTTTAAAGGGCTAAGTTTTCCTGGAATATAATGATAAAAAATCGTCGGGCAGCGATGGAGATGTCTGTAGGCACAATAGTTACGATAGTTCTTCTTATGACAGTTTTAATTCTAGGCTTGGTTTTAGTTCGAACAATTTTCAAAAGCTCTGTGGAGAATATAAATGGAATTGATACTGCAGTAAAAGCAGAAATAAACAAATTATTTGCTGAGGATGATAGTAAAAAAATTGTGGTTTATCCTTCAACAAGAGAGGTAACAATAAAAAAAGGAGTAGATTCTAGTGGATTTGGTCTATCAATTAGAAATGTTGGAGGAGAAAATAGCAAATTCTCATATGAAATAAGTGCTGAGGAAACAAGTTGCGATATGCAATTAGCAAAGGCAGAAGATTTGATTGCACTTAATCGACAAAGAAATAATATTGTTATCCCTGCGGGGAGTATAATGGACGACCCTATTTTTGTGAAGTTTAGCATCCCTGAAACAGCGCCCCCTTGTAAAATTGTCTATTCTATAAATATGGAACAAGGAACACAACTTTATGGCTCAAGCATCGACGTTTATGTAACAATAGTTGGAGCATAATTATCCAATTATTTTTTAAACTTCTTTTTACTGAATTAAACATGCCCTTGAAATTATATAATACTTTAACGAGGAAAAAAGAAATCTTTAAACCAATAGAAGCAGGCAAAGTTGGAATTTATGGTTGTGGTCCGACTGTTTATTCATATCAGCATATTGGAAATCTAAGGAGATATATTTTTGAAGATATTTTGATACGGGCGCTTTTGTTAAATAATTTTAAAATTAAACATATAATTAATGTGACAGATGTGGGACATTTGACATCTGATGCAGATGAAGGTGAGGACAAAATTGAAAAAGCTGCAAAAAAAGAGAAGAAAACTGCTCAAGAGATTTCACAACATTATTTTGAAGTTTTTCATAAGGATTTAAAAAAATTAAATTTCACAGAGCCAGATAAATGGACTTGGGCTACAGAGCATATTAAAGAACAGATTGATTTAATTAAAAAATTAGAGGAAAAAAGACTTATCTATAAAACTTCTGACGGGGTCTATTTTGATACATCAAAATTTAAAGATTATGCTAAATTTGCTAAATTAAATATTGAAGGTTTGCAAGCAGGGAAGAGAATTGTAATTGGCGAGAAAAAGACTAAGACAGATTTTGCACTTTGGAAATTTTCAGAGAAGCCAGGAGTTCGGCAACAAGAGTGGAGTTCTCCATGGGGAATTGGTTTCCCTGGATGGCATATTGAATGCTCAGCTATGTCTTCGAAATATTTAGGGGAACAATACGATATTCACACAGGAGGGATTGACCACATTAATGTTCATCACACGAACGAAATTGCACAGTCAGAAAGTGCGTTTGGAAAAAAGCCGTGGGTAAAATATTGGATGCATTGCAATCATCTTATATTGAAAGAGGGAAAGATGTCAAAAAGTTCTGGAGATACAATTAGATTAGAAAATTTAGAAGAAAAAGGGTATTCTCCTATGGAGTTTAGATATTTATGTTTACTTACTCACTATCAGAAGAAGATTGAATTTGACTTAAATAATTTAAAATCTGCACAACAGGCATATCAACGATTGAAAAATATTATATCTAAGTTAAAGGGGAGCAAGAATAAGGTAAACAAAAAAAATATCGATATGGCAAAAAAGCAGTTTATAGAATTCATTAACGATGATTTGAATACCTCTCGGGCATTGTCTTATTTGTGGGAAATTTTAAGAGAGAATAGGTTGAATGATTCTGAAAAATATAAATTGGCTTTAGAGTTTGATGAAGTTTTTGGATTAGATTTAGGGAAAGAAGAGGGAGTTAAGATCCCTACTGAAGTTAAAAAACTGGTTGAAGAAAGGGAAAATGCCCGACGTAAAAAAGAATGGGTGCGAGCAGATCTTTTAAGAAAAAGGATTCGGGACAAAGGTTTTGTTGTAGAAGATGTTGGCGAGGAGAGTAAGGTGAAGGGGGTTTGAAAATGAACTCAAAACTGAGTAAGAAAACTGGAAAATTAATTTTAATAATAGGCTGCATAGCTTTAATTGGTTCATTGATAATATTATCTTATAGTATAGAATACAGTTTAGCATTTAACAATACTTCAATACTCCATATCAATCTTCATGACAATTTTGCGAGTCTTTTTAATTTAATCCTAATCGGATTGTTTATCTTGTTAATAATATCGGGTGCGATTTTATCTTATGGAATAGATTTATTAAAAATTAAAAAAATATTGATAAAGTTTTTTATCTCTCTATTATTTATATTAGAAGTTGGCTTAGCGTATGCTACCACCCATTTAATAATACTTTGGATACATCTATCAGAAATAGCTAACCTAGGATATTCTCTTGCTATTATTCTTTCTATTATCTTAATTGATATTCTGAGAGATAAGTTAAAGAAGAACTAAATTTAAAATGCCTTCTCGCAAAAAATGCCCAAACAAATCTGAAAATCTAAAAGACTGCCCGTGTTGCTCGTGCCCAACTCCAGATATTAATGAAAGGAATTTGTCTGGAGCTAAACGCTCGTGGCCAAGTTGTCCTCGAAAAGGAAATTGTTGCGAATGCGTAAAACATCACCGTGAAGCTGGAGATTTGCCTGCTTGTTTGAGATAAAATTATGTGCTTTGCGTAATTAGTTCTTTTTACACATCGGCGTTCCACACAATGTCTTGCAATTAATTCTGATAATCTCAAAACACTTTTTAATTAGTTGAGTAACTGAGAATCTTGTTTAATAAATTTAGTCTATTAAAAGATAATTTAATCTAACCTCGAAGAGTTAATTGAATAAAGCCTTAAGATATTTTTTCTATTAATGAGCCTTCTTAGCAGAACATCATGGTGCGAGCCTTATGTGAAGTATTCAATCATCAAGCAAAGCGAGACAAAATTTATAAGTTGAGTTTATTTAGATTTATTATGAAAAGAGGTCTGTCAATTTGGGATATTCTTGCATGGATTGCATTAGCAAGTATTGTTCTTTGGATTACATTGAAAATATTAGGGATTATTAACACCCCACTTTGGTTAGAATATGCTCCTGTTTATAGTGCTTCTTATGTTGCAGGCTGGATGATGCATAAATTAAAAATAGTTCACGAAGAAATTCATGATTTGAAAAATTTTAAAAATGAAACTATAAAACAGATTCATTCAATTAAAGAAGATTGTGCCAAGAGTTGTAAATAAAAATGGTTAAGAAAGCAGTTTTGTTTGACCTTGATGATACGTTGTATGATTATCATTACGCACATGACAAGGCACTCAATGCAGTTTATCCTATTTTAGCAAAGAAAATTAAAATCTCAAAGAAAAAATTTTTTGTGTTGTATAATATGGCAAATGATGAAATAAAAAACGAGCTTGCAGGGACAGCGTCGTCACATAATCGTGTTTTATATTTCCAGAGAATTATTGAAAAAACGCACAACACAGTTGAGCCGAAAATCATTTTGAAGATGTATAAAATCTATTGGGATACTTTTCTGAATAATATGAAATTTGGAAAAGGTGTGATGCAAACATTGAAAAAATTGCAAGAGATGAAAATTAAAGTGGCGATTGTAACTGATTTGACAGCACATATTCAATTGAGAAAAATAGAAAAATTGAAACTGACAAAATATATTGATTTTCTTGTTACTTCAGAAGAAGCAGGAAGTGAGAAACCCAACGCAATTATGTTTTTGTTAGCATTAAATAAATTAAATGTTCTTCCTAGTGAAGCAATTATGATCGGAGATAATTTAATAGCAGACATTGAGGGGGCAAACTCTGTGAAAATTGATAGTGTTGCAATTACGAATAAAAAAATAAAAGCAGATAAAGAAGATTATAAAAAGCCAAATTATGTTATTAAAACAATTCCAGAAGTTTTGGAGGTATTAAAAAGGTTTGAATTAAATAAAAAATGACATTTATAAATTTAAAACATATTCCAAAAAAAGATGATGTTATTTGTCAGTATAAAATAACCCCTACTAGAGGTAAGAGTTTTAGGGAAGTTGTTGACGCTGTTGTTGGAGAGAGCTCGATCGGGACCTGGACAGAGATTTCTACAATGAAAAAAAGGATTAGTAAAGACCTTGCACCAAAAGCATATTATATTGACAAGAAAAATAATCGTGTTCGTATTGCTTATCCAATTGAACTTTTTGAGTTGGGAAATTTGCCAGAGATTATGTCTTCTATTGGGGGAAATATTTTTGGTATGAAATCAGTTAAGGGTTTGTTGTGGGAGGATATTCAAATTCCTAAAAAGATGTTAGATAGTTTCAAAGGTCCAAGGTTTGGAATTGAAGGGTTGAGGGAAAAATTTAAAGTTAAAGATAGGCCTTTTGTTGGAACAATTATTAAACCAAAAGTGGGATTAAATGAAAGGGAACACGCGAAAGTTGCTTATAACGCGTGGAAAGGAGGTTGTGATATTGTTAAAGACGACGAGAATTTAACTAGCCAAGATTTTAATAAGTTCAAAAAAAGATTTTTACTTACAACAAAACTAAGAGAAAAAGCTGAAAAAGAAACAGGTGAGAAAAAGGCGTATTTAATTAATTGCACAGCTGAAACAAAGATGATGGAAGAGCGAATTAAGTTTGTTGAGAAGAACCACGGAAATTATATTATGTTGGATATTTTGACACTTGGATGGGCAGGGTTACAAACAGCGAGGAACCTTACAAAACTTCCGATTCATGCACACAGAGCAGGACACGCAATGTTTGATAGAAATCCAAACCATGGAATGAGTATGGAAGTACTTGCACAATTATCGCGGATGGTCGGAGTAGATACTCTACATATTGGGACTGTTGTTGGGAAAATGGTTGGAAAAAAAGAAGAAGTTTTACATATCGAAAAAGAAATTGAACAAAAGTTTACTAAAAAAACAAGAGAACATTTGACTCAAAAGTGGTTCAATGTAAAACCTGTTTTAGCTGTTGCTTCTGGAGGAATTCATCCAGGAATGGTAGATAAAATAATGAAGAATATGGGAAAAGATATTGTGCTTCAAGCAGGAGGTGGAATTCATGGCCATCCACTTGGAACTAAAGCAGGAGCAAGAGCAATGCGTCAGGCTGTTGATGCAACAATGGAAAGAATTCCTTTGAATAAATATGCGAAGACGCACATTGAATTAGAAGAAGCTTTATGGAAATGGATTTAAGATGAACCCCAAAAAAACCCCTCGAGAAAAAGTAAAAGAATCTGCTAGAAAATTTAAATTAGAAACAAAGAAATCTATTAACACAGCGATTGTTGCGGCACTTGGTTTTTTGATTGCGCTGGTCTGGCGGGATGTGATTACAGAATGGGTTAATGAATTGACTGCCATGTCGCCGGTTCAGGGAAAACTGATTAGCGCTCTTATTATAACTATGGTTTGTGTGGTAGGAATTTTGATTGTTACAAGATTAATGAGGGTTGAGGAATGAAATGCCGAAGAGCATTATTTTTTGTAACATATTATCTAGAAAAAGGAAAACCAACATATTTAATTCTTAAAAGAAAGCTCCATTGGAAAGGTTGGGAATTTCCAAAAGGGGGGCAGAGAATTTTTGAAACTGCACGAGGAACAATTAAAAGAGAACTAAAAGAAGAGACAGGTTTGAAGATTTTGAAGATAAGGAAATTTAATGAATCTGGAAAATACAAATACCCAAAAAAGTATAAAGATAGACCAGGGTTTATTGGGCAAACATACAAACTTTATTCTGCTGAAGTTAAAAAAGGAAAAGTTAAATTTGATAAATATGAACATTCTGATTACAAATGGATTCATTTTTCCGACGCGGTAAAGAAATTAACTTGGGCAAATCAAAAAGCATGTTTGAGAATTGTTAATAAGTGGCTAGAGAATTAACTCACAATTGGGATTTGATTCTCTTTGTAAAACAAAACTTCTTTGGGATTTAATTGTTTCTTAACTAAATTAAAAGTTGCTTCTGCATCTTTTGGTCCACGACAACTATAAAGATTAAAATAAATTGAATTATATTCGGGGTAAGTGTGGATTGCTAAATGAGATTCAGCTAGAAGAATTAATGCCGTGAAGCCTTGTGAAGAGAAAGCTTTGTATATTGATTTTAGAATTGTGAATTTATTTTTTTTAAGTACTTGTTTAAGAATTAATTTTAGTTTATCATTATTTAATAAAAGCTCCTTTTGAATTCCTTTCATTACACATGAAATTTCTTGTCCTATTTCTGGGGATTTGTAGGTCATCGTCATTCATAAAAAATCACTTCCGTATGAGGTAATTTAATTTGTAATCTTCTGCTTTGAAGAAATCCTTTGCAAACTCGGCAACTTCTTTTGGATTGTAATATTTACATGAAAACACGTCGAGGAATATGCTATTTGTCTGATTCACAAAATGAGCAGAAACTAAAGATGTCTCGATTAATTGTGTCATTGAAAATCCTGAGACTCGTTCGTCCTCGCCAAAATCCACGACGACAGTTTCTCCGAAAGTTTTCATATCTATTCTATCGCATAATTCAACAACAAATTCTTTTACTTTTTCAGCGTCGCGAATAAATTCCGGATTGCACTTTTGTAAATCAATTCCAGACCAAAGCCCCCAGTAATTTCCTGATTCAAACTCTTCTTTTAAATCACCAGAATTATTTTTCATCTGGTTTAAAGAAATATCTCATTTAAAAGGTTTTTCAATAACTTTAAAATGGAAATATGCTTAAAAGAGGTATGAAATTTCGAGAGATAATTACTGATAGGGGAACTATGATTTTTGGTGGTAAGAGCGAAGGAAACAATGAGGAACTTGTTAAACAAATTAGAAAAGAAGAAGAGGTTTTTCATACAGAAGCTCCGGGAAGTCCATTTGTGAATATTAAGGGAAAGGCAAGAAAGGGGGATATTAAAGACGCTGCGATTTTTTGTGCGGCTTATAGTAAGAATTGGAAAAAAAATAAATCAGACGTCGTTGTTCACCGATTCAAAGGTCGGGATATTTATAAAACGAGCGATATGAAAATTGGTACTTTTGGAGTTAAGAAGATTAAGAAAATTAAAATTGAAAAGGAAGAGATTCAAAAGTTTTTGAAACTATGGGAAAAATAGGATTTTCGCAAATAGGTAAAAATGGCGTTACTGATAATTTTGTAGAAACACTTAGGACACACTTTAAAAAAAATAAAAGTGTGAGGATTTCTGTTTTGAAGTCTGCGCGGGAGAATGGAAAAAGCGACGTGAAAAAATATGCTGAAGAACTTATGGAAAAATTAGGTAGTAATTTCAAGGCATTGACAATCGGGTATGTTATTGTGGTAAAAAGGTTCAGAAGAGAAAACCCCCAATAGAAAAATAATTTGCCGTCGGTAAAATTGTGAAAACTGCTTCTGGAAAAGTTTAAATAGTAGAAGCATATCAATAAATCTTGTAATGATAAATTCAACTCAAGTTTTAAAAGAGGAAGCAGAACCGCCGGATCAGGATATTGTTTGGAAAGAGGTTCTCAGAAAAAGCACAAGCCTTCCCAAAAAAATTTCTAAAATTTTAAGGATAAATAAATTAGAACTTCAGGACATATGTAAGGTATATCCTATGAGGGTAAACCCGTATTATCTTTCTCTTATAAAAAGTTTTGATGATGCTATTTACAAACAATGCGTCCCGTCTGCAGAAGAGCTTAAGGATTCTTTTGGCGAAGAGGATCCGCTCCATGAAGAACCGGAAAATCAGGCGAGAACAGGTGTTCCTTCTTTGCTAACTCACCGATATCCTGACCGAGTTCTTTTTAGGATTTCAAATACCTGCGCAATGTACTGTAGGTTCTGCACAAGAAAAAGAAAAGTCGGCGATGCTAATAAAAATCCTACGTGGAGAGAGGTTGCGCGGGCGATTAATTATATTGAAAAACATTCTGAAATCCGCGACGTGATTCTTTCTGGCGGCGACCCGTTGATGCTGTGCGACGAGGTTTTGGAAAAAATTATTTCAAAAGTTTATTCGATAATTTCACAGAGGGAAAACGGAATCATTCGGCTTGGGACGAGAATTCCATGCGTTCTTCCGCAGAGAATAACTCCTAAACTCTGCGAGATGCTGAAAAAGTATTCTCCTCTTTACATAAATACGCATTTCAATCATCCTAACGAAATAACACCTGAAAGCAGAAAGGCGTGCGGAATGCTTGCTGATGCAGGGATTCCTATTGGATGTCAGACAGTTTTGTTGAAAGGCGTGAATGACGACGCCGAAATCATGAAAAGATTAATGCAAGGGCTAGTGAGCATGAAAGTAAAACCATATTACATTTATCAGTGCGACCCTGTGAAAGGCGCAAATCATTTTCGGACGCATGTTGAAAAAGGGCTGGAGATTTATTCTAAACTGCGCGGGTGGACATCTGGATTGTGTGTTCCACAATTTGTTATTGACGCACCAGGTGGAGGCGGAAAAATTCCTTTGCTCCCAGAATATGTTCAGTCAATTGACGGTGACAAAGTTGTAATGAAAAATTATTGCGGAAATTTATATGAATATCCACAGGTTGAGACAGAGGTTTTTTAAACCCCCGTTCTCATCTATTTTTAGTTAATTGCCTTGAGCAATTCTAATTCCGTAAGGAATGCTAAGATGACAAACAAGGTTTATGATTTACCTGCACAGGAATATAATTTAAAGTTAGCAGAAGCGCTGAAGAAAATGCCTGAATTTGAGGCTCCAGAGTGGATTGAATTTGTGAAATCTTGTTCTGCAAAAGAGAGGCCAATTGAAGATATTGATTTCTGGCACAAACGTGTAGCAAGTATTTTGAGACAGATTTATCGAAGAGGAGTTGTTGGGACGAGCCGATTAAGAACAAAATATGGTAGCAAAAAAAATAGAGGAATGCGGCCTGAAAAGTTTAAACGTGCAGGTGGAAAAATTATTCGAACAATTCTCCAGCAATGCGATGCTGTTGGTTTTACTGAAATCCAAAAACCCGTTAGAGGAATCAGGAGCAAAAGACCAGGACGAATTTTAACTGACAAAGGAAAATCATTTTTAGAAAATTTGGGAGGTGAAAAATGATTTTACATACTATAAATTTTTCAAATTTACAGGAAGGAAAGAAATTTTTGGAGGAGTTGGAATGACTAATAAACTTGAAAGAAAAGGTTATGAATTTGTAGAAGTTCCCCAACATGTTTTATCTGAAGACGAAAGAAGAAACTCCATTTCAAGAGGGGATAAAACACTATATATTCTTTCTGAAAATAAAGACATTAGAGATGTTAGAATTTATCTAGAAGAAAATAAAAAATTATACAGAATGCTTGAACCTAGCATAGGAAAATTTTTTGGGGTGTTAGATTAAAATGCCAATAACAAAACCACAACGAAAAGAAAAGCTCGCGAAGAAAGGGCGACAAACAAAGTGGGCACCTGTTTGGGCTGTTTTGAAAAGATTCGGGACAGGAAAGCGAGTGCATCCGTCGGCAATGACACACCAACGAAGAAGTTGGAGACGAACAAAACTTCATATTAAACCTAGACGACAACAAAAGTCACACTTTGGATAAAATGATAACTATAGAAAATAATTTGAAAGAACTGCCAATTGATTACGAATTAAAAATTAATAAATTAAAAGAAAAAAGATTTGTGGATTTTACTCATGATGGAACTGGTAAAATGTGCACAGTGTATTATAATTTAAAAACTAAAAAATATGAATTCGAACCAATTCAAAAAAATGCCCGATAAAAAACCAAAAACAAAAATCGAGAAACTAGAGAGAGAATATATAATCCCACTTAGAGTTCAATGGCAGAAAGTTCCTAGATACAAAAGAGCTGCAAAAGCGATTAAGGCGATTAAGGAATTTCTTGTTCAGCATATGAAAATTTATGATAGAGATTTGAAAAAAATTAAAATTGACCAATATTTGAATGAACAAGTTTGGTTTAGAGGAATTAGAAGCCCGCCTCATAAAATTAAAGTCAAAGCAATTAAAGAAAAAGATTATGTGAGAGTTGAACTTGTAGATTATCCAGACAAATTGAAGTTCAAGAAGTTGCGGGCTGAGAAGCTTGAGAAGACTTCAAAAGAAGCAAAGGAAAAGAAAAAAACTTTGAAGGAGAAAATGCAAGAATCTGTTCAAGGAAAGAAAGAAGAAAAAACCGACGAGGATAAAAATATCGAAAAGGAAAAGTCAAAATCTGGTGAAGAGGAAATGAAAAAGTTGGAGAAAGCCCAAGCAAAATCAATGAAAACACAGGCTGGAGGAAAAATGAAAAAGAAAACTCAACCGAAAAGAATGGCTTTGGCGAAGTAAAAAGAACCAAGGTTCTTCTTATTGCATATCCTTTAAATTTGAGTCACGCCTGATTATCATTTTAACTCAAATCTATTTTTATCGCGACCGTATTGTTTGTCCATTTTCTTTTTCCATGCTTCGTCTAAATCAATATTCTGAGAGTTTGCCATACAAATAATTGCAAACATAATATCACAAAGTTCCTGCTCAATATCTGCTGTATCCTGCGGTGATTTTTTTGTGTGCGGACCGTAACGATTGTTTATCTCTCTTGCCAGTTCTCCAACTTCCTCCATCATCTGAGCGATAATTTCCATTGGCTTGAAATATTCGACCTTAAACTGAGTCACCCATTTGTGCACTTCGTATTGTGCATCCTTTATTGGCATATCTGGATAAATGAAGATAATTATTTAAGGATTTATGCTAAATAATCAATATGTTAAACTCGTTAATCACCGAACTTAATTCTCTTGCAAATCTAGAACACGCGAAAAATTCTCAAAGATATTTCAAGACAGGCAAGGGGCAGTATGGAGAGGGGGATGTTTTTCTTGGAATTAACTCAAAACAAATTCAGGATATTGTAAAAAAGTATTATGAGATTTCTCTCATCGATGTTCAGAAATTAATGGATTCAAAAATTCATGAAAATAGAATGTGCGGACTTCGCATTCTTATGCAAAAATACAAGAAAGCGAAAAAGAATTTATTTAACAAGAGAGAAATTTTTGAGTTTTATCTAAAGAATACTAATAACATAAACAACTGGGATTTGGTGGATGTTTCTGCTCCGACAATTGTCGGAGAGTTTTTAGAAAGAGAAGGCGCGTTTGTTCTGAAACATCTTGCGAAGTCAAAAAATTTGTGGGAGCGACGAATTGCGATTGTTTCAACCTATGCTTTTATCAAAAAGAGAAATTTTGGGGAAACATTGGCTATTTCAGAGATGCTTTTGAATGATGAGCACGACTTGATTCACAAGGCAGTTGGTTGGATGCTTCGTGAGATTGGAAAACGCAATAAAAATGTTCTTGAAATTTTTCTTTCAACAAGGTATAAGCAAATGCCGAGGACAATGTTGAGATATGCTATTGAAAAATTTCCTCAGGAAGAGCGCAAATTTTATATGAAAAAATAAATTTGCACTAATTCGTCTAAGATTAGCCAATTTAAAGAAAGAAATATCTGAAAGGTTTAGTGTAAAGGGCGTTTTTTCAGAATTCCTCCGCGTGCTTCCTTGATACCCTGTTCAAGAACAACTGCCGAAGGGTCAATAGAAATTATCTCCCCTCTTATTTCTGAAACTTCTAGACGTGTTACAACCGTGAATAGGATATCTACATCCAAGATGTTAGATTCATTATATCCTTTTTTACCTTTGTAAATTGTTACTCCTTTTCCAAGTTTCTTTGCAAGTCGTCTTCTTATTTCTTCATTTTTATCAGAGATTATTGTTATCCCTATGTATTCTTCTATCCCTGTAACTATAAAATCCACTGTTTTTGATGCAGAGAGATATGTAATAATAGAATATAACGCCACTTCAACCCCAAGAAAAATTGCAGCGACAGAATAAATTAGAATATTAATCATAAAGAGTATTTCTCCTATTGAAAGGTTTATTTTTCTGTTTAAATAAACAGAAAGTATTTCTGTTCCGTCGAGAACACTTCCTCCGCGGACTGACAAGCCGATTCCAGCACCAAGAAAAAAACCACCGAATATAGCCACAAGAAGTTTATCATAAGTTATAATCGGGTAATTTATTAATTCTAAACAGAGAGACAGCCCGATTATTGCAAAAAAAGTTTTTACGGCAAATGATTTTCCTATTTGTTTCTTCGCAAGAAAAATAAAAGGGATGCTAACAACAAACAAGATTAAAGAAATTGGAATTTTTGTCAGAAAATGAATCAGCAAAGAAACACCAGTCATTCCTCCGTCAATAAAACCGCTTGGAATCAAAAATCCCTGAAGCCCAAAGCCAGCAGCAAGGATTCCAAGTGTGATGAAAAAATATTCCTTTAATATTCTGAAAATAAAATTTAACAACCTCTCATTCTTAAACATAACAAAAGATAAGATTTATAACTTTTAAATCTTATCCGCAAATATGACTGATAAAAAATCAATTTCACAACTTATTGAATTTGGCATTATAAATATCAACAAACCATCAGGACCTACGAGTTTTAATGTGTCTGATTTTGTTCGGAAGACATTGGGGCTGAGAAAGACGTCTCATTTTGGAACATTGGATCCGAAAGTTACTGGTGTTTTGCCTATTGCCTTAAATCGTGCATGCAAGTTGACTGGTTATTTTATTGGGCATGATAAAGAGTATGTAGGAATTATGAGAATGCACGAAAAGATTAATATGAAAAAAATTCAAGCGGAGATTAATAAAACATTTATTGGAAAAATTAAGCAAACCCCTCCAGTGAAATCGCGTGTTGCTCGTCGAGAAAGAGAAAGGGAAATTAAAAGTTTTAAATTGCTGGAACAAGACGGAAAGGACATTGTTTTTAGAACAGAAGTTCAAGGAGGGACTTACATTAGAAAATTGATTGATGATTTGGGAAAAGAATTGGGGGTTGGAGCACACATGCTTGAACTTAGGAGGACACGTGCTGGAATTTTTGAAGAGAAAACTTCAATTAATTTATATGAACTTGAAAAAGCAGTTGAAGAGAATAGATTAGATAAAATTATTGTCCCTGCAGAAGAAGCAATTAAAAAAGTTTATCCCGTTATTCAAATCAGGGGAAAAAGTTTAAAGCAAATTTTAACAGGCAAACCTATTCACGACGGTGATTTAGTTAAAAAAGAAAAATTTGAAAAAGATAAAATCATTAATGTATTTTGTGGGGAGAGATTTGTCGGAATGTATAAAGTTGTGAATGAAAAATGTATTTTTGCAAAGGCAGAGTTTGTTATGCAGGAGATAAAAGGATGATTATATATTTCTTGGAACAATAATTGATTTAAACTAACAAGATTGTAAATTAGCTATGCCAAAATTAATTGAATTGAAAAACGATGGAGAAATGAACCTCCCAATCGCAGCAAGCTGCGGGGTATCAATTAAACTCGAATAATGTTAACTGATTTACATCTCTTCCCTGATTCTTAACATAATCCATAACTTCATCCAAGGCTCTTCCATCT
>Ga0180007_10004869_pt1 | contig 14001 bp, 12 predicted proteins | sample MM_PC_MetaG_FD_121122 | JGI IMG/M metagenome (GOLD analysis project Ga0180007, IMG submission 121122) | Groundwater microbial communities from the Aspo Hard Rock Laboratory (HRL) deep subsurface site, Sweden - MM_PC_MetaG | ecosystem: Environmental > Aquatic > Deep subsurface > Groundwater... | reverse complement strand
TTATAACATATATTGTGCGACGCTCGATATTTTTTCTTCCCCTTCCCCTCTCTCCTCCCTCCCCTTCGCAGATTCATTTTCTTTTTCCACTTCTCTCTCCCCTGTCACAGATTCACTTATTGTGCCGATCGGCACAATAAGTGAATGTCACAAAAAAAATTTAAAAAAAATTTTTTCTAATTTTTTATAAATCTTCATATCTCCTATCTCCTATATTCAAACATCCACTAATTGTCGCGATTGCGACAATTAGTGGATGTTTGATTTACACTCTATCCCCTGCTTATATAAGCGTCCGCTCTTTTTAGAAAATAAAAAACCCGATACAGAGTTGCATCGGGCAGCAGTTTTTTCTCACAGAAGCGCTCCCAGCCATTCCAGCGTGCGTATTCGCAGGCAATAGTCAGGCAGTGGCGGGCGTGCGGCTTCTTCAGATCTCCAAATGTGCAAGCATTTAGTCCGCGGGTGCATGCCATGCGCTGCTTCCAGATTGCTCGGCAGGTCATCTACGAATAGGATGCGCGATTCCGGATTAGTGAGCGCATGGTGACTGATGACGCCGCCTTTACTGGATCCTTTCCACACATAGTGTTGCAACTGAAATTTTGCACAAAGCTCTGACCCTAGCGAGGCAAATTTCCGCTGATGGAATCGCGGGAATCCGTGCGTTAGAAGGGCGAGCGTCAAATTCCGTTCGGACAACCTTTTGATTGCGACAGGGACATCGTGGTAGGTGTAGGAGCCTCTGTCCAGAGCGGCATAGTATGCCCGGGTTTTATTCTTCGCAGTTTTCTCCGGAATTTGCAACGCGCGCAAGTGTCGTTTAAAGGTGTAGCCGATATGGTTGCACTGACGCCCAGCCTCGTCTATCTCCTCTTTTGAGAAGCCGTCGCTTTGCAGATCTTTGCAAATGTCAGCATACATTCGGTCAGTATCAAAGAGCGTTCGGTCCAGATCGAAAAAGATCGTTATCTCCATGATCAGTTCTCCGGCAGGAGGCGCTGAATCGCCTGCGCAAGCGTTTCCCCATGGTGCCGCAGGAGACTGCGTCGTATTTTATCGCCGGAAACGGCTTCTCCGATTTCCGGAGATATGAGGGATTGCCGGCACACTGAAGGATCGCGGTGCGGCAAGTCGTCTTCCACCGGATACTCCCCTGTCTCTCGGTACCGTTCAAGGATCGCTTGCGCAGGTTTTGCCGAGTTGACGATCGTGACGTCAATATGCGCAGGCGAAATCAACTCGTTGATTCGGTTACGGAAATCCGATGCCTTGTAGCCGTCAGTCTCTCCTCTTTTCGTAACTAGGTTGCATACGAAAAAGACGCGGCCGCCGTTTTCTTGGAGCTCTCGAAGAGCTCGCGGTATTTCAGGTACAATGAGGTTCGGCGCTATGCTTGTCCAGAAATCGCCCGGACCTATAACCACCGCGTCAGCATCTTGAATGGCCGCAGTCGCTTCGGAGTTGATTCGCGGCGAAGTTTCAAAGTAGCAGCGCTTTATGGGCGCGTGCGCCGTCTGTGAAACGTCGATATTATGCTCGCCGCGTATTATTGTCCCGTCTTCGCATTCGGCGCAGAGAGTTGTACCCTCAAGCGTTACCGGAATCACGCGCCCTTTTACGTCAAGCAGGCGGTGGGCTGTAGCAAGCGCGAGAAATGGATCGCCGTAGATTTTTTCAAGCGCGCTCAAGATGATGTTGCCGACGCTCTGGCCGCTCATGTTTCCACTGCCTTCCGCAAAACGGAAAGAGAAGAGTTTACGCCACGCATCGTCGCGGTCGTCAGACAGCGCAACAAGGCATTGGCGCAAATCGCCCGGCGGCAGGACGCCCAGATCATCGCGCAAATCACCGGTATGCCCGCCATCGTCAGACATGGTGACAATGGCCGAGAGCCAGACGTCTTTGAGGCGTTTGAGGCCTGACAGAACCATATAGGTTCCGGTTCCACCTCCGATGACAACGATATTTTTAGATTTTCTCATACTTCTTCCTTTTGAAGGATCGTCAGGTATTCCTATCCAATCAGAAGGATAAAGTCAATCACCGTTCCTATATTTTTTATGACGCGCTGGCGATATGCCGATATTCTAACCAGCTGACCTGGTTTTTGCGGCATTTATGAAAGCGCGAAACAGCGGATGCGGTTTCAGCGGGCGGGATTGGAATTCGGGATGGAATTGCACGCCCACGAAAAACGGGTGATTTTTAATTTCAACTATCTCAACCAGATTTTGTTCCGGATTCACCCCGGCGATTACAAGACCCGCATTTTCGAGCTGATCGCGGTAGTCATTGTTGAATTCGTAGCGATGGCGATGCCGTTCTTTCACTGACGGCTCACCATAGGCCGCCCTGACCCGTGTTCCGTCGGTCAGCCTGCATGGATACGAACCGAGCCGCATGGTTCCGCCATAGTGATTATTCTCCACATTCCCCTCCTGGCCCGGAATCAGATGGATGACGGGATAGGGCGTGTCTGCATTGATTTCCGTAGTATGCGCGTCCGCAAGGCCTAAAACATTGCGGGCGTATTCGATCACGGCGCACTGCATGCCATAGCAAAGCCCAAGATACGGAATGTTATGTTCGCGGCAATACCGTATTGCCGAGATTTTTCCTTCGATGCCGCGCGCCCCAAAACCGCCGGGAATGACAACGCCTTGCAAATCCTCAAGCTCTTTCAGCGTTTCCGGATTTTTTTCATATTCTTCAGAGTTTAGCCATACCAGTTCTGGTTTGAGATTTTCATCCCAGGACGCGTGTTTAATGGCTTCGATCACGGATATGTAAGCATCAGACAGCGTGAATGAGCCGGTGCTGAAATATTTGCCTATAACGCCTATGCGCACGGGTTTTTCGACGCTTTTGATGCGGGCAACCATTTCTCTCCATTCGCCGGAGGCGTCAGTTTTTGGCGCTAGGCCGAACGAAGACAAAACTTTGTCCCCGAAGTGCTGTTCCTCGAAAACAAGCGGAACTTCGTAAATCGTACTTACGTCCGGCGAACCTATAACGTAGTCCTCCCTGACATTTCCGAATAAAGAGAGTTTTTTGCGCCTCGGTTCGTCAATTACGACAGCGGAGCGGGCGACGACAAAATCCGGCGTCAGACCGGCGCCAGCCATGGTGCGTATGGCCTGCTGTGTCGGTTTTGTCTTCATTTCGCCGACCGCGGCCGGAACCGGCATATAACTCACGATAATACTGCGCACATCATCCGGATGCGCATATCGCATGAGACGCGCGGCCTCCAAAAAAAGAATGTTCTCATATTCCCCTACTGTGCCGCCGATTTCAATTAGGACGAAGTCTGCCTTTGCTTGTTCTGCCGACCGCTCAATGCGGCTGATGACTTCATTCGGAACGTCCGGTACAACTTGCACGGTTTTGCCGCCGTATTCCAGATTGCGTTCTTTTTGGATCACGGTTTGATAGACGCGGCCGGTTGTCATGTAGTTCATCGACGGGATATCCGTATTCAAAAAGCGTTCGTAGTTGCCGATATCCTGGTCCGTTTCATCGCCGTCAACCGTAACGAAAACTTCCCCGTGTTCCACAGGATTCATCGTTCCGGCGTCAATGTTTAGATACGGGTCAATTTTCAGGGCTGTGACGCTGTAGCCTTTGTTTAGGAGCTCGCGTCCGAGAGCTGCCATGACAGTTCCCTTGCCTACGCCTGACATGACGCCTCCGGCAATGAAGATATAACGATGAGTCATAGGATTAATTTAAAAAAATATGATGGCTGTCCATCTTTTTATTTGTTTAATAGCAATGTTCGGGCTTGAAAGTCGGGCGCGAGATATTCCGCGTTTTTTTGGTCGGTGAGCACGCAGGCGACAATCATGGTTTCTCTGTTAGGCAAAAGGATAACACACGCGCCAGGTAGTGGAAATACGGTTTATTGCTTATAGTAAAGGGGGCTTGACAGAATTTCCAATATATGCTATGATGGTTGTGTTAAGTGCTCATTAAAGCATTTGTTGCAAAATAGCGAATTAATAAGCTGTTTTGCACCGCGAAGTGGAGAGCGCGGTAAAAAAGTGATGGTGGAGCTGTAACTCTCTTTTTGAAGATTTGCGCTTTGTTATCACTTTTTTTGTTCGCCATTCAAGCGGATGAAGCCCACAAAATCTATATTTTCGGGGTTTTCGTCCACTTAAATGGAACGTTCTCGCGATTTTGCAAGGACGTTTGAAAGGAGGAAAGTTATGAAGCTCAGTGTTGCTTGAAAAAAATGGTAAGGGAAGCGCTCGTCTAACTTGCTTCCCTCCTGAAATCCGTATCTCTCTTTGAGGGATGTGGAAACAGGACATGGCATTGCCTGACAAAAAGGTGACCGGTAGTTACGCCTGCAAAAGGTCGTCAGGGAAGCGTAGGTTCGACTCCTACCGATGCCGCCGCGCCAAAATCCCAGCAATTGTGCTCGGACAACGGCGATAACAATCCACAGGGCTTTATTCGCCCAGGGAGACAGTATGAAGGGTGACCGGTAAGCGCCATAACAGTCGGCGCAAACAAAAATAGGTCTGTCCGGTTTTGCCGTATTACCGTGGTCGCTTGAAATAGCGGTCAGAAATCGACGACGAAGGGGATCTTTCCCTGGGGAGCTGCGCATCGCACACTGCAACGCGCGCGGCTCCCTTTTTTATTTCAGGTGCCTGGAACTTTGGTGCCTGGCGCCGATATACTACAAAAAAATACTTTATTGACTAAGTCGCTTATTTCGTACATATTAGTGCCGATAAAAAAACCAAAAGGAGGAAATATGGGCAATGTCATAGATTTTGCGGCAAGTAAAAAGGAAGAGCCTTCTAGCTCGAATGATGCAAAGCCCGCATCTTGGGCAATGATGCTGTTAAGCCTTTCGCAGTCAGCCGTGCTGATAGCGGGGCTGAAGATCTTTTCTCTCTACGATCGCTTGCATAAAAACTTGTCAGCGGTTTATCGCCGCAGATAAGCAGGTGCAGGCCCGCACCTTTCTCGACGAAATGTCGTATAGCCCGTTTTTCAAGCGGGTTTTTTAATACTCAACCGGCGGCTTGGGCGGCAGGATATTGATATCCCACCAAGCTTCGAAGCTGGCGGCTATATCGCGTAAAGTGAAAAAAATAAGGCGGTCGTAAGTGGTTAAATCAGCCGTAACGCCGGTTGCATCCATGCCCAATCGGTTGCACAAATAAAGCGCGCGTCCCAAATGAAACCTTTGAGTTACAACTACGGCTTGCCGTATATTGAATACTTCTATGGCGCGCTTGCAGCTCTCGTAAGTTCGATAGCCGTGGCCGTCTTCGATTATGTCTTCAGAGGCCACGCCCAGATTATCCAAAAACTCACGCATGGTTTTGATTTCGTTGATGTGGTATTTGCCGTCATCGCCGGTTATTAGGATTTTTTTGACCACGCCTCGTTCATATAGATTTTGCCCCACCAGCAATCGGTCACGCAAAGCATCAGACGGCTCCCCGTTCAATTTTACCGATGCGCCCAAAACAATAGCGACTGGCGCGTCTTTCACCCCATCACCGCGCTTGAATATTTTTTTGTAGTAATGCAGCTGCACGTCAGTCAAGGCTAATATCGCCAAGAATGCTACGCTTAAAAAGATGACAATATTTAATTTTATCCCTCTTTTCATAGTTCCTCTGATTGGGGCTTGTCGATTTGCAAGGTTTCAGTTTGGTTCGATGAGCCGGTAATCCGCAATACGTCTTTGTCGATTTTGGTAAATTCTTTTGAGGCAAGGTTATATTGGTTGACCGCTGTCCCGAGATTTTTTCCCAGACTTTTGAAATATGAATCATAAGCCGACAGATGGCGGCTTAAATCGCCGACGCGTACTCGAATCTCTTTGGCCTGTTCCTCTATTTTTAAAGCTTTTAATCCCTGCAGGACGGTTTGCAGATATGCAAGAAATGAAGTTGGAGAAACAATTAAGACATGGTATTTGCCGGCCGCCCGTTGGATTATACTTTCTGTATCGCCGGTAATAGGCCCGATCTTGTTAATCAGCAAATCGTAATAAATCGCCTCGTGAGGTATGAACATAAAAGCGAAATCCATGGTCCCCTCCTCCGGCCGCACGTATTTGGCGGTTTCCTTAATGCGTTCTTTTAAATCGTTGATAAACAGTTTTTCTAGCTTTTCGCGTTCAGCGGGATTCTGCTCTTCAACCATGCGGTTGTAATTTTCCAAGCTGAATTTTGAATCTATGGGTACGATTTTGTCTTTGATAAAAACTGCCGCATCGACGATTTCGCCGTCCTTGAATTTGTATTGCATTTCATAACTGTCCGGCGGCAGGATATTTATGAGCAGTGTTTCCAGATAGTATTCTCCCAAAATTCCGCGCTGTTTTGGATTTTTCAGCATGTCCTGCAAGTTTTGCAATTGTCCGGTAATATCCAAAACCTGTTTTGTAGTCTCCTCCATTCTGGTCAGCTTTTCCGTCACATCCCTCACCACGCCGGTTGAGGCAGCAAAACTTTGGCGTACGGCTTGGTGCGTTTCCCCCATTCTGTCTCCGATCTCTTTTTGCAGCTGCGAGATTTGCTGCTGCAGCATATTCAGGCCCTGCGCGGCATCCGGCGAACTTTTGCCCAGCCGGCTGATTTTAACCGCCAAGTAAACAAAAGCTGCTGCCAGCAGCAGTAAGATAAAGAGTTGAAATGTTGTCGGCATAAAGTTAGATTAAATCCCAAATTCCAAGCACCAAATCCCCGGCAAATCACAATTCACCAGATTCCAATTTCAGAATGTTTGAAAATTGATAATTGAAAATTGAATATTTAGTACGGGGCATATATCTTGACACACCTTAGCATATCATTTAGAGGCGTGTAATATATTGGTTATAAAATTATGTTTTAATCAAGTTTAACTCTAATTTTTATGTCAAACAGGCATCAAGATTGGGACAATGCTTATCCCGATGAAACCGAAGACTTAGCGTCTTTGGGCATGTCAATTAAGGACGCAGACGAAGAAGACGCATTAGATCTGGAAGATGATGAAGAAGTGCTTGAAAAGTCGGATGAAGATGATGAAGAAGAGGATGAGGAGGATGGATTATTTAAAGACGTGCCACGACTGGATGATTCGGATTTATATATGGGAGATGATGAGGAAGATGTTTAGGGCTAGGATTTGGGGTTTTAGAAAATCTCCAATTTCAAATTGATTGTTTGATGCCGTAACGCAATTTGCGCGAGCGCGGGCAAGGCCAACGGCAGTAGACGTCTCTGTGGATAAAGGTACCTGGTACCTTTATCCACAGGTAGCGTTATACATTAGCTATAACCGGTTGACAGATTATTTTTTCAATCTGAACTCCATACGCAGCTCATCCCCCTCCGGAATCAGGGCTTGGGAAATATTTAAAGTTACTGTTTTTAATGACAGCGCAATCACCACTGACCAGAGGAGGCCGACTAAAGCCCAGTTGCGCTTGAATCTTGTGCAATAGGCAATCCCCGCTCCAAAGCCGAAGACCGGCAAAGCCAGCGAAACAATCCAGTCATTTCTGTCCATGGCGGAAAGTTCCGTATTTTTCCCCAAGTGCAACAGCGCGACCAGGCGCAACAATAATGGAAAAAGCATCAGAGTCGCCGTCAAAATGACTAAGCGCGTGCTTCCTAAGGCAAACAGTATATTGGTTATGGCCGTGGCATCAGCTTTGCTTAATACGCTACGGACCACAAAAGGGAAAGAGCCGAAAGCTAAAAGCATGGGCGTGAATAACGCCCAAAAGACCTTTCTTTTCCAGATGTACCAATACCAGATGGCTGTGGTCGGGTTGGCGACCATTGCTACGCCCCAAAGTGTCCTTTGTGCTTTACTGGCGCGCGGCGTTTGTGTGGCATGGATGACAGCCCAAACCCAAAAAACCGCGTAAACGAACAATGAAAATATGAAAAGCGCGTATGCAGTAATGGATCTTCCCGGCATGCTAGAAGTCTACCCCTTGGCGGGCATTTTTGCCATGGTAGAAGTAATGCTTTACAAGCGTCATTTCAGTCACCAAATCAGCTCGTTCAATAAAGGATTCCGGCGCTTGTCTGCCGGTTAGTATCAATTCCAGAGCCCGTGGCCGCTCGTCGAGCAATCGTATGACAGCTGCTTCATCAACGATTTTAAGGGCTGTAGAGGAGTTGATTTCATCTAAGATCATAATATCAAAGCGCGCTTGCATCATCAGATCGCGGGCTATTTTTAGTCCGCGTTCGCCCTCGGCACGATCATCGGTTGTAACGCCGAATCTGAATTTTTGCGTTTTAGGGTCGATCCTGTCGCAACCAGTTGCAAAAAAAACGATTTCAGGGATGCGCTGGCGGATAAAATCGCGTTCAAAATAGTGTCCTTCTCCTCCTTTGTCAAAAGCAATAATTGTCACGCGTTTGCCGGCACCGGCCGCGCGAATGGCAAGTCCGACAGCGGCCGTTGTTTTACCCTTGCCGTTTCCGGTATAGACATGGAGCATGCCGGTTGGTTGCGGCGTATTTATTTCGTCCATAATACTTGACAACGAAACAAAATTGCATTATATTCACGGCCAGTCATCGAGTTTTTAACGCTAGGAGGAGAAATGACCGAGCTGAACATTGTTGTGGAAGTCTCCACGGACAGCATGGCCACGACCCAGCTCCAGATGATTCTGGAGCAGAACTACCTCTCAAGGGTCACCAAGGTCCTTAAGGTGGAGTTCAAGGATCTGCCTGACGTGACCGAGATGGCACTGCGTACTGCGGCGCAAAGGATGTTCAGAGGCACTGACTGCCAGTGCATGTGCATCAAGGGCGGCGAACGCTGGGTTTCCTGCCGGCAGACGAAGTCCGGGCTGGAGATCACGATTCGACTGACAAGGCGCGAGGTCGCGGATGCGCAAGGCACCCCGATCAACATCTGACCAACGCCTCGCAAAAGCGGCAATAAAAGGGCATCCCCGCATGTCCGTTCAACCACAGTCTGCCTCATTGGGCAAGAAGCCCAGAGAGGCAGACACAACCCTTTTCTCACCCACTGCCATGCAGCGGGTTTTCTTTTTTAATCAAATGAAGTCATTTCAGGAACAGCCGGCAACTGAACCGCAGTTTAGGCATTTATAGCAGGCTCCGTTGCGCACCATCATGGAGCCGCAGACGTCGCAGGCCGGAGCGTCGGATTGGTTGTTGAAAGTGGCTTGCAAGCGCTCTAATTGCGACTCCTCAGCCGCATTTTCAGCAGAGGTTGCCAGTAAGGTGGTTTGTTTGGGTTGCGCTGCTGTAAATTGCCTTACGGCTTCATTTTCCGCCGCGTGGCCAGCGTCGGGCGGCGTTTCGGCTGCCAACAAATCTTCGTTGCTGGCAATGCCTAGATTACGGCGCTCTTCCGGCGAAAGGAATTTCAATCCAAGCCAGCGGAAAATGTAATCAACAATAGATTTTGCCACGCGAATGTTCGGATTGGTAGTGAATCCTGACGGTTCAAAGCGGACGTGTGAGAATTTATTTACCAAGATTTTAAGAGGCACCCCGTATTGCAAGCCGATGGAAACCGAAATCGCAAAAGCATCCATCAATCCGGACAGTGTGCTCCCCTCTTTATTCATGTTGATAAACACCTCACCGGCCGTGCCGTCGTCATACAAACCAACTGTTATAAAACCTTCATGCGATCCGATTTGGAATTTGTGCGTCAAGGATTTACGCTCGTCCGGCAAACGGCGGCGGCGCGGCGTCGAAACTTTCACTTCTGTTCCCATATTTGTAGCAGTAGCAGAGTCTTTTTTATCAGATAAAGCATTGTTAGTGAGTGTCAAAGGCTGTGAGCGTTTGCAGCCGTCTCGATAGATCGCCACGGCTTTCAGCCCCAATTTCCAGCTCTCGATAAACACATTCATTATATCCTCAACCGTAACGTTGTTTGGCATGTTAACGGTCTTTGATATGGCGCCGGAGATGAATGGCTGGACAGCGGCCATCATTTGGATGTGGCCCATGTAATTAATGGAACGCGAACCCTTGGCAGGCGCAAAAGCGCAGTCGAAAATCGACAGATGCTTTTCTTTCAGGTGTGGCGCTCCTTCAATTGTATCGTTTTTGTCAATGTAATCCAGGATCTCACGGCATTCGCTTTCGGTGTAACCAAGCTTATGCAATGCTTCCGGAACAGTGTGATTGACGATTTTTATCATACCTCCGCCAACCAGCCACTTGTATTTGACCAGCGCAATATCCGGCTCAATGCCGGTTGTGTCGCAGTCCATTAAAAATGCGATGGTGCCGGTGGGAGCTAAAACCGAAATTTGTGCATTGCGGAAACCATGTTCTTCTCCGGTTGCCGTTGCTGCGTCCCAGACAGCTTGCGCCGATTTATACAGGTTGTCCATTACGCCTTTTGGCTGCAATTTATACGCTGCGTCGCGGTGTTTTTTGATGACGCGGAGCATTGGCTCGCGGTTGACGGCGTAGTCTCTGAAGGTGCCGAGTTTTTCTGCGATTTTGCCGGATTGGTCATAGGCGGTTCCTGACATCACCGAAGTAATGGCAGCCGCCATATTCCGTCCTTCATCAGAATCATAAGCCAAGCCCATGTGCATAAGCAGTGAACCAAGGTTGGCGTAGCCTAGGCCCAGCGGACGGTAGGCATAGGAATTTTCTTCAATTGCGGGATTTGGATATGATGAGAAATCAATCAAAATTTCCTGCGCTGTTATCATTATCCGGCAGCAGTGCTCAAATTGCTTGACATCGAATTCGCCGTTTTTGTCGCGGCATTTCATCAGATTGATTGACGCTAAATTGCAAGCCGAGTCATTTAAGAACATATACTCGGAGCAAGGGTTGGATGCGTAAATGCGGTCGGTGTTTGCGCAGGTGTGCCATTCATTGATAGTTGTATCGAACTGCACGCCGGGATCGCCGCATCGCCAGGCCGCGTCTGCGATTTGGCGCATCATGTCTTGCGCCGGAAATTTCTCGCACGGTTCATTGGTGCTGACGAATTTTGTCCAAAAATCCCCGCCTTGCCCAACCTTTTCCATAAATTCATCCGTTACACGCACGGAATTATTGGCGTTTTGGAAGAAGATTGAAGAATATGCCTCGCCAGTGTAAGCGCCGTCATAACCGGCATCAATCAATGCGTGGGCTTTTTTCTCTTCTTTGGCTTTGCACCAGACAAATTCCGCAATATCCGGATGGTCTATGTCGAGGATCACCATTTTGGCGGCGCGCCGTGTTTTGCCGCCGCTTTTTATTACGCCGGCAAAGGCGTCGTAACCGCGCATGAATGAGACCGGACCTGATGAAAAACCGGAAGAATTTCCCAGTTTTTCCTTACTCGAACGCAACGCCGACAAATTCGAGCCCGCTCCCGAACCATATTTGAAAAGCATTCCTTCGGTTACGGCCAAGCCTAAAATGGAGCGCATGTCATCCTGCACCGAGTTTATGAAGCAGGCTGAACATTGCGGATGCGGGTTGACGCCTACGTTGAACCAGACCGGACTGTTAAATGCGGCTCTTTGGTCGACTAAGATGGAGGTCAATTCAGCTTCAAAAATTTGTCCATCTTCCTCGGTTTTGAAATAACCGCCGCGCTTGCCCCAATCGGTTATGGTTTGCGATACGCGGCCAATCATTTGGCGCACCGAGTGTTCGCGTTCTGGCGTGCCCAGCCGGCCGCGGAAATATTTTGATACGACTATATTCGTGGCTGTTTGGCTATACGGTTTAGGAACCTCTACGTTTTTTTGTTCAAACACAGTCTCCCCTTTCTCATTGGTGATGATTGCATCGCGTTTTTCCCACGCGATTTCGTCAAAAGGATGGATCCCTTTTTTCGAGTACAGCCTTTTAAACTCAACGCCTTTTCCATATACTGGTTCATTATTTTGGAAGTGCGTCTTGCCGTGGAAAGCCAAATATATTTTGGCGATGTGGCTGAAATTGGCGTCAATCAAAGTAACGCCGACTATTTCCCTTAGGGTGTCGGTTGACGGGATCGTATGTCCGTCGTATCTCAATGTCAGCCTTGTAATAACATTGCGTGTGATTTTTGCGGCAAGCGGCTTATTATTTTGGTTTTGGCCGGCATCTCTAAAAGCGGCCAGAATGGATTTTTCCAGTTTTTCCGGTTTGAAGTCATCAATCTTCCCGTTGCGGCGGCGGATTGATTTTACCGAAGTAAGAAAAGTGAGTACTGCATCCGCAGTGCTCGAGGCTTGTTTGTCCGCAGTGTTTTCTTTGCGGGACACGCCTGAAACAACCGTCTCTTTCATATGGGAGATTTTTAGTTAGGAAACTCTGAAAAAATCCGGTCTGAAGGCTTTTCAGAAGCTCCTTATTTATTATTGTTTTGCGAGTTCAGCCGGGCTTTGACCAAGCCCGTATGGATCGTATATTGCGGTCCATAACCCTTTTGACGACCTGCAGTCATCAAAGCGCGTGTTTTTGGGTTTTCTCCTCCTTCCGGCATCGGAGACGGTGTCCGAAAAGAAGTTTTTTGTCCCGTTTTTGAGGCGGGATTTTGTTTTTGCTGGAACCCGCGACCACTATATATTGTGGTCGCTTCTTGATTATACCACAAGATATAGTGGTCGCGGGTTCCAGCTGGGGATAAAATTCAAATCAGAATAAAGAACTTTATTTATAAGCCCAAGCTTAGGTTGATTGACGGTTTTTCAGACGGTTCCGCCGGCATAATTGGCATGGGTATGGATTGTTTTTGTCCCATTCGGTCAAAATACGCGATGCTGTTTTCAATCAGTGCTTTTTCATAAATGTCCCTAGTCACCCTGACATCCTGCAGGCAGTAATTCTTTAATTTTTCTAGCTCGCCGTTTTTCCAATATTCGACCGCCAGAAGCCCGTGTCCGCTTTTACCCATTCCTAATGTGGCTTGCGCTACTATGTCTAGCTTGATTCTAAAACCGAGCCGCTTTTCGATTTCCACCAGTATGTCCACTGTCGGCAATTTCATCAGGTCGCCGGCATAATATTTTTGCATGCAAGGATAATCAAAGCCGAAGAGGTTGAATCCTATTATGCGATCCGAGCGTTCAAGCCGCGGCCAAAGTTTTGGCAGATCTTCTTGAAGAAAAGTTTCAAATGTGTCAGTTTCGTAAAAATAACAGCCAATAAGGGAGACGTCCAATAGGCTGGCGTTATATGAGCCTATGTCTTGAAAGGTATTTTGGGTTTCGATGTCTAAAACTACTTCCGTGCGGATCATATTTTGGTCGTTTGAATTTAGCATACTAGATACGAATAATAAAACACCAAGTCGGGTTGGGGGTGTGGAGAACGTGGCGTTTTGCTTTGACGTTTGTCATAGTCCATCAAGTCTATAAAGTCTATAAAGTCCATCAAGTCCATCAAGTCTATAAAGTCTATGAAGTCCATCAAGTCTATAAAGTCTATGAAGTCCGAAAAACAAAACCCCCCAAGCTATTGCTTTGAGGGGGTGTTGGGGGGCAGAACGGTCATCGCGGCCGCGTGGCCTCGATGGCGCGGTCCATGGCTTTGTCCACCTTGTCAGGCAGTTTGCACATGGCGCTCCACGTCCACTTGCAGCCCCACCACAATCCGTAGATTGTGAAGGTGGAGCTGATGAGAAAGATCAAAATGAATACTCCTGCCTCAATCTTTTTCATCCGGGCTCCTTTCAAAAAAACCATATTAATATAACACAAAAAGGACACTTTGTCAAGTGTTCTTGGCGTTTTATGCGTTTCTGTCTATCGGACTGCCGATTTCAGCTTTTTATACCTGTTGGGCTCTTTTTCTCTCGTATTCCTTTAAAAGCAGTTTACGTAAACGGATGTTTTTCGGGGTTACTTCTACAAGCTCGTCGTCTCCTACGTATTCCAAAGCCGCTTCCAGATTCATGGTTCGCGGAACATCCAATCCCAATGCTACCCCCTCCCCTTTTGAGCGCATATTAGTCAGGCGTTTTTCTTTACAGATGTTGACGACCAAATCTTCTGGTTTGGCGTTTTGACCCACGATCATGCCCTCA
>Ga0180007_10004868_pt1 | contig 14001 bp, 9 predicted proteins | sample MM_PC_MetaG_FD_121122 | JGI IMG/M metagenome (GOLD analysis project Ga0180007, IMG submission 121122) | Groundwater microbial communities from the Aspo Hard Rock Laboratory (HRL) deep subsurface site, Sweden - MM_PC_MetaG | ecosystem: Environmental > Aquatic > Deep subsurface > Groundwater... | reverse complement strand
GTAGTAGATGACGCGATTGTTGTCGCGGAAAATATTACCCGGCTCAGAGCTCAGGGAATGGAAATAAAAGAGGCTGCCAGCAAGGGGACTTCGTTTGTTTTTTTACCGATAATCGCTAGTATTTTAACTACTTGCGTTGCTTTTGTACCGCTTTATTTTTTTACCGGAAGATTCGGGGCAATGGTAGGATTTATTCCGCTGATTGTGTTTTTTATGCTGGGCGGCAGTTTATTTGAAGCTTTGTTTATTCTCCCGGGTCATATGATTATCCCTTTAGGCGAAAAGGCAGGAAAAATTATTGATAAGTTAGGGCTGAAAAAGCTATTTAAAAAATTTTCCAGTAATCAGGTATTATCAAGGGAAGTTTCTAAAAAACATTGGTTTGATTATTGGGAAAATGCTTATGGCAAATTTATAGAGTTGATTCTTTCCCGTAAAGTTATTGTAGTTATAGTGTTTGGTTTACTATTGGCTTTATCTGCTTTTATTGCTGGTGCAAAAATGAAATTTATTATGTTCCCAGGAGAAGAGACACGGCAGATTAATCTTACGGCGCAGTCTCCTACTGGTACACAGCGTTATGAAACAGCACGGTTTGCTCAATCTCTAGAAGATATTGTGGCTAAGTATGTAGGGCAAGAGGTGGTTGGGTTTAGGAATGAAATTGGCCGAACCAGACACGGCTCAGCTGCTCAAGAAAACTATATGCGCATGAGCGTGGAAATTTTGCCCAAAGAAAAACGTAAGAAAAGCGCTGATCAACTGATTGCGGAATGGGAGAAGGCTTTTGCTAAAGTTGAGAGTATTGAGAAAATTAAATTCAGCAAGACATGGCAAGGCCAGAGCGGCGATAGTCCGATTGAGATTTTTGTAAAGGAGAATAATAATAACCGCCGCAGAGAGATTGCTGATGAATTAGCAGACATAATGGAGAATTACCCGGCATTAGTTAATGTGGAAATAGACAGACCAATTTTAAATCCTGAATATCGAATAAAATTAGATCGTGATAAGATTAGAAGGCTAGCAATAAGTCCTTTGGATATAGCATCTACACTTAGAGCTGCGTTGGAAGGTAAAATATTATATGAATTTAAAGGGGATGAAGATGAAGTATATGTAAGGATTTCTACAGTAGAAAATGCTAAGGATAGTATTGATAAAGTCCTAGAGCTTCCGGTTGAAAATGCGAGTAATTATCTTGTACCGCTTAAAGATATTGTTATTGTCGAGGAGATAGTAAGTCCGGATTCTATTGTTAGAGATGATTTAAAAAGAACGACAATAATTTATGCTGATATAAAACCTGATTCCAAGAGCACACCCTTAGAGATAGCAAAGTATTTTGAAAATAATGTTTTTAGTAAAATTACAGCTAAAACCCCCTCTGCGATAATTGAATTTGCCGGCGAAGTAAAAGACACCCGAGAGACTCAAGGAAATTTTTTAATGGCGATTATTATGGCAATTGGTTTAATTTATGTTATTCTCGCTTTATTGTTTAATTCTTTGAATCAACCGTTAATTATAATGATTACGATCCCTTTTGGTTTAGTCGGCATAATCCTTGCTTTTTGGATGCATGGGATTTTTATGTATGGCTTTTTCGCGGTTATCGGAGCTTTGGGGCTTGCCGGAGTAGTTGTCAATGACGCGATTATTATGCTGGTAAAGCTAAATTCTGATTTCGACGCATCTTTAGATAAGCAAAGTTTTAATCTGCAAATAGCTAATATTGCTAAAACACGTTTGCGCGCGGTGATGCTGACAACGCTTACCACAGTTGTTGGGATTATCCCCACAGCATATGGCTGGGCAGGATACGACGCAATGCTTGCGCAAATGATGTTAGCGCTTACCTGGGGGCTTATTTTTGGTACGACGATAACATTGCTTTTAATCCCTTGTATATACAGTATTATGAAAAATTCGAGGTATCAGCTATCATGAACCGAAAAGTTTTATGGATAATTGGATGCGGGGTTATTTTATTTAGCCAAATAAATTTAAGTTTTGTTTGGTCTGATGCAACAGATATCAACAAGTTGTCTTTAGAAAAGTTTATTGGTCTTGCGTCTAAACAAGACACGCGTTTTGAGCAAATTCTTATTGATCGGCTTGGGTTGCAATATAGAAAAGCTTTGGGCCTGCCGGCAGGTGAGTGGGTCTTGGTTTTAAAAAGTAAATACAATTTTTTATTTGATCCGGATGATGAAGCTATAGAAAATACGGTTTCTTTGAGCAGACTTTTTCCTTATACCGGCACGGAAATTTCCGGGGCATACAGTTCTACTCTGAGCGCGAATTCTCGGGATATAAGCTCTGAATTTGAATTGGCGATTTCTCAGCCAATCGCGGAAAACGCTTTGGGGAAAAACACGCGTTTGTTGGGGAAAATTATTGGATTGGAAACAGAAGTAGCCAATTTTCAGATCATTGAAGCTTATGAGGATTATTTAGCAACCTTAATCCAGCTTTATTATAACTGGTATTCGGCTTATGAAAATCTGAATACTGCTCGAAATTCTTACAATGAAAATCTGAAATTACTGGATAATATTAAAGAAAGACAAAAATTTAAAATAGCTTTGCCTGTAGATGTTAATAAAGTAAGTTTGCAGGTGGCCATAAAAAAAGAAGCATTAATATCTCTTGAGAATAAATATGATGAGTATTTAAATCTGATAAAGCAATCGATTCGCCAGGAGGATCAGGCAAAGCTGCAACCGGAAAATCCCCTAGCCTATGAAAATGTACAGATCAACTTTAATTCTGATTATCTGAAGTTTAATACTCAAAGCCGAACTGCTAAAATATTGAAAATGCTGGAAGATAAAACTAGTTTTGAGGTTAATAAATATGCCAATGAATTGCTTCCATCAATAAATATAATAGCCGGCTATTTACAGCAAGGATCAGAATATAATATAAAAGATCCAGAACAAACAGTTTATGCGGGGTTATCATTTGATTGGCCAATGTCACGAGTGGTGGAGAAAGCGCGCTTTGAAACTGCTAAAATAGAACTTAAGAAAACGAAGTTATCTTCGGAAAATATTCATCTAAAACTACATACAGATCTTAAAAACCTGAATGAACAGATTATTAAGGAAAAAGAACTTATTGCTATAGCCGAAGATAAAATTATATTCGCTCAATCAATTGTTGAAGATGACCAAAAAAATTATTCTTTAGGCCGAATAACGCTGAATGATCTTATAGATGAAGTGAACAAATTGGAAGATAATAAATTTAATAAAATTTTTCATGAAATTCAGCTAAAGAGATTGATAATTGAATGGTTAAGGCTAAATGATCAGCTTATTAAGCAAAATGATCTTGGATCTTAAGTCGCGGGCTAACTGTATTACAGTAGAGAATTGGAATTTTTTGTTAAAAAAATATTAAAGGAATAAAATGATGATACATTCGATATTAAGAAAAATATTATATTCAATTATTATAATGCTTTATTGGCTTAATATGAGTTATGCTGGCGAAGCTCAAGATAATGGAGATACCTCTCTTAACGGAAAACAAGGTAATAGGTATCAATCTTATGAGGAGTTCTTTGACCTTTATCAGCCATATTTAAAGAATGTAAAAGCTTATGAGCCAATATATTTTTTAATCGGGTCTAATACCGAGAAAAGTAAGCTGCAATTCAGCTTTCACTATCAATTATTTAATAAAGATGCTTCACTTGCTCAAAATCATCATTGGTTGCAGGGACTTAATTTTGGATATACCCAAACTTCTTTTTGGGATTTAAAGTCTACTTCACAGCCGTTTAAAGATACTAGTTATAAGCCTGAAGTATTTTTTCTTTCATCTAATCTTGTTTCAGCTAGCAATGATTTAAAGGGATTGTTTTTACAAACAGGGCTTAAGCATGAATCAAATGGCCAGGCCGGAGATATTTCGCGTGCGACTAATAGTTTGTATTTGAAACCAATTTTTGTGTTTTATGATGAGCGTAGTTTAGTCGGAATGCAGATCGCGCCTAAAGCTTGGGTCTATGTGGAAAATGATGATGATAGTAATCCGGATATATCCGATTATCGCGGATATTTTGATTTAGAAATAAAGCTGGGCAAGGAGGACCGTGCTATTCTGGAATCGCATTTTCGTCCGGCTAGAGAAGGGAATTCTGTGCAGCTGGATTTAACCTATCCTATCCAGAAATATTTTGCCAATAATATCGGGGTGTATCTTCATCTGCAATATGTCAACAGCTTAGCGGAAAATATGCTAAACTATAAAGACCGGACAGAGGCGTTTCGTTTGGGGATTTCTCTGGTTCGTTAAGTTAAAAATGACAATAAGCTTAAAGTCAATATCAGGGTAAGTCAATGGAATCAGCCAAATTTACATTTAAAGCTCAAGAAGTCTTGGAATTAGCGGCACAGACAGCGCGCGGTTTTAAAAATCAAGAGATTGATATAAGCCATCTTATTTTAGCGATGCTGTCTATAGATCAAAGCATCGCCGTGACTATCCTAGAAAAAATTGGCGTAGATATCAGCATCAGTTTTAAACATAATGAAAGAAATTAGAGGAGGGCAGAGAGTTATGGATCAAAATCCAGAAGCTAAATTTCAGGCTCTTGAGCGTTATGGCAGGGATTTAACAAAACTTGCGGAACAAGGAAAACTTGATCCTGTAATCGGCCGAGACGAGGAAATCCGCAGGGCAATACAGGTTTTGTCCAGAAGAACTAAAAATAATCCGGTTTTAATCGGTGATCCCGGAACGGGAAAGACAGCAATCGTTGAAGGATTAGCCAAAAGGATCGCGGATGGAGATGTTCCCACAACTTTAAAAAATAAACAGATTTTCGCCTTGGATTTAGGGGCACTTATTGCCGGAGCAAAATTCCGGGGAGAGTTCGAGGACCGGCTAAAAGCGGTTTTAAAAGAGATCCAGGATAAGAATGGACAAATAATCTGCTTTATAGATGAATTGCATACTTTGGTTGGCGCTGGCAGTGCTGAAGGCTCTGTAGACGCGTCAAATATGCTTAAACCCTCGCTGGCCCGCGGAGAATTAAGATGTATTGGGGCAACGACATTTGATGAATACCGAAAATATATTGAAAAAGATAAAGCTTTGGAAAGACGCTTTCAACCTGTTTTTATCGGAGAGCCTTCAGTGGAAGATACTATTGCCATATTGCGCGGTTTAAAGGAGAAATATGAGATTTACCACGGAGTGAAAATTAAAGATGAAGCGCTGATCAGCGCGGCTGCTTTATCGGATCGATATATTACTAATAGATTTCTGCCGGATAAAGCCATTGACTTAATTGACGAATCCGCCTCTAGATTGCGCATTGAAATAGACAGTTTGCCTACGGAAATAGATGAACTTGACCGTAAGATTATGCAGCTGGAAATTGAAAAACAAGCGCTTAAAAAAGAAAAGGACGAGGCATCAAAAGAAAGGCTTAAAAAATTAGAGAGCACATTATCTGAAATTCGAGATAAATCCCGAGCTTTAAAAGTAAACTGGGAAAAGGAAAAAGGAGTAATTGAAGCAATTCGTAAAATTAAATCTAATTTGGAAAAAGCAAAATTCGACGAAGAAAGGTATGAAAAAGAAGCGCGTTTAGACAAAGTCGCGGAAATTAGATATGGGATAACCAGTGATTTGAATAAACAGTTGGCAGATAACAATTATAAGCTGCGTGAAATTCAGAAAAAAAGCAAAATGCTTAAAGAAGAAGTAGATGAAGAAGATATCGCGCAGATTGTCGCTAAGTGGACAGGAATTCCGGTTTCGCGGCTGTTAGAAGGAGAAATTGAGAAACTTGTTTCCATGGAACAAAGACTTAAACAAAAAGTTATAGGCCAGGATCAGGCGATTTCGGTTATTGCCAATGCGGTTAGACGTTCCCGTTCGGGAATTGCCGATGTTAATCGGCCCATAGGCTCATTTATTTTTATGGGCCAGACAGGGGTAGGGAAAACTTATTTAGCAAAAACCTTGGCCGGCTTTTTGTTTGATGATGAAAACGCGCTGATAAGAATCGATATGTCTGAATACATGGAAAAACACACGGTTAGCCGTTTGATTGGGGCGCCGCCTGGATATGTGGGATATGAAGAAGGGGGCCAGCTTACTGAGAAAATAAGACGCCGCCCTTACGCGGTGGTACTTTTTGATGAAATAGAGAAAGCGCATCACGATGTGTTTAATATCTTATTACAAATATTAGAAGATGGACGGCTGACTGATGGCCAGGGAAGATTAGTGAACTTTAGAAACACAGTTATAATTATGACCTCAAATATCGGGAGTCAATATTTTCAGGAACCAGAATATTCATTGGAAGACATAAAATTAAAAGTTAACGAGGAAATGAAAAAATACTTAAGGCCGGAGCTTATAAATCGAATTGACGAGATTATTATTTTTAACAAATTATCGAAAACAGATGTAGAAAAAATAGTAGAGCTCCAGCTTTTGGAATTAGAAGTTAAGCTCAACAAGAAAAAAATAAGTTTAGACATTTCGCCGAAAGCGAAAGCAAAAATCGCGGAACTGGGCTATGATCCTGATTTTGGGGCAAGACCCTTACGCCGTCTGATTCAAAAAGAGGTTGAGGATGTCCTTGCGCTTAAAATATTAAACGGAGAATATAAACCGAATGATACAATCAAAGTAGATGTTGATTGTAAAACCGGAAAGCTGAAAATATGAAAGATTATTATTTGATTATGGGTGTTTCGGAAAACGCTGCTTCTGGCGAGATTAAATCTGCTTATCGAAAACTGGCGCTTAAATATCATCCTGATACCTGTCAGGGAAATAAGAAAAAAGAATGTGAAGAAAAATTCAAGGAAATTTCAGCGGCTTATTATGTATTAGGTGATGAGAAACGTAAAAAAGAATATGATGATTATCGAAAGGGCCAATATGCTTTTAAAAGCGGGCCGGAAGCCGGAGATTTTGCTTCGCAATCCGGATTTGACTTTGAGGATCTGATAAGGCATTTTCATAATTCGGGAACTCGAAGCAATCGGCAGCAAGAAAAAACAAACAGATATTTCTCTTTTGATGATCTCTCTGATATTTTTCAAGGAATTAACCTCGGGCATCAATCACAACGCTCAGGGAATCACAATGTTTATCAGTTCAATGATCCTGATAGGCAGCAAAAACAGGATACAGATATCATTGCGGAAATAAATATTCCTCAGAATATAGCGCAGCGCGGAGGGGAAGTGAAAATTAAATTAAGCGATTCAAGAACGATAAATTTAAAAATCGCCGCTAATACAAAAAATGGACAGAAATTGAGATTAAAGGGCATGGGTAAAATGTGCCATACTTGTGATCACAAGGGAGATTTAATTGTTTCAGTACGCTATTCTTAACCAGTTCAGTATCTTGCGATTTAAAGACGCTCCTGTGTGGTTATTTATTATTTTAGCTCAGGTTAAATCGTCTAATAGGAAAGATTTAAATAAATGAAGAAAATTATTCATATGAGCGATTTACATATTGGCTATAAGAATTTTAAAGAAAGATTTGTTGATATTATCGATTCTTTGCTTGAGGTTTTGCCTGGGAATCCGGGACAATATGTGGTTATAATTACTGGTGATCTTGTGAATAATGCTAATAAAAAAGATAGCTACCAAGAGGCACAGTATGGTTTGGATTATTTAAAAAAGTTAGGGTTTAAACATGTATTGGTTATACCGGGAAATCATGATTATGGGACAGGAAACCGGGGGAAGAAAAAATTCATCAAATTGTTTAAAGTTTCGTTCTATGGAAAAGAGATCGATTATCCTAAAGTGGACATTATTGATAATATTGCCTATATTGGTTTGGATTCAATGGCCAAAGAGCTTAATTGGTATAATGAATTATGGGCGCAGGGGCAATTAGGCAAAAAACAACTCTCGGAGTTAGAAAATATTTTAAATCAGAATAAAATTAAGGCATGTTCCAAAAGAGTAATTTATCTGCATCATCATCCTTTTAAGTGGCGGCCTCTGCATGAATTAAAGGATTCGCGTAAATTACACAAAGTTCTTAAAAAAATAATGGATAAAAATGTTTCCATAGACGCGGTTCTTTTTGGGCATAATCATGAAGGTAAGCCGCATAATGGGAAGTGGGGAATTCCGCGTTGTTATGACGCGGGAACAGCTACTTTAAAACCCCGTCCCAAATATGTGGATTGGGCTCCTTGGTTTAAGGTTAAAGCTTCTATTCGGGTTATTGATTTAAGTAGAGACCCGGAAACTGATTACATAGTTGTTTGTAAATACCAAAAAGATGTTTTAGGAGCTGTATGAATCCAGGTATTTGGAGTATCCTTGTAATTTCGTATTATCTTTACTTGCTTGTAACAATTGTTTATCTTCTGCTCGACAATCGAGAAACCTCCGCAACATTTGCCTGGATTTTCATTTTGATTACATTCCCGGTTTTAGGATTAATTGTCTATCTGCTTATAGGCCGCAGCAGAAGAAAATCACACAAGTATAAAAAATATCAGCAACAGGAGCGGAGAAGTCTGAATCTGGGAATGGAAACTTATATTTATCAGCAGCAAGAAAACATAAAGAGACTTTCGTCTCAGGCTGATTTTTCAACACGCAGAAAATTATTTGAACTGTTGTATAGAAATTCTAATTCGCTGTTAACAACAAACAATTCGATTCAGTTTTTTTATGCAGGTAAAGATAAGTTTGATGCTTTATTGGAGGACTTAAATAATGCTAAACAATTTATTCATATGGAATATTTTATCTGGCGCAATGACACATTGACAGAGCGGATAAAGGATATATTGATTAATAAAAGCCGGCAGGGAGTTGAAGTCCGAATCCTTTTTGATATTATTGGAAGTTTTCGATTGAAAAAAGAATATATTAAACAAATGCGGAAAAATGGAATTAAAATTTATCCGTATGATAACCCGCATTCATTTATTACAGTTCATTCTTTAAATTATAGAAACCACCGTAAAATCGCGATTATTGACGGGCTTATTGCCTATACCGGAGGAATGAATATGGGCCAGGAATATGTCGATGGGGGAAAGCGGTTTACAGCGTGGCGGGATACACATATGAGAATAGTGGGGGATGCGGTTTGTTTATTGCAGTCGATTTTTGTTGCTAGCTGGCAAAACACAACAAACGAGAAATTAGTTGGGGCAAGATATTTTCCGCGGGCTAAGGAGGTCAAGTCTTTTATTCCTGTTCAGATTACAACTTCTGGTCCTGATGCCGAATGGAGTTCTATTGAGCAGCTCTATTTTGGTTTGATAACATCAGCGCAGGAATCTATCGATATTCAATCGCCTTATTTTATTCCCAGTGAAAGTATTTATAAGGCTTTGCTGAGTGCTGCTTTAAGCGGAATAAAAGTTAAGCTGATTGTAACGGGCAAGCCAGATAATTTATTGCCTTATTGGGCCGCATTTTCCTTTTTCGGCGCATTATTAAAAGCCGGAGTAAAAATTTATCATTATCAAACAGGATTTATGCACGCGAAAGCGATTATTGTTGATAATGAAATTTGTTCTGTGGGCACAGCCAATATGGATATCCGTAGTTTTCAATTAAATTATGAAGTTAATATGTTAATATATGACAGGACCCTTGCTCATGATTTGAGTACACATTTTGATTTTGATGTAACAGGTTGTCGTGAGCTTACTTTTGAAGAGTATTATAGTATAAAACCTTTAAAGAAATTCCGAAATTCGCTTGCCAGACTGTTCGCGCCACTTATGTAGAAGTTTAATAAACATCTGTTATAGGGGTTAGATTATGAGTAATAATAGAGTTGATAAGGCAAATAGAGTAACTTGGATTGGTTTGTATGTAAATATTGGCTTAACCCTGTTTAAACTGATCGCGGGTGTATTTGGTCAAAGTGCGGCGATGATTGCCGATGCGTTTCATTCTTTATCTGATTTTGCAACAGATGTGGTTGTTTTATTGGGATTTCGATTTATCGCTAAACCAGTGGATAAGTCGCATGACTATGGGCACGGAAAAGCCGAAACATTATCTTCAGTAATAATCGGCTTAGCCTTATTTGCTGTTGGATTTAGAATTTTCTGGGTAGGATTGCATAGTATTTATCATGTTTATCATGGTGAACTTATCCCCGAGCCAGGTGTGATCGCATTTTACGCCGCGATTATTTCAATTATATCCAAAGAAGGTTTATATCGCTATACTATGAAAACGGGACGGGCGATTAACAGTTCAGCTGTTATTGCCAATGCCTGGCATCATCGTTCTGATACTTTTTCTTCAATTGGGACTATGCTGGGTATCGGCGGTGCGATTCTCCTAGGTGAGAAATGGCGTATTCTGGACCCGATTGCTGCGCTTGTGGTTAGTGTATTTATTATTCAAACTTCAATCAGGATATCCTTAGATAGTTTTAATGAACTATTGGAAGCATCATTAAGTGATGAATTCGAGAAAAAAATACTGGATATTATAAAATCAGTCTCCGGAGTTATCTCTCCACACGAATTGCGGACCCGGAGAATAGGTAATTATATTGCGATTGATGTGCATATTGAAGTCAATAAAGAACTTAATATTAAAGCTGCTCATGATATTTCGACAGAAGTTGAGAAAAAAATAAAAGCCGAGTTTGGGGAAGAGACTTTTATTTATGTACATGTTGAACCAGCGAAATAATAATATTGATTTGCGTAAACGGTAGCTTCGGACATTGGCAAAATTACTTAATAATAACAACGATAAGCGGCAATTGCCGTGATTAGAATAAAATTGACATTTTAATTTATTAAGAGTATTATTATTTGATTTTTTGAAATTATCGAAAATAGAGGGAGAATATATCTTAAACAATTATAGTAATTTATCGTAAAAGGAAAAATATGTTTAGAATAAGAAGAATATATGATACCAATACTCCGATTAATCTTAAAGCATTTACTCAGGTACAGAAAATACTTAGAGAACAGTTTGATTTAATCCAAGATAGCGAAATAGATAAACTGCCTGATTTGCTTAAAAATCCGCTTAAGTACAGGTTTCGCTCAATTCTTTTTGTCGCGGACAATATAAAAGGTGATGTTAGCGGATTTGCTTTGCTTCTTCATGCTCCGGATCTGGACTTTTGTTATTTAGATTATATCTCTACCGCAAAGCATTTTACGGGCAGAGGGATTGGCGGAGCGCTATATTCAAGGGTTAGAGAAGAAACAGTGCTGCTGCAATCTAAGGGTTTGTTCTTTGAATGTTTGCCGGACGATCCCCTGCTTTGCAAGGACCCTATTGTTATAAAACAAAATAAAGCCCGCCTAAGATTTTATGAAAAATATGGCGCAAGTCCGATAATCAATACTGAGTATGAAACTCCGGTTAAGCCGGACGGGGATAATCCTCCATATCTTGTTGTTGATACTTTCGGTAAAGATGTTAAATTTAAAAAAGAAGAAATGAGGCAAATTGTCAGAGCTATTTTAGAACGTAAATATCCTGATGTTTGTAACAAGGATTATGTTAATAAGGTAGTGGACTCAATTAATGATGAGTCCATTCAATTTAGAGCATTAAAATATATCGAAAGTAAGAAGATTGAAGCGATTACAAAGATTACTTTGCCCAGTGATAAACTGATTTCGCTGGTTTATAATAATAAACACGCTCTTCATCATGTTAAGGAAAGGGGTTATGTCGAATCCCCAGTGAGGGTAACGACCATTTTAAAATCTCTGAATAAAACCAATTTTTTTAATAATATTGATCCGCGTCATTTTGGTGAGCATCATATAACTGCTGTGCATGATCGTGAGTTTTTTGAGTATTTACAGAAAGTATGTTCTATGATTCCTGACAATGAATCAGTTTACCCTTATGTGTTTCCGATTAGAAACAATGCCCGTCCGCCGAAAGACCTACCGATGCGCGCCGGATATTATTGTATTGATACTTTTACTCCGCTTAATAAAAACGCTTACCTTGCGGCACGCGCAGCGGTTGATTGCGCGCTTACTGCGGCTCAGTCGATAGTGGAAGGTTCGTACCTTGCCTATGCTTTGGTGCGGCCTCCGGGACATCATGCGGAAAGAAATGTGTTTGGTGGATTTTGCTATTTTAATTCCACAGCAATAGCCGCGCATTACTTGAGTCAATATGGAAAAGTCGCGATTCTTGATATTGATTACCATCATGGCAATGGACATCAGACGATTTTCTATAATCGCAACGATGTTTTGACAATTTCAATCCATGGTCACCCGAGGTTTGCCTATCCTTTTTTTAGCGGATTTAGCGAGGAAGATGGAGAAAATATGGGCAAAGGTTTTAATTTTAATTATCCGTTGCCAGAGAACTTGGCTACAGATAAATACCTGGAAATTCTTAAAAAAGCAATTCAGCAAATAAATAAATTTGAACCAAAATTTTTAGTTGTTGCTTTAGGTCTGGATACAGCGCGTGGTGATCCTACTGGCACGTGGAATCTGGATGCTAAAGATTTTGAGCAAGTAGGGAAATTTATCGGAGAGCTTCCCTATTCTACACTTTTTGTCCAAGAAGGTGGGTATAAAACTAAAACTATTGGCAAAAATATTCGATCATTTTTTAAAGGGGTGTGGGATGGTTCATTTTTATGAGCTTAATATTATTGGCTTGTTTTGAAAATTTGGTTAAGATTTAATGAGTTATCAAAAAGGAGAAGAATAAATGAATTTTGGTGATTTTGAAATACTGGAAAATAAAGTTATTATTAGAATAAAAGATAGGATTTGTGAAAACGCGGAAGAATTATTAAACAGCGCGCTATTTTTTCAAGTATTAAAACATTGTTTAAAGAATTTGCAGCGGCATAATTCATATCTTCTTGGGGTTTTCGTAAAACAAGATATAACTGATCAAAATATTGAGATGCTGGTTAAAACTCTTAATTTTCTGGTTAAAATGACCGGAGATTTAGTGCCGAATGTGGAAAAGGGTTCAGAAATATTCTTTAGCGATAAAGCTTTATTTAATGAATTTGTTGATTATTTGTACAACTATTGGCGGAGTTTTGATCGGTTTATTATCTGTGAATCGCAAGAAAATAATCAGGAGAAAAGGCCTTATCGGATATTCAATAACACAATCGAGCAATTAACGCATCTGGTTAGAGCGGTTTATCGTGATATACAGGAAAACATAACCGGAACTCATCCCCGGATATACCGTCAAGTCAGAGCCGGCGCGGAAATTGCCAGCATCGCGGTGTCTAAAACAATTCCTTTTAAAGCTGTAGAATATGAAAAATTAAATAGCATTCCACTTATTCGTCAAATTCTGATATATCCTCCTTTGATTTTAAATCAGACAATGAATAAACGCAGCGGAACATTTGAAAGGATAAAGGAAAATCCTTTGCGGAAAGTAACATTGAATAAAAAGGAGTGGCTATGTTATCCGGCTAAAGTCGGAGAACTGATCATTCTGATCTATGTTCATCAAAAATTTTATGAATTAGGATATTCATTGTGTAATCTTTTTGAATTAGCGGAAGATGATGACTTAACCCGGAAACCTGATGCCGTGTATTGTTATGGAATTAACAAAAAAGACATTGAAGGTTTGGGTAAGTCCCTGACAGTTTTTTATGAAGATCAAGCTAATGATATGATGGTCGCGGCAGTGCCGAATGATGATGAATTTGGATATTTCGGTTATCTTAAAAAAATGGTACTGACTTTATACAATGTGATTATGATTAAACGCGGAATCTTGCCGTTTCACGGGGCTTTGCTGAAAATAATGATGCCGAATAATAAAAAAGCAACAATGCTGCTTATGGGGGATACCGGGGCGGGTAAATCAGAAACAATAGAGGCAATGCGTGATTTAGGCAAGAATGAAATCCAGGATATGATAATTATTGCTGATGATATGGGGTCAATAAAAATTGACGCGAATAAAGATGTAATCGGTTATGGCACGGAAATCGGTGCTTTTTTACGGTTGGATGATTTAAAAGCCG
>Ga0180007_10004867_pt1 | contig 14002 bp, 12 predicted proteins | sample MM_PC_MetaG_FD_121122 | JGI IMG/M metagenome (GOLD analysis project Ga0180007, IMG submission 121122) | Groundwater microbial communities from the Aspo Hard Rock Laboratory (HRL) deep subsurface site, Sweden - MM_PC_MetaG | ecosystem: Environmental > Aquatic > Deep subsurface > Groundwater... | reverse complement strand
TAACGCCACCCTTGTCGCGTCATTCTGGAACGCGAAAGATTCTTTGTCCAATATCTTAAAACCCGCGGGAATAGGGACATCACTAAACCTCAAGAGAGCCGAAACATCCAACGACACATCCTGGCCGCTATAAGAACCAGAACCTGATAACGTAGAGCAACCACTCATAAGACTAACTACCGCCAGGCAACCCACAATAAGTAATATTTGTTTTACACCCATGATATCCTCCGATCCGGTTATTTCTATAAATTTTACTACACTAATTTCCTTATGTCAAGTAAACGACAGGCCAATTTTTCCGAGTTGGCAAATACCGCTTCGGCTTCTTTTTTGTCAAGTCCCGCTCCCATCAGGACACGCTCGGCAAAATCTTTCGTGATCAGGTCAGCGGGTGAATGCGAATCCGAATCAATAACCAGTTTAGCGCCCGCTTTCCTCGCGATGTTCACCACGTGGCCGTTTGTGAGCGAATGACCTTTTCTCGCGGTTATCTCAAGATGCACATCTTTGGCAGCGGCCAGTTTCGCGTCATCCATAGTTATCTGTCCGGGGTGAGCCAGGATATCAACTCCTGAAAGTATAGCTGCCTTGTTAGTGCCGGGGATCACGCATTCCACAGGAGTCTCTCCATGCGCCACGATTAATTTCGCTCCTTTTGAACGGGCAAACTTTACGGCGTCCTTTATGCTTTCAACGGGCATATGCGTAAGCTCTATGCCCGGAATAGCTTTTATTTTCCAATTCTTATTTATATCAGCGCATGCTTTAATTATGCTGGTTATGGTGAATTCCAGATTAGACGCGTCAGCATGATCGGTCATGCCTATGACCCTGTATCCTTTTTCTTCAGCGCGCCGAGCCAGTTCACTGGCCAGCAGTTCTCCGTCACTCAATAAACTATGCGTATGAAAATCTATCATAAAACTTCTCCTTCTTTAAGTGGCGTCCCTGGGCTGATTCGAACAGCCGACACCAGGTTTAGGAAACCTGTGCTCTATCCATCTGAGCTACAGGGACGTTTTTAGTTAACTTCCTACACTGCCCTATAAAAACTCTAAAGTTCTCGACTCACGAAGTTTATCCCGAGCGCAGTCGAGGGGTTCGCTCGAACAATATTCTTCAAGCAAAGTCCTGAGCTTGTACGCCAGAGGCGGACATAGTCGAAGGATAATATCCTTCGAGCGAGCTAAGCGAGTCGAGAAGCATAAAGATTCCACTATCTGATTAATATTTCACCATTGAATATACCGGAAGCCCTTTGAGCTTGTCTCTGCCTTTGAGGTCCGACAATTCTATGACAAAAGATACTTCGACAATATCCCCTTTTAACTTTTTTACCAATTCAACCGCTGCCGCCATTGTGCCGCCTGTCGCCAACAGGTCATCAACTATTAAAACTTTCGCGCCGGGCTTAAAAGCATCCTCATGTATCTCGATCGTATCCTCCCCGTATTCCAGGGAATAAGTTACACTGGATGTGCTGTAAGGCAGTTTACCTTTTTTTCTTATAGGAGCAAACGCCGCGCCTAATCTATTGGCGAGCGCCGCGCCGAAAATAAACCCTCTTGCTTCTATGGCAACAACGGCGTCAATATCTTTTTCCAGATAACGCTCATACAGAACGTCCATTACCTCTTTAAATCTATTCTTATCATTCAAAAGTGTAGTAACATCATAAAAAAGGATTCCTTTTTTTGGAAAATCAGGAATGCTTCGTATGTGCTGTTTTAAATCTTTCAAGGTTATCTCCTGGTTTTAATATTCTCCCAGCTCTCCGCTCTGCTGGATTATGTGCGCCTTCAATTTATCCAGCGCCGCGGCCTCTATCTGCCTGACACGCTCCCTGGTTATCCCAAAAACCTTGGCTGTTTCACCTAAAGTATGAGTCTCACCTTTAGTCAGGCCAAAGCGCAGGTCCAGGATCTTTTTTTCTCGTTCATTCATGCGGTCCAACAGGTTATCTACTCTCTCGCGACGCAGGGAATCAATAATGTTCTCCATGGGGGAAGCGCTGGTTTCGTCCTCTATCAAGTCCATAAACTGCCCTGTCCCGTCATCACCGATAGGCGCGTCCAGGGAAGATATCTTCGTGGCGACTTCGCTTATCTCCCTGACCTTTTTCATAGACAGCTTCATTGTTTTGGCGATCTCTTTAATCTTGGGCTTACGGCTGTATTTCTGCGTCAACTGCTCGGTGACGCGTTTCCACCTGTTTATGATCTCAGTCATATAGACAGGTATCCTTATGGTCTTGCCCTGATTGGCGATGGCGCGTGTTATATACTGTTTTATCCACCATGCGCCATAAGTGCTGAACCGGTAACCCTTATAAGGATTGAATTTCTTGACAGCCTTTATCAGCCCAAGATTTCCTTCTTCTATCAGATCCATGATCGGTACGCCCAGTTTCGAATACCGCTTCGCGATATTTATCACAAGACGCAGATTTGACTGGATCATTTTTTTTCGGGCTCGGGCATCCCCTCTTCTTATTTTCCGGGCAAGGGATTTTTCCTGATCACCGGTAAGAAGGGGGATATCCTTGATAGCCCTCAAATAAAGTTTTATAGCGTCCACGGTATGTCCTTTATTTTTTACTCTCAATGACCGCTTGAGCCGCGGCAAGCCTCGCTATCGGCACCCTGTAAGGCGAACAACTGACATAGTTCATCCCTGCAGCGTGACAGAACTTAACGGAACTCGGATCTCCGCCGTGTTCTCCGCAAATGCCTACTTTTAATTTCTTGCGGGTCTTTCTTCCTCTCTCGATACCTAATTTTATCAGCTGGCCCACGCCTTCCTTGTCAATGCTCTGAAAAGGATCTTCAGGCAGCATTTTCTTTTTTATATAATCAGGCAGGAACACGCCCGCGTCATCACGGCTGTACCCGAACGTCATCTGCGTCAGGTCATTGGTACCGAATGAAAAGAACTCAGCGTTTTCAGCTATCTTGTCAGCCGTAAGAGCGGCTCGCGGTATCTCGATCATCGTGCCTACCGTATACTTGATCTTTGTCTTGGACTTTTCTATGATGCCCTCAGCTGTCTCGCGCACTATGGCCTCCAGGTAATCAAACTCGGCCTTTGTGCCTATAAGAGGTATCATTATCTCGGGCAATACATCAATACCTTTTCGGGCCATGTTGCACGCGGCCTCGACAATAGCCCTGGTCTGCATTACGCAAAGTTCGGGATAAGTAATAGAAAGCCTGCATCCCCTGTGGCCCAGCATAGGATTCATCTCGTGCAATTTTTTCACAAGATCATTTATCTGATCCGAAGAAACATTCATTCTTTTTGCCATTTCATCTACTCCCGCTTTATCATTCGGCAGGAACTCATGCAGAGGAGGATCTAAAAGCCTGATGGTGACAGGCAATCCGTTCATTTCCTTGAATATACCCTCGAAATCCTGGCGCTGATAAGGCAATAATTTTGCCAGCGCCTTTTCTCTTGAAGCCAGGTCCTGAGCCAATATAAACTCGCGTATAGCCCATATCCTTTCTCCCTCAAAGAACATATGCTCAGTCCTTGTAAGCCCTATGCCTTCGGCTCCAAGCTTGCGCGCTACCATAGAATCTTTTGGCGTATCGGAATTCGTGCGGATATTCAGTTTACGATATTTATCCGACCACTGCATCACCTGCATGAACATCTTGAATATCTCGCTCTTTTTCGCGACAGCATTACCTTCTACCACTCCGGCTATCACAGGGCTTGATGAAGACCTTACGTCCCCGAGCATAACCTCACCCGTGGCACCGTCCAGGGAAATAAAATCCCCTTCCTTTATTATTTTACCTCCGACACTTATTTCTTTTTTCGTGTAACTAATGTTTAAGGCTGAGCAACCTGCTATACAGCACTTGCCCCATCCTCTGGCGACAACCGCGGCATGAGACGTCATTCCGCCCGTAGAGGTTAAAATACCGACCGCGGCATCCATTCCCGCGACATCCTCAGGGGAAGTCTCGTGCCTTACGAGAATGACCTTCTTGCCCTGCTTTTTCCATATCTCAGCGTCTTTGGCCGTAAAAACTACCTGGCCTGAAGCCGCTCCCGGGCCTGCCGGTAAACCTTTGGCAAGCGTAACAGCATCTGCCTTTGCCTTAAGGTCGAATATCGGAAATAAAAGCTGGTTGATCTGATCGCCTTCTATCCTGACCAGCGCCTCTTTAGGCGTGATCATTTTTTCTTTTACCATGTCACAGGCTATCTTTACCGCCGCCAGGCCCGTGCGCTTGCCTGTCCTGGTCTGCAGCATGAAAAGTTTGCCTTCCTGTATGGTAAATTCTATATCCTGTATATCCCTGTAATGTTTTTCAAGCCTGTTCCTTATCGCGTCCAGCTCTTTATAGACCTTCGGCATTTCTTTTTTCAGGTCGCTGATAGGCTCGGGCGTCCTTATGCCCGCCACAACATCCTCACCCTGCGCGTTTATAAGAAACTCCCCGAAGAATTTCTTTTCGCCCGTAGAAGGGTTGCGGGTAAAAGCAACACCTGTCCCTGATGTATTCCCCATATTACCAAATACCATTACCTGGACGTTTACAGCTGTCCCAAGAAGCCCTGTTATCTTATTTATCCTCCTGTAGACTACCGCTCTTTCAGTATTCCATGATCCAAAAACAGCGTTCACCGTGGCCATTAACTGATCTTTAGCGTTGCCGGGGAAAGGTTTTTTAACATGCTCCTCGTAAACTTTTTTATATTCCCCGACCAGTTCTTTTAACTGTTCAGAGGTAAGTTCGTTGTCGACCTTGGCGTTGTATTTCTTTTTGATCGCGACCATCTTTTCCTCAAAATATTTATGCCCCACGCCCATGACAACGTCGCCGAACATATCTATGAAACGCCTGTAAGCATCCCATGCCAGGCGCTCATTTCCTGTCTTCTTCGCCATACCCATTACCGCGTCATCGTTCAATCCCAGGTTCAGGACCGTATTCATCATGCCCGGCATAGAGACAGCTGCTCCGCTCCTGACAGAAACAAGAAGAGGATTGTCAATATCTCCCAGTTTAGCTCCCATTACTTTCTCAAGCTTGATTATATTGGCATCTATCTGCTTCTGGAGGTCAGCCGGATATTTTTTGCCATGCTTGTAATAATAGTCACACGCTTCCGTAGAAATAGTAAATCCCGGAGGGACAGGTACTCCTATATTCGTCATTTCCGCAAGGTTAGCGCCTTTGCCCCCAAGCAGTGATTTCATCTTCGCGTTTCCGTCAGCTTTTCCTCCACCAAAAAAATAAACCATCTTCGCCATCTCTTGAAACCTTCCTTTCTGTTTAGTTATTAATGTTTCATTATATATGATGTCATCCCTTGACGACTATTTGCGGTAATCTTGCCAAATCAGCGACTCGTTCCGCGTAAAGCGAGTTCACTGCCTTCATCATCGCGAGGCGATTCATCCGTAATGGCCTGTCTTCTGTATTTACCAGCACCTTATCAAAAAACTCGTGCAAGGCTTCATAAAACGTCTCAGCATATTTTCTGGTAGCGTCGCTATACTCTTCTTTATCTATAAGATCCTTTATCTCATCTTTTGATTTCAGATACGCGTCCCAGACCGCGCGTTCAGGATCATCCCTTAACAGGTCTTTATTGACTTCCCCTATTTTTTCTTTCCCGGCGCCTTTTAGGATGTTGCCGGTCCTTTCCACGACCTTTGCCGCGCGTAAAAAATATTCACTGTCCTTCATGGATAAAACAGCGTCCAGCCTCTTGAAGATGTCGGATATGTCGCATCCTCCCGCGCCAAGCACCGCCTCTTTAAGCTCAAGCGGCCTCACATTCCCCATCAAAAAACCGATCCTGTCCTTTATATAATCAATGATCGTTTTCTTAAGCTCGGATGGGCCTATTTTTAACTTTCCGCCGTATAGTCCGATCGCCTTTTTAATAAGCGGCCCCAACTCGATCCTGAATGATCGGTCCTTTATAATACGGATCAATCCCAGCGCGTTTCTCCTGATCCCAAAAGGATCAAAGCTTCCGCTGAGTTTCCCCGAAGACATCCCCACGAAGCCGGCCACATTGTCTATCTTATCACTTATGGCGAGTATCGCGCCGGCTATGCTTTTGGGCAAAGCATCGTCTATACCCTGCGGAAGGTAATGCTCACCTATGGCTTCCGATACTTCCTTTTTTTCCCCGGATTTAAGCGCGTATTCCCTTCCCATTATTCCCTGAAGGCTCGGAAACTCCCCGACCATATGGGTAAGGAGGTCAGATTTTGAAAGCTCACCCGCTCTCTGCGCGTCACTTTTCAAAGAACCGCTAATGCCTAAACTGTCACAGATAAAACCTGACAGCTCTTTTAAGCGTTGATTTTTTTCAAACATATTACCTAAGTCTTTCTGAAAAATCAAGTCTTTTAATTGCGGAGCGTTCCCGGAAAAAACTTTTTTTGTATCCTCTTCATAGAAAAACAGGCTGTCCTTGAGCTTGGCCTCTAAAATATTCTCATAATTTCTCTTTACCTTATTTTCATCACGGCCTTTTCCGTCTATTATGGCGACGAATTTATTTATGAGCATTCCTCTCTTCATGACAGGAAATACCCTCTGGTGCTTCGCCATACTCGCCCTGAGGACCTCCTCCGGCAGATCAAGGAACTCCTTATTAAAGCTCCCCGTAAAAGCCTCGGGTAGGTTGACCATAAATGTTACTTCCTCCAGCAGTTTTTCATCCGCTTTCGGATCAGCTCCGTTCTTTTTAGCGGCGTCCAATATCATCTTTCTTATCTTTATCTTTCTCTCCGACGCGTCTATAAGGCATGACCTCTTCAGCGTTTTTAGGTATCTTTCAGGCGTAACGGTTATTTTTTTCTGCGCTACGTTCCCGACGCTGACAGATATGCTCTCATTGCCGAATAACGCGAGGACAGACTCTATTGGGCGGGCAAAACGCAGGCCTGAATCATCCCATCTCATTGTTTTGGCAAAACTAATGCCTTTTATCATAACGGGAATTATTTCTCGCAATATATCTTTCGTGGCCCTGGACGCTTCCTGTTTCTCAAAAACCAGGTATTCTCCCTTTGGAGTCTGCTTGAACTTTAACTCGCTCACATCCACTCCCTGATTTTTCGCGAAACCAACAGCCTGTTTCGTGGGGTTTCCTTTTTCGTCAAAAGCGATCCTTTTAGGAGGCCCCAAAACTTCTTTTAAAGCGGTTCTCTGGGTCGGCGATACATCCTTTATATAACAGACCAAGGTGTTCTTGGTAGCCATGCGGAGGCCCGCGCTGACATCAGGGTCAAAGTCTATGCCTAAGGCGGTAAATTGCCCGATAAAAGCATTATACAGGGACTCCAGCGCCGGCATTACGCATCCGGCGGGAAGCTCCTCAGTATTTATCTCAAGTAAAAAATCCTTAAACCCTTTTTTCATAAATTTTCTTCCTTAACTTCACAACAGTGCCTTGCACTGTGAAGTTAAGCCTCTTCCTTATCCGGCTTTGGCGCAAGATATAGTTCCGCGCAGCGTTTAGATAATGAACGTATCCTGCCTATGTAACGAGGCCTCTCACCCTGGCTCACGGCGCCGCGGGCATCAAGGACATTAAAAGCATGCGATGCCCTTAAAACAAAACTGTAAGCGGGGTAAAGCAAACCTTTGTTAATAAGATTCGCGGCCTCTTGTTCAAAAGATTCAAACATTTTTAAATACATATCTATATTCGCTTCGTCAAAATTATATTTTGAATACTCTATTTCCTGTTGCCTGTATATGTCGCCATACTTCAGTCCGTCCTGCCATTCCAGATCGAATACATTGAACCTGTTCTGAATAAACATGCATATGCGCTCAAGCCCGTATGTTATCTCGCAGGATATCTTGTCAAGTTCCTTGCCTCCTATTTGCTGAAAATATGTAAACTGGGTGATCTCGAGGCTGTCCAGCCAGACTTCCCATCCAAGGCCTGAAGCCCCTAACGTGGGAGATTCCCAATCATCCTCGACAAATCTTACCTCATGCGTTTTGGTATCTATACCTAAATATTTAAGGCTTTCCAGGTAGAGCTTTTTGATATTCGACGGGGTAGGCTTGACCAATACCTGATATTGATAATAAAATTGCATTCTTAAGGGATTGTCCGCGTACCTGCCGTCAGTGGGACGCCTCGAAGGCTGGACATACGCCGCGCGCCAGGGCTCATGCCCGAGTGATTTAAAAAAAGTCGCGGGATGAAATGTCCCTGCCCCGACCTCTGTGTCAAGAGGCTGCATTATAATACATCCTTGCCGCGCCCAAAACTCGTTTAACCGCGCCACTACCTCAACAAATGATAATTTTTTCATAAAACCTCTCTCATGCTCGAGGCTTAGCCTCGAGCACTCATTGTTCGAGGCTAAGCCTCGAGCAATGAGAAAATATCTTAGTTGTTTTTAGCGGTCTTTCTATGTTGTCTTGTATTATTTTTCCTGTTATTTTTTTTATCTCGTCCAGCGCTTCACGCGTTAATTTTATCTTTGAGGAAGCCTGCCACTCCTCTTTTTCAAAATGCGCCAATGTTGAAGCCGCGCCTCTTGTCAGCTCAAACGTCTCGCTTCCCGGCCATAACCCCAGCGCCGTCAAAAACTTCACCTCAAAAAGACACGCTATTGATCCGGCTTCCTTGCCGTAGTTCAATGCCTTTAAACCATTCAACAGGTTTTCAAATATCTCCGGCGATGAGTCTCTTGACTCCGTAAATACATCCGTAAGTTCCAACATATAATATGCCGAGGAAGCCCTGCCCCAATCTTTAAGGATATCCAAAAAAATCAGCTGGGGCTCGCACTGCGATATGATAAAAAAATCGCTTTTTTCTTTTTCATAAAAAACTATCTGCTCCAGGCCGAAATACAGCGGGTTTGACCCACTCCTGGCCCTGCTGCCCCTGGCACCCTTCAGTACCCCATGTATCTTACCGAAATCTTTTGTAAAAAAGGTCAGTATGAGGCTTGTCTCCCTAAGGTCTCTTTTTCTTAAAAGAATCGCTTCTGTCTTTTGTATAGCCACGTTGATCCGACTTACTTTCAATTCTTTAAAGTTATTTTTTCGTAACCGGATATTTTATGTTCCCGGGAGCTACCGCGCCCACTGATATGACCATCTTCATACCCGCCGCGACCGTCATATCAAGTTCTATTACATCTTCCAAGGGAACAAATACCAGTACTCCTGAGGTAGGATTAGGTGAGGTCGGCACAAAAACGCTAAGCACTTCCTTCCCTAATCGACATCCCACCTCTCCTTTAGCCTCCGACGTAACAAAGCCTAGTTGATATGCCCCTTTACGGGGATATTCCAATAAGACCACTCTCTTGAATATGCTCTTCTGCTGGACAAAGAACGCGCCTGATATTTCTTTTATGGTCCTGTAAATATTGCTGACCATCGGGACTTTGTACAATATGTTTTCGCCAAACCCAAATACGTTCCTAAGCACTATTATCCTCGTCGCGAACCCTATCAAAGCAAAGGTTATCAACAGCACAAGCAAAACCGCTGCTTTTACGAGTAAGGCTATGTTTCCGGCAGGCATCCATCTACCGAGAATATTCGCGATAGGGTCAAGCAAAAGAAGGTTCAATTTATCTATAACAAAATAAAAAACCCAGAATGTCAGGGCCAGGGGAATGACTACCAAAGCTCCCGTAAAAAAACTAGCCCTTATTTTAGAAAACATAGGGTACCTCAGTTCAGTAATTGAAACATCAATAATGTTACCAGCGATCCCAGTAAAGCTCCTGTAGCAACCTCTAAAACAGAATGAACCCCATCCCTGATCCTGCTCCTGGCAACCAAAAACGCCAGGACAAATACAAGGAATACAGCGAGGCTATTCGCGGATGAAAGAGAGATTATCATCCATATGGAAAAAGCAAGCGCGCTGTGCCCGCTGGGCATTCCGCCCCTTAATGGAGTCCCTGAGCGCGACAGGATCTTTGTTATAAGCACTATAATAAGCACGGCGAATAAAATAATGAAGGTAACGTGCCAGCTAGATTCTCTTATTTTTATCATGTTCTCTTCCACTCTTATGCCCGCCCTCGAAACAAACAACATATAGCCAACGATAACAGATGAGAGGGCGCTTAAAAGAACCGCACCGGCGCAGATATCCTTCACTATCCTGGCAAGAGGATGAAAATCTTCCTTAACCAGGTCTATAGTATGCTCCACCGCGGTATTGATCATTTCCGCGAAAAGCACAAACGCTATGGTAAGGCATAAAAGTATAAGTTCTATATAGGTAAAATTCAAGAACATCCCGGACAAGATAACAAGAAGCCCTATTACAAAATGAAGCCTCATGTTCCTTTGGCTTTTAAAGACGTAGATAAACCCTTCTATCGCTGAATTAAAGCTTTCCACTAAGCTCTGGCGTTTCACATTACCTCCAGCAGTTGGATCTCTTTTGCTTTCATCTTGTCCTTGTCAGGGGGATTGCCGTCGTCATAACCTAATAAATGGAGTATCCCATGCGCGAGATACAGATACAACTCTTTCATTATAGGTATCTTTCTTTTTCTTGCTTCCCTCATGGCGGTCTCGACTGATATGACGACATCGCCAAGTATTAAGCTATCCATCGGAACGCCCTCGCCTTCTCTCATGGAAAAAGCCAAAACGTCAGTCCTTGAATCTATGTCCAGATATTTATGGTTCAATAACCTGATATAATCATCATCCACTAATAACAGGCTCAGTTCAGCGTCTGCTTCGCCCAAAAACTTTAACACACGCGCGGCGGCGGCCTTTATCTTTTTTTTGTCGAGTTTTATGATTCCCTGCAGGTCCGTTACGTCTATGGACATAATGAGCTACTTCTTTTCCTTTGCCGGCTCATCAGGATACTCCACCCTGGTATGAAAAATGCCGGTAAGGATATGTATAAATACCTCCGCTATTCTCTCAAGATTTTTTAATGTAAGATCGCACTCATCAAGCTGTCCGTCTATAAACTTGTTATTTATGATCTTCCTGACCAATCCTTTGATCCTGGACGGCGTAGGGTCATCGAGCGCCCGCGAACCCGCCTCTACGGAATCCGCCAAAAGAACGCATGCCGCCTCTTTTGTCTGAGGTTTTGGACCGGGATACCTGAATGCCTGTTCCCCTACCTCTTCGTCAGGAACTTTTTCCAACGCCCTTTTAAAAAAATAAAAAACAAGGCCGGTACCATGATGCTGTTTGATTATATCCACTATTTTTTTATTAAGTTTATGTTTTCGCGCCAGATCAACGCCGTGCTTAACATGGTTAGTGATAATAAGACTGCTCATGCTGGGAGAGAGCTTATCATGCGCTGATTTTTTAACTGACTGGTTTTCACTAAAATAAGAAGCCTTCTCAAGTTTTCCTATATCATGGAAATACGAACTGACTCTCGCCAGAAGCGCGTTGGCGCCGATAGACTCGCACGCTGCCTCGGCAAGATTACCGACGACCAGGCTATGATGATATGTTCCCGGGGCTTCCATTACCATTCGCTTTAAAAGCGGGTGATTCAGGTCAGCCAGTTCCAGAAGGCTTATGTCAGTGGATATTTTAAAAACATTCTCAAAAATAGGCAACACCCCTGTCACGATAACAGCTGACATCGCACCGTTAAGCAATCCAAAGAGCGCTTCCGAGATAAACGCGTGAAAATCAAGGCCTCTCACCAGCCCCATGCCTATAAGATAGCTCATATTAGCAAAGCCTACCGCGAGCCCCGCCATAATAAGCTGGGAACGCCGCCTTACTCCTTTCATGGCAAAAATACCCACTATGCTTCCGGCAAGACAAACCCCTGTGACATCCAGTATATTACCGGAGATCATGCCTATCAATACGCTAAGAAAAAAAGCGAACACTATCGCCAGGCGGCTATTTATCAAAAGAGCTATAAGCATAGGAGCCACGGCAACAGGCACCATGCTGCTGGGCCAGGGAGAATTAACTATTATCTTGGCGGTCGATATGATCAAGATACAGATAACGGATAGAAGCGCCAGGTCTTTTACCCCTGACATAAGAACCGGGTCAAATATCTTCATATACAGCACCAGGAAAAGCATAAAAAGGCCGACCACGATAGCCACGCCGAAAAGCCCGCTGATCTTCGCGGCAAAAGACTCACCCTGCTCCAGGGCTTTTAGTTTTTCGACATGAAGCTTTCCTATGCGCTCCCCTTTATTCAGCAATATCTCGTTCTTCTTTACCTCTATTTTATTATAAACAGGTTGTATATTCTGAATCAACGCCTCTTTTCTGGCCCGGGTTATTTCTTCGTCATAATTAACATTTGCCGCTAAAATGGCGTTTACAAAATCAACAAACAGCAACCTTTCTTTTCTATCCTTTATATTAGAAGAGAACGGCTCAGGCTTTCTGTTCTTAGCGTCTTCCAGAGTTACCAGGTCTTTGGTTTTCCTTCCGTTCTCGCTGAGTGTAAATTTATCCAGCAGGGTTATGTCGGTCACGCCGCTATCTTTGAGCTTTAGGTATGCGATAGTGGAGATTATAGGCTTAGACATAAATTCCTCCACCGCGTCTTGCGCTGACTTAAAAAATGCCGCTGAGTCACTTGACCCCAGTATCCCCTTGACCAAAGATTCTGAAATATTATAAGTAGCGGACATCTCCGCTACTTTGAGAGTTTTTTCATCCGGCATACCGGAAGCATCTTTAATGACCTGGATCGCGCCCCGGACAGACTTGACCTTGTTTAGGACAGAGGCTTTTAACTCACTGTCAAATATATAAACAGGGGGCAATGAGGTTACTGCCTCGTTTTTTATTTTATCAGTAGCCTTGGTGTTTATATCGCCTCTTACGTTAAAATCATAAGGCGCGAAAATATCCCTGAGGGCTATACCACCTTCCCTAAACTCCGCTTTAAAAAGTCCATTATCCCACTGCATTATCGCCACAAGGATAAGGCATGTAAACACGGCAATAGCGATACGCGCGGGCAAATAGCGAATGTTATTCATTTTGTTATTTTTAAGGATCTTTTTCATAGGCATTTAACGGCCTCCCGCGCACCTTAACTTCACAAAACTGCAATGCACTGTTGTGAAGTTAAGGTTCCCGCTACATCTTACTTATCAGAGCTCGGGTATTATTAGTTTTTGGCCCAGCTTGATCTTGTTGGGATCCTTTAATGTCTTTTTGTTAGCATTGAATATCTTTTTCCAATTTTTTGTGGTGCCATACACCTTATCTGATATTTTCTGAAGAGTATCACCTTTTTGCACCACATAAGTCCGTGTCGATTTTTCAACAGCCTTATCTTTTTTCGCGGGCGAACTCACAGGAGATGCAACCTCCTGGTAAATAACCCGCGGCTTCATAGGCTCCAGTATCACGCGGCCGTTGCTCTTTTTAGTCATATATTCCGCTTTTTCCTTGGTAGTCTTACTGCCTGTTAGATAACCTTTATTGCCCTTTGTCGTTTTCGTCTCTACGCTGGCGCCTTGACCATCTTTGGGAGGAAGTTCTATTTCCAGGCGATACATTTTTCTCGTCTTTTTAGCGCTTACCTCCGAAGAAGCCTCCGCGCTGCCCTTGAGAATACCCCTGTTGCCTTTTATTTCCTGGTCAGTCCTGTCCACATAGTAAGGAGTCACTCTTGACGCGCACCCTGACAATAAAAAAACCGAGAGAAGCAAACCATAACCCATGATCTTTTTCATTTAAACCCCCTTTTTCCGTAACTGGATCCCTAAATCCCTTAATTGCCTTTCTTCTACTATCGAAGGCGCGTCAGTCATCGGACATGACGCCTTTTGCGTCTTAGGAAAAGCGATTACCTCCCTTATGCTCTCTGATCCGCTCATCAAAGCGAGGAGCCTGTCTAGCCCAAAAGCAATACCGCCATGCGGAGGCGCGCCATAAGTAAATGCCTCAAGAAGAAAACCAAAACGTTCCTTTACTGTCTGCTCGTCCATGCCTATACGATTAAATATCCTTTCCTGCAAAATCCTATCATGTATCCTTATGCTGCCGCTTGC
>Ga0180007_10004866_pt1 | contig 14002 bp, 11 predicted proteins | sample MM_PC_MetaG_FD_121122 | JGI IMG/M metagenome (GOLD analysis project Ga0180007, IMG submission 121122) | Groundwater microbial communities from the Aspo Hard Rock Laboratory (HRL) deep subsurface site, Sweden - MM_PC_MetaG | ecosystem: Environmental > Aquatic > Deep subsurface > Groundwater... | reverse complement strand
CTTTTAAAAGGAAGAAAGAGCATCCACACAGGAGTTTAAAGTTGAGGACAACAAAATCGATCTATTTTACGGAGGAAATTATGAAAGTGACAACGCGCGTATTGTTTTATCTGATTCTCTTGATGATGATACCTGTCGGCCTGGTGCTGGCAGCAGAGGAAACGGCAAGCCAGGTATTTGACCTGGGCCAGGTGCTGGTGGTCGGCAAATCGGATAAAACCGACAAAATCACCACCATTGATGTGGTGTCCATGGAGGACATAAAGATGCAGGGGGCCCAGACAGCGGCCGATGCGCTGGAGCTGGTGCCGGGTGTGGATATCCAGACCGCCAACAAAGGTCAGGCCAGTTTAAAGCTTCGGGGGTTTGATCAGAGGGATCTAAAACTCTTGATCGACGGGGTTCCCGCCCATGTTTCCTACAACGGGTCTCTGGACCTAAGCCAGATTCCCGTGGATACCATCTCCAGAATCGAGGTCACCAAAGGGGCCTCTTCCGTATTATACGGCCCCAACACCATGGGCGGGGTGATCAACATCATTACCAAAAAAGGCGGAACAAAACCCTATACCAACGTGGCCACCTCCTTTGGGGAAAACAATACCCAGAACTTTGTGGCGAACCATGGGGGGTCCCAGGGAAAATTCAACTATTGGATAACCGGCAGCCACCGGAAATCAGACGGATTTGAACTGTCCGACAACTTTGATCCCAGAAATCTTCGGACAGGTCTTGGCACTGAATTTAATGAAGACGGCGGCACCCGGGATCTAAGCGACTATGACAACAATACCTTTAACTCAAAAATCGGTTACGAATATGACAACACCTCCAAACTCTACCTGTCCTTTGACTACCATGACAATAAAAAAGGCAACCCCACGGAAACATACCGATACTGGGAGTTTGACGAATGGAAGCAATGGCATCTGAACCTGGTGGGCGAGCATGATTTCACCGATATTTTGACCATGAAAGCCAGGATCTATTATGTGGACCACAACGACAGCCTGAAAGATGTAAGCTGGGATGCCGATCATACCACCAAAAGAAAATGGTTTGAAGAAAGCGCATACGATGACTATACCCTGGGCGGTGATATCCAGGCATATCTGGATTTTGGAGATGCAAGTCTTATAAAGATGGGGATCACCTATATGAAGGACAACCATGTCCAGCAGGACTATTTTGATGCTGCCACCGTTACGGTTATCAGGGGTTTTGATTCGGTCGGGCTCCAGCCCGAGCAGGAATATGAAGTGGATGTATACTCGCTGGGCATTGAAGATGAGGTCCGTTTTTTTGAAAAATTATTGGTCAAAGCCGGAATCAGCTATGACGTCCACGACCCGATCAAGGCCCATGGCGGCATAGACAGGGACAAGACCCATGTCTGGAACCCCCAGACAGGCATTGCCTATGATGTGACCGATGATTTCAATCTGTATGCCTCTGTGGGTAAAAAAACCCGCTTCCCCCAGATGCAGGAGCTTTACAGCACTCTGTCCGGCGGAAACAAGGACCTTAAACCCCAAAAAACCATTGCCTTCGAAATCGGCGGGGACAAACGATTTGGCGAGTATGTCACCTTTTCCGCAGCCGTCTTTTTCAATGATATCGAAGACAGGATCGTCAATGAAACCATTGCCGGGGTGAAAACCCAGTTAAACAAGGGAGAAACCGATATCAAGGGAATTGAAACCAGCCTGGGCATCATGACCCCCTGGCGTCTGGATGTCGGCCTGGGATATACCTATCTTACGGCCAAAGAGAGGGCAGACAGTGCAAGTGCCGAAAGGGATGCGGAATTCATTCCCGAGCACAAGGCAACTCTGGACGCCCGGTATGCCTTTGACTTTGGGTTGTCCGCCTCCTTCCAGACCATCTACACGGGCGAACAGACCGAATTTGACAATTCCAACAATCCGGTGACCCTTGATGATTTTGTTTTGTGCAACCTCAAACTGAACCAAAAATTTTCATTGACGCCAAAATTGTCCACGGACATTTTCGTTGAAGTTAAAAATATTTTTGATGAAGATTATGAAGAAGGACATGGTCCAAAACCCGGCAGGAGTTTTCTGGTGGGTGCGTCACTAACCTTTTAACAAACCGGACAAATACCGGCCCCGGTGATTCAGAAGTCAAAGGATGACCGGGGCCATGATTTGAAAGACACCACACCCATGACAAAAAAACATATTTTCTGGCTCTTTGTTTCAGTCCTTTTTATACTCGGCCTGTCCGGGCATTATCTGATCCCCAAAAGGGCTCAGACAACGCTCGGAAAAGCATCCCGCACCCTTACGGACATGAAGAACCGCACCTTTGACGTGGCAGATCCCTTAAACCGCATTGCCCTGCTGGGAGGCCCCACGGGCCAGGTGGCCTTTATTCTCGGCATCCAGGACAGGCTCTGCGCCGTGACCAACACCCTGAAGATGTCAAGGCTGGTACAGGAAAATTATCCCCCCATCCAAGACCTGCCAGGCCCCCGGACCACTTCGGGCAGCATCAATATTGAACCGCTCATCTTGTCAAAACCGGATATTGCCATTGCCGGGGACATTGACGGCGCCATCGTCCTTGGGAAAACCCAGATCCCCGTGGCCTTTCTGGAAGACAGCATGGGAGAGGGGATGGCGGATATCCAGCGGGAAATCCGGTTTTACGCATATGTTTTTAAAACCCCGGAACGGGCGGAGGCCTATGTGACCTTTCTGGACAGGACCATGGCTCTGGTAAGGGAAAGGACAAAGGATATCCCTGCAGCACAGCGCAAAAAAATCTTCCAGGGATACAGCCCCAGCCACCTGGTGACCCTGGGCGGAGACACCTTTATGCAGGAGCGGATAGAGCTTGCCGGCTGCCTGAATGCCGCCGAGACCGTGACCACCATCGGCCAGCGGACCGGTCTGCATTCGGGTCTGGGAGAGGTCTCCATGGAGCAGGTGCTGGACTGGAACCCGGATATTCTCATCATCAATTCCGGCACCGTGGAAGATATCATCCAAAATCCCCAATGTCGAAATATACGGGCAGTGCAGCTTGAGCAGATTTATGCCCAGCCGGCAGGGGTTTTTATTTTTAACCGGCCCACGGCGGAATCGGCGGTGATTTTTCCCCTATGGCTTGCCGGCATTGCCTATCCGGAACAATTTGCAGATCTGTCCGTGCCGGATCTGGTCAAAGAAGTTTACAAAGAAATTTTTGCCTTTGACCTGAACGATCGGCAGGTCGCAGAGATCCTGGCAGCCGCCTATGGCATTGGCATACGCGTGCTCCGGGTCCTTGACGGCGTGGACCGGAAAATCTGTGTGCCCCTGCTAAAAAAAACAATTATTTGCAACAAGACCTACGAAAAGAAACCTTCCCGTGCTTGCCGCACAAATATGAAAGGAGACAAATGGAACAGCTGACCGATTGGTTTCGATTATGGGAACAGCTTTCGGACATTCAATCCCGGGCCTTTGACAGGCAAAGGGAACACCAGGAAGAAGATTTCTGGAAACACAAGGCCCGGCAGTTTGACAAAATGGTGGAAGAGCGGTGGTCCAGGCCGGATTCGTCCCGGAATTTTCTTGTGGAAAAATTCAAGGAGAATCCCGGTTCAACCCTGCTGGACATTGGGGCCGGAACGGGCAAATGGTCCCTTCTGGTCGCCCCCCATGCGGCAAAGGTCACGGCATTGGAGCCCTCATCGGCCATGCAGCAGGTGTTGAAAGAAAAAATTCTGGGGGAACAGATCAAAAACATTGAGATTCTCACGGGCACCTGGCCAGACCACCCCATCGCCCCCCATGATTATGTCCTGGCTTCCCATTCCATGTACGGGGTAAAAGATTTCAGGGGTTTTGTTGATAAAATGACGGCCACCGCCACCCGGGCCTGTATCCTGCTGCTGCGGGCCCCCCTTGCCCATGCCGTCATGGCCAAAGCCTCTCTCAGGGTCTTTGGCCAGCCCTATGACAGCCCCAACTTCCAGGTGGCCTATAACATGCTGCTGGCCATGGACATCTATCCGGATGTGATCATGGAATCCGACGGCTCCTGGCCGGGCTGGACCCACACTTCTTTTGATGAGGCCCTGGCGGATCTGAAAAACCGCCTGGACCTTGGGAAGACCAGTGAACATGACGTCTTTTTGTCACGGCTATTGGAAAAAAATCTCAGCCACACCGATGGCAGGGTTGTATGGCCTTCGGGCAACCGGTCCGCCCTGGTGTTTTGGGAGGTGGGATGAAGGCTGTTAACATCATCAAAATAATTTTGCCCCTGGGTTTTCTCCTTTTGGGCATCGCCGGGTGCAGGTTTTCAGATGGTCCTTGTAAAAACCTTGTCACCATCACGGATCAGCTGGGCAGGCAATGTCTATGGCAAGGAAAAAATTTATGCCGATCTCCAGTTTGCAACCATCTCGGCCATTAGAAACAAACAAATCCATCCCTTTCCCTCCAATGTGGGGTGGTGGGACTATCCGGCCCCCCAGGGTGCTGGGCGACAATATCCAAAGGGATACCACCCAGAAAGGCCTGTGTGTCGTTACCCCGAAACAAATACTAATTTAAAAAATACAGAGGAGACCCCATGAAGTGTAATTATTGCGAGCGAACCTGTGATCTTGCCATTGGCAAAAGCTTTTGCGGCATGTTTCAGGAAGAAAAGGGAGCCGTGGTTGAACGATATCCGGACAAATGGTCGACCTATTCCGCCTCCCGGGTAGAATCGGTCCCGTTTTATCACGCCTATCCAGGCTCCCGTTCCATGATCATCGGGACTGCCGGCTGCAATTTTCGATGCCGGTACTGCGCCAACGGATTTATTGCCTGCCAGAGCCCGGACCATGTCCAGGAGGTGATGTATGCGTTTGCCCCTGAAAAGCTGGTGGCCATGGCCCAAAAGCTCGGGTGCCACAACATCATCTTCAATGTCAACGAACCGGCCGTGTCCCTGCCAAGTCTTTTGCGGGTAAAAAAATATGCCCAAAAGGCAGATATCCCCATGGGATGCCTGACCAACGGATACACCACCGAAGAAGCCACCCGAATGATGGCTGAAATTTTTTCTTTTGTCCATGTGGGACTTAAGGGCTTTTCAAATGAATTTTATCAAAAATATGTGGGCATAGAAAGCATTGATCCCATTCTTCGCAACATCAACACCTTTGCAGATCTCTGCCATGTGGAAATTGCCTCGCCGGTAATCGAAGATGTCAATTACCATGAATTGCATGAAATCGCCCAATTTATCCACGACATCAACCCTTCCATCCCCTGGCACGTGTTCAGGCTTCTGCCCGAGCACAATATGAAAGGCTCCTTGTATCCGAACATTGAACGCATGAGCCTGGCCCTTGATTCTTCCAGAAAATTATTGCCCTATATCTATTTTCATAATTTTGTCGGCTCCGACTGGGTGAACACCCTGTGCCCCCATTGCACATCTGCGGTCATCAACCGCTTCAGCCTGGGCTGTTCAGGCGACCGTCTTGACGAATTCCTAGCCCCGGACAATACCTGTCCCGTCTGCAGGACACCCATTGCCATGCTGGGCACCAAGGTGGCCTGGGACGCGAAACAAGCAGAAAAACAAAACCAAGGAGGGCAACGCCTATGAGCCTGGCAATTATTGACGCACGGGAATGGCAGAACCAGTTTGACCTTGAAACCGGCCGGAAAAAACAGGACAATGATCCCATGGTCCAGATGGTGTGCCGGGTCCTCAGTGACACCCCCTATCCCGGGGATGTGGATGAACAGGCCAATGCCTGGGTAACCCGGACCGCCTTGGATCTGATGGACGCTTATCACCCCGACCTGGTCTGCCTGAGTTATGTCCAGCAATTTTTTGCCAACCGCCATTTTGACCACCCCGAAGACATCCGTGAAAAATCCAATGGCGCGGCCATGGCCGAAGCCCGAAAATTTATCCAAGCCTCGGGCTATACACCGGTGATTGTCGGCACCGGGGGCCTGGTTCCCCTGGAAGGCGAAATGGATTTATCCGGCCTGGACGGTTTGGCCATTTGTTCCAACTGGTCGGCCCGGTACTGCGGTATTCATTCCCCCAGCTCAAAGGACATGGCCGTCATTGAGTCCCTGAAATCCCTTGGAAAAATCGAAGCCATGGTCTCCAAAGAAGAATGGATCACCTTATTTTTATCCGAACAGCCGGATCTCGACATTCCCCAGGATAAAGGCCTCATGCCGGATTTTCTGGTTGCGGCCAGACAGGGCCTTGCCTTTAAAACCCTGGGCACCACCCTGAGAAAACCCATAAATATTCCGGAAAACAATTTCCAGATCCCCGTGTACACCCCCCTGGGAACTGTTGAGGATCTAAGGGACATCAAAAACTTGATCCGATCCAATCTTGGGCGCCATAAAATCGCCCTCATCCTTCTGGAAGGGGTGGGCCTCGCCCATTTTCCCGACAACGCGTTTTTGTGTAAGAACGGGGTGGGCTTTTTCTGCAACGAACCGGGGGATGCCTTTTACCTGACCCTTTCCACGGGAAAACACCAGGTCTTTGCCTATCCTGCCGGGTACCGGTTCTTTGACCAGGATGCAGAAAATATCCGCTTCCCCTTTTCCGGTTATATGACCTCCCTTCCCCAAAACACCCTGGCCCTGGATTTTCCGGGGAAAAGCATTGCCGTGGGCAACCGCAGCATGTTCATGCACATGGTATTCGGTGCCGATATCGGGATCGAATGTTTTGCCCGGAACCTGTTCAACCAGGGCTGTATGGCGGTTGTCCACGACAAGTCCAAATATGGACCGGGCCCGAAAGGAAACATGCGATGATCCGAAAAGCCCTTTGCCTCTGGCTTGGACTGGTATTGGTGGCCGGCATCCCCTGGACCCGGGCCAATGAAACCCAGGGAAAACTGGGCCCTCTTGAAAAAAGAATTCGTGCCTACCAGGTCCATCCGGCATTTTCAGATGACCGTTATGGGCTGCTGGTGGTAAAAACGGCCCTGCAGGCCCTGAAAGAAGGGTCCGGCGGAGCCAGATATCGGCGGCGGATTGGCTTCCAGAAAATCCGGTTTCTATCGGCAGGAATTGCTGGCCTGGCCGACACATCTTTGCTGGGCCGGATCCCATTGCTGGCAATTGAATTGACACTCATACCAGGTTGGATACCGCGACGGATCTTTCCAGAAGGGGCAATAGAACACTTTTTTTTGTTCGGCACACCCCAAAACACCCGGATATTGCGGGTCACATTTCTGGTGACAATCGGGCTGATAAGCGCACTGGCCAAGGCAATCCAAATAGCTCTGGTTTTCACAGCCCTGAAAAGAAGTACGGCAGCAGGCAATACAATTCTGGTTGCCGGGCTGGCACCCTTTCACACACTCCGGGTAAGTACCGGATGCACCATAGGCAGAGGCGGATTGAACGAAAAAAAAGACCCATAAAAGCATCATATACCACCGTTTTTTCCACTTCTGATTTGTCATTGCGCCTCCTTAGTTACGGTTTCATATAGACATGGCCTTAAACGGGTCTCACCTTCTTCTATTTTTCAATATAATTTTCAGTTGCCCGGCCAAAGGATTCATAGATGGCGGGCAATTCCATTTTCCGCTGGGCAAGGGAAAACTCCCGGATGGCTACAATACACTGGTTGTTCATACGTATGGGAATCTGGTTGGCCCGGATTTTTTTCTCAAGTATGGTCTGGGCCATTTTTGCCGCCACTTCTCCCTGCTCAAAGGGAGAAACACCGATGCAGATCATGGCGCCGTCCTCAACATTAAAAGACTGGATCCCCACCACAGGGACTTTGGAGTTTTTATCCGTCCACGACATGACCTCCTTTGGGTCCGCATAGGTTGGGTCTGCCTGGGACATGGCCAGTTTCCGATAATTGGCAACAATGATATAGTCTGCTCCAGGCCCCTTTTCCAGAATGATTTTTTTCCAGTCTTCAAAGGTCTGGGCCACAATTGATCCGGAATAAAGGATGGGTGCCCAGGCATACGCATCAATGGAAGCCCTGTCTTTTTCCAGGGAAAGGGAGGGGTCCAGGACATAGATGAGCTTCGGGTGGGGGTCGGGAGTGGCTTTGTTGTTCTCAAGGGCCAGAATGGCATCCCTGACGGCACCCAGCTGCTTGCGCTCATAGATCCCGGTGACATTGACTGCCCCGGGATACCCATAGGGCTCAATGGACCCGTTTACACCGGCAAAAACAATTTCCATGTTTGGATCATTGACAAAATATTGGGCTGCCAGGGACTGGGCCAGATCATCAACAGCTATCAAAACCTTGGGGTTTGTCCGTTTGATGGCCCGTCTGGCAATGATCCCGGCCCGCCTGAGCCATTCGGGATCTGAATGTTGTTTTGTGGACATATAATGCCAGGAGACCGAGTAGCCGGTCCATTTTTCAATGACCCTTCCCAGGCCGATATCCACATCCCGGGTCCAGGCATATCCCGGATTGTAGCTGTGCAGGATCATCACCCGGGGCTTGGATATATTATAAAAAACCGCAGACACAAGGATTGCCAGAAGAAAGGCCAGGCTTAAAACATAGCTGAGATGTTTGGTTTTCATAATACCCCTATGCTCCGCCAGAAAGGAATGGACGCAAAGATGGCTCCAAGCTTGACCAGAACCAGCAAGGCATGGAAAATCTGAACCTTTCTTTCCGAGTAGGACACGTGGGTCAGGTTCCGGAACAAAAGAATATAGGGGGACTGGTATCCGAAAAATGCGGTTTCAGACATGATCAGAATAATAAACCCCACCACCCAGGGGCTGATACCCGCCCCGGAAGCCAGTGGCAGCAGGGCTGCTGAAAGGATAAGAATGGCAGAATTCAAGGGGATGAAAATCCTGACCACAAGCGTCACCCCGGCCAGGACCAGAACAAACCTGGCAAAGTCCAGGCGCATGAACTCTTTGAGTCCGCCAAACCGGTCAACCAGGGCTTTGTCCAGTCCCATATGGTTCATGCTGGCCATGAACCCGATCATGGAGGCCAGCAAAAATAAAAAGGCCCAGTCGATTTTTCCAATGAAGACATCCCGGGGCAGGGCTCCGATGATCAATAAAAAACAAATGATGCTGAAGGTTACCAGGGGAAGGGAAATCTTGTGCAAGGGACTTGTCACAATACCCAGGGTCAGCAAAAAAATAGCGATCAGAGCCGCCCATTCTGGCCAGCTCATCTTTTCCAGGCTGCGCCATTTTTTTTCAATATCTTTTTTTTCAATTTGAACCCGCTGGTACCCCCTGAAATAAAGGGCGGTCAGCATAAAATAGCCCACCAGGAGAATCAGGCCGGTAATGGAGGCGGCAAAGGCCCAGGACATAAATTGAAAGGCCATCTGTTCCTGCAGGGGAAAAAGGCCAAACACCATTAAGTTGGCCGGGGCGGCTGTCAGAAAAACAGGGGACAATACATTAATGCCGTCCAGCCCGCTTAAATACAAAAGGGTGGATGATTTTTCCCGGGTCGGCCCATCCAGGTGATCCACAATATTGTTTAAAATCGGCCCGGTAATGACCGCCCTGGCGGTAATGGTCGGCATGACCGGGTTCAAAAAAAACCCGGTGAAAAAAATAGCCGCCTGGTAGGCAAAGGTATGGGCGGGAATGGTTTTTAATAACCAGAGGGTATATCTATGGGCAAGTCCGGAGGTACTGATCACAGCTCCCAGTCCCATCACACTGAAGGCAATGAGAAACCCGTCGGAGGAAAACCCGGACAGGGCCACCTGGTTGGGTACCAGCCCGAAAAGCAATAACAGCAGCAGGGCCAGCAGGGCTGGAACAAAATCAGCCACCAAAGAAAACATCCAGCAGATCAGGGTGACACAGACAATGGCCAAAAAAATGGCCGTTTCCTGGGCAACCCCCTGGTGGGAAAGATAAAAAAACAGGGCAAAGGGGGCAATGATGACCCCAATCCAGGTAAAGGGTTTGTCGGCAACCCATTGTATCGGTTTGATTTCTGCCATTTAGTTTCCTGGGGCGGTCGTCCTAAGTTGAATGATCTGGTTATTTTCCACCGACATCCTGTTCATTTCCCTGATGCTTCCGGTTTTTACAAAGGACAAGAGGGCTCTTATCCATGCCCCGTGTCCGAATATTAAAATCTTTGGCCCCGGACAGGTTCCGGCAGAATAGGTTTCCACAAATTTTTTGACTCTTTTTTCAAGTTCCCCAAGCGGTTCTCCAAGGGTGAGAAGATCCGGGCAACTTGTCCATAAAGGCTGTTCCCGGATCAGGTCTCTTTTTGTTCGACCCTCGTATTCTCCAAAGTCCAGTTCATCCAGAAGCGGCTCAATGGCAAAGCGGTCCACATAAAGAGCTGCCGTCATCCGGGTCCGCTGCAACGTGCTCACAAGAACATGGTCAAAGGGTTTTTCATCATTGAGGATGCATTTGTTCCGGAGGATGGATTCGGCTTGATCCTCCCGGGGCGCCAGAATGGGGATATCTTTTTTTCCCTGCAATATGCCCAGACGATTGTATTGGGTTTTCATATGCCGCAGCAGCAGCAGTTTCATCTGGCCTGCCCCTTTACCAGGGAATTCAACTGTCCTGGCACACAAAGAAGGTGTTTTCCCGCAAGCCCTGGCGCTGGGATTCCAGCAACAGGAGATCTCTGACAAAAATATTTCCCAAATTCACATTGCTTCCCAAAAGATTAATGACCTGACTCTGGCTTCTGGCTGTGGGGGCTTCAATGATAAGGCGTTCCTGATCCACCTGTGCAATGATCTGGCGGATCAGTGCCTGGTCCAGCTGGCCGGCGCCATCATAAATGCCGGCATCTGCCGTGTTCCTGCCTTCCAGAACCACATAGGCGGATCCGGCGGCTAAGGCATCCAGGGTCTGCCGGGTCCAGTCATCCCTTGTAAAATCAAGGGTTTCTTCTTTTTTCCCGACCTCGGTCAATACCTTGAAATTTTTTCCCACGCGTTCAATTATCCGGATCATTTCTTCGGGCTGCATATCAATGGTACCGTCGGAGACCTCTATCCATTCAATACCCAGATCGTCCAGAAAGCCCAGGTAGTCATCCAGTTTGGCCTGGTGATAATATTTTTCAAACAAGGTGCCGCCAAAGTAAACGGGAATGTCATGGTCGGCATACAGTTTTATTTTTTCCCGCAGACAGGGTTCAATGTAGGCGGACCCCACCCCCAGTTTGGCCAGGTCAACAAACAAATGATAGGACGAAAGGATGTGAACCAATTCCCCCAGGGGAACCCCGATATCTGTAATGGCGGTCAGACCTTTTGTTCTTGGTTTTTCACATCGTTTTGTTAGTGTAAGGGTTTTCCCAGTTGGCGTGTTTTGTTTTTTCATATTCTCTCTTGTCCCAGGGTTGAATTACACCCTGACAAACAGCATGGTGATGTCATCTGACTGGGCCGCTCCATCAACAAACCCCTGGAGATCTTTAATGACCTGATCATTTAGATGCCTTGCAGTTGCCACGGCATTTGCTTCCAAAACTTCTTTCAGCCGGTTTTCGCCGTATTCTTCATTGTCCTTGTTCATGGCTTCGGTCACGCCGTCGGAGTAAACATAGAGGCCGTCCCCCCCATTCAGTGTTGTCTGCTCGACCCGGTAAAGCCCCCCCTCAAATCCGCCCAGCACAAAGCCGGGAATGGGATTGATCTGGCGGACGCTGCCATCGGCAGCCACAACATAAGGCGGATTATGGCCGGCACTGGTGTAGGAAAGCACCCGGGTCTGTGTATTGTAAATGGCCAGAAACACAGTTACGAACATGGACTGCTCATTGTCACGGCACAATGCATTGTTGGCCTTTGAAATAATCTGGTCCGGCCGGATATTGTCTTCGGCAGCAGAACGGATCAGGCTTTTTGCCATGGCCATAAACAGGGCGGCCGGAACCCCTTTGCCCGAGACATCTCCCACCACAAAGCACAGATGTTCCTTGTCAACGGCAAAAAAATCATAGAGATCGCCGCCGATCTCCTTGGCAGGGGATAAGAATGCATGGAGGTCCACCCCGTGCTTTTCGGAAAATTCTTCAAAAAACCTGGGCAGCATGCTCATCTGTATCTGTTTTGCCGTTTCAAGTGATTTTTCGATTTTATGCTTTTCTATGTTTTCAATGGACATGGTCACATTGTTGGCAAAAATTTCCAAAAGATCCCTGTCCAGATCATCCATTCCCCTCTCCCCCTGGAGATAGATCATGTTGCCCGGCAGATGGCGGCTTTTAAAAAAGGCCACCCCGTTTTTCCGGCTGACAAAGCATTTCTCCTCCGTTAATGCATCGAGGATCAGTTTGGCTGCCTTTTCGGGCATTTCATTCATGGCCGTCTCGTCGGATTTACTGACAGGCTCCGGAAAAACCACTTTTCCCGACGGCGGCTCCAAGGGCTTGTGATTAAAAAAAAGCAGCCGCTTTCGTATGGGAAGCAGCTGGCCCAATTGCTGGGTAAGCTGTTTTCTGAAGCTGTCCAGGGACTGGTAATCCAATATGGAAGCCGTGGCACTGATAATGGTCTGGAGTCCTTTTTGGGCCCGGATTCTTTTTTTGATATTAAACAATAACACAATGATGAACCCCAGAAGGCCCAGGAACACACCGGTCGTAGCCCAGATCAATCGTTTATAGCGATAGTAGAATGTTTCCGGTTCGTTGATAATCAGGCTTTTCGGCGGCAGCAATTTCTGATTGACTTGTCTGGCCGTAAGCTGCTGGTAATCAAACATATATTGATTGGGGCTTTTGAGCACCACGGGAATGCTGGTCACATCCTGTCCCCCAAGGATCTTCATGGCTAGGTTTGCGGCTGTTTCTCCCTGGAAATAACTGCTTTTCAGCATACCGCCGACAATTCCAAGACCCAGCATATAGTCAACCGCCCCGTACACAGGCACCGAAGATGACCGTGAAATGAGGGGGATGGCTTCTTCCGGCGTATAGGTTTTGCCGGTATTGTCCTTAAAAAAAGACAGGTAAAACACAAGGCTGTCCCCGGGCAGAACCGAGAGCTTTGATATCAGGTCTGCCATGGAGATATTATCCAGATACTCAAACTGTAGACGACCCTCATAGTCCCGGGCGGCATCTGCGAATTCCTTTTTTAAAAAACCGGCCGTTGTCATTTGGTCGTTGATGACATACATCTTCGTTGTTTTGGGGTGAAGCGTGAGCAGAAGCGATAAATTGGTATTAAAATCAGCGGCTTCGTTGACACCCGTATACCGGGAAAACCCTTCGAGCTTGGCAGGCGTGAAGTTGTTCACCCCGCAAAAAACAACCGGAACGCCCGGGAAAAGGTCTTCTCTGTAAGTTTGGAGAAATTTCAGGGCATCATCATCACTTGAAATAATGACATCCGGCTTACGACCCGAATATTTAGTGGCATACAATTCATTGAGCAATAGGTAATACAGATCCGTATTACTTACTTTTGTGTCCATGTATTCAACCTTGAGGATAATATCCTCTCCTTTCAGCAGAACATCCTCAACGCCCCTGACCACGTTGTCGGTCCAGGCATATCCTTTGCTGTAAGAATTTAAAAGCAAGACATGTTTTTTTGTTTTCGGAACAATGGCTTCCGAGGCCGACAGAGGTGATGCGACAAGGGATACGAATAAAAAAAAGAGGATCAATAAATTTTTCATTTTCCATCGTTTCGTTTTATTGAAAATTCAGTTAAAATACCCAAAATTCTAGGGCATATTAGGATAGCCTCCGGGTTTTTGTCAATAGATAATAAACAGAAATCCTTAGATTCACAGGCGTTTCCTAGCTCCGTCTCTTATGGAAAAATTCCTTTTCAACAAAGCGTTCTTTTAGAAAAACGTATCCATTCACGGGGTAAGTGGGGTGATGTAACCGCTTGAAATTACACCCTATTTTAATTTTTTCAACTAATTGAAATTATTACAAAAAAATTATGTTAACCCTGTCGTTGCATAAAAAAGTAGGAATTTAGAGTAGAAAAAGCTTGAGGAGCCCCATGAATAAAGGTTATAATAAGTTT